>Ga0207952_1000613_pt1 | contig 24388 bp, 21 predicted proteins | sample SubbioR12Aug_8Ca_FD_184831 | JGI IMG/M metagenome (GOLD analysis project Ga0207952, IMG submission 184831) | Serpentinite rock and fluid subsurface biosphere microbial communities from McLaughlin Reserve, California, USA - CR12Aug_8Ca (SPAdes) | ecosystem: Environmental > Terrestrial > Deep...
TGAAATGGAACAAACGCGCGGTATGCAACTGGCCTTTGCGCAGTTGGAAAATGATTGCGCACATTTGGTTGATGCCAGCAACTTCACTGGTCGTGAAGTATTGAGCGCGGTTGGCCCCAGGCTGGTCATGGTACGCAATGTGTTTGAAGAAAATCAGCCTACCCGTCTGCAAGTGGTGGTGTACAGGGTGCGTGATGGCGTACTCAACCGCCGTGAAATGCTGCCCACCCGTGAACTGGCTGTGCTGGATCAGGACTGGCAAAGTGCATTGGCTGATGCCGAGGTCAGCCCGTCCATCGCTCTGCAAAGCCAGGTGACGGGTTTTGATATGCGCACCTGGAAAGAAGGTGAAAACGGCTGGCGCAATGGCGGTACTGAGCTGGCTGGTGTAGAAAAGCCTACCCCTGCGCCTGGAATACCAGTGAAAACTGGCAAGCTGACAGGACTGGAAATCTCCATACAAATTAGTGGCCGTGAATTGCCGGCGACCAAAGTGTTTTTACTGGGCGCGGTATGAGGATGAAAATTTCTCCTCAACGCCAGCGGGGCGTTGCTGTTATTACTGCCTTGTTGTTGACTACTTTGGCTATCACTATCGTTGCCAGCCTGTTCTGGCAACAGCAAGTGCAAGTCAGGTCGATAGAAAATCAGCGCATGCAGTTGCAAAAAAAATGGATTTTGCGCGGTGCCATCGATTGGGCCAGGTTGATTTTGCGTGAAGATGCCAAGCAGACTGTCGCAATTGATCATCTTGGTGAGCCATGGGCAGTAAAGCTGGCAGATACCAGGCTGGATCAATATGTGGAAAACGCCAAAACTGAAAATGAAGATAGCGATGCCACCTTGTCGGGTCAGGTTGTTGATGCGCAAGCCATGTATAACCTTAATAATCTGGCGACTGACGGCAATGTAGATCAGCGTGAGGTAGATGTTTTCAGCCGCTTGCTGGTGAACTTGCGTTTTGATGGACAGTTGGCGCAGGCCGTCGCAGACATGGTGGCCAAAACGCAAAGCAAGCCAGTTGCCGGCCCAAGCCCTGGCTCTACTGGTGCAGAAACGGGTGCCGGAAAAGCCCCGGATTTGTCGGTTCCTGAAGTACAATTCCTGCGATTTACGCAAATTGATGATTTGCTGGCAATTAATGGATTTACGCCGGATATGATCGAGCGTTTGAAGACTTTCGTAACTGTTTTGCCGCGCAAGACAGCCATTAATGTGAATACGACTTTTGCAGAAGTGCTGGCGGCAAGAATAAATGGCTTGAGTATGGGCGATGCGGCGGCCATGATCGCCAGTCGTGACCGTGCTTATTTTCGCACTGTGGGCGAATTCAAGTCGCGTTTCGAGGATAAGCTGAAAACAATGACGGAAAAGGATGTTGCGGTTTCAACCAATTTCTTCATCGTCAATGGTAAAGTCAAAATGAATCGCTCGGCACTGGATGTCAGTGCATTGATAGAGCGCGCCGATAACATTGGATCGACGGCGATGACAACAACAGTGCTTTGGGTACGGGAAAATTAAATAAAAATGGCAAGCACACTGTATATCTCTTTGCCCTCCAGAGTGGCGGCACAACGTTCTCCTGACTGGACTGCGCAGGCGCTGGCTTTCGCCCTGATTTCAACAGAAGGTCGCCTGCAACAGCAGGGCCAGTCTACTTTGCAAGAGTTGAAATCCCTGGCCCTCGGTGCAAAACAGGTAGCTTTTATCCTGGCGGCAAGCGATACCAGTTTGCTGACGACGAAAGTACCGCCCATGTCGGCGGCGAAGCTGAAACAGGCTTTGCCCAATTTGCTGGAAGATCAATTAATTTCTGATCCCGCTGACCTGGTGCTGGTCGGTGGTGATCTTGTGAATGGTGAAATTACCGTTGCGGTCACTGATAAATCGTGGCTGGAAGGCTTGGCGAAGCGGCTGAAAGACTGGCCGTTGAAAAAAATCTCGGCTTACCCGGCGCAACTGGCTCTGGCCTTTGATGTGACCAGTCAAACCGCCTCGGCCCTGATCGATGAAAAAAATGAAGGCTTGGAGCTGAGCCTGCGCGATGGTGTCTGGCATGGCCTGGGTTTGAGTCTTGAAAATACTAGTGTTGCAGCAGCTTTGCCCGTGCTGGCTCAACTCAGCAATAGTGCAAAAATCGCTGTGTATGTCCCGGCTGGTGCAGTAGAGGATTGCCAGCTCGCATTGAAAACAGAAGATCTGGAAGACAGGGTTACTGTCATGCCCGTGAGCTGGGTCAATCGCGTGGCTGGCATCAGTGCCACAACACCTGATTTGATGACTGGTGTGGCTGCAGAACACATGGCTGGTTTTGACTGGAACAAGTGGCGCTGGCCCTTGCGCCTGGCAATTGCCTTGCTGATCGTTAATGTACTGGCCCTGAACCTGGAATGGTTCAATATGAAGCGTGAAGAAAAAGAACAAAAAAATGCCTTGAATCAGGTTTTCAGGAATGCCTATCCAAAAGAAACGGTCATTTCCGACCCGCTCAAGCAAATGCAGCAAAAGGTCAATATAGCCAAGCGTGCTGCTGGTCAATTTGCGGTCAACGATTTTGCCGTTATGGCGGCGCAATTCTCACAGATATGGGACAGGGTAGGTGTGCCAGGCGGTATTGCATCCATAGAGTATAAAGACAGATCATTGTTCGTCAGGGCGAAACCCAATGTACAAATTCCCATGGATGCCTTGCGTTCTGCACTGGCCGAACAATCCATGAAAATCAGCACGTCTTCGGATGGGTCTTTGCGTATTGCTACCGGAGGTAAGAACTGATGTTCAGCGCAATCAAAGAACAATTTAATTTATTCTGGCAAGCCCGCATAGAGCGCGAGCGCAAAATGCTGGTGATTTGTGCCTTGTTTATCTTGGCTGCCATTACCTATGGTTTTTTCCTGTCCCCAGCCTTGAGCGGCCGGAAACAATTGAGTGAGTCGCTGCCAATGTTGAATCAGCAACTGGCAGAAATTAATGAACTGAGCAAACAGCAAACAGGCTTGACAGCCAATCTGGCTGAATTCATCGCGCCTGTGAGTCGTGAACAAGTTGAGGCGGTGTTGGGCAGGCGTGGCATCAAGGCACAGACCGTGGCTGTCAGCGATGATCTGGTGCGTTTGCAAATCCCGACAGCGGCTTATGCCAATTTGATGGAATGCCTGGTGGAGTTGCAAAAAGCATCGAGATTGACGGTAGAAGAAGCAAAACTGGTTGCCTTGCTGGAAAATGGCCAGGTGAGTGCGACGCTGACTTTGAGACAACAAAGAAATACTCCCTGAATCCAGGATCGAACGATGTTAATTTCAAAACGTTTGACGTGGATTTTTGCTGCAATCGTGACTGTGTTTGCCACGGTGCTCATGTTTTTGCCTGCCAGTTGGCTGGGTATGCTGGTGGAAAAACAAAGCCAGGGCAGGTTGAGTCTGGGGGATGTGCAGGGTAGCTTTTGGCAGGGTTCGGCATTTATTGGTGTGGCTGCGGGAAAGACCGGCCCGGTAACACCATTGTTTCCGGGGCGTTTCCAGTGGCGTATTTCACCGCTGTTGATGCTGGGGCAAATCAAGGCTGAGCTGGAAAATTCTGCGGCTTTGTCTGCACCAGTCAAAATTGCAGGAAATTTTAGTCAGTGGCAGGTCAGTCCGTCAGTATTGCTTTTGCCACCAGAGCGTCTTGAAGGATTAGGAGCGCCATTGAACACGATAGGGCCGACAGGCTTACTGCATTTGTCCTGGAATGAGTTACTGTTTTCTCGTAAGAATGAGCAACTTAGCATGACTGGGCATATGCAGCTGGAAATGGCGGAAATGGCTTCACGACTGTCACCTATCAAGCCCCTGGGAAGTTACCAGATGGCTTTTGATTTGCGTGGAACAGACGCAGATATGCAGTTGTTGACGATGAAGGGCCCGATGATGCTGGCGGGAAGTGGGAAAATGACGAATGGTCGTTTCCAGTTTTCAGGCAAGGCATGGGCAGAGGCAGGACAAGAAGCAAGGCTGGCAAATTTATTGAATTTGCTTGGGCAGCGTCGTAATGACGGTGAAAAAGATGTAATTGCGTTAGAGTTCAAATGAAAACATTTCCATTAAAGCACAGGGTCGCCATGACAAGAAATTCGCTACGCCAACCTATCCAGCAATTGTCTGCATTGACTGGTGCAGCCGTATTGACTGCAGGCTTTTTACTGGCACCCATGGCCATGGCTCAGGACCCGTCAAAAAATACCGTAGACATCAATCTGGTGGGGGCGGATATAGAGTCGGCCATCAAGGCAATCGGCCACTATACCGGTGTGACCTTCATCATTGACCCGAGGGTCAAGGGGCAGATCAATCTGGTCTCGGAAACACCGCTGACCAAAGACCAGGCCTACAGACTGCTGACCTCTACCTTGCGCCTGCAAGGCTACTCAGTCGTGACGGCAGACGGTTACTCCAAAGTGGTGCCAGAGTCTGATGCCAAGTTGCAGCCAGGCCCAACACACAGCAGCAATGGGGAAAGAAACGAGACAGCCAGAGGTGATCAGGTCGTTACGCAGATTTATAAATTGAATTATGAATCTTCGGCAAATATCGTGACGATATTGCGTCCCCTGATTTCACCAAATAATGCGATCAGCGGTAACCCTGGCAATAACACGGTAGTGATCACCGATTACGCAGACAACATCAAGCGACTCAACAAAATTATTGCAGGGCTGGATGTACCAGCAACGACAGACATGGATGTCATCCTGATCAAGCATGGTATCGCTTCGGATGTGGCGGCCATGGTCGCCAAGGTGATCGATTCAGGTGGTGGCGGTGCTGACCCAACCAAGCCCGTATTGCTGGCGGACCCGCGTTCCAATTCCATACTGGTACGTGCTTCTTCTGTTGCCAAGGCAAATCAGATCAAATCGCTAATCTCCAAACTTGACCAGCCGACATCCCAGCCGGGCAATGTACATGTGGTCTATCTCAAAAATGCAGAAGCCGAGAAGCTGGCGCAAACCTTGCGCTCCATTATCTCGGGTGATACATCTTCCGGCCGTAGCGGTGCCAGCACCAATAGCTTGTCAAATGTAGGCAGCTCTGCCAATGGCACGAATAGCCCGGTGGCTTCTGCATCTGGCACGAGCACGCAAAGTAGCATGCCTTCATTTTCAAATAACAGCACCAGCGGTACTTCTGGCGGTGGCGGGGGAGCTGCTGGTTTCATCCAGGCAGATGCTTCGACCAATACCTTGATTATCACTGCCAGTGAGCCTGTTTACCGAAACTTGCGCACTGTCATTGAGCAACTTGATGCACGTCGTGCTCAGGTTTATGTAGAGGCACTGATCGTTGAAATTGGTGCTGACAAATCGAATGAGCTGGGCGTCCAGTGGATGGGCCTGTCTGGCGACAGCAATAGCAATTATCGTGTAGGTGGCGGTACTTCCTTCTCTACCAAGGGCAATAACCTGCTTAACCTCGCTGCAGGCAACGCAACGACAGCTGGTTCTGTGTTGCCTGGAGCTGGTTTGTCACTGGGTATATTCAAGCAAATCAACGGACAATTGGGGCTGGGTGCCCTGGCGCGCGTCTTGCAAACAGATGGCAATGCCAACGTCTTGTCGATACCCAACATCGTTACTTTGGACAATGAAGAGGCAAATATTATTGTCGGCAAGAACGTACCTTTGATTACCGGTCAGTTTACGACCCCATCCAGTGGTACTGCAGGTGCCAATCCATTCCAGACCATAGACCGCAAGCAGGTGGGTATAAAACTCAAGATCAAGCCGCAGATTTCTGAAGGCGGCACGGTCAAGCTGGCTATTTATCAGGAAGTATCCAGCGTCGATGATACGACCAATGTCGCAGGTATTATTACCAAGGAACGTTCTATCACCACCAATGTATTGGTTGATGATGGTCAAATCATCGCCCTGGGTGGCTTGATGGAAGATAGTACAACTGACGGTGCAGAAAAAGTAACCGGACTGGGTGATATCCCCATCATCGGCAACCTGTTCAAATACCAGACCAGCAAGCGCTCCAAGACTAATCTGATGGTGTTTTTGCGTCCTACAGTGATACGTAGCGCCGAGCAAAGCAATAATGTGTCCATGGACCGTTACGACTATATGCGCGCCCAGATCACACCATCCAAAGACGTCGCAAATGATGGTTTGCTGCCTACGCCAGAAAAAGGGAAATTATTGGCCACGCCGATGGTGGTCTCTCCCGAGAAATCAACAGCAGGCAAGGAAGGCAAGTAAACCATGCTTGATCATCGTTTATTGCCCTATGGCTTTGCCAGGGATTTCTCGGTACTGGCTGTCAGGGACAATGCTGTTATCAACGGTGTCGTTGAAATCCAGATTTCCAAGATGACGCCTTCAGCTGCGATATCCGAAGTCGGACGCAAGTTTGGTAAAGTCAAACTGTTGATGCTGCCACATGCTGAATTGGCAGAGGCGATTGCCAAGGCCTATGCGGGTTCTGGTGGGGACGCAGCGGATGTAGTGGGTGAGGTTGAGTCTGATCTTGATCTTGCCAAGCTCATGCTGGATATGCCAGCCATAGAAGACTTGCTGGAGTCCGCAGATGATGCACCAGTGATACGCATGATCAACGCACTGCTCACGCAGGCTTTGCGTGACGGCGCATCGGATATTCATATTGAGCCGTTCGAGCAGATTTCTGTCGTGCGCTTCCGTGTTGATGGTGCCTTGCGCGATGTAGTGCGCCCCAAGAAAGCCATACACGCATCCTTGATCTCGCGTATCAAGATCATGGCGCAACTCGATATTGCCGAGAAGCGTTTGCCGCAAGATGGTCGCATCACTTTGCGCATAGGTGGCAAGCCCGTCGATGTGCGGGTCTCTACTCTCCCAACCGGGCACGGCGAACGTGCTGTGCTGCGTTTGCTGGATAAGGAAGCAGGGCGTCTGGATTTGGGGCATTTAGGTATGAGTGCCGACGTGTTGACGCAATTCGACAAGCTGATAGCGCAACCGCATGGCATCGTGCTGGTGACGGGGCCAACAGGTTCAGGTAAGACCACGACCTTGTATGCTGCCTTATCGCGGGTGAATGCGGGTACCACCAATATTTTGACGGTAGAAGATCCTATCGAATATGAACTGGCAGGCGTAGGCCAGACGCAGGTCAATGCAAAAATCGAAATGACTTTTGCCAAGGCCTTGCGGGCAATTTTGCGGCAAGATCCTGATGTGATCATGATAGGCGAGATCCGTGATCTGGAAACAGCGCAAATCGCGGTGCAGGCTTCGCTGACTGGTCACCTGGTACTGGCAACCTTGCATACAAATGATTCTGCCGCCGCAGTCACACGCCTTCTGGATATGGGGATAGAGCCTTTCCTGTTATCTTCATCCTTGCTGGGTGTTGTTGCGCAGCGTCTGGTGCGCAAACTCTGCATTCATTGTCGCGTAGAAAAAGAAGGTGTATGGCATGCAGTGGGTTGCGAGCAATGCGGTCACACTGGTTATCAGGGGCGTGTCGGTGTTTATGAATTATTGGAAACCACTGACGCCATTCGTGCCCAGATACATCATGAAGCAGCTGAAGCAGAAATACGCACTGCGGCGCAGGCCGATGGCATGAAAACCATGCGTGAAGACGGCCAGCGCTGGCTGAAAACTGGGGTCACCACACCAGAAGAGTTGTTGCGCGTGACGAAGGAATAAGGGCATGCCAGCATTTCGATATGAGGCGGTTGATACTGCAGGCCATACCAGCAAGGGTGTGCTAAATGCAGATAGTGCACGGTCAGCACGCAGTGATTTGCGTGCCCAGGGCCTGGTGCCGATCAGTGTTGAGTCTATCGCCAGCCAGATGGATGCAGGCGGTAAACGTAAGCCGGCTTTTTTTGGCGACCGTTTGTCAACGGTGGAAAACGCCTTGTTTACACGACAACTATCCAGCTTGCTGGAAGCTGGTTTGCCTCTGGAGCAATCCTTGTCCGCCTTGCTGGAGCAAGCCGAACGTACTTATGTGCGTGATCTGGTTGGTTCCGTACGTTCAGAAGTGATGGCGGGTAATTCCCTGTCTGATGCACTGAAACAGCATCCCAATGACTTTGCCGATATTTATTGTGCGCTGGTGGCATCGGGTGAGCATATCGGCCATTTGTCGCGCGTCTTGTCGCGGTTGGCAGATTACATAGAAAGACGTAATGCGCTGGTGCAAAAAGTCAGGCTGGCGTTTACCTACCCGGCGATTGTGACGGTCGTGGCTTTTGCGATTGTGATTTTTCTGTTGACGTATGTGGTCCCGCAAATTGTTTCCGTGTTTGCCAATACCAAGCAAAAATTACCTTTCCTGACGCTGGTCATGCTGGCAATTTCTGATTTCGTGCGAGCCTATGGCTGGATAGTCGCCATACTTGCGATCGGCGCTTTTGCTTTGTGGCGACTGGCCTTGCGTAATCCTGATTTCAAGATGCGCTGGCATCGCTGGTTGCTGAACGCGCCGCTATATGGCAAATTTGAACGTAGCCTGAACACAGCCAGGTTTGCCAGTACACTGGCGATTACTACAGGTTCTGGCGTGCCAATTTTGCAGGCCCTGCAAACCAGCCGCGAAACTCTCTCGAACGTCGCCATGCGCGCCCAGGTAGAAGAGGCAACGGCCAGCGTCAGAGAAGGTGTCAGCCTGGCACGTGCCTTGTCGGCGCACAAGCATTTCCCGCCCATGCTGATACACATGATACGCGCAGGCGAGGTGACCGGCGAATTACCAGCCATGCTGGAGCGTGCCTCAAATACGCAAGAGCAGGATCTTGAACGCAGAGCGCTGACCATGGCTGGCTTGCTGGAACCAGTCTTGATATTGACCATGGGTATCGTGGTCTTGCTCATCGTTTTGGCAGTATTGATGCCTATCATAGAAATAAATCAGTTGGTACGCTAAAAAGGATAAAAATGAAACGCTTACCAGTCCTTGTGACTTTTCTTATGTTTATCGCGCTATGTGCATCCCTGAGTTTTTGGGGTTTGCGCTTGTTCAAGCCACAGGCCAGGGCAGTTGCTGCGGTGTTCCAGCAAGGTAGTTATGAGCCTGGAGCAGGGCAATGGGGTGGGGTATTCGGTGCCAGTCAGGTCATGCAGGCCAGCGCGACCAACTATCAGTTAAAAGGTATCGTACTGGCGAAAAGAGGAGAGAAGAGTCTTGCCATCATCAGCGCTAATGGCAGGCCGGCCCTGGCTGTGGCAATGAATAAAGAATTTGCTCCCGGTGTGATTCTTAAAGAAGTTCATGCGCAATATGTCATGGTGGCAGAATCTGGCATCATGCGCCGTGTTGATTTACCACAGTTGCCAGAGATGGTGCAAGGCGCTGTGCAAATCCCGTCTTTGAACCCCGGCGCTACTGTACCGCCGCAGGTAGCACCTGTGGCTTTCCCTCCACCTAAACGTAATGAGGCACCTGGTGGTCCTGTGAGCAGTCCTCCGCCACCTATGGTAACCCCGGGCTTGCCGACCGCTTCCCTCCCTGCCACCATGCCAGGCAGCCAGCAATGATGGATTGGCAAAGTGTTTGTCCGGAAGATGTGCTCATGTCCATTAAAGCGGCGCATCCTTCATGGCGCCCAGTGATAGAGGCTGGATTGCAACAGGTCCATGCAGCACAGCCAAATTATTTGTCAGGCTTGAAGAACTCAGCCTATTTGCCAAATCAGGCCAGGTTGTTTGCTGCCTTTTCCATGCCCATGGATGATGTGCGTTATATCCTGATGGGCGAGGGGCCATATCCGCGCTCTGACAGTGCGACTGGTTATTGTTTTATGGATGGTGCAGTTAAGAGCTTGTGGTCGGATGAGGTAGATGGTGGCCTGTCCAAAAAAGTGAATCGCGCTACTTCTTTGCGCAATTTCATGAAGATGCTGCTGGTAGCATCGGGTCACTTGCAGCAAGATGCTACTACCGGACAAGCCATGGCAGATGTAGCAAGCAAGGCACGTTTGCCAGATAGTAGTTTTATACAAATTTTGGATGATTTGCAAAAAAACCTGATTTCACAAGGGTTTTTGCTCTTGAATGCCAGCCTGATTTTTCGTGAAGATACTGCACCAGTAAAAGACGCGAAAGCCTGGCAACCATTTTTGCAGTCAGTCTTATCTGCCTTGCATCAATATCAAAGAGAACGCGGCGTGCCAGCTACTGTGCTGGTTTTGTGGGGGAAAATAGCTGAGCAATTACGAGCGATGCCAGAAGCTGCGGCATATCAACAAGTTTGTGCGGAACATCCATATAATCTGAGTTTCATTGCCAATCAAAACATGCAGGATTTTTTTCGCCCCATGAATTTGCTGAGAAGGTTGCCTGAAAGAAAAACTTTGTAAGATACTGGTTTTAACTCTGGCTTGATGGCCGGCTTTGTAGAATAATCGGTGTGTCGATCTAAGATCAGCCACCTTATTCATAACCACTTTCTGCCTATGTTGAAGAAAATTGAGATTACTCAGCTGAGAGTTGGTATGTATGTACAGGAGTTATGCAGTTCCTGGATAGACACACCCTTTTGGCAAAAGTCTTTCATGTTGTCAGAAGCGGAAGAGTTGAAAAAGATACAAGCGACTCGTATTCGTCACGCCTGGATTGATGTCAGCAAGGGTCTGGATGTATTGCGCGAAGTCGAAGTCGAACCCCAGGCCGAACCCGAGCCAGTCCCAGAACCGGTGCCTGCACCAGCACCACGTCAAATTACCGCCGTTTCCATGGATGATGAGTTGGGGAGGGCCTCTGCCATTGTCAGCAAATCCAAGCAAGCCGTGTTTTCCATGTTTAATGAAGCACGCATGGGCAAGGCGGTTGATGTTGGCAATGCACAGACCATGGTGGAAGAAATCGCTGATTCCGTCATGCGCAACCCGGGGGCATTAATAGGTCTTGCCAGGCTCAAAACCAAGGATGACTATACCTACATGCATTCGGTCGCAGTATGCGCACTGATGGTGGCACTCGCAAAGCAACTGGGCTTGACTGAAGAAGAAACCAGGGAAGCTGGCTTGGCAGGTTTGCTGCATGACATAGGCAAGATGATGGTCGATGCCGATATCTTGAATAAACCCGGCAAACTGACAGATGCTGAATTTGTCTCGGTGAAAGAACATCCCGTAGCTGGTTATAAAATGCTCAAAGAAGCCAAGGGTGTCAGCGCTGCAGCCCTTGATGTTTGTTTGCATCATCATGAGAAAATAGACGGATCAGGTTATCCCAGACGTTTAAAGGGGGATGAAATCAGTCTGTTTGCTCGCATGGGGGCAGTATGTGATGTCTATGACGCGATCACTTCTGACCGCCCATACAAGCAAGGCTGGTGTCCGGCAGAGTCTTTGCGCAAAATGGCAGAGTGGAGTAGCGGTCATTTTGACGAAAAAGTTTTCCAGGCCTTTGTTAAAAGCATAGGTATTTTCCCCGTTGGGACTTTGGTCAGGCTTGAGTCTGGTCGTTTGGCTGTCGTGGTTGAGCAACAAGTTGGCAAGTCACTGTTGCTGCCCAAGGTCAGGGTGTTCTTTTCTATCAAGGCGATGGCCTACATTGCGCCCGAGCTGATTGATTTATCCAGGCCAGGCATGAATGACAAGATCGCCACGCGTGAAGATGCTGCAAAATGGGGTATTAAGGATGTCAACCGTTATTGGCTGGGTGAAGCAGCCAACAATCGCTAGCATCGCTTCCATACTTTTAGTAAAAAAAGGGCCTCAAAATGACGAGGCCCTTTCTTGTTCCTTCAACTTATCTTTCTGGTTGTATCACGATTTTACCTGTGACCTTGCGCGCTGCCAGGTCATTCAAGGCTGCCGGTGTTTCACCGAGTGCATAACGCCCGGAAATATGAGGCTTGATTTTCCCTTCATGCAGCCAGCCCATCAATTCGCGCATGGCAGCCAGATTGGCTTTCGGTTCGCGTTTCGCAAACTCTCCCCAGAATACACCCACCAGCGAGGCGCCTTTGAGTAAAGTCAGATTGAGTGGCAGCTTGGGTATCTCGCCATTGGCAAAACCCACCACCAGATAACGACCACGCCATCCTATGGAGCGAAAGGCAGGTTCTGCATAAATCCCGCCTACCGGGTCATAAATAACATCCGGGCCTTTGCCATCAGTCGCTGCTTTGATGGCCTCACGCAAATCCTGATTGCTGTAATTGATGGTGGCATCGGCACCATGCTGTTTGCATATCTCCAGCTTTTCATCGGTTGATGCTGCTGCAATCACACGCGCACCCAGGGCTTTGCCAATCTCGATTGCTGCCAGGCCTACACCGCCTGCAGCGCCCAGCACCAGCATGGTTTCTCCGGGCTTTAACTGTGCACGGTCAACAACCGCGTGATGGGAAGTGCCATAGGTCAGTGTGATCGCTGCGGCTGTATCAAAGTCCATGCCTGGCGGCATGGGCATGACCGCATTGGCTGGAGCGACAACCTGTTGCGCAAATGCACCATTACCAATAAAGGCAATGACCTGGTCACCGGCTTTGACATGGCTAACGCCTTCACCGACGGCATACACTATCCCGGATAATTCACTGCCGGGCGTAAATGGCAGTTCAGGCTTGAACTGGTACTTGTTTTGTATGATCAATACGTCAGGGAAATTGACGCCAGCTGCCTTGACATTGATGGCAACCTGGCCCGGTGCTGGCACCAGATCTGGCAAGTCTACTATCGCCAAAGTGTCTGGCAATCCCCACTCCTTGCAAACAACAGCTTTCATTTTGATGTCTCCATAAAATAGTACGACCGTTTGATTTTGTGATTATGCCGTAAAAATCTGTTCTCTGTAGAAATTTATAATTCAGCATCAGGTAGAATACAAAGCATGAAAATTTTGATCAGTAATGATGATGGTTATCTGGCTCCTGGCATCGTGGCGCTGGCTGAGGCCATGGCGTCGATTGCCGAGGTGACGGTGGTGGCGCCCGACAGCAATCGCTCGGGTGCATCCAATGCTTTGACACTAGACCGGCCCTTGAGTGTGCAGCGTGCCAGCAATGGTTTTTACTTCGTCAATGGTACACCTTCTGACTGTGTACATATTGCCTTGACGGCCATTATGAAAGACAGGCCTGACCTGATCGTCTCCGGCATTAACCAGGGGCAGAACATGGGTGACGATACCCTGTATTCAGGCACGGTGGCGGCTGCCACCGAGGGCTTTTTGTTTGGTGTGCCGGCGATTGCTTTTTCACAAACAGAAAAAGGCTGGGCACATCTCGATGCAGCAACCCGTGTTGCGCTGGAAATGGTGCAGCGTGGCTTTGCCGGGCTTGCCAGGCCATTTTTGCTGAACGTGAATATCCCGAATTTACCGTTTGAAGAAATCCAGGGCGTACGCAAGGCGCGTCTGGGCAAGCGTCATACTTCTGAACCTGTGATCCATATGACAGATCCGCACGGCCGGGATATTTATTGGATAGGCCCACCAGGCGCTGCCAGCGATGCCAGTGCTGGAACAGATTTTGATACGACCAGCAGACGTTTTGTTTCGGTGACTCCCTTGCAGATAGATTTGACCAATACCCGGCAACTGGCTGATCTGGATATGGATTTTGCATGACGGCCAAAGACAAGCGCTTTCCCTTATCATTGTCTTCTGTGGTCAATCAAAAAGACAAAGCAAATAGTGGGGCGAGCAGACATACTGCCATGCCGCAAACGGCCATGCGCAACGCAGCGCATCACATGAATGGTGTTGCTGCGGCAAAACTGGCAAAGTCGCAAGAGATGCATTTGCCAAAGGGTGCGGCTTCAGGCAGTCTGTCACCGTCCTTGCTGTCTGGCCCGCTGGTTTCAGAAGGTGTAAGACGGGCGATGGTGACTCGCGTAGCGCAACAAGGTGTAAAGGATGCAACCGTGCTGGCTGCCTTGCAGGCAGTGCCGCGACACCTTTTTCTGGAGTCTGGCATGGCCAGCCAGGCTTATGTTGACGCATCCCTGCCTATCGGGCATCACCAGACTATTTCGCAGCCATATATTGTCGCCCGCATGATAGAAATTATGTGTAATGGCAGCAAGCTTGAGCGCGTACTTGAAATCGGCACAGGTTGCGGTTATCAGGCTGCGGTGCTTTCGGTTATGGTGAAAGAGGTGTATTCCATAGAGCGCATCAAGGCTTTGCATGAGCTGGCAAAAAGCAATTTGCGCCCCATGCGTATCGCCAATATCAGGCTACATTATGGTGATGGCATGCTTGGTTTGCCTGCTCAGGCACCGTTTGACGGTATCATACTGGCTGCAGCGGGAATGGAAGTGCCGCAAACCTTGCTGACGCAATTGCGGGTAGGGGGCAGACTGGTTGCGCCAGTTGGCGGGCGCAATCAGGTTTTGCAACTGATTGAACGGGTATCGACCTATGAGTGGAATAGTTCGGTACTGGAGTCTTGCCATTTTGTTCCTTTGCATTCTGGCGTAATTTAAGTTTATTCTCGATGACAATGAGCTTGATGGATTAAAAAGAGAAATGAAGAAAATACAGCACATATTACAAACAGGTTTTGCAGTAACCGTACTGGCAGGCTTGACAGCATGTACTACCAACTTACAGAACAAGGCACCAGTCGTTGAGCGCGGGATAGAGTCGCGTCCTGCTGAAATTCCTGCGCCTGAAGTCGCTAAACCTGTTGTTAAGGCACCAGATAATGCGCGCGGCACTTATGTCGTCAAACGTGGTGATGGCTTGTACAGGATTGCGCTTGATCATGGCCAGAGTTATAGCGATCTGGTGGCCTGGAATGATTTGAAAAACCCGAATGACATCAAGGTTGGTCAGGTTTTGCGTGTGGCGCCGCCAGATGGTAGTTCAGCTACGCCAGGCTCCGGCATCGTATCCAATCCAGGAGTAGAGGTGCGGCCATTGCCAGTTAATCCGGCGACTAATAAAGCGATGCCACGTGGTGACAAGCGTCCTTACTCCGAAGCTAATCTGGCTGAATTGCAGAAAACAGACGGTGTAGTGGCAGCGGTCACGCCGGTGACCAGACCGGAAGTCATCACGCCTGTTAAAGTGGTGGAGTCGGCACCAGCAGAGTCCGATACAGTGGAATGGATGTGGCCAGTCGACGGTAAAGTCCTGGCGACATTTGACGATGTTAAGAATAAAGGCTTCGACATTGGCGGCAAGCTGGGGCAGGATGTACTGGCAGCCGGATCAGGTAAGGTGATGTATGCCGGTAGTGGTATCCGTGGTTATGGTAATCTGGTGATTATCAAGCACACCAGCAATTTGTTGTCGGCTTATGCACATAACAAAGCCATTCTGGTCAAGGAAGGGCAGGCCATCAGCAAGGGGCAGAAAATTGCAGAAATGGGTAATTCGGATAGCGATACTGTGAAATTGCATTTTGAAATCCGGGTGCAGGGTAAGCCCGTTGACCCTGCCAGATACTTGCCTGCCCGTTAAATTGATTCAAGAAGTTGCTGTGGTAATCTGGAATCTGGCATATGTAGTTGTGCTGGTGCTTTAGTGGTAAAAGTGGTATTGGTGAATTGATATTGACGTTTTTAAAAACAATTTGTTCAGCTTGTAATAAATACTGGACTCGTGAATTAAGCTCAGATCATGCACAACAATTTAAGCACCTATAAGCTGGAAAATTCTGCCACCAACGATGAATCGGATGTGTCTGCCGATGCATCGGATGAGGATGCTCGCTCAAGCTCTGAGCTTGGGGATGCTGCAGACTCGGCCGATGATGCCGGTGATCTGGCTCATGAGGGGCAGGAAGAACAGGGTGAAGATCCGGCTGCGCTCATTGTTGCCCCTATAGATGAATTAAAAAATGTATTGGCTGCTGAACTATCGACCGATACTACGCAGTATTACCTGAACCAGATAGGTACGCGCCCCTTGTTTGCTTCGGCAGAAGAGCTCCATTACGCCACTTTGGCCAAGCAAGGTAACTTTGAAGCCCGGCAAAAGATGATAGAGCACAACCTGCGCCTGGTTGTGTCTATCGCCAAACACTATATCAATCGCGGCGTTGCCTTGCTCGATATGATAGAGGAGGGTAATCTGGGCTTGATGCATGCCATAGACAAATTTGAACCTGAGCGCGGTTTTCGCTTCTCGACGTATGCCACCTGGTGGATACGCCAGAGCATAGAGCGCGCCATCATGAATCAGGCCAGGACTATACGTTTGCCCGTGCACATGGTGCGTGAATTGAATCAGATCTTGCGCGCCAAGTACCACCTCGAATCGCAAAGACGCGATGGCCGGGATGCAGCTTTGGAAGACATCGCCCTGTTGGTCGACAGACCTGTCGATGAAGTTCAGGATATCCTGACTTTGTCCGAGCATGCAACTTCGCTGGATACACCGCTGGACAATGATCCCCAATCCAGTCTCATGGATATGTTGCCTGGTGATAGTGATGACGCGCCAGACATCCGTGCCGAACAACATGAAATGACGATACTGGTCAGGGACTGGTTGTCGAAACTGCCAGATAAACAGCGTATAGTTATTGTGCGGCGCTTTGGTCTGGATAATGACGATCCTGCAACACTGGAAACCCTCGCCGATGAAATGGGCATTACCCGCGAGCGCGTTCGCCAGATACAGCAAGAGGCGCTGATCAAGCTCAAGCGTTCATTTGCATCCCGTGGCGTAGGGCGTGATTCTGTACTTTAATTCGCATTCGCTGGCCAATTTGCATATTTCTTGAGGTGCGCGTCCGCGCATCTCTTATAATTCCGTCTTTTAAATCTCACTTCCTTCCGGCGCGGCATGTATCGCGCCGCCAATTTCCATGAATACAATAGAAATCCGCTCTTTAGATATGGACGCGCGTGGCGTCGGCAATTTGCAAAATGAAGATGGCACTACGGGTAAGGTGGTCTTTGTTGACGGCGCACTGCCGGGTGAATTGGTGGAATTTAGCACTTATAAGAAAAAAGCCAGTTGGGAAGCTGCGACCATGATGAGTGTGGTGCGCGAGTCCTCCCAGCGCGTTGAGCCTAAATGTGAATTTTTTGGTACTTGTGGTGGCTGCTCCATGCAGCATCTGGATGCCGGTGCTCAGGTGGCTATGAAACAGCGCGTGCTGGAAGATAATCTCTGGCATATCAGTAAGATAAAGTCTGATATCATGCTGCGACCCATCATTGGCCCTACCTGGGGTTATCGCTACCGTGCCCGTCTGTCAGTGCGTCATGTCATAAAAAAAGGCACGGTATTGGTTGGTTTTCATGAGAAAAAATCACGTTACGTTGCCAACATGGAAACCTGTGAAATCCTTCCTCCACATGTTTCCGCCATGCTCATGCCTTTGCGTGGCCTGGTGGCTTCGCTCTCCATCGTTGAGGCATTGCCGCAAATCGAGTTGGCGATAGGTGAGGGTGTCACTGCCATGGTCCTGCGCATCATGGCACCTTTGACCAAGGATGATGAAGTTAAACTGAAGGCATTCGCTGATCAATACCAGGTGCAGTGGTGGTTGCAAACCAAGGGGCCGGATACGGCAGAGCCTTACTACCCCGCAAGCAGTGATTTGCATTATTTACTGCCAGAATTCGGTGTGAAAATGCCTTTCAAGCCCACGGATTTCACGCAAGTTAATCATCATATTAACCGCGTACTGGTGGCGCGTGCCTTGCGCTTGCTGGATGTGCAAAAAGATGATCGCATTGCCGATCTGTTCTGTGGTCTTGGTAACTTCACTCTGCCTATCGCCACTCTGGCGAAAGAGGTGGTCGGCATCGAGGGTAGTGATGCCTTGACTGAGCGTGCTTTGGAAAATGCCAGGCACAATGGCCTGGCTGATAAAACATCATTCAGTACCCGCAATTTGTTTGAGGTTACAGCGCAAGACTTCGTGAAGCTGGGCAAGTTTGACCGTTTTTTGATTGATCCTCCGCGTGATGGTGCTATGGCTGTCTGCCAGGCTTTGATTGATCTGGGTGAGATTGCGCCTGAATTAAAGCCCAAACGCCTCGTCTATGTCTCTTGCAGTCCATCAACCCTGGCCAGGGATGCTGGCATGCTGGTGAATCAGGCGGGGTATCGTCTGAGTAGTGCGGGTGTCGTCAATATGTTCCCGCACACTTCCCATGTGGAATCCATGGCAGTTTTTGATCTTATCTAGATTTTGCAAGGACAAATCCCCAGTCATTGTCAGTAACTGGCCGAGGATTTGCCTGAATGTAATGAAATTCTTATTTTGGATAATAAAAGCATAATTGATCCACCCTGCGATCAATTGTATTTCTTGAAAGACATATCTGGGATGGTGGTTTCATGGTAAAATCTAAGGTTAGATGAATTCTTGAAATTTTTCTTAACCCTTTCTTTTTATTGGAGTTTTTAGATGGCTATCGAACGTACATTGTCTATTATTAAGCCTGATGCAGTTGCAAAAAACGTCATCGGTCAAATTTACAGCCGCTTTGAAGGCGCTGGCCTGAAAGTAGTTGCTGCCCGTATGGCGCAGTTGTCCCGTGCTGAAGCTGAAGGTTTCTACGCTGTTCACAGCGCACGTCCTTTCTTCAAGGATCTGGTTGATTTCATGATCTCCGGTCCAGTGATGATCCAGGTTCTGGAAGGCGAAGGCGCAATTTTGAAAAACCGTGACCTGATGGGCGCGACAGATCCTAAGAAAGCAGACGCAGGCACAATCCGCGCTGACTTCGCTGATTCTATCGACGCAAATGCTGTTCACGGTTCTGATGCTCCAGAAACAGCTGCTGTGGAAATCGCTTACTACTTCCCGGCATTGAACGTTTATTCCCGTTAATTCAGACTTTGTCTGCATGTAACAGAATAAAGAATTAAGATATACATCTCATACAGTCTGGTGCTGTATGAGATGCGAAAGAGAAGATCATGACGGTACTCACAAATTTATTGGATCTGGATCCAGCACAGCTCGTTGCGTATTGCGGCGCGTTGGGTGAGAAGCCGTTTCGTGCCAAGCAATTGCAACGCTGGATACACCAGTTTGGTGCCAGTTCGTTTGATGAAATGACAGATCTCGCGAAATCCCTGCGCGAGAAGCTCGCTACGCGAGCGATGATTGCCGCTCCCGCTGTGATCAGTGACCATACTTCTACAGATGGCACCAGAAAATGGCTGGTCGATGTCGGCCAGGGTAATGCTGTAGAGACTGTATTTATCCCTGAAGAAAATCGTGGCACCCTGTGTATTTCTACCCAGGCTGGCTGTGCCGTGAATTGCCGGTTTTGTTCTACTGGCAAACAGGGTTTTAACCGTAACCTGAGTGTGGGCGAAATTATCGGCCAGCTCTGGATGGCAGAATTTGAATTGCGCAAGACCAAAGGTATTGCTCCTGGTCCCAAGGGTGAACGTCAGATCACCAATGTGGTCATGATGGGTATGGGGGAGCCTTTGCTGAATTTTGAACCAACTGTGACTGCTTTGCGTCTCATGCTGGATGATAACGCCTATGGTTTATCACGTCGCCGGGTGACGCTTTCTACCAGCGGTGTTGTGCCCATGATAGATAAGCTGTCGCAAGAATGTCCGGTAGCACTGGCTGTGTCTTTGCATGCGTCAAATGATACTTTGCGTGACAGCCTGATACCACTGAACAAGAAGCACCCGTTAAAAGAGTTGATGGCAGCCTGTAAACGCTACCTGGAATTTGCGCCGCGCGACTTTGTAACATTTGAATATTGCATGCTTGATGGTGTCAATGACACTGATGCGCATGCGCGGGAATTGATAGAGCTGGTGCGTGATGTGCCGTGCAAGTTCAATCTGATTCCTTTTAATCCTTTTCCGGAATCTGGTCTGAAGCGATCGGCCAATCCGCGCATTAAAGCCTTTGCCCAAATTTTGCTGGATGCGGGCCTGGTTACAACCACACGCAAGACTCGTGGCGATGATATTGATGCAGCTTGTGGTCAGTTGGCTGGCGAAGTGCAAGACAGGACGCGTGTGCAGGAACGCATGCAAAAGATGGCGGAATATCAAAAGAAGTTTGGCGAAAATTTTGGCAAGATCGTGGAGATCACTCAGTGAAAATTTCTCAAATGCGTCAATACTGCTTGCGGGGTATCGTGCTGGCATTGGCCTTAAGCCTTACCGCTTGTGCAGGCAAACGTCTGGAAGGTGAGCGGCAGGAGGAAAATCTTTCAGTAGAAAAGCAGGAAGCTCAAAAACGTGCGGGCATACGCATGCAATTGGCAATAGGTTATTACCAGCAGGGACAGCCCAAGGTTGCGCTGGAAGAAATTCGCCAGGCTTTGCTGATTTCTTCAAGTTTGGTTGATGCCTATAGTTTGCGTGCACTGATTTTCATGGACATGGGTGAGAAGCAGTTGGCGGAAGATAATTTCCTGCATGCCTTGAAACTCTCCCCGGGTAATAATGATATCGGCAATAATTACGGCTGGTTCCTGTGCTTGAACGGGCGTGAAAGTCAGGGTTTGGTTTATCTCGAAAAAGCCATTAAGGACCCAACTTATGCTGCGCCAGGCAAGGCATTGAATAATGCTGGTCTGTGCAGCTTGCGCATGAAAGATGCAATTGGCGCTGAGCGTTACTTTATGCAAGGTTTGCGTGAAGAGCCTGCTAATCCTGCCATTAATGCCAACCTCGCGAAAATACTTTATGAGCGCGGCGAGTATAAGCAGGCGCGGTTTTATATAGGCCGGGTATTGAAGTTTGATGTGCTTGCTGCTGATGTTTTGTGGTTGGCTATTAAAATTGACAAGAAATTGGGTGATGAAGCATCGGTGAGTAACTTGAGCACTCAGTTGCGTCGTCGTCATCCTAATTCTAAAGAATTGTCTCAGTATCAACGTGGAGTTTTTGATGAGTGAAGCGGGCGCGAATTTACCTGTTGACCCTTTGTCTCCGGAAATGTCCGAGCACAAGACGGTATTATCTGTAGTGCAGACTGCGGGTTCACAATTATCTGCTGCCCGTATCCAAATGGGCTTGAGTTTGCAGCAAGTTGCTGATCAGCTCAAGCTATCTCAGCGCCAGATAGTTTCATTAGAGAACAATCAGTTTGACGATTTGCCCAAGATGGTAATCGTGCGCGGTTTTGTGCGTTCTTACGCAAAACTCCTGAAACTTGACCCTGCGCCAATTATCGCTTGTTTGCCTGCAGAACCAGGTGTGTCGGGTCTCGTGACAGATTTGCGCCCAACTTTGGCGACACCTTTTATGGAGTCGCGTACGCCATTTTTGGGTCGACAAGATAGCAATAATCGAAAATACCTGATTGGCGCTGGCTTGCTGGCTGCATGCGCTGTGATTTTTCTTGGTGTGCAAAAGCTTGAGAAAAGCGATTATTTTAAAAGCCTGATTTCTTCAGAGTCCTCTAAAAAGCCGGTTGAACCGGTGCCGGAAAAAGTAACTGAAAATATCGAGCCTGCACCAGTTGCAGTGCAATCAGCACCAAAACCCGCTGCACCTGTTGTGCCTACGGTACTCGCGACGGTTAATGAAGCCAAGCCAGAAGCCCAGGAGCAGGCTGCCAGTCAGGTGCAAGTTGCGCCAGATGAGCGACCAGCCTCGAATGCTGCCGTCACCCCTCCTCAGACTGTGGTGCCGTTGGTGCCGGCAGTAACGCCGGCTGTGGATTCTGGTAATAACCAGCTTAAATTGAAGTTCAGGCAGGATTCATGGATACAGGTCAAGCGTGAAAATGGGACTGTCGTGACTTCTCATCTGGCTAAAGCGGGCACTGAAGAAGTATTTGACATGAAAGAAGCCTTGCAACTGAGGATAGGTAATGCCGCTGGTGTGGATGGCTGGTTACGCGGCAAATCTATGGGGATTGCACCAGGCAAGGATAGTAATGTCATTAATATGAATGTGAAGTAAAGATGACGGATTTTTTATCAGAAATCGGTTCTGGTCCCAAGCTTAGACGCGCATCCCGTTCTGCCAAAGTGGTATATGGCACCCGCGAAGTTCTCGTGGGTGGTGGCGCTCCTGTCGTCGTGCAATCCATGACGAATACCGATACCGCTGATGCAATTGGTACTGCAATTCAAATCAAGGAATTGGCGAGAGCTGGTTCCGAACTGGTGCGTATCACAGTCAATAATGCAGAAGCGGCAGCAGCAGTGCCAGCCATACGTGAACAGCTGGACAGAATGGGCATAGATGTGCCACTGGTAGGTGATTTTCACTACAACGGCCACACCCTGCTGAATGATTTCCCCGATTGCGCCAAAGCTTTATCCAAGTACAGGATCAATCCTGGCAATGTAGGCAAGGGCGCTAAACGCGACACCCAGTTTGCCCAGATGATAGAAATGGCTTGCCGCTACGATAAGCCGATACGCATAGGCGTTAACTGGGGAAGCCTGGATCAGGCTTTGCTGGCGCGCATCATGGACGATAATGCCAAACGTGCCACACCATGGAGTGTGCAGGCAGTCATGTATCAGGCGCTTATCACTTCTGCCATTGAAAGTGCGCAAAAGGCTGAAGAGCTGGGCTTGGCAGGAGACAAAATCATCTTGTCCTGCAAAGTATCTGGTGTGCAGGATTTGATCGCGGTTTACCGCGAACTGGCAGCACGTTGCGATTACCCCTTGCATCTTGGCCTGACTGAAGCGGGCATGGGCAGCAAAGGTATTGTTGCATCGACTGCAGCATTGTCTGTGCTGATGCAAGAGGGCATAGGCGACACCATACGCATATCCCTGACGCCAGAACCAGGCGGCGATCGCTGCAGGGAAGTCATTGTTGGACAAGAAATTTTGCAAACCATGGGCTTGCGAAAATTCACGCCTATGGTCATCGCTTGCCCTGGTTGCGGCAGAACCACTTCGACGGTTTTTCAGGAGCTGGCTGATGATATCCAGAGCTTCCTTCGTAATCAGATGCCGGTCTGGAAGAGTCAGTATCCAGGTGTTGAGAATATGAACGTTGCCGTCATGGGTTGCATCGTGAACGGCCCTGGTGAATCCAAGCATGCCAATATTGGTATCAGTTTGCCTGGCACCGGAGAGTCGCCCGCTGCCCCGGTCTTTATTGATGGTGCCAAGGCGCTTACCTTGCGTGGCGACCGTATCGCAGAGGAGTTCCAGGAAATTGTGCTGGACTATGTCAAGAGTCACTATGCACCAGTGCATGGCGTAATAAATAATTAAATCAGGTAGCAAACATGTCGGAAATAAAAAAAGCAGAAAAAATCGCCGGTGTGAAAGGGATGAATGACCTTTTGCCGGATGACGCCCCATTGTGGGAATTGTTTGAAAATACCGTGCAATCCGTATTGAAGAGCTATGGCTTTCAACAAGTCCGTACCCCTATCGTTGAACCCACCAATCTGTTTGCACGTGGTTTGGGTGAGGTGACTGACGTCGTTGAAAAGGAAATGTATTCCTTTGAAGATTCCATGAATGGCGACAAGCTGACTTTGCGCCCTGAAGGTACTGCTGGCGTCGTGCGTTCTGCGATTGAACATAATCTCATTTATGACGGTCCAAGGCGTTTATGGTACACCGGACCCATGTTCCGTCACGAAAAGCCACAGCGTGGCCGTTATCGTCAATTTCATCAGGTTGGTGCAGAGGCCTTGGGCTTTACCGGCCCTGATATTGACGCCGAACTGATCATGATGTGCCAGCGTTTCTGGGATGATCTTGGCCTGGATAATGTGCGTCTGGAATTGAATTCCATCGGTGATGCGGAAGAAAGAAATCAGCACAAGGCGGCGCTCATTGCTTACTTTGAACAACATCAGGATATGCTTGATGCGGAAGCAAAGCGCCGACTGCTGACCAACCCTTTGCGTATTCTGGATACTAAAAATCCGGCCATGCAAGAAATGGTCAACGCAGCACCTAAATTGCTGGACTATCTGGGTGAGGAGTCGTTGGCTCACTTTGAAGGCGTGCAAAAGATTTTGCGTCACAACAGTATTCCATTCACTATTAATACCCGTCTGGTGCGTGGTCTTGATTATTACAATCGCACTGTGTTTGAATGGGTTACTGATGACCTGGGTTCTCAGGGTACGGTATGTGCTGGTGGTCGTTATGATGCGCTGTTTGGTATTTTTGGTGGTAAGCCGACGCCAGCCTGTGGCTTTGCCATGGGTATAGAACGTTTGCTGGAATTGATGAAAGCCAAAGGCGACGTGCATCAGCCCGCAATGTGCGATGTGTATCTGGTACATCAAGGGGCAGAAGCGCAAATGCAGGCTATGGTGTTAAGTGAGCGTTTGCGTGATGCAGGTCTGGATGTTGTGTTACATTGCGCAACTGCCAATGGTGTAGGCAGCTTCAAGTCACAGATGAAAAAGGCTGATGGCAGTGGAGCCGCTTATGCCGTCATCATCGGTGAAGATGAGGCAAATAATAATACGGTGAGCGTCAAGGAATTGCGAGCAGGTGACGCTGAAAATAATCAGGTCAATGTGCCCTTTGATACGGCGGTGGATTATCTGGTTGATCAAATCGC
>Ga0207952_1000614_pt1 | contig 24213 bp, 21 predicted proteins | sample SubbioR12Aug_8Ca_FD_184831 | JGI IMG/M metagenome (GOLD analysis project Ga0207952, IMG submission 184831) | Serpentinite rock and fluid subsurface biosphere microbial communities from McLaughlin Reserve, California, USA - CR12Aug_8Ca (SPAdes) | ecosystem: Environmental > Terrestrial > Deep...
TCCCATACCGAACTCAGAAGTCAAGCCCCTCGTCGCCGATGGTACTACACTCAAGAGTGTGGAAGAGTAGGTAGCTGCCAAGTTTTTTTGTGGCCTCAGCAACGTTATCGTTGCCGAGGCCTTTTTTATTTACCGTTCAGTGAATTCTTTATAATCTCCGACAAGACCATATTCGACACAACCATGACCAAACTCTGCATGCCCAGGTTGGCATTGAAGTGTAGTCTTAGTCCAAATCTCAGCGTGAACCGTATTTTTTGCCGCGGCATCCTTACTAGGATGATCTTCTTTTAAAACAGAACGGCCTTCAATACGCAGAATCCAAGAAGCTGTATCGAGATGGATTATTTTTTTGCCGTGTGGCTTTGACTGAATGGCTATCATCGGGGTTCTAGCATCACCTGAATTTTTTAGATCAAGAAGCTTTGAGAGATAGGTTTTCGCAGGATTTAGGCTGCTTGATTGCATAGCACACAGTAGCTGTAAGGCACTTTGTTCACTCAGATGTTTTGTTTTTGTTAAGTAGTTAAACAGCGCCTCTGGAGATGTGTACTTGACCTTATCGATATTCCATTGTAATTCGTGGGATTCATTTCTTAGGCGATCAAAGATTTTTTTTCGATCGAGTTGTCCATTGTCATGTTGAAATGCCTTAAGGTTGTCTCGTTTTTTTGGAGTGTCTGCAATCTGTTTGATGACATTTGCTCGTAGAAAATGGCGCAGAGGGCGTCTTTTTTGTTTGGGTATATCGGTTTCAAAACGCGCCTTAAAGAGTTCATTGTACTTAGAATAGGGTGTTGCTTTGCTAAACGTACCGCGATCTTCATAAAGAGCCAGTGCATTGGCGGGGATTGCTTGTAGGGGATTGGCAAAAGAGTGTTGGTACTTGCTAGCTTCTTTAGTGAGACGACGGGGGCCTACTCCTAAGGCATCAAAATTGACAACTTTCTTTTGGATAGCGCGATGAAAAAAGAGAGTCAAATAAGCATAGTTAATCACTAGCATAACTAAGAAGGCAGGTATCCAGAGTATGGCACGTGCGAGCCTATGTTCAGGGGGCTTTTGCGTTCCCCATGGATTATATAATGTTCCGAAAGGGATGGTGATAGCACCAAGGATCGTATAACCAATCCATTTTACCCAATTTACAGGGTTGGAAAGAAAGCCCTTCAAACCATACTGTGTTAAATAACGTTCTGGAAGCAATTCCTCTAAAAGAGTGCACTGTCCCATTTCTGTATTGATAGAAATCCCCAAGGTTTCGTGATCGAGTTCTTTTAAGACTCCATTCTTTTCGATGAGCCCATCGGGGGATCGTGCATTTCGTGTAAGCTGGTGACCTTGCAACCAATTTAAAGCAAAAAGTTCTTTAAAGTACTCATTGTGCAGCAGATCGGTAAAATGAGGGGGAATAGGTTGTTTAAGTTTTAGCCACTGCGACAAGGCGACGTCCATAGCAACGACGACACTGGTACGATCGGTACTACTTTTACAATGCCAAACCATCGGCAAATCGAGTAATTTGCACAGCATGGTTCTTGCTAGAAGTTCTTGTGCTTCACTATCTGGTGTTCTAAAGCGACCGTTAATCGTCTCTTCTAAAGTTTGAAGGAGGTGATCTAAAAGAACTTGTTCGTCTTTTGAGAGGTATTTTCTGCGCGCATCTGCGATCTTAACGATCTCTTTCCACCCTTTGCGTGTTGCCTTTATTGCGGCATAGGTACCACTCGTGGCCGTATCTAAGACTTCACCTAATCTAGCTGCCCAATTTACTTGTTTAGAAAATAGGATAGGTCGAAATTTTACCTTGTATTTTCGGTGAGTACGTGGGTCGGTAATCGTTGTGATTCCATCTCCGTGTGTACCAGCACGAAGCTTTTCAAAAGCACGTTGTTCATTTTCAAAGTATTCCTGTTCTTGCTCAACACCTAGGGGTTGGGCAACTTTGTATAGAGGGGAATTAGACTCGATACAGTTTACAACGTAGTCCACTGTGTAGACTTCATCACGAGTTCCCTTGTTTTCTATGGAGATTCCTTTTGGATGAGAACTGTCTAACTCGGAAAAGAAAATCATGCTGCCTTGTTCGAGAGCTTTATCAAAAGAGTCAGGACGTCCGGTATAGCAATAACTAGGAGCTTTTGAGTCTGCTTTTCCCTGAATGAGTGGGGCTATGCGACGCCCCATTTGCAGAGTTTCACTTTCACGGTCCCAGCTACCGGCAATGGCGGAGTTGAGCTTTACTGTAGTTCCATCGGCAGCTTTGTAACTTAACCCATTGAATCCATTTTTCAATGTGATGTGTTGAGTGTCTAGAATAGAGTGATTGTTAGCGTCGATACCCAACTGTGTGCGTAGCTGGGGATCAAGGATTCTAGGATGAGCGATAGTATCGTAGTGATTCGTGCAGCTATGCGTAATAAAATGCTTCTGCGCATCGAGGGTATTTTTAGAGACTTGGGGCTTGCCCCGATTGGTATAGATCTCTTCTGTAAGCTCATCAAGGCTCTCAAAAGGAGCTCCTTTTTTTGCTTGCAAGATCCTTGTTACATCGGCTCGTTTTGGAGCTTTGGAAAGATAAGAGTTTTTGTCATGGAAGCATTCGATATCGATAGAAAATATTTTAGGATCTTCGTAGTAGACATGCGGATCGTCGGGCGTTGGCATAAGACGTTCCGGTTGGTTTCTGGTAGTTTCATTTAAAAATTGTCGTTGAATTCCTCGGGGTGCCTCAATACTGCTACCTGTAGCTCGACCGAATAAATTCTTGGGTAAACTACTTTGATATGCTGTCATCTTTTTGGTGAAAGGTTTTTGAGATCTGGGTAGGAGAGGTTCGTGTTTTAAAGATCGGGACACAGTATGTTCCGAGATCTGACTAGAATGGTGAGTCCGTTTGTCGATTTCCCTTCCTCTTAGGGTGGATGGACTCTTGCGCGCGTCATCTACAAGGGGTAATTTGTGTGATTTACGAGTAATATCTGCTGAATATAATTTGCTAGTCATTATCGTTTCTTGTTTTATTTATTATTTGTTATGAAATAATTCACCATCCATTTTATCAATAAAACTATCGCAATACAACTGTTTTATTTTTGATAATAATCATTTTTTTATTTACTAAGCCTCTGTTGTTTTAGATTTAAAAAAATAGTTTATAAAAAAATATATATTTCAATGTCTTTGGGTATATTCTGGAAACCCCTGGAGATATTCGGGTAGAATGGCAGATAAAGAGTTTAGCAGATGATGATTGCTATCATAGGAACTGGGTTTGCAGGGCTTGCCACGGGGTGGTTTTTGAGTACATCCGGCTGCCGAGTTGCTTTTTTCGATAAAAAAGGTATTGGTCAAGGAGCCTCAGGTATCGCCACCGGTCTTTTACACCCTTATGTAGGAGAGGAAGCAAGGCGTAGCCTATGGGCTAACGAGGCTTTGGCAGAAGCTAAGGCTTTGTTGTCGCTTGCTCCACAAGCTATTCTAGAAGAGGGAATCTTACGAGTGCCTCAAAGTGAGAAGCAAAGGCTGGCTCTTCTTAGGCATTGTGTTGAGCACGGAGATGTAGAACTCCTTCTCGATGGGCATTTTCTCATCCACTCGGGTCTTGTGATTGACACGAGTAGATATCTGCAAATGCTATACCAAGCATGCGCTTCAAAAGGCGCTGTTTTTCAACATCAAGAGATTACCACTCTTTCAGAGCTTGAAAGTTTTGATCATGTTGTTCTTGCTTTGGGGCATAATGCAGCTCAACTTCTTCCGCAGATCAAAGAGCAGGTATCTAGGGTCAAGGGTCAGGTAGTCAGTGTCGCTCTTAATGCATCGATCAAAACAACGATCACTAAAGGATATATGGCAAAAAGCGCCAAAGAAGGTGTGTATCATTGGGGAGCTACTTATGAAAAACAATTTACCGATGAAGAGCCTGATCTAGTAGCAGCTCTTACTCTTCTTGAACAGCACAAGACCTCGTTACCTCCAGAAGCTAAAATCTTAGATTGTAGAGCAGGGGTACGGTTAGCTAGAAGGGGACATTATATTCCTTTTGTAGATCGCGTGGAAAAAAACATTTGGTGTATAGGAGCTCTAGGGTCTAGGGGACTTCTCTATCATGCGCTTTTAGGCCATAGATTGGCCAAGGCTATTATGAATGAAAATGAAGCTCTTATTCCTAAAGAATGTAGGTTAAAAAGGCATGAAAGCTGAATTACTTTTTCTTGGTACAGGAGGCTCTTCGGGTGTCCCTATGATCGGGTGCCTATGTGACGTATGTCAATCGAGTTCCTCATTGAACAAACGATTGCGTTCCTCAGTGCTCCTTCGTTGGAGGGATAGACAAGTTCTTATTGATGCGGGGCCAGATCTACGTGAGCAAGCTCTGCGTCATCGTATTAATCGTCTCGATGCGGTGATTTTGACTCATGCCCACTTTGATCACATCGGGGGGCTGGATGATTTACGTGTATATTACCTGATTGAGGGCAAGCCTTTGGCTTGTCTTGTTTCTAAAGAAACCTACTTGGAAATCAAGAATCGTTCATCCTATCTTCTTGAACCCAAACAGCTTGGTAAGTCTCTTCCCGCACAACTGGATTTTATGATCTTAGAGCGCGATTTTGGAGATGTATTTTTCCAGGGTCTTCAATGGCATTTTGTCAGCTATATACAAGGTGGGCAGAAAGTTTTGGGTTTTAGAGTAGGCAATTTAGCTTATATTTCTGATATTCGAGAGTACTCCATGCGTGTCATTGAGGAGATCAAGGGGATAAAAACGTTAGTTGTCAGTGCTCTGCGCGAAAATCCTTCGCAGATGCATTTTTCTATAAAAGAGGCGATCGAGTTTTCTAGAGCTGTAGGCGCTGAAAGAACGTGGTTTACTCATATGTCGCATGAGGTAAATCACGAAGTTATAAGTCATGTTCTTCCTTCGAATATTTCACTAGCGTATGATGGTCTGACCATTGATTTTGATCTTGGCTCTAAGGACGTTTTTTCATGACGGTTTCTAAGAATTTTTTGCTCGATGCAGAGCTAAAATCGTTTAAAACAGCATTTCTCATTGGCACTTACGCCTCTGGTTCGGATAAAAAACTATGCGAAGACAACCTCGCTGAACTAGAGCGTCTTGGCGAAACTTTTGGTCTTGAGACCTTGGGTAAAATGGCTTGCCCTATCAAAAAAATTGACGCAGCAGCTTTCTTAGGAAAAGGAAAAATTGATGAGATCAAGCTCTTAGCAGAGGATGCTAAAGCAGAGGTGATCCTTTTTGATGATGAAATTTCCCCCCATCAACAGCGTAATCTTGAGCAGAGCTTTCAAAAACCTGTGATTGATCGTACGGAGCTTATCATAGAGGTGTTTGCTCAAAGGGCGCAGACTCGTGAAGCACGTCTACAAATTGAGTTAGCTAGAGTTAAATACCAGATCCCTCGTCTTAAACGGCTCTGGACGCACCTCTCTCGTCAAGTGTCGGGTGGTGGTGGATATCTTAAGGGAGAAGGTGAAAAGCAAATTGAGCTCGATCGTCGGATGCTTCGTCGTCGAATTGTTCGTCTTCAAGAGGAAATCGATGAGGTAAAAGCACAACGTGAAACGCAAAGAAGTGGGCGGTTACGTTCAGGCATTCCCACGTTTGCCATTGTGGGGTATACAAATGCGGGCAAGTCCACATTGTTAAAAGCTCTGACCAAAGCGGATGTGTTTGTCGAAGATAAACTATTCGCAACATTGGATACGACGACCCGTAAATTCTCTTTACCTAACAGACAAGAGATTTTACTGATCGATACAGTAGGGTTTATTCGGAAGTTACCTCATATGCTTGTTGCTGCATTTCGTAGTACTTTAGAAGAGGCAACACACACAGATATTCTTTTGCATCTCATTGATTCAAGCTCTCCTAATGCAGAAGCTCAAGCAGAAGCTACCTACGAAGTGCTCAAAGAGTTGAATGCCGATCAACATCCTATTATTACAGTTCTTAACAAGATCGATGCTTGCCCAAACCCTCTTATTCTGCATAAGTTAAGGATCAAATATCCCAAGACAATTGCTATTTCTGCTCTTCATGGAACCGGATTTGATCTGTTAATGGATGCGATGATTGCAGAGCTTTCTGCGTTGAGGAAACTTGTCAAATTGCGCATTCCGCAAAGTCACTATGCTCTAGTGAGTGAATTGATGAGAGATGGCAAAGTATTGAACTCAGATTATGAGGGCGATGATGTGGTGCTTGAGGTTGAAATCCCAAGACAGCTCGAGCATAAAGTTCTCCCTTTTCTTTTTGGTGGTTGATGTTACGCCATCTTCCTTCTCATCAAAGACCAAGGGAACGGCTGCTTGAAGTGGGAGAAGAGGCTCTATCTCTTACAGAACTTCTTGCCATTCTCCTTGGGACAGGTACTCAAGGCAAGTCAGTCCTGCAGCTCTCTAACGAGTTATTGGAGACGTTTGGGAGTTTGCAAGCATTGCTCGAGGCTTCTATTGAAGAGCTAAAAACTATCAAAGGTATTGGACAGGCCAAAGCAATCCAACTTAAAGCGGCTTTTGCAGTGGCCCGCCGCTATACCTCTATGAATCAAGAGGCGTCGAGACGGTCTCTATATTCCTCGAACGAGGCGTATATTCTTCTTAAAGATAAACTCGAGCACCTCCAACAAGAAGCGCTGTTTGTCGTGTTACGCGATGTGCGAGGGCATGTGATCTCTGTGAATCAAGTAGCTCTGGGAACGCTTTCTGAGGTTCTTGTTCACCCTAGAGAAGTGTTTTATCCTGCGGTGCGTCATAAAGCACACAGCGTTATTATAGCTCATAATCATCCTAGCGGGGATCCCACACCGTCCCTAGCTGATTTAGAAATGACTCGTCAACTTATGCATTCTGGGCAAATCATGGGCATTCCTATAGATGATCATCTCATCATAGGAAAAAACAGTTTTGTTTCTCTTAAAGACTCACCTTACGCACATAGAGGGGCTTATGGACTGTTTGAAAGCCATCGATAAATCAAACCATCCATAAGCCCCTCTATGTGCGTAAGTGAGTTAAAGAAAGGGGACTCTGTTCATCAAAAATGCGTTAGAAGCTGTACTAAAACCTGGGTTCGTCGCTTTTGTGGATTATTTTGGCCGCTTTTCGACTCCAAAATTGGGCGGCTATATACCTTTGTCGATATTGCCCCCCAATCATTTGGATCGAAAATCGACTCAAAAGAATCGCAAAATCGACTGAACCAGGTTTTAGTACAGCTTCTTAGACTTCTTTTGAATTTAAGCTTCGAAAGAGCTCCATTGAGCTGCACACCAAAGTCTTGGTGTGCAGACCTATTGTAGGTTATTTGTGAAGTAGCGCTGTACGTACAGCCATTAGAGTTCTACCCGACACGTTACGAGATGCTGCAGTGATAGGCTGGGCATAGCTTTTTTGTAGTGCTGGGTCTTCTGGGTGTTTTGCGCCCCAAAAAGGATGACCTAAGTCCTCAACGAGATCTACCTGTCCGGTATTAAGCAACTTGGTCTTAAGGACTGGATTGTCTTGAAATTTTTTCAACACAATTGCCTGAATCAATTTAGACTTTCTCACAGCATCTACATCGGAATGGAACGTAGTATAATACACCGCGGAAGCAAGCTCTTTTGCTTGTACGGGGGGAGCTACCGCGATTTGATCCATCAGAGCAATTCTCTGCTCTGGTTCCATGTAAGGGAGTTCGTTAATCGTAGGGAGCCCTACTGATTCTTCAGCCTCAGCGGATGTAGAGGCTTCCGCGGCAGGTGTTGGAGAGGGCCTTGTTTTTTCTTTGACCTTAGGTCGTCTGTCTGCAGCTGGTTTATCATTCTTGGCAGCCGTATCTCCAACAGGTATAGCAACCGGGGCGGGTTCTTCAGCAGTTAAGCTCGAAAGGAGAGCTATTCTATGTGCCTGGTAAGCATTTGCAGCTGAAGGGTACAGAAACTGCTGGGAGGGGTTGTTATGATCCATAAAAAGAATCGCAGTTTCGTATAGATTGGAAAGGAATGCAAACTGAGGGGTTTTAGTAGGGTGAAAGTGAATTGTGCGGGTAGGTGTTGGAGAGGGGAGGTCAATCGGTCCAGCTAGGATGCGTTTGGCATTGAATTGTTGTACAAAAAGATCGCTTTTTGGAATTCCTCTATATGCTCTTGTTTCAATAAGATCTTGTAAAAGGGCGGCATAATAATCGGGGAGATTATCAGGTTTGGTGGTGCTGATACTCCATGTCTTGCCTTGTCGATTGTAGACTACGAAATCGTTGGAAAAGAGATTTTTGTATTGCGTTTTCGCTGTGGTTTGTAGAACGTCAGAGAGTGTTGTCATAAGACCTCGTTAAGAAAAATCAAAGAGACACTAGCACTCTACAGAAAATCTTGTCAAAGAGTGTGTTGTATTAGTATGAGGCTATTTGTTCACTTACAGAGGGGTTTAGGGCTTTTTTTGTGGGGTGCCTTGGGGGGCATGCTCACTGCTAGGTGCTGATTTTTCTACAGCAGCACCTTGATCATAGACTAGGCTTCCTCCAAGAAAGGCAGTAATTATAAGGATGATGAAAGCAGCTAGAAAAATAAAGGAGTCGACGACGGTTAAGGCTGTAGCAAAGCGCGGAGAAAAAAAACGTTGTATACCCCAAGTTTTAACCCAGTCTAAAAGTAAGGCAATAGTGAATAGATAAGCTGTAGTATAGGCCACAAGGGAGTGATCTTGGAGAATTGTAGGCTCACGGAGAGTTGTTTGCACAACCGCTGCAGCAGTTTCTCCAGCTAGAATCGCCAGCCAGGCAAAACAGACTCCCAAGGCTAAAAGTATCCAGGAAGTGACGCGGAGATAGCGATAGGAGCGAGAGGCTCTTAAAGGAAAAGAGAGAGTTTTAAGGCAGACACCCACAAAAAGCAAAGCCAGCGGAAAGTGAACAAGCATGGGGTGAATGAGTTCCATTCGCATTGATGGCTCCTTTTCCTCATCTTAAATAAAGACGTTTAAACCTCAAGGAAAGGATGAGATTGCGTGGAGTTTTCAATTTCCTTTTCAAAATGAGGGACAAGGGAGGGGTGATGTTTCTTTAGCCACTTCCTAAAAGGAAGGCTAGATTTTAGGATCTGCTTCTTGATGAGGTCATCGGGGAGCATCGATACATGTTTTTGCAATGCTCCAGTATCGATGATGATGGCTGTTTGATCAATAAAGCCCATGTTTTTTCTAATAGTAGCATCTGTATTCAAAAGCCCCTGTCTGCCTTGTTCAACGAGGAGATCTATAATAGAAGAAAGACATTCTTTAGCTTTTTTATCCTCGCCGCAACGCATGAGAGTCTCTAATTGCAGATCGACCCTTTCTGCTTTTTTTTGCAGGACAAATTGTGTGGTATCAAGATCTAGAGTGTGTGCGATACCAATCTTGTCTAAGATCGTGAGCTTTTTTTTCCAACAATCGGTTGGGTTTATGTGGACATAGAGCAATCCCGTTTTTTCTTTGAAAGCTGTATAGGCAGTTGTACAACTAGAAAAAGTACGCAAAAAACGGCGGTAACGCTTATCGGCGTATTGGGAACAGTAATTGCGGAGCCGTTCTGGAAGTGGTAAGGAGGTGAGCCAAGGCAAAGATCTAAGATGGTGGTGTTTGAATAACTTGAGAATAGTTTGCCTATCTTTGCTGATAAAGACATAAGACTGAAAACCGGCATCAAAAAAAAAGAAGGGTTGATCCAGAAGTTGATCTATGTGTTGTGTATCCTCAGAAGAGAGGGAGGGGATTTCCCATTCCGGATGGGGGGGTAAATTTTCTTGCACATTGGACAATCTAAACCCCTCGGTCTGTCGGTGGCAAAATCGTTCAACAGCAATGAAGAGGAGGACAGCAATAAGAATTTTATATAAACGCATCGATAAACTGGGTGTTTTTTTGAAAAAGTATCCACATTTTCCAGTTTTGATTCAAATCAACAGAAGTTCTGTTTGATCAGGCTGATTAGCCCTTGGGTGAACATTTGTACGGAGATAAGGGTTAAAAGCATACCACCAAATTTTGCAAAAGCAGTTAAAGCTTTTTCTCCTAAACAATACTTGATATTTGAGGAGAGGAGTAAAACAGCCAGTGAAACTATCCAGGCGCAGATCAGTGCAGCTGCGACTAGTATAGGGCGCTGGGAGTGTTCAGCGTACACCATGACAGCGGAGATAGTTCCAGGTCCGGCTATTAGAGGTACGGCTAGGGGTATAATCATAGGTTCTTGTTTTGGGGCATGAGGCTCTTCTGTCTTTGGAAAAATCATGCCTAGGGCAATGATAAAGAGTAAAAGACCACCACCAATGCCGATAATCGCCTCCGAGATACCAAGAAGGCTAAGGATTTCATTACCAAAAAAAGTAAAGACTAGGAGGATGGATAGAGCTATCAGCATTTCTCTTAGCACGATTTGTCTCTGTCTTTTCGGGGTGGAGTTGGATAGTAATCCGATAAAAAAAGGGATACAACCGATGGAGTTGAGGACTAAAAAGAGTGAGATAGCAATAGCTGAGAATGATGAGGGCATACAATATTCTTTACCTCAACGAATCTTTTTATGAAAGATGCTCTTGATTGAACTTGCTCCAGCATGTCATAATCTTCTCTCTCATAGCCCTTGGGATCGACCGTGTCTTTAAAAAAAACATTTAAAGTAGTGACTCTTGGTTGTCGTACCAATCAGTACGAAAGCCAGGCGTATGCTGACCAGCTTAAATCTGTGGGCTATCATGAAGCAAAAGAAGGAGAGACGGCTGAAATTTGCATCGTCAATACGTGTACAGTGACAGAATCGGCGGATAGTTCAAGTCGTCATGCCATTCGCGATCTAGCTCGCAAACATCCAGGCAGCCAGCTCGTCATTACGGGGTGTCTTGCGGAAAGGCATCCTGAGCAGATTCTATCTATCGAAGGGGTAACTCATGTGGTTCCCAACCCTAAAAAAGAAGAACTGCTCCCTATCGTATTCCCTGAAGGAGAATGGCCAGAGTTTTCCATTCAACAGTTTGACGACCACACCCGTGCATTTGTTAAGGTGCAAGATGGGTGTAATTCCTTTTGTACTTACTGCATTATTCCATACGTTCGAGGAAGATCCCGTTCTCGTCCCATAAATGAGATAGAAAAAGAAGTGAGAGATCTCATAGCTAATGGTTATAAGGAAATTGTACTGACAGGGATCAATATTGGTGATTACGACGGTGGGATGAAAGAGGGAGGGATCAAGCTTGCAGATCTCGTACGGTCCATAGACAGTATTGAAGGCCTAAAAAGACTCCGTCTTTCTTCTATTGATCCTGATGAGGTGGATGAAGATCTTCAGTCAGCGATTCTCGAAGGAAAAACCACATGCCATTCTTTGCACATAGTACTTCAATCCGGTTCTAACGTCGTTCTCAAGAGGATGAACCGCAAATACACACGTCAAATATTTCAAGACACGATCCGGCGGCTTCGCTTTGCAGATCAGAATTTTGGGTTTACAACAGATGTCATAGTAGGCTTTCCAGGGGAATCTGAAGCAGATTTCATGGAGACTTTGGACATCATGAGTGAAGTGAAGTTTTCTAAGGTGCATATGTTTCCTTATAGTGCAAGACCTCGCACTAGAGCAGCATTATACCCTAATCAAATAACGCATGCAGTGATGCAAGAAAGAAAAGCGAGGATTTTGCAGAAGGCGGAGGAAGAAGCCTTTGCCTGGAGGGAACAGTTTATTGGTAAAACGATGACAGCCCTTCTAGAAAGTCCATCCAGCACCCATCCTGGCTATCTCACTGGATATACGGACAATTTTCTCCCTATTCTTATTCCTGCAAAGGGGCATCAACGTAATGACCTTGTTGAAGTTCTCTTTACCAGCAACACACCATCGGGGTTGCTATGCATATCGATATAGCATTGAGATGTAAGCCGTTTTCCCATGAACCAGGAACAGTGTGTTTGATTCCAGGTACAGATTGGCGTGTTCGGGTGTTTCCCACTCTCATCCATTTCTTTGGTCCTGAAGGGCAGCGGCATACAGAACATTTTCCTATTGAGGGTCCAATAGAGGGCTTTACGATAGAACAGGACCTCGAGCAAAAAAAACTTCGAGTGTTTGGTAGGGCAAAACTAGGGTATCAAAGATATGAGATTCGGTGTGTCCAAGACATCATTGACATGGTGATCGAAAAACCGGAAAAGAAAATCATACGCATAGCCTCTTCTCCTACGATGGCCCTTCCTAAGGAGCGGCTTTCTCTAGGAATGCATAAGTTACAGCATTGGGAAGAGATGCGTAGACGTCTTGATCTTCGCGAGATTCTCCCCTTATGGTTTCGCTTAGGGTTAATGACTCCTAGTGCATCTCAACAAACGAATACTCAAAAGCAAGGGAGTTTGGGGCTTTTTGAGGAATGCTTAGCTCTATATGAAACAAAAGAAAAGAAGGCCCTTGAGATTCGTTTACGTCATCTAATGATGGCAGGATTTGGCGGTATGATGAATCCTCGCCTATGTGATCCGGATCATCAAGGAATTCTCAGTGATGACCCGGAAGAAGATCATAAACGTTCTTTGAAGCTTCTCCAAGGAGGAGCTGAGCTCATCCGCTCTCTGTTTTTCCTAGAAAAGCAAAATACGTGGCATCTTTTACCTTGTTTACTACCCCGATTCGATGCAGGTAGATTGACTCAAGTAGAAACCCGCAGCGGCGATCTCCTCGATCTAGAATGGTCGAAAAGCACAATGCGTCGGATGATCATCCACCCAAAGATCGATCATTCGATAGAGATCGTTCTCCCTAAGGAGCTGCGCAGATGTCGGCTAAGACATCGTATCCAAGAAAAAGGACGCAGTATTCAGACTGGAGAGACTATTCAGCTGAGTGCTGACAAAGCAGTTTTCCTCGATCGCTTTGAAAAATAGATTTTTTTCTATTACACGCTGTTCTTCTATTGCAAAAACGTCGCTAACCATGTTTCTATGGAGTTCGTAAGTCGTGGCGCCCTATTTTTTAGCGACTAATTGCATGAGGAGGTAGAGTCGTGGCAGTCTTGAGTTTAACCGAGCAACTCAAAATCCATTTCCATAATCCACATGCTTTACTGGGGATTCACCCCATTCGAGATCATAGAAATGTGATTCGTCTTTGGCGACCTAATGCGAAGGAATTGTATGTGGAAGTGCGAAAAGAGATTCGGGAAGCTACACGAATCGACGATTCTGGAATTTTTGAGATTGAAGTAGAAGGAGCTATAGGTCCCCTTGACTACCGTATCTATCATCATAGTGGGCTGCTTGCCCACGATCCGTATGCGTTTTGGCCTGTCATAGGGGGAATGGATGAATTTCTTTTCAATAAAGGAACGCATTACAAAATTTACGAGGTTCTAGGTTCGCATGTAATGGAACACCAAGGGTGTAGTGGTACGAGATTTGCTGTTTGGGCTCCTGGAGCTAAGCAAGTAGCTCTTGTTGGAGACTTTAACCATTGGGATGGTAGAGTCAATCCCATGAGGTCCATGGGCTCTAGTGGCATTTGGGAGTTATTTGTTCCAGGTATTGGAAGTAAAGAGAAGTATAAATTTGAAATACGTTCTTCGGAAGGGTCGCTCTCCATTAAGACAGATCCATTTGCAAATCAGTTTGAACTGAGGCCTAGCACAGCTGCTGTTGTCTCTGATCTCAATCAATATTCCTGGGGGGACCAGGCTTGGATTGCCAATAGGAAAAAGATTCAGGCAGATCCTTTTCCTATGAATATTTACGAAGTGCACTTGGGATCGTGGCGCAGAAGAAACGGCGAATTCATGAATTACCGAGAGTTGGCTTGCGATCTTGGCGCGTACTGTCTTCATATGGGATTTACGCATATCGAATTACTCCCCATTGAAGAGCACCCTTTAGATGAGTCGTGGGGTTACCAGGTGACAGGTTTCTTTGCGCCAACAAGCCGTTATGGTGACCTCCAAGAGTTTCAATATTTTGTCGATCAGTTGCATCAGCAAAATATTGGGGTGATTCTCGATTGGGTTCCAGCGCATTTTCCGGCAGATTCTTTTTCTTTAGCCCGTTTTGATGGTACCTATCTCTATGAACATGCTGACCCAAAAAAGGGATACCATCCGCATTGGAGTACTCTCATTTTTAATTATGGCCGTAATGAGGTGTCTAATGTTCTCATTGGGAGTGCCTTATTTTGGTTGGAGGCGATGCATATCGATGGATTAAGGGTGGATGCAGTAGCCTCGATGCTCTATCTCGATTATGGACGAGAACATGGGCAGTGGATTCCCAATATCTACGGTGGTAATGAGAATCTAGAAGCCATCGAATTTCTCAAACATCTCAATGCTATTGTGCATGAAAGAGTGCCTGGCGTGTTGATCTGTGCTGAAGAATCCTCTGCTTTTACAGGAGTTACCCATTCCTTGGATGCTGGGGGATTAGGTTTTGACTTTAAATGGAATATGGGCTGGATGAATGATACATTGAGATATTTCCATACAGACCCATTTTTTCGACATTATCACCATCATATGCTCACCTTTGGACGGATGTATGCCTTTTCAGAACGGTTTATTTTGCCTCTATCGCATGATGAAGTGGTGCATGGAAAACGCAGCCTATTATCCAAGATGCCAGGTGATGAGTGGCAACGTTTTGCTAATTTGCGCCTCTTATTAAGTTATCAGATATGTCAACCAGGGAAAAAGCTTCTCTTTATGGGGGATGAGATGGGAGTGTATGAGGAATGGAGTGTTCATCAAGCGCTTCCTTGGAAAATTCTTAGCTATCCCATGCATGAAGGTGTTCATCGAATGGTTAAGGAGCTAAACCATTTTTATCTTAAGCACAAAGAATTGTGGGAGTTTGATCTAGATGAACGAGGATTTTCTTGGGTGGACTTCAGCGATCAATACAATTCTGTCATTTCCTATTTACGTAAAGGTTCTTCAGGATATTTGCTATGCATTCATAATTTTACGCCCTCATGTTTTCCTCAATATGCGCTAAAACTTTCTCACGTGCATAGAGTCCAAGAAGTGTTCAATACAGACCGGACAGAATATGGAGGATCTGGTAAACTCAATCCCCATCTGCAAGCGGGTCTGGGTGAAGGTATCGTATTTCAGTTAGCGCCTCTAGCTACGATGATTTTTTCTATAGAATTTGGGCATTAAACGTGGTGACACATTCTGCATATCTCAAACTGATTGATGAGATCACTCTTCATGATTTTCTTTATTACGTGGAGTGTAAGCCTAAGATTTCCGATCTTGAGTATGATCGACTGGTGAAACAGCTAGAGAGTATCGAAAAAGAGCATCCCGAATGGATCATCCCAACCTCCCCTACACAGAGAATAGGAGAGGCTTCTCATAAGGGTTTTGAGCAAGGTGTCCATACGGTTCCCATGCTTTCTATTGCCAATACGTATTCACGAGATGAGGTCGAGGCTTTTGTCGAAAGAGTGTACAAACTACTAGAGAAGAGGCAGGTGGTTTTTTGTGCAGAACTCAAAATGGATGGTACAGCTGTTTCAGTGCGGTATGAGCAAGGGATATTTACAAGAGGATTGACTCGAGGAGATGGGAAAAAGGGGGATGACATCACTGCAAACATCAAGACTCTATGCTCTCTACCCCTTAGGATCACCGGTAGGCACCTTCCAGAGGTCATTGAAGTGCGAGGCGAAGTATTCATGCCTCACCGTACTTTTGAAGAACTCAATCGTCAAAAAGAATTGGCAGGGGAAGAGTTGTGGGCCAATCCTCGCAACGCAGCGGCGGGATCACTGAAATTACTAGATCCTAAAGAGGTGGCAAAACGGAATCTAGCTCTAGTGTGTTACGGAATTGCAGAAGATTCCTCAGAGAACATTACAACACAAATAGCGTGCCATGAGTGGCTAGAGACGCATCATTTTCCCTCTTTTGCGCATCGCCATCGACAACTTTGTCACAATGTCGATGAGATCATGCAGTTTGCGGACAAGATAGAAAAAGAACGAAGTCAATTGCCGTTTGACATCGATGGTATTGTTGTGAAAGTCAATGCATTCTCTTTTCAAGATCAGCTTGGTGTGACAGGAAAATCACCACGTTGGGTGATCGCGTATAAATTTGCCGCTGAACAAGCAGAAACACGTATTCGCGATATCGTTGTGCAAGTAGGAAGAACAGGAGTTTTGACTCCAGTAGCAGAATTCGATCCTGTACTTCTTGCTGGAAGTACGATTACAAGAGCCACTCTTCACAATCAAGAAGAGATTCAACGAAAAGACATTAGAATTGGTGACGTGGTCAAGATTGAAAAAGGGGGAGATGTCATCCCTAAGGTCGTTGAAGTCGATCTAAAAAAACGTCCTGAACATACACAACCATGGAAGATGCCCCAGAAGTGCCCAAGTTGTGGATCTAGTATTGTATGTCATGAGGAGGAGGTGGCAGTACGCTGTCCCAATAGCTTGAAGTGCCCAGAGCAAAAGATACGGCGCCTTAGTTTTTTTGCTAGCAAAGATGCTATGGATATCGAACATCTCGGAGAGAAAGTAGTGGAGCAGTTAGTCAATAAAGGGTTAGTCAATACTTATGCGGACTTCTACCGCTTGACTAAAGAAAATTTAGCTACTCTGGAAGGATTTAAAGATAAATCGATCACCAATCTACTACATAGTATTGCAGCCTCTAAAAAGGTCTATTTAAGCCGACTTATCCTCGCCCTTGGCATCAAACACGTTGGAGAAGGAACAGCTGAACTATTTGCTGAGCGAGCTGGAAGCCTTGACGCCCTCTCAAAGATGACCCTTGAGGAGCTCAAAAATATCGAGGGGGTAGGAGATGTTGTAGCTAAGGCGGTTGTCCAACATTTTTCTGATCCCCATGCTAAGCAAGAAATTCAGGAACTTCTTGAGGTAGGGGTAGAGCCTGAGGCTCCGCAACGCCACGTGCGTACAGATCATGTTTTCTATAATAAACATTTTGTTTTAACAGGGGCTCTTGCTAACCATAGTCGCTCAGAGGCTTTACAACTCATTAAAGAACGGGGGGGTAAGGTAGTGGGATCTGTGAGTGCTAAAACAGACTATCTTCTTGTAGGTGAAGATCCTGGTTCTAAGTTAGATAAAGCAAAGTCCTTAAAAATAGCACTTTTAAGTGAAAAAGAGTTCGAAGCACTTTTATAACCCTTGCCTCAGCGTAAGGTTTGAGGATGGCCCCCTGGCAATCCAGAGCTTTCATGGCGGTGTGTAGCATAGGTAAAATTCTAACTTTACGCTGAAATAGCATTAATTAATTTAGTGGGTATATTACTGTTGTTTTTGTTACAATTTATGAAATTGAATTGGTTGAATGCTGCTTGTTAGCGGTTAATTCATTTTTGTATTTTTTATTTTAATAATGTTGTATAACAGGAGAATGTTATGGCGTTGACGGTAATGAAAAGACTTATTGACGGTGGGTATACTCAAAAATTATATGATAAAGTAGGAGCTCCTTTAGAGCGCTTTACTAATGCCACTGTAGCCGCGGTAACTACAGCGCAAGGGTATCTAGCTGCGAATCCTAGAGTTCAGCAAGCAGTAACTACAGCGCAAGAGTATCTAGCTGCAAGTCCCAGAGTTCAGCGAGCAGTAGAGCAAGCACATCGTTTTCAAACTGGTGTACAGGAAATGACAGAAGCTGTCAAAGCACGTCTTCCTAAAAACAAAGAATTTATACAACTTCAACAAGTTAACGCACAAATCGCAGACAAACAAGCAATGCTAGACAACTCTCAGCACCCTTCTTTTGTGGAGAGAGTCGGAATCGTGAATGAGACAATTGCAAAAGACAATGCTTGTCTAGAGAGAATCCAGCAACGCCTTGCTGAGATCGATGGAAGTTCTACATTTTCTAAGGGACTTTTAAGTCAGGCTAAAGAAGCTAAGAAGCCAGAAATTGTAGCTCTCTTGACAGGAGAGAGACAAGGGCTTCAAAAAGAGAAAATTGCCCTTCAAGCGAAGACAGTTGCAGGCAGAGTCCAGTTAACTACAAGAAAAGAGACTCTTAAACATAGACAACAAGAATACGGTGCTAGTAATGTTAAGAATGCTAAAGGCGTAGTTGCCGATACTTTGAAAAGAGTAGGAAGAGATCACCCTGACTATAAGAAAGCTATAGAAAAAAGAGATGCTTATGAAGCAGAACTTAAGCTCGTCAGAGAGGCTTTAAAGTTGCCCGTACCAAAAACTGCAGAAACTACAGTGCGAGAAGAGATCCAAGAAGAAATCCGTGGTTTGACCACTCAGCGTGATGATCTAGCTCTTAGGGCTGGGGTAGACGAGAGACAACTAGGTTATATGGCTTTGGCCGGAGCTGTTATAGTTGCGAGTGTAGTGGGGCCTCGTTTATCTAACGCTGCAGACGAAAAAGAACTGTAAAAATAGAGTAAAAGCACCTTAGTTTGAGGCTGCTTCCTTCCTTTTGATGCGCTGAAGAATCCTTCTTTGGCGCATTCTATGCCAGTTTATTCATCCGGAGCATCTGTTCCACCGAAATCCCAATTGTTGACCTCTGTTTTGTTTATTAAATTTTGTTTTTAATTAATCGTCTATCAAATGTTATACCAAACGCAATAAATAACTTCATATTTGAGCTGCGTGAAAGCTGTCGACAAATTGACGATCGTAAACGGCATTGTATTGCATTAATACTATGCTGTTTATGATCGTCAATTTGTCGACAGCTTTCACGCAGCTCAAATATGAAGTTATTTATTGCGTTTGGTATTAATAATCGTAATTTTTGAGACTCCTGCATAACTCAGTACCTTCGTTATCCATCAGACTCTTCCTTGAGAGAACAAAGCTCAGACGATGCGGTCGGCTTTGATGACTCCGGCAAAAAGTTCGCGACTGAATCATCAATAACGTCTTCTAATTTAGATGGTTGTTGCCCAGCGGGAATTGCTGCTCGATGGTTACCCTTTCCAGTAACTTGCCTAGCCAAAACGATCCAAAAAAAGCGACGGCATAAGGTTTGTGGATAGTCTCTAACACCGATTTTATCAGGTAGAACGAGTTATGCAAGTCTATTGTACCAGATTTTCATTGTCATTTTTTTATTGACTGGCTTTGAGCTAGGTTGAGTGTTTCAGTAAAAGTACATTTTGAAACTCCTCCAAGACGGGTTTTTATGAAAATAGTTTGATAAAATGTGAAAATTAATTATGTTTTATATCTAGTTATTAGTTTTGTTGTATCTGCGCTTGTTTTATGTCATAATATTCAAAGTTGGATTATGTGATTTTGTTTTTTATGCTATTATTAATTGCTTGATGGTAATAAGAGGGTGTTATGGCAACGGTATTGAAGTTTTTAAATCCTTTAAGTAAAGAGAGTGTTTATGCAGGGTATAGCGATGCCTTGCGTCAATGGACCAGCAGTACTGTAGAGAAAGTCAAAGCATACCTTCCTAAAAACGAAGCATTTCATCAAGCTCAGGAGCTCAAGCAGCAAATCACGCAATGGGAAGGAGTTCTAGAAGATCGGCAAGGCGCTGTATTTTCCTCAGAGATTCAACAAGCCGAAGAGTTTATTGAGGAGGCCACAAAAGATACTCAAGAGCGTTTTGAAGCAGTCAAATATCGTCTTAAAGAGCTTGAGGGCAATTCTCCTAAAGATCCAGAAGGCCTTATATATCAGGCTGAGATGAAAGAGCCTTTAATAGAAGAGAAGAAGATACTTTATAAAAGGCAAAAGAAATTGGCGTCTACACTCGCAGAAACGCTAGGAGGCCGGAAGTACTTAGAGCAAAGAAAGACGAAACTTGTGGCAAGGCAAACAGCTCTTTGCGGTAAGTACTATAAAGATAGCAGGGGAAAGCTTCATCAAGCTTGGCGAGCATTTAAGCGTCATGGACATGGACAAGGCTATTATGGTGCTTATTTAAAACTTGAGCAGGAAAGGGTAAGGAATCATAAAGAGCTTCAAGATATTCATGCAGCGCTGCTAAATAAGGTTGTTCAAAACGCCTCGGAAGTTGCGGTCAAGAGTCGGATTCAATCAAAGATTCAACGTCTAAAAGCTCAACATGGAGAAGTAGCTAGTCGTGCTGGGTTAGGTATAAGCGGTATTCGTTGGACTGTATCCTAGTAACAAGGATTGTTTTCTTAAAATAGAGCTCTTTCGAAGCCTTAGTTTCGAAAAAGCTCTAATAAAGCATTTCTCTCTAGTTTTAGAAAGAAATGCCTCTTAGCTTTGTAGTAAGTCTGTAGTTGATTGGGAGAGCTCTCCGATGAGGGTTTGATGGCTATACCCGGTCACTTTGACTCGTTGCAGCGTGCCGATCAGAGAATCGCTTCCCTCGATCACTACATTTTTCCAACAACGAGTTCTACCTTTAAGTAGTTTTTCGTCCTTATTGCGCCGTTCTACCAAAATCTCTACATCACTTCCAAGCAGTGCTTGTCGTTCCTCTTCACACACTTCACTATGTAAAGAAAGTAGACGTTGTAAGCGATCTTGTTTAACCTCTTCTGGTACGTCGTCGATCCAACGGAAAGCCGGGGTGCCTTTACGAGCGCTATAGGCAAAGATGAAAGCCACAGAGAAACGCACTTCTTTAAAACGCTCATAGGTTTGTAGGAATTCCTCTTCCGTTTCGCTAGGAAAACCAACAATGATATCAGTACCTAAAGACACATTAGGGATGATCTCTCGTAGCATAGCTACTTTTTCAAGGTATTGTTCAATCGTATAAATACGGTGCATTTTTTTTAGGATACGACTAGATCCAGCTTGCATAGGGAAATGGACGAATTCACAAGCAGAAGGGAGATCTCGGATTGCCTGCATGAGATCTCTTGTGATATCCACAGGATGGCTTGTCATAAAGCGGACTCTTTTAAGACCATCGATTTTATCTAGCTGGTAGAGAAGATCGTGAAACAAACAATTCCACTCAGGTTTGTCTTTGCCATAACTGTTTACGTTTTGTCCAAGGAGAGTGATCTCTTGATAGCCTTTTTGGACAAGAAGACGGCACTCTTCTATGATACTTTCTGGCGGACGTGATACCTCCTGTCCTCTTGTATAAGGCACGACACAGTAAGTGCAAAATTTATCGCAGCCGCGGATAATCGAAACATAGGCTTTGATAGGGTCATCGCGTTTAGCGACAAGGTAGTCAAGATTTTCTTCGAATTGATCATCGACTCGAAACGTTTGCCTGCCAGTTTCCAGGACTTCATCGAGTACATGGTTGAGGTCGTTAATATTGTTCGTGCCGATCACGAAATTGACGTGGGGGAGTTTACGGAAAAGAGAGTCTTTCTTTGCCATGGCCATGCAACCAGTGACTCCGATGATAGCCCGCTTTTTACGAGAAAACCCGAGCTGCCCGATCTTGCCCATTACCTTTCTCTCGGCTAAATCCCGAATGGAACAGGTATTGAAAATAAGGAGGTCGGCCTCGTGTTCATCTTCAATGCGGGTCAGCCCTCGTTTTATCAGCTGACCAACCATGATTTCAGAGTCTAGCTCATTCATCTGGCAGCCATATGTGCGCATAAAAAAAGTTTTTAATTGTCTGGGTGTTGGATCCATGATTAAGATGTCTGCCTTTTAGAGATATCGAGACATTCTAAAGAATGCTTGGAAAAAAATAAAGATGACCTTAAGATGTTGCCTTTACTTAAGTATCTCATAGGCTAAATTTCCATGACTCAAGGGAAGAACAATCGAACAATTCTCGTAACTAAAGAAAAAGCACAAACCTCTCGCAAGTGGTTTGTTCTCGATGCAAGTGGTAAAACACTGGGTCGTTTTGCTTCAGAAGTTGCCAAAATCTTACGTGGTAAGCATAAAGCAGACTTTACTTCACATATCGATTCTGGTGATGGTGTTATCGTCATTAACGCAGAAAAGATCCGTGTTACCGGTGCTAAAGAAGCGCAAAAAATTTATTATTACCACACTGGGGCAATGAGCGGTTTACGTGAAGTGCCTTATGCTGTAATGAAAAGTCGTAAACCGGACTATATCATTCGTCGTGCTGTCAAAGGGATGATGCCGAAGACTCGCTTAGCTGAGGCGCAGATCAAAAAACTACGCATTTATAAAGATGACAAACACGATATGGTTGCGCAGCAGCCAGTTAGCGTAACCCTTTAATGGATTGAGTAAAGCATTTATGATCAAAGAAAATCTTGGTACCGGTAGAAGAAAAACTGCAGTAGCCTCCGTGCGTCTACGCTCAGGCTCAGGCAAAGTTCTTGTTAATGATCGTCCATTCGAGCAATATTTTCCGCTTGAACTACAGCGTCGGGCTATTCTTTCTCCTTTGGATAAGTTCAACGTGAATGGTCAATATGATATTCTCGTTCGTGTACGTGGTGGGGGTATTGAGGGACAGGCTATCGCAGCTCGATTGGGCATTGCTAGAGCTCTTGTTCAGCAAGATGAGACTCGTCGACATGACCTTAAGGAAGAGGGCTTCTTAACTCGTGATTCTCGTAAGAAAGAGCGTAAGAAGTATGGCCAAAAAGGTGCTCGTAAGCGCTTCCAATTCTCTAAACGTTAATTCTTTTCCGAACAAAGCAGATGTCAACCTCTGGAGAAAGCTTTCTCCAGAGGTTTTTTATTTCATGCCTGTATCAAAATATTTTACCTTGATCCATAACCAACTTTTTTATATTTGGTTTGTGTTTATTTTTATATAAATATTGAAAAGTTAGTTGTTTATTATTGCTTATGTGTTTGTTGATTTTTATGTTCTCTTCTTGTTACACTGTACCGTCGAGTTAAAAAAATAGGAGACGTTATGACATTTAGACTTTCACAATTCAAAGAATATACCGATGCTGCATCCATTCTAAGAGAAATTGATTTTAGACAGAAAACTATTACGGAGTTTGCTAGAGATCTTGAAGATGCAGAGGTTGGAGTCAGTGCTGACCCTTCTGTAGGCACCGTTGATGCATATCTTCAGGACATCCAACGACTAAACGAACAAGCGAAAACGATAGAAAAACTCACTTTAAAACCGATAAAAGCTCGTGTTCGATTAGAATTGGATCATCTAGCTAAAGATGCTATGCAACTCCGTTCACGTGTTCTCCAATTAGGTGAAGAGCATACTTTATATAAGCAGTTGGAAATCATTCGGGCAGAGAAGGACGAGGGGACTGATGAAACGAATTGGGGTGATCTTGCAAAACGGACAACTCACTTAATTACCAAGAATCCAAATATGCCACTTCGATTGTTAGCAGATTTTGCTGACTGCAAGGCATCTATTGACAGCAGGATTGAACAGGGGAAAATATATAAAAAGTATGCATATGTACTAGCTTTGCTAGACATAAAAGGTACGTGCGAGGACTATCTTGATAATAGACCAGTATTACAGCAAATGCTTCCTGAACTGCGAGAGCGGTTTTCAAAATTACCTAGAGACATTCGTCTAAAAGTCTATTCAGCAATTGCGATCCAAGCCAAACGTCAGGGAAGCGATGTTGCGTATGGTAAAGACAATTTGTTCACAAGTATTACCCGATTCATAAAAGTTGTAGGAGAGCTGCCAGAAGTGCAGAGATGCATTATGGCGGTGTTCGCAACGAGACGTGATAGCGATACATCTGCATAGATGTGTGAGTAGAATCTTTTGAGATTTTACCAAAGAACTAATTCTGCAACTTTATTAGTATAAAAATAAAATACCATTATATCTGACTGATATAATGGTATTTTATTCAATTTCTATATTGATTATTTCAGTGGCCGGAGAATTGGGCGAAGAAATTATTGGTTGCTCCTGCAGACACCGCATTGGATGAGGGGTCTTCTTGCACGTGTTGTGATTGCTGTCCATTAGATTGCTGAGAATTGAGAGTCTGCGCAGCCGCCTGGTCATTTTCTTGCTCTAGAAGCTGCTGAGCTAAAATAGCCGCTTGTAGTGTCTGAGAACTAACTGATGATGCCATTTCCATAAAAACCCCCAACGTTATTATTATGTTTTCTTAATGCCTTTCTAAAGTAATCTTATCAAAATATTATTTTTTTGTCAAAATAACTATATTAAATGCAGCGTTTATAAATAATTTAACACCAAACGCAATAAATAATTTCATATTTGAGCTGCGTGAAAGCTGTCGACAAATTGACGATCATAAACAGCATAGTATTAATGCAATACAATGCCGTTTACGATCGCCGATTTTCGGCGCTTTGAC
>Ga0207952_1000615_pt1 | contig 24180 bp, 26 predicted proteins | sample SubbioR12Aug_8Ca_FD_184831 | JGI IMG/M metagenome (GOLD analysis project Ga0207952, IMG submission 184831) | Serpentinite rock and fluid subsurface biosphere microbial communities from McLaughlin Reserve, California, USA - CR12Aug_8Ca (SPAdes) | ecosystem: Environmental > Terrestrial > Deep...
CCCGCCGCTCCGGCGCATTGCCGGCGATCAGTGCCGCGTTGATGGAACCGATCGAGATGCCGGCCACCCAGTCGGGGTGGAGGTTGGCCTCGGCCAGTGCCTGGTAGGCGCCGGCCTGGTAGGAGCCCAGCGCGCCGCCGCCCTGGAGGAGGAGCGCGATGCGCTCGAAGTCGGGCCGCGGCCGCGCTCCGTTCGGCCCCGAGCCTTGTGCAGGCATGGAATTCATGGCGCCTCTCCCTCGCGGCAGGATCGCCGCGGCGATGACCTTCTGACCTGCTGTCTACGCGACGGCAATGACGATTGTCCGATACCTTGCCAAAACCGGACCATTTGCCGCTCGGGATCGGCCCATTCTCGCCAAGCTATTGATTTGATGCGGAAATCAGAGACATCAGACGACCTGGAGGGCGCGCAGCGTCGGCAGTGTGTCGGTGGCGAAGGCACGTGCCTCAGCGCCGAGATCGGCGGCGTCGGACTCCGCTGCCAGGATTTTCGCGGCGTCCCGCGCCCAGTCGTCGGGCTCCGTCCGGCCTTGGCGTAGCGCCGACAAGAAAAGCTGTTGGGTTCGTTTGACCGGGATGCCGCCGCCGGTGACAGGGCTCGCGAGCTGGTCGACGTCGTCTCCGGCGTACGCGCTTGCGATCGCGTGAGCATTGAATTTGTCGGTGCATGGCCGCGCCCGTGCCGTCGCCGCCTCGTCCTGCGCCATCGCGACGTGATTGCAGCTCGCGATCAACGTCACCGCCTCCACGATCTGCGTCAAGGATATGCCCTTGTGCCCGACGGCCTGCTCGATCTCGCCCAGGCTCCGCACCTGGTGATCGGCCAGGAGTTCGAGGATCGGATCGTAGGCCGCCATCCCCGGGCTGGCCTTGTTCAGGGCCAGGGCGGCCCGCAGCTTGAAGGGCAGGTCCGGCCGATCGGTCGTGGCGATCACCCGCGTGCGGCGCAGCGCCTCCGCCCGCTCCGGGTCCGACAGCTTGCGGGCATTCCTGATCCAGTAGTCCTGGCGAAAGGTCTGGTTGAGAATGAAGTCCCGCGCCGTCTGCCGGAAAACCGGATCGTCGATCTCTCCCAGCAGGTTGCGCTGGGCCTCGGTGAGTTTCAGCGCATCGATGTGGTCGGTGAAGTCGGCGGAACAGATGTAACTCACCATCGCCGGTTCCAGCCACTGCGCCAGGGTGGCGAAGTGCATCGGAACCCAGTCGCGGTTGAAGAATTCGTGCGCCAGATAGTGTCGATCGCTTTTTCTCAGCACCTTGAAGCGATCGAGGATCAGTGGATTGTCGCGGACGTATTCGGGATCGGTCGCCAGCAATCTGTCCGAGAAGGCGATGGCGTCGTCGATACGCTCGACGATCCCCCGGCTCCCGGCTTCGCCGCGATTGGCATGCTCGGCCAGCAGATGTCGGACCGGCGCGAAGGCCGCCCGGCCCGGCAGGGTGTTGTAGCCGACGTAGAGGACACCGCCCGGCTTCAGCTTCCGCCGGATGAAATCGACGATCATCGTTCTGTTGCGGTCCGAGACCCAGCTCCAGACGCCGTGCAGGCCGATATGGTCGAACGGCGGCAGGTCGGTACGACTGGCGAAGTCTTCGAACGAGTCCTCGTACAGATCGATGGCGGCGCCGGACGCCGCCGCCAACTGCCGGGCGAAGGCGGCGTGCTCGGCAATAAAGTCGGTGCCGTACCAACGGGTTCCGGAAGCTGCCGCATGAATGTTGATGCTCAGGCCCTGGCCGAATCCCAGCTCGCAGGCGGTGGAAATCTCGGGGACAGCGACGCCGGCATTCAACAGGGCGAGCCGCATCCGCACGGGATTGAGTTCCGGATAGTAGCCGTGGGTGTAGCCGATGTCGGTCACATAACCGTCGGTCCGGTCGGCCATGGATCGCTCAGGCCTCGTCGTCGGGGGGCGGATCGACGGGGGATGGATCGACGTGGGAGAAAAGCCTGCGGCGGTCGTCGGACAGGCGCTCGAAGAACACCGGGTCGAACGACAGCCGGCGCTGCGTCGCCTTCGAGAAGTTCTGAGGGTCCTGGTACCAGCGCCGGGCATAGGTGGCGTAGAGCAATGGACGGGGCTGGTCGGAGCGGTTGGGCAGGCCGCGATGATAAAGCCGGAAGTCCCATATGATGCAGGACCCGATGGGAACGACCGGCGCCTGCGGCGAGACGGCCTTGTCGTCGAACTGTATCCAGCGATGGCTCCTCGGAAACAGGGCGGTGGTTCCGTGGAGTTCGTTCATCTCGAGCAGGGGGATGCCGAACGTCAGGGCATGAGCCGGCAGGAGAGGCGATATCTGGTTACTGAAGAGCAGGGGGCTGTCGCGGTGGGTGTGCTGCTCGGCCGAACCGGACAGGGAAACGATCGCGCCATAGGCCTCGAGGATCGCGTCCTCTTCGAGGGTCTCGCGGACCAGCGCCACGACCAGGGGATTTGCGTATAGGGAAGGATCGCCGAAGCCGCCCGACAATTCGATCGGCACCAGGAAGCGCCGGTTGCCGACCTTCACGGTATCGTCGAGTTCGCGGTCCTGCCGGTATTTGGCGTACTGGTCGTGAAATTCGCGGTTCAACGCCCGGATCTGGTCCTCCGGGAAGACATGGTCGAGGATTGCGTAGCCATTCTTGACAAGGCAATCATGGGCAAGCCGGACCTGCTCCGACTTGGCAGGGTCGCCGGAGATGCTGCGGCAGTCGATTCGTATCATGACGTTGTCGGGTATTGCTGCACGAGCGCCATGATGTCATCCCGATGATGAGAGGTCATCTGCCCATTGGAACCCGGCGCGACGGGCGCCTCGGGGGAAGTGCAACGCGACGATGAGAAGCGGAATTGGACATCATTGCCATGCCTCCTGAGGACCGGGGTCGCCAAGGCGCTTCGGCGACCGGCAGGCACCGCTATGTCGTCTACGGCGTCGTCGTCGAAAGCGGCTTCCCGCTGCGGGCGGTCGACGAGGCTCCCGATCCCGCCGCCACCGCCGCCGTCAGGATCGATCTCGGGCGGCCGACCTATTTCCAGGAGAGAACCCGGGGTGTCGCCGCCGACCCCGACGACTGGCTCCATCACACCGTCCTGCCGGCGGGCGACATCTACATGAGGGTGGACAAGATCTTCGAGGCCATCGTCAGCCCGGACGGAAGCCATGTCGTCTGCGCCAGGCTGGCGGATGCCGATGACCGGTCATTCGAGGCCAATCTCCTGAACTTCGTCCTCAGCACCTCCCTCACCTTGCGCGGCGAGGAACCACTGCACGCCACCGTCGTCGATCTCGACGGCAGGGCGGTCGGGCTGCTCGGCCACAGCGGCGCCGGAAAGTCGACCCTCGCCGCGTTTCTGATCGCTGAGGGCGGAAAGCTGATCACCGACGACATGCTGCGGCTCACCTTCGCCGACGGTCTCGCCTACGCCCATACGGGTCCGCAGCGGCTGAAGCTGCTCGACGAGGCGGCCGCGCGGTTTCTCCCCGACGCCGTCGGTGACGGCTACTGGAACACCCTGAGCGGCAAGATCATGGTTCAGCCGCACGCACCGACGCCTGAGCGCCATGTGCCGCAGCCGCTCGCCGCCCTGTTCTGGCTCGGCGAGCCGGAGCCGTCGTCGGCGCCCGGCGCCATCACCGCGAGGCGGCTGGCGGGCATCGACCTCGCCCGCGCGCTCACCGCGTCGGCCATGAACATCCGATACTGCGCACCTGACCGGCTGACGCGGCAGCTGCAGTTCGCCGAACGCGTGGCGCACGTGTTGCCCGTCCATGCGTTGTGCTACGCGAGGGACTATCCGCTCCTCGAACGAGTCGCCGCCGAGATCCGGCGCTTGGCGGGTCCGTGAGACGGGTCGCGGCCTTCCTTGAGCTGGACCGTGCCGACCGGCTCCTGGCAGTCGAGGCTGTCTCGACCTTGGCGGCGGTGCGGATCGCCCTCCATTTGGTGACCATCGAGCGGCTGCGCGCCTGGGCCGGCCGTGTGACGACGGGAATGCCGCCGGTCGAGAAATCGGTCGAGCGGATCGCTTGGGTCGTTGGCGCGGCCTCGCGGCTGCTGCCGCGGACGAGTTGCCTTGCCTCGGCGCTCGCGCTTCAGCGGATGCTCTCGAAAGACGGCCATGGGTCCGACCTTCATATCGGCGTGGCGAAGCAAGGGGAGAAATTCTCCGCTCATGCCTGGCTCGCCTGCGAAGGGCGCATTCTGGTGGGTGAAGTCGAGCACGGCCGCTTTACGCAATTGGTGGCCTGGAAGGCGGTGGGCGATCCCGGGCCTGCCGTTGTCGGCAAGCCCGACGCAGCCTGAAAATTGTTCGCCGCCATCTTCAACACCGACGGCGGGCCCGTCGACTGCCGGGCGGCCATCGCCGCGGGCCATGACGTCGAGATCCTGGGCGGCCGGCGCCAGGTCGCCTTCGTCAGCTCGAAGGCCGACACCTCGCCGGCCGCGGCCGAGGCCAGCGGCATACGGCACCTGGGTGGACGCTACTGGATCGTCGGCCGGCTCCGGCTCGATGGCCGTGGCGATCTCCGGTCACGCCTGTCGGACCGCCTCGGCAGCGGGTCCGCGGATGTCTCCGACGCCGAGCTTTGCCTGCATGCCTATGCGGCGTGGGGTGACGGCTTCGTCGATCGCCTCGCCGGCGATTTCTGCTTTGCTCTGTGGGACGGCGATCGCAATCGCCTGATCTCTGCCCGCGACCAGCTCGGCGTGCGACCGCTCTTCCATGCCGAGGCCGGCGGCACGCAGTTCGTGGGCGATTCGCTCGATTGGATCGTCGCGCAGGCGCCGGTCGCGCGCGATCTCGACGAAGCCTGGATCGCCGACTTTCTCAGCGTCGGCCACTGTCTCGAGTTCGACCGGACGGTCTACCGGCACGTCAGGCGGCTGGCGCCGGCGCATGTGCTCACGATCTCCGATGCCGGCGCGACCGTGCGGCGCTACTGGCGCCTGGAGATTCGGGAGCCGCTCTATTTCGGCAACCGGCGGGCCTACACCGAGCGCTTCCTCGACCTGATGGCGCAATCGATGGCCGATCGGCTGCCTCCGGGTCGGGTGGGCATCTCAATGAGCGGCGGCCTCGATTCCACGACGCTCGCCGCCTCCGCCGTGCGCGCCATCGGCGATCCTGCGCGCGTCGTGGCTGAATGCACTCATCTCGAGACGTTCGAGGAAGACCAGGAGAAGCACTTCAGCTCGCTGGCGGCCCGGCATCTCGGCATCGAGTTGCGGCTCGTCGCCGCCGACGGTCTCGCTTACGACCCGCAGTGGCGGCAGCGATCGACCCGGACGGCCGAACCGACCGCCGCCGTCATCACCACCCACTTCGATCGCGCGCTCATCCATGACCGGGCCGCTCGCGCGGGAGTCTGGCTCTACGGCGAAGGCCCGGACAATGCGCTGGCCTTCGAACGCAACGCCTACCTGTCCTGGCTGGTCGATCAGCGCGACTGGCGGCGGCTGGGCGAGGCCGTGCTGCTCTATTTCCAGGCCAAGGGATTGACCGGATGGTTCGAAACCTTCGGCCGCTACGCCGGACGACGCCAGCTGCCCGATGACTCCTTCGCCGTGCCGCCGTGGCTCGACCGGGCGCTCGTCGATCGCGTCGGAGTTGAAGAACGTCTGCGCGGCATTGGCTCGGAAGTGACGCCCCGTCATCCCTGGCATCCGCGGGCGATGGCATCCTTCAATGATCCGGTCTGGCAGCAGCTCTTCGCTGATTTCAACCACGAGGAATCGCTGGGGCCCATCATATGGCGCCATCCCTTTCTCGATCTGCGCGTGCTGGAGTTCATGCTGTCGGTGCCGCCCGTGCCGTGGGCGAGGCGGAAATTGCTGCTGCGCGAGGCCATGCACGGAAGGCTTCCGGACGAGGTGCTCGCCCGCACCAAGACGGCCGCCAGGGGGTCTGCGATCGCGCGGCCGCTTCGAACCCATGGCCTGCCGGCCCTTTCACGCGGCGGCAAGCTCGGCGCCTATGTCGACGTCCAGACACTGGCCCTCGGTGCGCCGGCGGCGAACGACCTCGATCGGATCATCGCCGCCCATGCGCTGGACTACTGGTTGGAGCAGGATGCGCTGTCGGTTGCCCTCGCTGGACGAGAGTTGTAGAAAATTCGCCAGCCGGTTCGCAGTCGGCGGAATTGGGAAATGCCGAAGATGCTCGAGCTCTCGACGGTGGTGAAGCGGTCCACGCAACAAGTCGCCTGCAATCTCAATGACGAGGTGGCGCTTCTCCAACTCGACAGCGCGCTCTACTTCGGCCTGCGCGGCGTCGGCGCGCAGATCTGGAGCAGTCTCGAGCAGCCACGATCGATCGCGGATATCTGCAACGACGTCGTGCGGGAATTCGACGTTACGCCGGCTGACTGCCGCAACGACGTGATCAAGTTTCTCGCAAGCCTGCAGGAAGCCGGCCTCATCGAGGCCGAGGGCTAGTCTGCCGGACTGACGTTCTATGTCATATTCATATATTGCACGATAAGTGCAATATATGAATAGTATGCAGTACCTTCCTCGAAGGGCGCGGCGGATGTGTGGTTTTGCCGGCCGTCTATGCTAAGCTTTCTCTCTCAATGCAAAGAGGCGACAAGCCAAATGGATGCTCGACCCACCAACGCCGCAAATCCTGCCGAGCCGTCGCCGGCGAAGAAGGCTTATGAGGCGCCTGTACTTCAGCAGTGGGGAACGCTGCGGGACCTGACGCAGTCGGTATCCAACAAGGGCGGCAAGGACAATTTCAAGAACAACAGGAAGACCCGCTGAGGCTGTTTCCGTGAGGGCGGCGTCACAGGGCGGGGACCTCTAGTACTCGTCGAGAAACCTCGTTTCTTCGATCGTCGCAGCCCTTTGAATCGGGATGTCGGTTTCGACCAAATCTCCAGCGAACCCCGCAGGCAACGCCACGGGCAACATCACGTGCAGCGTCGAGTTCGAGTTGCTGTGTCGGATTGCGCAGCCGCAACCCGACTTGGCGCGGGTGCTGGAAATGCTGCGCGCCGGCGTCGATTTTCCCGAGCTGATCGAGCTGGCCGCCGAACACGGCGTTCGACCGCAGCTGATCGGCGGCCTGCAGTCGTTGTCATGGGAAGCGGTGCCGGCGGCGGCAAGAGGATCGCTCGAGGACTACCATCGCTTCCATTGCGCGCGTGCGCTGTCGCTCTCCGAGGAACTCTGTCGCGTCGCTGCAGCGTTCGCGGCAAAGGGCCTGCGACTCGCCGCCTTCAAGGGACCGGCGCTCGCCGTCGCGCTCTATGGCGACGTGTCCCGCCGGGAATACGCCGACCTCGATATCCTCGTGCCCGAACCCGAGGTCGATCAGTCGGAACGGTTGCTCGATTCGCTCGGCTATCACGGCGACGCCGGCGATCGTGCCTTCCGGCGGGCGTTCCTCGGCTACTTGCGGCAATGCGCCTTCGTTCATCCCGGCATCGACGCCGCGATCGACCTGCATTGGGATTTCAGCGGCATCCATGTACCGTTTCCGCTCACGCCCGCCGAAGTGTGGCGCGATCTCGCCCAGGTATCGATCGGTGACTACGCGATTGCCACCGTGTCGGGCGCGAACCTCGCCCTGCTGCTGGCCGGTCATGGCACGAAGGAAGCCTGGAGGTGTCTCGGCTGGGTTTGCGATTTTGCCCTGCTGGTCGACCGCCATCCCGAATTCGACTGGCTCGAGGTCCATCGCCGGGGCAAGGCGCGGGGCTGTGGCGACACCGTTCTGTTGGGGTGCGCGATGGCGTTGGAGTTGCTCGAGGTGCCGGTGCCTCCCGTTCTCCGGGACCCGATCGCAGCAAGCGCCCGTGTCCGTGCGTTGGCGTCCTCTCTGTCGCACGAGTTGCGGCAAGGACTGCCGCTGCCCACGCCGGACAGGCATTTTTCCGACCTCGATCTTTGCGATTCGTGGCTCGACAAGCTCAAGGCCGTGATACGGCTGGTCCTGACCCGGACCACGGGCGACTACGAAGCGATGAAGCTGCCCCAGGCGCTGTGGCCGATGTACTACGCGACGCGGCCGTTCCGTCTCGCTGCCAAGGCGCTTGCCGCCCTGCGTTAACGCGCCGGTGCGAGGTCGGCGGCCACCAGCCGGCCGTCGACCAGTGCGAGATGTTGGTCGGCGCCCAGGATCGCCGACGGCCGGTGCGTGACCAGCAGGATCGTGGTCCTTCCGTGCAGCCCCGAAATCGTTTCGAGGATGCGGTCTTCGTTCTCTGCGTCGAGGGCACTGGCCGGCTCGTCGAGAAGGATCAGCCGCGGCTGGCGCAGCAGCGTTCGCGCAAGCGCCAGCCGCTGACGCTCGCCGCCCGAGAGGTTGGTGCCGCGATCGCCGACGATGGTGTCCAGGCCGCGCGGCAGATCGCGCAGCAGCTCGGCAAGCCCCGCCAGACGGAGGACGTCCAGCATCCTTTCATCCGATGCCGTGGGCTCGGCCCAGGCGAGATTCGCCCGGATCGACGCGTGAAAGAGGAACGCCTCCTGGGCCATGTAACCGACCGACCGGCGCCAGGCGGGCGCGAGGGCGGCCGTCAGCTCGACGCCGTCGACCACGATTCGCCCCGCCGTCGGCACGATCAATCCGCCGACGAGGTCGAGGAGCGTGCTCTTGCCGGCGCCCGATACGCCCGACAGGACGGTGAGCGAGCCGGCGGGCAACACGAGGTCGATGCCACGCAAGACACCGCCGGCCGTGTCGTCGTAGCCGAAGCCCGCACCCTCGAGCCGCAGTTCCCTGTCGAACGAGATCCGTTTCGGCGACGCCTGGTCGGTCCGGTCGGCGGCGGCATCGCATTCAGCGATCATCGCGGCGACGATCCGGAAGGCCGATGAACAGTGAACGAATTCCTGGGCAAGATTCTGGATGTCCTGGAACATCGGCATCAAGCGCTGGAACACGAAGATCAGGACGAGAAGATTGGCCAGCGGCAGCCCGATCCAGCTCGCCGCCAGCCAGAGGAGGCCGGCAAGAACCACCACCGTCGCGACGTCCAGGATCAGCCGCGTGTTGGCCAGCAGGCGGCTGCTGGCCAGGCCGGCGCCTTCGGCCTGCTGCACGGCCTCGGCGAAGGCGCGCACATGCTGCGCCTCGGCGCCGTAGGCCTTGGTCAGCTTGAGCGCCTGCAGGAACTCGGTGATCTCGCGGCTGACGTGCGTGCCGGCCTCGGAGACGATGTCGCCGAGCCGCCGGCTTTCGAGCAGCCGGCGTCGCAATCCCCAGGCCAGGCAAAGGCCGAGGGCGATCGCCAACGCCGAGAAGGCGGGCGCGATGGCGAAGGCGATGACGATGTGCGCGAGGAAAACGACGAGGCGGGCCGGAACCTCCAGCAGTAGATGGGTGCCCTGTTCGATGCGGTCGATCTCGGCGGCGAAGATGGCGTGGAAATCCGCCGCCCGCTTGCGCCGCAAGTACGACCACGCCGCGTTGGCGATGGCGGCGTAGGTCCTGATCTTGAGGTCGACGGAGAAGTCGAAGCGCAGGTGGGCGACGGTGTTCTCGCGCAGTCGGGCAACGATCGCGCGCAACACGGCGACGGCCAGGAACACCAACAGCAGCCCCGCCAACGTGGTCGGCAGAAGCGCGAAAAGCCAGCCGGCCGCGCCCGTCGCCGTGGGCATGGGGGCACCCAGGGAATTCAGCAGCGGGATGAGAAGGACAAGCCCGACGCCGTCGCTCACGCCCGCGAGCAGCATCAGCATGACGACATTGGTGAGCCTGCGGGGTCCGACGGACGGCCCGCGCAGCTCCCAGGCTGCCTTTAAATCCGCCAGCATCTCTCGCATGGCTGCCACATTAGCGCAGCCATCCTCGGGCGCCACATCCTCCGGCGCCATCGGCGTTGTCGGGTGGCGGTCTACTCCGCGGCTGCGGCGAAACGCAAGTCGGGCAGCGGCTGCGCGCGGTCGATCGCGGCGCCGGCATCGAACTTCTTCAGTTCCGGCATCACCGTTTTGGCGAACATCGTGAGGTTGCGGGCTGCTTCCTCGTGCGGCATGCCGGCGTAGGAGAACACGCCGACGTAGGCCGAGTTGTTGGTCTGCTTGTGGATCGTCATGATCTTCTCGTAGACCTGCTCGGGCGTGCCGTAGACCTGCAGGTCGGCGAAGAACTCGATCGCCTTGTGGTCGCCGTAGACCGCGAGCTTCTCATTCATCTTGGCGTAGTACTCGTAGCCGCGCTGGTTCTTCATATGCTCGCCGGCGAACTGGTAGTGATCGAGCACGGTGCGGTAGTAGCCGCCGATGTACCTGATCGCCATCTCGCGCGCCCGCTCGGCGCTTTCGTCGACGAAGGTCCAGCCGGCCGAGATCGGCTGCGGCGCGTCGGTGCCGTTGATCTCGCGATAGAGCGTGTTGTACTCGGTGAGCTCCTTCTCGACCTCTCGCCACGGCTTCTGCGGAATGATGAGCAGGCCGACGCCGAGCTTGGCCATGATGCGCGCGCTCTCGGGAGAGACGGCGGCGGCATAGGTGCGGCCGCGGAAGCTCTTGAACGGGGCGGGGCGGATGGCGACGGGCGGCTGCTTGTAATGCTTGCCCTGGTATTCCATCACGCCGGTCTCGAGGCCCTTCAAGAGCGCCTCGCCGTATTCGACGAAGAGCTCGCGGCTGTCGCCCATGTCGAGGCGGAAGCCGTCGAACTCGACTTTGCCGGCGCCGCGACCGAGGCCCAGGATCATGCGGCCGCCCGAGAGATGGTCGAGCATGGAGATCTGCTCGGCCGCCCGCATCGGGTCGTGCCACGGCAGCACCACCACCATCGAGCCCAGCTGCACACTCTTGGTACGACCGGCCATGTAGGACAGGAACTGCACCACGTCGGGGCACATTGTGTAGTCGGTGAAATGGTGCTCGACCGACCAGATCGATTCGAAGCCCAAAGGCTCGGCCATGTCGGCCAGGGCGAGCTCGTTCAGGTAGATCTGGCGGTCGCTGAGCGCGCGGCCGGTGTTCTGGAAGACGGCGGCCATTCCGACGTGCATGGGGGCTTCCTCTCGCAGGGTCGGGGCCATGGTAAACGGCCGTTTACCTCATTGGGAAGAGGGCAGTTTGCTTGATTCCGCCGCATTCGATCGTCATATGCGACCCATGCGTATCCTCCTCGCCGCCCTCCTGTTGTCCTTCTCCGCACTCCTCGCCGCCGGCCCGGCAACTGCCCAGGGCCAGACAGCGGGCCAGCCGGGCGCAGCCGAAGCCGAGAAATACATCAATTCGATCCGGACGCTGAAGGCCAGGTTCGTCCAGAGCAATCCCAACGGCTCGGTCGTCCAGGGCACGCTTTATGTGCGGCGTCCCGGCCGCATGCGCTTCGAATACGATCCGCCCTCCCAGCTCAAGATCGTGGCCGACGGCTCGCAGGTCACGATGTGGGACATCGCCAACAGGGATTTCGGCCAATGGCCGATCGGCTGGACCGCGGCGTCGTTCCTGGTCAAGGAGCCGCTGTCGCTGAGCGGCGACCTGCAGGTCGAAAAGAGCGAGCGCAGCGACGGCATGCTGCACCTCACGCTCAGCCAGGCGAAGAAGCCGCAGGAGGGCAAGGTGGTCGTCCGTCTCGGCGAGAATCCCATGGTGCTGCGCGGCTGGACGATCATCGACAACCGCGGCAATCATGTGAACGTGTCGCTGCAGGACGTTCAGGCCGGCATGCAGCTGGCCGACCAGCTGTTCAAGTTCGACGGTCCCGATGCCAGCATAATTCGGCGCGGCGGCAACTGACACGCTATAACCTCCGTCTGGAAAGACGTGGGGAATAGCGAACGTGAGTGGACTGCCAACGAATAAATTGGTCGTGCGGGCCTCGACCGAGGCCGATGTGGCGCGCTGCGCCGAAATCTACCGACACCATGTGCTCTACGGCACTGCCTCCTTCGAGGTCGATCCGCCGGACCTTGCCGAAATGAAGAAGCGCCGCGCCGCGGTGCTCAATCTCGGCCTGCCCCATCTGGTGGCCGAGCGCGATGGTCGCGTGCTGGGCTATGCCTATGCCGGCAACTGGCGGCCGCGGCCCGGCTACAAATTCTCGGTCGAGGATTCGATCTACATCGACAAGGATGCCGTGGGCCAGGGCGTCGGCAGGGCGCTGCTGCCGGTGCTGATCGAGCACTGCACGGCAGCCGGCAAGCGCCAGATGGTGGCGGTGATCGGCGACAGCGCGCAGACGCCGTCGATCCGGCTCCATGCCTCCTGCGGCTTCGAGATGACGGGCACGCTGAAAAGCATCGGCTTCAAGTTCGGCCGCTGGCTCGATTCGGTGCTGATGCAGCGGGCGCTCGGCGTCGGCGACACCACGCCGCCGGGGGAGCGCTGACATGCGCCTGATCGACTATTTCGACCGCGGCGCCGATCTTTTCCCCGAACGCCATTGCCTGCATGACGGTACCTCTGGTTGGACCTATGCCGAGGTGCGCGGCCAGACCCATCGCGTGGCCAATGGACTGCTGGCGGCAGGCCTGGGACGCGGCGCCAAGGCCGCCGTCTACAGCCCCAACCACGCCGCGGCCTATGCCTGCCTGCTGGGCATCGTGCGCGCCGGCGTCACCTGGGCGCCGGTCAACGCGCGGAATGCGCTGGAGGAGAATCTCTACATCCTGAGCAACACGGACGTGGAATTCCTCTTCTACCATTCGAGCTTCGAGACGTCGCTGCCGCGCATCCGGGAAGCGTGCCCCAAGATCAAGGACTTCGTCTGCCTCGACCGGCCATCCTTCGAGGCGTGGCTCGCGACGCAGACGCCCGAGGCGCCCGACCTGCCCGACGATCCCGATGGCGTGGCCTTCCTCGCCAGTTCGGGCGGCACCACCGGCCGGCCCAAGGGCGTGCAGATCACCAACCGCAACATCGAGACCATGAACTCGATCTTCTGGGCCTGCATGCCGCTGGATCAGCCGCCGGTCCATCTCATGGTGGCGCCGATGACACACGCGGCCGGTGTCTGCTCCTTTCCCATGCTGCCGTTCGGTGGCACCAACATCTTCATGGGCACGGCCGATCCCGGCGGCATCCTGGCCGCCATCGAGAAGCACAGGGTGACGCACATCTACATGCCGCCGACCCTGATCTACATGCTCCTTGCCCATCCCGATGTCCGCAAGCACGACTACAGCTCGCTGAAGAACCTGGTCTATGCCTCGGCGCCGATGTCGGTCGACAAGCTCGCCGAGGCGATCGAGGTGTTCGGCCCGGTGCTGACCCAGACCTACGGTCAGGCCGAGGCCTGCATGATCTGCACGTTCTTTTCGCCCGAAGATCACGTCGAGGCGCTCAAGAGCAACAACCGTCACCGCCTCGCGAGCTGCGGCAGGATCTCGCCGCTGATGCGGCTCGAGATCATGGACGAGCAGGGCCGCCTGCTGCCGCGTGGCGAGTCCGGCGAGATCGTGGTGCGCGGCGGTCTCGTCACGTCGGGCTACTACAACAACCCCAGGGCCACGGAAGAAGCCTCGACCTTCGGCTGGCATCATACCGGCGACATCGGCGTCATCGACACCGACGGCTTCGTCTATATCGTCGATCGCAAGAAGGACATGATCATCTCCGGCGGCTTCAACGTCTTCCCCAGCGAGGTCGAACAGGTGCTGTGGAGCCATCCCGCGGTGCAGGACTGCGCCGTCATCGGCGTGCCCGACGAGAAATGGGGCGAGGCGGTGAAGGCGGTGGTCGAGCTGAAGCCCGGCGCCGCGGTCGCGGCCGAGGAGCTGATCCATCTCGCCAAGGAAAAGCTCGGCGGCGTGAAGGCGCCCAAATCGGTCGACTTCATCGCCGCCCTGCCCCGAAGCCCGGTCGGCAAGGTGCTGAAAAAGGATCTCCGCGCGCCTTACTGGGCCGGCCATGATCGCAAGATCTGAAGGGCGGAAGATCTAGTGCTCGCCGGGCTGCGACGCCTGCCGCCGAACGTGCAGGGCGCGGTGTGGCTGGTCAGCGGCGGCTTCATCTTCACCTCGACCGGCGTCATGATCCGGCTGCTGTCGGAGCAGATCGACAGCGTGCAGACGGCGTTCTTCCGCGCCGTCATCGGCCTCGTCGTGCTGCTGCCCATGATCCTGGCCGGCCGGGTGACGCCCTGGCATTCCAAGCGCCTTGCCGGCCATTTTTGGCGAACCCTCATGGGCACTGCCTCGATGGTGCTGGGCTTCTACGCCGTCTCGATGTTGCCGCTGGCCGACGCGACGGCGATCGCCTTCTCGCAGCCGCTGTTCTCGGTCCTGGTCGCCGTCGTGCTGGCCAAGGAGAAGGTGCGCTGGCGGCGCTGGACCGCCACGGTCGTGGGCTTCGTAGGCGTGCTGGTAATGGTGCGGCCGGGCGAGGGCAGCCTGCAGCTGGGCGCGCTGATCGCGCTGGCCAATGCCGCCACGGTGGCGATCTCCATCCTGCTGGTGAAGCGGCTGTCGGACTCCGAGACGCCGCTGATGATCCTGACGCAGTTCGCGATCTTCTCGACGCTCTTGTTGGCGCTGCCCGCGATCTGGGTGTGGCGCTGGCCCGACCTGTGGGGCTGGACCTTGGCGATCGGAATCGCGCTTGCCGCCACCGTCGGCCAATATTTTTGGGTCCAGGCCTTCAAGGCCGGCGAGATGTCGGCGGTGGCGCCATTCGAGTATCTCCGCCTGCCGTTCGCGGTGTTCGTGGGCTGGCTGGTGTGGGGCGAGATGCCGGTGATCTGGACCTACGTCGGCGCCGCCATCGTCATCGCCTCGGCGCTCTACATCGCCCACCGCGAACACCTGCTCGCCCGTGAGCGGCGGCGGGCCGAGGCCGCTAAGTCTGCCGCGCCGCCTGTTCCTTGAGGAGCCAGGCGCGCGCTCTTTCGCGGTGGGCGTCGGCGATGTGGACCTTGGCTGCGGTGAGCGCGGCAACGATGATCGCGGCGTCGTCGGTGAAGCCCAGCCCCAGCATGAAATCCGGGATGGCGTCGATCGGCAGCACGAAATAGGCGAGCGCGCCGAACAGGGTGGCGCGGATCGGCAGTGGCGTGGCGCTGTCGGTGGCGCAGTAGAAGGCGGCCACGGCGTCCTCGGAAAAGGGCACGCGGCCCACCGTTTTGCGGGCCTTCTGCCAGAAGCTCTGGCGGACGGTGGCCTCGTTTTCGAGGGTCTGGCCCTGATTGCTCATCCACTTGAACGTTGGGAGGACGGGCCGGCTTGGCAAGAGGGTGCAGCATGCTAAAACACCCCGCCAGGGGAGGACACAAATGAACGTCAAGGGTCAGGCTGCCATCGTCACCGGCGGCGCATCGGGTCTGGGCGGCGCCACGGCGTCGGCGCTGGCGGCGGCCGGCGCCAAGGTCGCGATCTTCGACCTGCAGGATGAGCTCGGTGAGAAGAAAGCCAAGGAAATCGGCGGCCTCTACGTCAAGACAAACGTCTCCGACGCCGCCAACACCGAGGCCTCGGTCAAGACGGTCGTGGAAAAGCTGGGCGCCCCGAGGGTCGTCGTGAACTGCGCCGGCATCGGCCGCGCCGCCCGCACCATTTCCAAGAACGGCCCGCACGATCTCGGCATGTTCGCGCAGGTGATCCAGGTCAACCTGATCGGCACCTTCAACGTCATCCGTCTCGCCAGCTTCGCCATGAGCCAGGCCGAGCCGATGGACGACGGCGAGCGTGGCGTCATCATCAACACCGCCTCGGTGGCGGCGTTCGATGGCCAGATCGGCCAAGCGGCTTATTCAGCCTCGAAGGGCGGCGTGGTCGGTATGACGCTTCCCATCGCCCGCGATCTTTCCAGCCTCGGCATCCGCGTCTGCACCATCGCGCCCGGCCTGTTCCTGACGCCGATGATGATGGGCCTGTCGGCCGAGGCGCAGAAGAGCCTGGGCGCGCAGGTGCCGTTCCCCTCGCGGCTCGGCGATCCCAAGGAATATGCCCAGCTCGCCATGCAGATCGTCGAGAACCACATGCTGAACGGCGAGACCATCCGCCTCGACGGCGCCATCCGCATGGCGCCGCGATAGCGCGGGCGGGCAGCAGGATGCGACCGGGATTGAGGTTGGCGACCCTGGCGGCTCTGGGGGCGGCTGTCGTCGCCACGGCGTCGCCGGTCCGGGCCGAGCCGCGCTGGCTCACCTGCAAGTTCACCGATCAGCTGGGGGCGGCGCGCAATTTCTTCATGGTGTTCGACGACCTTCGCAGCACGGCGTCGCTGTTCGACGCCGGCTCGCTGATCGAGGGCACCGGCACGAGCATCAACTTCCAGTCGATCCGCACCCGCTTCCCGACGTTCGCGCTCACCTACAATCGCAACGACGGAGCGCTGGCGGTGTCGCCGCTCGAAGCCGCCTACGGCGGTATCCTGCGGGGTGAGTGCCGGCGCGTCCCGCCGCCGCCGGGCGCGCCGCGGACCTGAACGACCGGCCCCGTTGAAGCCGCCTATTCGAGGTCTTTCGCCCGTTCGCAGCGGAGGTCAGCGACGCTGTTCTCCGTCGCCTGCTGGCCCGGCGTCGTCTGGCCGTTGCAGGTGAAGCGGATCCTGAGCACCTTCGTCATGGTGACGCGGTCGGGCGAACCGAAGATGTAAGCCATTGCCGGCACCTGGCAGCGCTTCGAAGTGTCGCCGCAGATCTCGCGGACCTGCTGGGTGACGTCGACCGTCTGGCCATCGGGCGCGCCCCACGTGGCTTCGAGGACGTTGACCGTGCGCGGCACCAACGGCGGGCCACCGACACAGGCCATGCGGACTTTCAGCCCGGGCGCAACGACTTCGGACAGCACGAAGCTCTGCGGCTGGCAGGTCCAGATGACGGCCAGCCGGTTGGCGAGGTCCGACTTGGGCTGGTTGAAGTTGGCGGCGTTGGCGAAGACGTCGCACGGATAGCCGTTGGGGCAGGTGACCAGGCTGGTGACGTCGGCCGAGGCGCCGTCCTTCGGCTGACCCCAGTAGGCCTTCTTCAGCGCCGCCGTGGAGACCGGCACCTTGGGCGCCGAATTGCACGCCACGACCGTAGCGATCGCCACAACAGCCAAGATAAGCAGACGACCCAAAGCCATGGTGCCCCCAATTAGACCAACGGCCCCCAAGGTAGCGTTCGCTCTACGCAGCGGCAATGCAAATAGAGATCGTCAGCCAAGGGCCAGGCGTGTGCCGGCGCCGATCGCCAGAGCGCGGCGGTAGATGGCGACGGCGGCCGCCACGTCCTGCAGCCCCATGCCGGTGCTGTCGAACAGGGTGATGGCGCCGTCGTCGGTGCGGCCGGGCCTGGAGCCGGCGATGACCTCGCCAAGCGTCGCGTGCACGTGGCCGGGCGTGACGGCGCCCGCCGCGAGGGCATGATGCAGGTCGCCGATGTCGGCGCATTGTTCCAGCGAATCGACGACGACGAGGCACTTCGCGTACAGGCCGGGATCAATCTCCGACTTATCGGAATTGTCGGCGCCGACGGCGGCAATGAAAGTGCCGGGCCGCACGAGATCGGGCGTGAGGAAGGCGCGGCGGGCCGAACTGCAGGTGACGACGATGTCGCTCTGGCGCACCGGACTGAGATCGGCCGTCGCGCAGATGTCGAGGCCGAGCCGTGCCGACATTTCCTGGGCGAAGGCAATGGACCGGGCGGCGTCGGCATCCCAGACATGCACGCGCTCGAGCTTTGCCGCGGCGGCGATGGCTGCGATCTGGATGCGGCCCTGCACACCCGCGCCGCAAATGGTTGCGACGCGCGAGTCGCCGCGCGCGAGATGGCGGGCGGCCAGGGTGGTGGCGGCACCCGTGCGGTTGTTCGTGACCTCGATCGAATCCATCACCGCCAGCGGCCGTCCGTTGGCGCCGTCGGCGAGGTAGATGACGCCCTGCACCGTCGGCAGGCCGTTGGCCGCCGGGTTATCCGGGAAGTTGCCGTTGATTTTTATCGCGACCTTCGCCTCGTCGCCGAGCAGCGCGGCGCTCTTGGCGTGGAACGAACCGTTGGGCACGTGAAGCGCCGACGCGGGCGGCGCCACGGCACGACCCTCGACGACGGCGCGGAAGGCCGCCTCGACGGCATCGATATAGTCGCCATAGTCCATCAGCCCGGCGATGTCGGTGCGCGACAGGATCAGTAGCCCGGCGGGTGTCATGAAGCGCGCACTGCCGGGCGATGTTCTGTGGCCCAACGCCGTGCATGCTCGACCGGCTTTCCCAGATGGGGCATCACCATCGATCTGACCTGGATGACGCTCGGCAAGGTTTCCATACGCGCCCGCCACGACGCAATGTGCGGCTTGCCCGCCAGCATGGCCTGACCTTCCGGCGTGAGGCTGAGCGAGGTCATGGTCGGCAGCATGAAGAAGTCCGCCAGCGTTGGCCGGTCGATGATCAGATAGCCGCCGCCATGCGCCAGTTCGCGCTCCATGACGTCCAGGCCGACGACGATTTTCGGCAGAGCCACGGCCACGACCTTCTCGTCGGGCTCGATTCCAAGCGCGGGGTAGATCAGCCGCTCATGGCTAAGATGGAAGGCGATGTAGGGGTAGTAATAGCTGTTGAGCGAGCTGATCCACTGATTCATCCGCGCCCGCTCGCGCGCATTGGTAGGCTGCAGCGCCGGTCCTGTGAACGCCTCGTCGACATAGGCCGCGATCGCCGCCGTCTCGTAGAGACGGAAACCGGCATGATCGAGGATCGGCACGCGGTTGAACGGATGCAGCTCAAGATGGCTCGGCCCGCCCATCTCCGGTTCGAGGTCGTGGAAGTGAAACGGCACTTCCTTGTGCGTCAGCACGAGGCGTACGACGTTGACATAGGTGCTGATGGGAAAGCCGTAGACGGTAACATCGGTCATAGGGGCATCCTCACGCTTCGTAGACCGCGGCGCGGTGGGTGTGCGGCAGAAAGGCGTAAAGTCGGTCGCCGGCCGGAGAGAGCGCCGTGGTGTGAGCGCCTGCTTCGGTCTTGATCGTCGCGATCTTCTTCATGTCCGACGTGGAAAAGACGTCGATGATGCCGGGATTGCCGATGGCGACATAGAGCTGCTGGCGCTGGCGGTTGAAGAACACGACGTCGGGCCCGCCGCCCAGCGGCTGTTCGTCCAGCACCTTTCCCGATCGCGCATCGAGGGTGACGAGCACGCCGGCATCGCAGGCGCAGAACAGGCGCCCCGTCGCGCCGTCGAAATCGAGACCGTGTGGGCCGGCCGCCGGAATGGCGACCGTTTGCGCGATCGCGGTCGGCTTCTTCGCATCGACGACCACGATCACCGCCGGGTCGGAGATGTTCACATAGAAGACCTCGGCGTCGGGATCGAACACCGCCCATCGCGTGCGGCCGGGTACCTCGATCGAGGATCGGACGGTGCGTGCGCCGATATCGACCATGGTGAGCGTGTAGGAGTGCGCGATCGCCGGGTCGCCGACATTGGCGGCAAGCAGCAGCTTGCGGCCGTGATCGTAGGCGAGCCCGTTGGGTCGCACGCCAACAGCGACCTTGGTCACCTCGGGGTCGGGACCGGGCGCGAAGATGCCGACCGTGTTCTCAGCCCGGTTCGAGGAGAAGATCAGCTGCGATTCGTCGCTCACCAAGGCACCGGCGACACCGCTGAGGTTCGGGATCGAGAACAGGTACTTCTCGCGGTCGAAGACATCGACCGCATCGTTGGCGGTGTGCGCCACGTAGACGTGGCCACTCGCGGCATGGATGGCGGCATGGTCGAAGCCGCCTTTCCCTTTGTGCTCGGGCAAGGCGATATGGCCGGTGAGGGTCAGGGTCATGGCGTCACCTCAGGTGGGCGAAGAAGCGGAAGGCGACCAGCAGCACGATGCCCCAGGTCGCGAGGCCAAGGGCGGTGACCACGCCCAAGCCGACGAGGCCAGACTGGAGGACTTCAATGGCGATCCAGCCGCCCACCACGACGACCAGCAAGCGGCAGGTCATGGCGGCCAACGGCCACTCCGGCTGGCGCGTCGACTGGAAGGCCGACATCAAGGTGTTGGCGGCGACGAAGGGATAGGCGAGGCCGACGATGGCAAGATAGCCGGGCGCTGCGGCCAGGATCGCCGGATCGTGGCTGAAGAGACCCATCCAAACATGAGGCGCGCCGATCGCCAGCATGCCGACGGCGGCCATGACGCAAGCCGAAAGCCCCACCGCGGTCCAGGCGATGCGCTGGGCGCGGTCGAACTGGCGCGCGCCGATGTTGCTGCCGACCATGGCGAGCACCGCCGCCCCCAGGCCGAAATTGAGCGGGTAGAGCAGATACTCCAGTCGCACCGCCGCGCCGAAGGCGGCGAGCGACGTGGCGCCGAGCAGACCGGCGTAGAACGTGAGCGTGGCCAACGCCACGTTGTTCAGCACCGGCGCCAGCGACATCGGCGCACCCACGCGCAGGATCTCGCCGAACAGGCGGCGCTCGAACCGGAAGCCGCGCAGCGACAGGGCGACCGATGTCCGGCCGGCGGCGAGGTACCAGGCGAGCGTCGCAGCCGAGACCACGAAGGAGATCACGGTGGCAAGGCCCGCGCCGGTGATTCCGAGCGCGGGGATCGGGCCCAGGCCGAACACGAGGGTGGGCACCAGTGCCAGATGCAGGAGCTCGGCGCCGATATAGACGTAGGCGAGAATCGCGACCTGTCCGGTCGCGCGCACGACGCTGGTGAGCGCACCCAGCAGCCAGAAGGCAAACGCGCCGGCGAAGATCACGTTGGAATATTCGAGCGCCGCCGCCAGGATCGGTCCCCGGCCGCCCATCACGCGGTAGATGCCGGGTCCGGCCAGCAGGAACACCGCGCTGAAGAGCGCCGCGGCACCCGCGGCGATCGCCAGGGCATGGATGACGAGCGAGGCTGCGTCCTCACGACGTCCCGCGCCGATCGCCCGCGCGATCGAGGCGGCGATCGCGCCGCCCATGGCCATGTTGGCCATCTGCTGCATCAGCATCATCAGCGGAAACACCAGGGCGAGGCCCGCGAGCGAATCGAGCCCGAGCCGACCGACGAAATGCGCGTCGACGCTGGGCGTCACCGCGATCAGCACGACGTTCACCACCAGGTTGGGCACGGCGAGCCGCAGCAGGGTAGAAACGATCGGGCCTTCCAGCATCAGGCGCGTGCGCGCGGCGGCAGGCGAGGCAGGCTTCACGACGGTGTCGGTCATGGCGCGGGCCTCATATCTTCGGCGGCCAGTTGTGCGTCTCGCCCGTGAGGCTGCGGCACCACGCGTAGAGCGCGTCGTACATCACCATGCCGTGCTTCAGCATCTCGTGGTCGTCGGTGTAGACGTGGCTGAGGCCGAGCGAGATCGCGAAGAGACCGGCCGACTGCGGCGTGAGGTCGAGCCGGGACGTGTCGGCGCCGCGCACGATGTCGGCCAGCTTGTCGAGACCGGGAGCGTCGAGTTTGTACTCGGCGATGAAGGCGTCGAAGCTGCACTTCTCGCCCACGTGCGTGAACTTCACGCCAGGGATGTCATAAGGGATGGCGCCGGTTTCCTTGGCCGTAGCCAGCACCTTGTCGGCCGGCACGTAGAGGAATTCCGGCTCCTTCTCGATGAAGCGCTTGATCAGCCACGGGCAGGCGATGCGGTCGATCTTGGGACGTTCGCGGGTTACCCACTTCATGACTTGTCTCCTTCTTGCTTGAGCGGTTCAGTCGGCAGGCCATCGGCGCGCCAGGTGCCGATGCCGCCGTGCAGGGCCACGGCATCGATGCCGCGTTCGCGCAGTTTGGCGGCGGCATTGCCGCCGATCTCGAAGCCCCAGGCGCAATACACCAGCGCCTTGGTGCCGGGTGGCAGGGAGTCTGCCACCGCGTCGACCTTGTCGGGCGGCGCGCGCCGTGCGCCATGCAGGCCGACCGGCACGGATGCCGCGTCGTCGGCTAGCCGGGCGTCGATCACAACAATTGTGGGATCGGCCTCAAGCATCTTGCGCGCTGTCGGGTTGTCGACAGTGTGCGGCTTGCTCTCCGGCGGCGTGCCGGCGAAGCGCGCGGCGACACGGCTCCAGGCGATGTTGGCCATGAAGGCATCGACATAGGCGCCGACGTTGGCGCCGAAGTCGAGGTGATAGGAGTGCTCGTACATGTCGAGCGCCAGCACCGGCGTGCCGCCGGCGAGACCATGCGTGTGATCGGCCGCCCAGACGTTGGAGAGCGACCCGTCACGCGGCGAGCGCGTCAGCAGCACCCAGCCCGAGCCGCCGCCCAGTGCCTTGCCCATGGCGACGAACTCGGCCCGCCACTTGGCGAGCGAGCCGAAGTCACGCACGATCGCTTCCGCGAGAGCACCAGTCGGATCGCCGCCGCCACCTTCGCCGAGGCATTCGAAATAGACCTCGTGCAGCAGCATCGAGTTGGTGGCGACCAGTTCCTCGCGCTTCAGCCCATTGAGGCGAAAGCCCGGGGCGCTGGCCGGGTCGAGCGAGCTGAGTTCGCCGCGGATCGCGTTCAGCCGGCGCACCGCGCCGCCGTAGTTGTTCTCGTAGTGGCTGGCGATCAGCCGGGCCGAGAGCCCCTTGAGCCGCGGCGGCTTGAAAGAGATGGGACGGGCTTGGAAAGGCATATGTTTCCTCTTTTCGTGATGATGGTCGCGAGCGATCTCAGTATTTCGGCCGGTGCCACTCCGGCCATTTTCGCGCGTGTTCGATCGGAAGGCGCGGGCCTTGCGATGCACGGAACTGCTGTACGCTCGGCAGCGCCTCCATGCGTTCACGCCAGCGGCGGAAGGCCGGAAACTTCGGATACATTGCCTTGCCCTCGTCCGTCAGGCTGAACGAGTAGGTGCAGGGCACCAGGAAGAAGTCTGCCAGGCTGAGATCTGCGCCCAGTACGTAATCCTTTCCATGCCCGAGCTCGTGTTCCAGCACCTCCAGGCCGCGCTCGACCTTGGGCAGGGCATGCGCCACCACCTTCTCGTCCGATGCAATGCCGAGCTTCGGAAAGACCAGCCGCTCATGCGTGACGTGGTAGATCATGTAAGGGTAGTAGTAGGCGTTGAGTGAGCTGATCCACTGCTGCAAACGGCCCCGCGCTGCCGGCGTATGGGGCTGGAGTGACGGCCCGTCGAATGCTTCGTCGATGTAGGTCGCAATGGCGCTGGTCTCGTACAGCGTGACATCACCGTGCTGCAGCACCGGCACACGGCCGAACGGATGCAGGGCGATGTGCTCCGGCGTGCCCATCTCCGGCTCAAGGTCGCGGAACTGGTAGGGCACATTCTTGTGCGCCAGGATCAGCCTGATGATGTGCACGTAGGTGCTGCCGGGAAAGCCGATGACGATTGGTTCAGGCATGGCTGTTTGCTCTCTTGCGGATTTGATGGTCATTCGAAGAGCTTCACGGGGCCCTTGATCGCCTTCCAGGCGTAGTGCCCGCCGGCCATGTAGCGGGCATCGAACCCTGCCTTGCGCAGAGTGACCGCAGTCTCGCAGCCGATATGGAAACCGTAGACGCAGTAGGTGACGACCGGTTCGGTCTTGGAAAGCTCGCCGATCCATTCGTCGAGGCGCTCGGGATCGCGCCACACCGCGCCTTCCATGATGTCCTGCGACTTGGTGGTGTAGTGCCGGGGCCGCGCATCGATGATCTGGACCGGCGTGCCGGCCTTCAGCATCGCCGCCACTTCCTCGACGGAAATCGCCGGCACGTCGCCAAACTGCTTTTGCACGAGCTTGCGCGGCGGCGGCATGGTGAGTGCATCCTCATAGCGCCCCTGCACGGCATTCCATTCGATGTTGCGCATGAAGGTGGCGATGTAGGCTTCCGCGTTGGCGCCGAAGTCGAGGTGATAGGCGTGCTCGTACATGTCGAGCGCCAGGATCGGAATGCCGCCGGCGATGCTCTGGCGGTGGTCCGAGGCGGTCTGATTGATCAGCCGGCCATCGCGCGGCACGTAGGTCAGCACGGCCCAGCCGGTATCGTTCGCGAGGCCACTCGCAAGCGCGATGAACTCCTGCCGCCAGCGGTCGACCGAGCCGAAATCGCGAGCGAGCGCGTCGGCCATGGCATCCGGCACCGCCCTGCCGTCGCCCCCCAGGCTGGCGAAGTAGAGTTCATGCAGAAGGGTGGAATTGAGCGCAGCACTTTCCTCGCGCTTCAGTCGGCCGAGCACGTGCGCCGGCGTTGTCGCCGGGTCGAGCAACTCGAGCTCTTCCGTGAGAGCATTCAGGCGGTTGAGCGCGTTGCCGTAGTTGTTTTCGTAGTGGCTCTCGATTAGGCGGGGCGAGATGCCATTGAGCGTCCAGGGACGGCAGAACAGGGGCGCGAGTTGGTATCGCATGTCGAGGCTCCGGGGATG
>Ga0207952_1000616_pt1 | contig 24168 bp, 23 predicted proteins | sample SubbioR12Aug_8Ca_FD_184831 | JGI IMG/M metagenome (GOLD analysis project Ga0207952, IMG submission 184831) | Serpentinite rock and fluid subsurface biosphere microbial communities from McLaughlin Reserve, California, USA - CR12Aug_8Ca (SPAdes) | ecosystem: Environmental > Terrestrial > Deep...
CGGCGATCGTAAACGGCATTGTATTGCATTAATACTATGCTGTTTATGATCGTCAATTTGTCGACAGCTTTCACGCAGCTCAAATGTGAAGTTATTTGTTGCGTTTGGTATAAGATCGCGTTAAAAACAGTGTTAGCGCTAAATAGAAATATTTCAAATATTTTTTATTCGATGCGATGTTTCGGTCTTGCTCATTGACTATCTATTGGTTTTTTTATTAGACCTTTTGCGTAACATAATTTTTTTTTAATATAAAACCTTTTGGCTGAATTGGTAAAAGATGAAGAAATATAAAAAGATTAGGTTATTCAATTGGTTTGTTGAATTAATGATATAATAATGATATAATACGTAAATTAAAATGAGAAATTCATGTCTATTGGCTCTAAGACAACTAAACCACCAAGTTCGGCTCACGCGCTCCCAAAACAGACTTCTGTAAAACTAATGCATCCGATCGATGCGAAAATCGACTCCCTAAGAAAACAACTCCAAAAAGAAATTACGACTGCAACTACTTCTGGAGTGCGCAGCAAGACCGATAAAGAACTTATTCAAATTAAGGAAGAAATTAAAGCGCGTCTTACAGAACTCAATGGAAAAGGCTACAAAGATCCCAATTCCCTTTTAGATCGGGCATTTAAAAAGGCTAAGAAAGATCCCATATATAAAAAATATTTTGACGATCTTCTCGCTGAAGCGAATCACCTTGCAAAAGAGTTAGAGAGTATTAGACAAGCTGTAAGAATAATCCAGCCACGCCTAAGGATCTACGAGATCCAAACAGTATTACGCACCCTTTGTGGTGCTGGCCATGGAGATGAGGATGGCCTTTTACACAGAACCTGGCAAGCCTACAAAAAGGGGAAAGGCAGTCTAGAAACACACAAAAACCTCAAAAAATTTAAAGAAGATCTAGAAAAAGGTACAGCAGCTCTGGAAGCAACCTCAATAGATTTATTAGAAACAGCAGAGACGGCAAATTCAGAAACATCCTTTGCAGGTCTAGTACTACGGCGCGAAAACACCCTAGTGCTTGAGGCCGATTTAACCAGTTGGTGTAATGAAAAACAGGGTACTGAAGAGCATCGAGCTAGGCTTAAAGTCTCGGATAAGATTCGCAGATGTTATAGGGAAGGACAGACAATATTGGATTTGTCAAACTCACAATTAACTTCTCTTCCAAAGGCTCTGGGATTATTAACGAGGTTAGCAGATCTTAATATTTCTAATAACCAATTGCAAAATTTACCAGTAGGAATGGGCAGGCTAATTAAACTGACTAATCTTAATATCTCAAACAATCAACTCCAAAGCTTACCAAGGGAGATAGGAAACCTAACTCTACTTACTCGTCTTGATCTCGAGGAGAATCAACTTTGGGATTTGCCTGAGTCGATAGGTCAGCTTATTTGGCTACGTCTACTGGACATTTCGCATAATCAATTTCAGAGCTTACCAGAAGGAATAAGTAAGCTGACCGAACTGACCTGGCTTAGCGTCGCAAACAATCAACTCCAAAGCTTACCGGAGTGGATAGGTGAACTGAGTAAGTTAGGACACCTTAACTTGGCACATAACCAACTCCGAAGCTTACCAGAAGGAATGAGTAAGCTGACCGAACTGACCTGGCTTAGCATCGCAAACAATCAACTCCAAAGCTTACCGGAGTGGATAGGTGAACTGAGTAAGTTAGGACACCTTAACTTGGCACATAACCAACTCCGAAGCTTACCAGCAGAAATGAGTAAGTTGACCCAACTGATCTGGCTTAGCATAGCAAACAATCAACTCCAAAGCTTACCAAAGGAGATAGGAAACCTAACTCTACTTACTCGTCTTGATCTCGAGGAGAATCAACTTCGGGATTTGCCTGAGTCGATAGGTCAGCTTATTTGGCTACGTCTACTGGACATTTCGCATAATCAACTTCAGAGCTTACCAGAAGGAATAAGTAAGCTGACCGAACTGACCTGGCTTAGCATCGCAAACAATCAACTCCAAAGCTTACCGGAGTGGATAGGTGAACTGAGTAAGTTAGGACACCTTGATTTGGCACATAACCAACTCCGAAGCTTACCAGAAGGAGTGAGTAAGCTGACCGAACTGACCTGGCTTAGCATCGCAAACAATCAACTCCAAAGCTTACCGGAGTGGATAGGTGAACTGAGCAAGTTAGGACACCTTAACTTGGCACATAACCAACTCCGAAGCTTACCAGAAGGAATGAGTAAGCTGACCGAACTGACCTGGCTTAGCATCGCAAACAATCAACTCCAAAACTTGCCGGAGTGGATAGGAAACCTAACTCTACTTACTCGTCTTGATCTCGAGGAGAATCAACTTCGGGATTTACCTGAGTCGATAGGTCAGCTCATTGGGCTGTCTTGTCTTGATATCTCAAACAATCAACTCCGAAGCTTACCAGAAGAAATGAGTAAGTTGACTGCGCTGACCTGGCTTAGCATTCGTGACAATGAACTCCAAAGCTTGCCAGAGTGGATAGTTAATTTAATTGAGTTAACGACACTGAATATTTCACTCAATTATTTTGAAATCTTGCCAACGGGGATAGAGAACTTAATCAAGTTAACCGTATTGGATGCTTCGTATAACCAATTGCAAAATCTATCACCCGCACTGGCACAGCTACCTAGAGAAAGTGTGATTTGGATAGTGGGGAATCGCATGTCTCAAGAGAGCATACAGCTCTTTCAAGAAGAAAGTGCAAGACAACAAGAGGCTAATTCTGCTCTAGGCCCTATGCTCGACTTACGCCTTCCTAGTAGTGGAGAAGCCGCTCCAGTTTCCTTACAAGAGGAAATCTTTTTTTGGCAAAAGCAGTTCCATCGTCATTTTCCTGTGGGAAGCGCTGCTCGGAGTGCATTTCCTGAGTGGTTACTTTCTACAATGGGAGAAGAAGAGTTACCTACAATAGTGTTGCAACTATTGTATCAACAACCTGAGGAGGAAGAAAATAGGCTTACTGAGGGTGAGATCTCTAATCTGATGAATTTTCTACGACGATTGCAAGGTACTCAGGATTATCTAAGAAAAGGAACACGCTCAAGAATTACTCTACGTGTTATGCAGATGTTACATGGTGTTGTTATTAAAGAAGCCTTTCGAGAGAAACTCTTTAGTATTATCGGGGAGGCTCTTACTTCTTGCGGAGATCGTGTGACTATTTATTGGAATATGGTTGAAATATATTGGCAATTGTATTGCCAACCGAAGGGAAATACTAAAACTAAATTGGCCAAAATTCTTATCGGCGCCAAACGACTCTCGCTTTTAGATGGGATTTCCAGACAGAAGGCCTTGGATAATAACCTTGGTGATGAAATTGAGGCGATGCTTTATTATCAAATAAAGCTAGGGAAAAATCTAGAGATTCCTATTTCTACAGAGGGTATGAACCATGAATCTATGGCAGGGGTCACCCAAGAGGATTTAGAAGAAGCTGAGGCGATGGTTTTTAGTCTGACTGGCTCTAGAAAACAAATCGTAGAGATTCTTGCGCCTTCAAAAAAATGGCTAGAAATACTACACTCGATAGAATTTACTATAGCTAAGGTGTGGAAAGAAAAAATCGAAGAAACCTATAAAAAAGAGTTCCTTGGTATTTCGGAGCGCATTGGCACTGAACTCGAGAAACTTTACGAACAATTTGAACGCCAAATGCAAAAAATTGAAGGTAAAAGATTACCTAAAAAAGAAGAAACTAAGCAAATGAATGCGTTGGTGGCACAAAGAGTAGCTAAAGAAAAACTCCTAGTACTTCAAAAGACAGCAAAGGAAACGGATCTATGTCTTCGAAAAACGAAAGAGTGGGTGCAACGACACTATTAAAAAGCGCCTTGTATCCCAGCCCTAAAGGACTGGGTTTTACGCCGTCATGGATAAATAAGCTATCTCTTAACGTTTATTACCAAGAAGCTGTAGCACTTCCTGACAATGCAAGACTCGGCTCATCAGCACAAAAACCAATGCAAAAACAACCGAAGGAAGAATAAGCTGCAGAGCTTGTATCCCTAGAGTATGGGGAAAGAAAACAGTTTTATTGAGTAAGATGCCAATAAAACTATCATCCCCCATAGCGCTTGAGATAAGAAAACATGCGAACCCAGCTACAAGCGTGCTTATACTCAATTGTCCAAGAGAGCGCCATTTAATGCTAAAAAAGTGAATGCCGTGTTGTTTCTTATAGAGGAAATACAGGATAGCGGCGTTGATAAGGGATGTGAAGCTCGTTGAGAGAGCAACACTAGTGGCTCCCCAGGAAAATGCAAAGATGAACAAACAGTTGAAGAGGGTGCTAAGCAGGATAGTTGCAAGGGATGTATACATGGGGGTTTTAAAATCATGCTGAGCATAAAAGGCTTGGCTAAACAGTAAGACGATTGTAGAAGGGAGAAGCCCAAGTCCGTAAGCCCACAAACATAGCGTAGTTCTTAGCGTGGATTCCTCTGTAAACTGTCCATGACCAAAGAGAAGGTTGATGGATGGAGCGCCAAGAAGCAATATGCCTATAGTACAGGGAATCATCAAGCATGAGGAGCGCATTAGGCCAAATTGCAAAAGATCTCGTACAGTGTCCAATTCATTATTTTTTGCAGCCCTAGAAAGAGCTGGAAAAATGGCTGTTGCTATAGCGATGCCAAATAGCGCTAGGGGAAATTGTTGTAAACGAATGGCATAGGTAAGATAGGCTGGGCCTTCAAGATCAGCAGTTCTGGCAAATAGCACGTCGATGAAACTATTAATTTGGATAGCACTGACACCAATAACACTTAGAGAAATCGCTGTGAGCATGCGACGGATTTCCGGAGAAAACAGCTGAAAAGAACGAAGGTCTGCAATCGAGAGCAGATGTTTGAGTTTTTTCCACGTAGCTGGCAGCAAGATCACCCATTGGAAAAGAAAGGCGAGATCTAGGGCTATTGCTAGATGAACGGTGATGGAGGCTGTATCTTCGTGGCGATAAAAAAAGAGTGTTCCGATCCATGCAAGGTTAAAGGCTACAGGTGCAATACCTGTGAGAAAAAACCGTCCTTGGCACTGTAAAAAACCGCTGTGTAGAGCAGAAAGACAAATAAATAACAGGCCTGGCAATGAGAGCATGATTAAGCGCATGATCTCCACATTACTTTCTTGCAGAGGTAGGTATTCTACAGACGCTAATAGTCCTAACTCTAAGCTTCCGATGAGCCCAAGTAGAATGACAGCAAGAGAGGCTAGAAGATCGCGGAAAAAAAAAGAGGCGCTCGTTTCGCTACGAGCATTCAGTTCTTCATAATGTGGGATGAAGCCATTGACAAGCGCTCCTTCACCAAATAACCTCCTCAGAAGATAAGCAAAACGAAAAGCTACAAGAAATGCAGCGACAGCGGGAGACGTGCCGAGAACAAAGGCCATGGTCATTTCGCGTGCCATACCAGAGACTCTACTGAATAGAGTGCCTATGGAAAATCGGACTGCCGATCGGCTGACATGCTTACTCATCGTAAAAAAACCCTCTATATGCGTAAGGTGGGTTAAAAACGAACTTTACCAGACCAACCGAGTTTAGTGCGTAGTGTAGAGAAATAGTCGCGACGATGCAGGCTAATGAGTTTAAAATGGCGAGAGAATTTACGGATGCTGAAGGTCTCTGCAGTGCGTAAGTCGTAACTTTCAAGGCCATCAGCACGGATTTCTACAGGATCGTAATCACTTAAGTACTCAATTTTGATCTCTTGATCTGTATTGAGGACGAGGGGACGGTTAGAAATCGTGTGTGGGCAGATAGGTGTAATGACGATAGCATCAAGAGTGGGGCTGATGATAGGGCCCCCAGCCGCTAGAGAATACGCGGTAGAGCCATTGGGTGTAGAGATGATGAGTCCATCAGCGACAAAAGTATTCACGTAGACATCGTTAATATGGATAGCAAGTTCGATGAGGCTTGGGTTGCGTCCGCGATGAACAACGATGTCATTAACAGCAAAAATGGTATCACCTTTTGCCGTTTCTGCCTGGATCATAAGCCGCTCATCGACGTTATAGAGTCCAGCAGTGAGATCACGGAGACTTTCATAGAGATCTGCTACAGGTACATCGGCCATAAAACCAAGATGCCCTAGGTTAATACCTAGAATAGGGCAGTCCCAGTCGGGGTATTTATGCACTAGTCTTAAGATCGAGCCATCGCCACCCATAGAAATCATAAATTTGATATCACGTAGAGGAACTCCAGAAAGAGGCTGTGCTCCAATTTCTTTTGCTTCCTCATCTTCTGAAACAACAGTGACTCCCTGAGACTGCAGAAACTCTCGCACTTCGATAGCTAGATGTTTTGACGGTTTTTTACGAAGATTGGGAAATAGAGCGATCAGCATACTTTACTCACGATCATATCATGAAATTCTCTTAGAAGTGTGGTTGCAATGCTTTCTGGATCAAGACCTACCTGCTTAAGGAGATCTTTATTGTTCCCATGCTCAAGAAACGTATCAGGGATACCGAGGTTTAACACGTGCACATGATTAAACCCATTACGCATGAGAAAGGTATTTATGATCATTCCTAACCCGCCATTAATAGAATGCTCTTCAAGGGTTACAATGACTTTATGAGAAGAAGCGATACGACAAAACAGCTCTGCATCCAAAGGTTTAACAAAAATGGGGTCGACTACAGTAATGTTAAATCCTTGGGAATGTAAGAGTTCTCGTACCGTTAAAGCAGTATCGCAAAGGTGCCCAAGAGCTACTATGGCAATTTCTTTTCCCTCAGCAAGGATCTCGCCGATACCAAGTTCACGTCGTTTTAAAGGTTCTTGATCATCACTTGTTGTAACATTAGGATAGCGGATGGCTGTGGGGTGCCCATAAGAAAAGGCACTTTCTAAGAGCTCTCTTAGGATTTTTCCATTACGAGGCTGACAGATCACCATATTAGGCATGGCATTTAAGAAAGAAATATCATAGATACCGTGGTGCGTTGAACCATCTGGACCAGAGATGCCTGCTCTATCAATAGCAAAAATAACAGGTAATTCCTGTAGGCAGATATCTTGGAAGAGATTGTCCAGAGCACGTTGCAAGAAGGTAGCATAGATGGAGGCAACGACCTTCATCTTGCGCCCATAAGCAATGCCTCCACAGAAAGTCAAAGCGTGCCCCTCGGCTATGCCTACATCTAAACACCGTTCGGGAAAACGGTTCATGAAAGCCTCTAGGCAAGAACCTGCTGGCATTGCAGGTGTAACAGCGACGAGACTAGGATCGTTTTCTGCCATGGATAAGATCTGCTTACCAAAGATTTGCGGAAAGGTAGGTTTAAGTGTTGTCGTTATGAGGAATTTACCGGTCATCTTGTCAAAGGGTTTACAGCCATGGTAGGTAATGGGGTTTTCAATAGCCGTTTCCATCCCTTTACCTTTGGTAGTTAGAACATGGAGAATGGTTGGACTATCAACATTACGCAAATCGCTTAATATACTGATGAGTCTTTCTAGGTCATGACCATCGATGGGGCCAACGTAAGAAAGACCGAACTGTTCGAAAAAAGGAGCTGTACTCACGAGGTTTTTTAGAGACTCTTTCACCTTCAGTCCCTGTTTAGCCAGCATAGGGCCTAAGTTGGGGATCTTAGCTACAAAATGTTCAAGATCTTGGTAGATTTTATTGGATGTAGGATTGCTGAGGATTCTACTTAGGATGTTGGTGATGGCTCCGACATTCAGAGAAATCGACATGTTATTGTCATTAAGGATGACAATGAATTTCTTAAGATGTTTAGGGATATTGTTTAGTGCCTCAAAAGTAAGACCACAAGTCAAACTAGCATCGCCAATGATCGGGATGATGTGGTCTTCTCGTTTGGTAAGATCTCGATTTTTAGCTACACCAAGCGCCAGTGAAAGGGCTGTTCCTGCATGACCAGCGTAGAAATGGTCATGAGGGGATTCTTTGGGGCTGCTAAAACCACAAAGTCCTTTAAACTGTCGAATACGAGGGAAAAACTCTTGTCTCCCTGTCAACAGTTTATGAGGATAGGATTGGTGACTGACATCAAAGATGAATTTGTCTTCTGGAGAGTTAAACACATAGTGCAGTGCAAGGGAGAGCTCGACGATACCTAGATTGGAGGCAAGGTGTCCACCGTTAATGGACAAGACATCAATGATCGTTTGTCGGATTTCTTGAGCGAGAAGGGGAAGTTCTTCAATACTCAATTTTTTTAAGTCTTCTGGAGAGTGGATTGCCTTGAGCAATGAAGTCATCGTGCCATTCCTGGCTGGAAAGCTGTTCGTTGAGGTTGACCTTGCTCATCTAAGGCTAATTCACCATTACGCTGTTTAATCAGAGTTTCAATTTTTTGCTCAGCAGAAGAGAGTCGTCCATGGCAAGAACGAAGAAGGATGTCTGCCTCTTCATAAAGCTTAAGAGCCTCCTCTAAAGGCACACTTCCACCATTCATTGTCTCTAGAATTTGCTCTAGTCGTTCATAGGCCTTTTCAAAACTCAGCTCGCTCATAGCGTCCTTTCTACTTTGAGTTTCCCATCTTGAAGAAGAATATCAAGACGATCTTTTATTTCTACCTCACGAGTCGAAACGATAACGGAATCACTGTTTTCCCGAAAGAGAATGCAATAACCCTTTGTTAATAAATTTTTAGGATTAATCGCTTTAAGATGTTGCTCGAGCTGTTGGAGCCGTTGTCGTTTTCGATCGAGTTGTTGCTGCACCGACAAGAATAGGGCACGTTGCACAGTTTTAAAGCGTGTGCTTTCTTGTCGAAACCATGTAAGAGGATTTAAAGCAGAGAGCGTTTGAGAGATTCTTTGAAGGTGGAGTTTTTGTTCTCTCATCCTGTTCTTTACTTGGTTATCGATATCTTCTTTAGCATCATCGAGTTTTTGGAAATAGGTCCCTAGTAAAGCATAGGGAGTTTCAAACATAGGATGTTTTAAAAACCCACGGCATTTGGCCCGATGTTCACTAATTCTCATTTTTACAGAATGCGTGAGAGCGCGCCTAGTGGTGTAAAGAAATTGAAGCTGGCTAGTTTTTTCCTCCATGACCATTTCGGCTGCAGCCGATGGAGTGGGAGCTCGCACGTCGGCAACAAAGTCCGCTATGCAGGTATCGGTTTCATGGCCAATGGCAGTAATCACTGGAATCGTAGAGAGAAAGATGGCTTCCGCTACAATTTCTTCATTGAAAGCCCATAGATCTTCTAGAGAGCCTCCTCCACGCCCAACGATGATGACGTCGGCTAAATGGAAATGATTCATTTCATAAATGGCTTTGGCAATCTCTTGAGCGGCGCCTTCTCCTTGCACCTTAACGGGGTTTAAAACGAGTTGAAAGCCAGAAAATCTGCGGCTTAAAACATGTAAAATATCTTGAATCACAGAACCTGTGGGACTCGTGATGACACCTACTATTTTGGGGTGCTTAGGTAGCTTTTTTTTGTGGGAGGAGTTAAACCAGCCACGCATTTCAAGTGTTTTTTTGAGTTCATGGAGTTTAAGCAGAAGTTCTCCGAGTCCAGCAAACTCGATATCTCGTACAATGATTTGATAGTTCCCTCTTGGGGCATAGACGCTAAGCTCTCCCTTAGCAACTACCTCATCTCCATTTTTTATAGGACGCTTGAGCCCTTTTACTGCATCGCCACGAAATAACACCGCGGAGATTTGAGCTTCCTTATCTTTAAGAGTAAAGTAGATATGTCCAGAGGTTTGTTCTTTTAGATTGCTGATTTCTCCACGCACAGAGATAGAGGTAAACTTGCTTTCAAGCAGTTTTTTGATCGTAAGAGTCAGTTCTTGGACAGATAGTGTTGTATACATCGTAAAATACTTGCGCAAACATTCTCAGCTTCGCTATCATAGGCGCTTCTTGTCAACAAAGAGTTAGCGTGCGCAAGAAAATCATTGCTGGTAACTGGAAAATGCATAAAACGATCGCTGAAGCGACCGTTTTTTTCCACACTTTAAAAGAAGAATTTCCAAAGAAGAGCGAAGCGCTTGTTTGGATAGCTCCGCCATTTACAGCGATTCACTCTTGTGCAACCCTTGTTAAGGAGTTGGGCCTAAGCATTGCCATCGGCGGCCAGACAATGCACCAGGCAACCCAGGGCGCGTTTACTGGGGAGATTTCTGGAGCGATGTTACAAGAAGCAGGAGCTAGTTTTTGCCTTTTAGGCCATTCGGAACGTCGGGAGTTATTCCACGAAACAGACGCCACAGTGAATGCTAAGGTGCGAAGGGCATTAGAACTCAACTTGATACCAGTCCTGTGCATTGGAGAAAAAGACTCCCAACGTGCAAATGGAGAGTATATGCATGTTGTTGAACAACAACTAGCAGCTGGGTTGACTGGGGTAGAGAGTCGGTTTTTTAAGCATCTCGTTATAGCCTATGAACCCATCTGGGCAATTGGAACAGGCAATATAGCAACACCTGAAATAGCTCAAGAGATGCATCAAGGCATTCGTTCTTTCGTTGCAAAGCGATGGGGGAATAGCATTGCTAAGCAACTTCCGATTATCTATGGGGGATCTGTTAAGTCAGATCATATCGATGCACTCTTAAAGCAACCCGATATTGATGGAGTCCTCATAGGAGGAGCTGCTTTAGATCCTAAACATTTTGCCGAGATCATTAACAAGGCTTCAAAGTCATGACTATTTTTTTCTTTTTGTCTCTAGCCGTTTTTATGGTGTTATGTGCGGTTTTGTGCCTTGTGATTCTCGTACAAGAAAGTAAAAGCTTAGGATTAGGAGCTTCTTTTGGGGGCGACCCTGGAGATTCGCTCTTTGGTACGTCTACAGCAGATGTGCTTAAAAAATTTACTGCATGGTTGGCTTGTCTGTTTATGCTATGTTGCGTGCTGCTTTCTCTATGGACGTCAGCAATGAGTCGCAATAAAGTTCGTTATGAAGAGCCTACTATAGAGCAATCCCCCTAACCGTCGGTTTCCCTATCGTGACTTTGTCTTTACGCTATTATGGCGATCCTATTTTACGCAAACGAGCCCAAGACGTTGTTGTCTTTGATGCAGAGATAAAACAATTTGCGCAAGCTTTAGTGCAGACGATGTACGGCAATCCTGCCGCAGGTCTTGCTGCACCTCAAGTAGGTCGTTCAATAAGAATCTTTGCTCGGCGCAATTTTATTGTAAAAGAGGATGGTTGGCTAGAATACACAGATGCACAGGTTTTTATTAACCCACGCATCACTATTTTAGACGATGAGCTTCAAGAGGACGAAGAAGGGTGTCTTTCAATTCCCAATCTCCGTGCTCAAGTGACCCGCCCATTGCGCATTCGTGTAGAGGCTTTCGATGCTGATGGAAAACCATTCACAGAAGAACTTGAAGAGTATAAAGCCAGAGTTGTCATGCATGAGAATGACCACCTCAATGGTGTGCTCTTTGTCGATCGTCTAGATCCAAAAGAACGTAAAAAAATAGAACCAGAGCTGCGTGCGATTAAGAAAAAATACGCATCCTAGCAGGTCGTAGATTTTCTAGCTCCTTCCTCTCAAGATAAGCCGATGGCAGCAAGTACTTGCTACTCATCGGCAAATCGTTCACTAAAGGCTAATTAAGACTAGCCTTTTTTCATTTTTCCTTTAGATGAGCAGGAACTTGTTTTACAAGATGATGCTTTCTTTTCTGGAGCTTTCTTTGCTGCTGCCTTTTTTGGTGCTGCTTTCTTGGCCATAGTCCTCTCCTTAAATTGAGGGTTTATTGATTTCACACGCAGTGCTACAAACTGTATTCAACATATTTATCTATTGTGCTGATGGGGCATTTAAAATCATAGTGGCTTAGAGAATTTTTTTCAGAAAAATGACGTTTTTGAATGATACTCTAAAAAGGAGAGGGCACAGGGGTATCATTAAATAGAGCGTTGCAGAAATGCTAGCTTGACATACTTATAATAGGTCGTTTGAGCGTTATACAGTGAAATGATCAATCCTTCTTTGCCTCCTAGAATGCCTTTCTTTAGGAAATAGTTCTTAAAAAAAGCTGCTACGGCATGCACTAACGCTGATGTTAGAGAGGATTGTTTTTTGTGAATATTTTGTTCAGCAAATAGTGTGGAATAGGTTTGCATTTTAGATAGAAAGGAGTCGATAGATCGATAGGGAGTGTGCAAAAGAGCACCTTTTAAATGGATGGTGCGTAATCCCTGAGGTATGATTTTTTCGTGAACAGCATCATCGCTAAAGCGCGTCTGTTTTCTATGATATAGACGCACGATTCTGTCAGGATACCATCCAGCACAGCATCGGATCCATTTACCATTAAAATAATTATGTCGATCTATGGCATAGATACAACTTGGTTGAAGTTGTGTTGATAGGATTTCATGAGCAAGATCGCTAGATAGCACTTCATCGCTATCAATAGAAAGAACCCAATCATGGGCTGCCATCGAGGAAGCTTTATTATGCAGAGGTCCAAAACCTTGAAAATGTTCTAAGATGATCCGTACATTGGGAAATCGCTTAGCAATATCAATGGTGTGATCGGTAGAGCCCGTATCAACAACAAGCACCTCTGGAAAGGCTGATAGCGATTCCAATGTTGCCTGCAGCGTTTCTGCAGAATTTTTTGTGAGGATCGTGACAGAAATCATGATGGAAGAAGATAATCAAACAATGAATTTAGGAATAGAACTCTTATGAGAACTGCTTATACGTTTGATGATGTGGCTTTAGTGCCGCAATTTAACAATGTTCCCTCTCGTACGGAACCTGATCTTGCTACTTGGTTGACTAAAGGGCGTAAAATCGAGATGCCTCTTGTTTGTGCTAATATGGATACGACGATTAGTGAAGAGTTGGCTGAAATTCTCCTTAAACATGGATCTGTGCCTATTTTTCACCGTTTTACGAGCATGGAAGAGCAGATTCTTTGGGTGAAAAAATTCACATCAAAGACCTATATCTCTACAGGGATTCTCAAAATACAAGAGGCGAGAGATTTGCTCGACTTGGGGGCGGCTGGTATCTGTATCGATGTGGCACATGGACACTCAGATCGGATGATTCGGTTCATTCAAGAGTTAAAACGTTCTCACCCAGATAAAGAGATCATTGCCGGCAACGTGTGTACTGCGATGGCCTACCATGATTTAGTGAATGCTGGTGCTGATGCGGTAAAAGTGGGTGTTGGTCCAGGTGCGGCTTGCACTACACGCATGGTGACAGGTTTTGGCATCCCGCAATTTACAGCGATTCGGGATTGTGCGCAGATTGCTGAAAAACTACGAGTGCCGCTCATTGCTGATGGGGGAATTCGCAATAGTAGGGATGTAGTGCTGGCTTTAGCTGCAGGCGCTAGCACTGTGATGATCGGCAAGCTATTTGCCATGACTAAAGAAAGTGCCGCGCCAAAGAGAAGTAACCCTCAAACTCCAAAGGGTCTCGAAGCGAAATTTCGTGGGCAGGCTAGTGAAGATTTTCAGAATGATTTTTATGGGGGACTTAAGGAGAAAACTGTAGCAGAAGGGATCGATTTTTGGTCTGCTGTTTCAGGAACTGCGGATGAGCTTATCGAAACATTGCTCGGTGGATTGCGTAGTGGTTTGACTTATGGAGGTGCTCGCAATATTAAAGAGCTGCAGCGTAAAGCGGAATTTATGCATGTCACGGGTACATACATTAAAGAAAGCATGCCGAGGCCAGCATGAGGAGGATTTTTGATCCTGTTCATGGGTTTATTTTACTCAATGATTTAGAAAGTGCTTTAATAGATACCGTGCCGTTCCAACGTCTAAGGTATATTAGACAATTGGGCAGCGCTTATCTTGTCTATCCAGGAGCCACCCACACTCGTTTCGAGCATTCTCTAGGAACGATGGAGCTAGCTTCTCGTATTTTTGACCATATGATTGTTTCCGAAGACAGCTCGTCCTGGTTGCCGGAAGCTACTTACGCCAAACAAATTGTCAGGTTGGCAGCCTTATGCCATGACCTTGGGCATCTTCCTTTTTCCCATACTGCTGAAAAACTCGTTCTTGGCGCAGAAGGCCATGAACGCTGGACAGTGATGATGATTAAAAGTCCGATTTTTAAGGAGCTATGGGAAAGAGTAGGCGCAAAATTCCCCAAGCAAGACGTAGTAGAAGATTTAGTCAAGTTAGCTGTAGGGGAGAGCAAGCTTCAACAACTGGGCGTTTCTTTCACATTCTCTAAGTGGCATCAAGCACTAGGTCAGATCATTGCTGGAGATTTTTTTGGAGCTGATAGAATCGATTATCTACTTCGAGATGCCCGTTATACTGGAGTTTCCTATGGTATGTTCGATTACCACCAATTGATTGAGATGGTGCGTATTCTGCCATCGCACCATTCATCTAGGTTGGAAATGGGTGTTGAGGAATCTGGTATAGAGGCCTGCGAAGCTCTTCTAGTAGCCAGGCATTTCATGCACCGAAGAGTGTATCAATATGGAAGCGTTAAGAGTCTCGCGTTCCATTTGGCACGGTACATCGCAGAAGTTTTAGGTCCTCACTTCGAACAAGCTTCGCTAGAAACCTATCTACAGTGGTCAGATAATGAAATTTTAAGTCTTCTGCGTTCCGCCCAGAACCAGGTAGATGCTGTAGGTAGAGAAGAAGCTCTTTGTTTAATGCATCGCAGCAAAAGATTTAGAGCATTCAGCATTCATAGTGTAGATAAAGAGCTACTTATATCGATAGCGTCTGAGTTGCCTAAGGGAGCGATATCTTGGGAAATGGGTTCTCTAAATGAAGAACAAGAAAAAGAGTTCCCCGTTTTGAGGCGTCATGGCGAGGTAGTCTCCTCAAAAAAACTTTTACACATGCATATCCCTAAACATCGAAGTACCTGGGTGTATGTAGCTCCCGAGTTTGCTTCTATGGTAGAAGGGAAGCTTTCGCAATATATGTAAATATCGAGTATCCTAGAGGCATGCGCAGCAAAATTCAATTTTTTTTTGGCAAAGGTTGGACTGGTTCTAGGCAGGAGAAGGTATTTATTCTGGCTGCGATGTTCTGTGGCTTACTCATCAATGCTGACTATTCCATCGTACGCCCTGTTTCGAATTCTGTATTCTTGAGTTTTTTTTCAAGCACCTATTTACCCTATGTTTGGCTTGGAGCCTTACCCATAAATTTTGCTGTCGTCAGTCTATATAATCGATACTTACCCAAGCTTGGGTGCTGGAGAATTTTTCTTGCTATAGCGGGTTTAATCGCCTTGGGCAATATCTTGGGGGCTCTATTTTTAAGCCACGCGCCCTACCTTTCCATTGTGCATTTTATCTGGAAGGAGATTTACATCCTGTTGCTATTCCAGACACTGTGGTCGTTAATTCACATGACGGTGTCTATGGAACGAGCTAAGGCTCTGTATGGAGTGATGTTTGGTTTCGGTGGATTAGGCGCTGTATTAGGGAGTTTTTTACCAGGTTTCTGCGCTACGGGTATGGGTTCAGAGACTCTACTGTTTTTTAGCTTGCCGATCCTCATATCTCTTAGTTTGCTGTACCGCAAAGCGGTGAATTTTAGCTCCCCATTACAAACACATCCTACATTTCACGATGGCGGGGGGAAACCAGCGCCTATTAGTACAGGCATTAAACTCATTACGAGTTCTAAGGTTCTCCCGTACATTCTTTTGCTCGTAGTATTCATGCAGCTTGCTTCTACGTTGATCGACTATCAGTTTAACTCCTTTTTACAAGAAACTTACCCGGAAAAGAATCTACGCACTGAGTTTTTAGGTAGATTAGGGAGTTTAGTTAGCTTATTGACCAGCTTATTGCAATTTTTAGGTAGTTTTGCGCTGATTAAACTTTTTGGTTTGCGTGGCACACATTTCTTGGTTCCCATCGTTCTTGGTTGTAATGCTTTGAGTTCTTTATTTTGGCCAGGTCTTAGGACGTTAGCTTTTTCTTTTGGATCGATTAAGGTCTTTGACTTTTCCCTTTTTGGGATCGTGAAAGAAATGTTGTATGTGAACCTTTCTCCAGAAGAAAAGTTCCAAGCTAAGGCTTTGATCGATGTTTTTGCTTATCGTGGGGCTAAGGCCTTAGCAGCATTGGTCATTCTTGGATTGCAAGCTGTTCATCTGGCGCAGCTGCACTTCTTAAGTCTCTCTTGTCTAGTCATTTTTATACTCTGGTGTTTTTCACTCGCCGCACTATTTCGCCGCGAAAAAGCCATGCATCGAGTAGAGGATATGGGTCAATCTCTTTGAGCTCATAACGTCTTGGATTGGTTGAGTAGTGCTTGACAATGCAACTTCCAGATCGCTAAGGTGGCCTTATGTTAAAGGGTAAAGCGTTACTACGCGATTCTATTTGTAATAAAGATCTGGCATTTTCTGATGAAGAAAGAGATCGATATGGCTTGCACGGTCTTCTTCCCTTTGGGATAGCAACGCCAGAACTACAGGTTGAAAAATGCTATAAACGTTTTTGTCAGCAACCAAACGACCTTCTTAAGCACATTTACCTCACAGATATCCAAAACCGTAATGAAACACTGTTTTATCGCTTAATTCTAGAACATCTAGAAGAGATGATGCCTCTTATTTATACCCCTACGGTGGGAGACGTATCTCTTCAATACAGTCATCTATACAACCATCAGAGGGGCCTCTACATCTCTTTTCCGATGCGAGACCGCATGGAAGAACTCATCGCTAATATTCCCAATAAAGAGGTAGATGTCATTGTTGCTACAGATGGGGAGAGAGTTTTAGGCCTAGGAGATCTAGGGGCTGGTGGCATGGCTATTTCCGTCGGCAAACTTTCTCTATACACATTATTAGGGGGTATTCATCCTGCTCGCACACTTCCAGTGATGATTGATGTAGGCACCAATCAAAAAGATCTTCTAGAAGACCCTATGTATGTCGGTTGGAGACACCCAAGAATTACAGGCTCTGAATACGACGAGTTTGTTGAACGTTTTGTGACAGCGATCCAACGACGATTTCCTGAGGTTCTTCTTCAATGGGAAGATTTTGGTAAGGAACATGCTAGACCACTTTTAGAACGTTATCGCCATCGGATTTGCTCCTTTAACGACGATATGCAAGGGACGGCAGCTGTTGTCCTTTCAGCGCTCATGGCAGCTGTATACTCTATAGGCAGCTCACTTGAAGAACAAAAGATCATGCTCTTTGGTGCAGGCACAGCTGGTATCGGCATCGTTGAGCAGCTTGTCAACGCCATGGTTAGACATGGAGTATCACAAGAAAAAGCGCGCGAACGTTTCTATCTGATCGACCAATACGGTCTTGTTCATGAAGATCTTGCATTAGCAGATGCCCATCAAAAACTCTATGCTAGAAAGCGGACAGAAATACACACGTGGAGTCTCCAAGATAAAGAAAAGATAGCATTGATCGATGCAGTACGAGTTGTGAAGCCCACTGTATTGATTGGTGTCTCTGCGCAACCAGGAGTATTTACGCAAGAGGTTGTAGAGACGATGGCTAAAGCCACTGCGCGTCCCATTATTTTTCCATTATCTAACCCCACTTCTCGGGCAGAAGCAGCGCCTCAAGATCTCATGAGTTGGACAAAAGGAAAAGCGATCATCGCGACAGGCACCCCGTTTCCTCCAGTACTTTACGAAGGAAGAACACATAAGATTACCCAGTGCAATAACTCCAATATTTTTCCAGGATTGGGTCTAGGTGCGATTTCTGTAAAATCGAAAGAAGTGAGTAATGAAATGTTCATTCAAGCGGCGGAAACTCTAAGTGCGCACTCTCCGCTTAAAAGAGGGGAGAGTGCGCTATTTCCAGATATTGCAGACCTTCGCAGAATTTCACGCGAGATCGCCATCAACGTGGCAAAAACTGCTAGAGACCAAGGATTCACAGCTGCCAAATATAGCGACGACGAGATTTGTCAGGCGGTCGATCGCAATATATGGACTCCTACTATTTAGCATGTAAGAGAGCATCTAAAGCTTGCTTATAGTTGGGCTCTTGGGTGATCTCCTCTACGAGTTCGTGGTAAAGCACCTTTTCCTTTGCATCTAACACGATAACAGCCCTAGCAGTCAGTCCAGCAAGCGGCCCATCGATGAGTAGAACGCCGTACTTAGTGGCAAACTCTTTAGAGCGCATCATGGAAAGAGTGAGAATGTTGTGGAGGTTTTCTAAGCCGCACAATCTTTTTTGAGCAAAAGGCAAGTCTGCTGAAACAAAGAAAACCAGGACATCAGGGTGATGCTTGGCAGCATCATTAAATTTTTTCGCGGACATAGCGCAAACGCCTGTATCTAGACTAGGTACAATGGAAATCAACTTACGTTTTCCATGAAAATCATGTAAGGTATGGTCTTTAAGATCACCATCCGTTAAGACAAAATCGGGAGCTTTGCTACCGAGCTCTGGAAGTTCGCCATTTGTGTGTACGATAGCACCTTTAAATTTGACATTGGCCATATGGGACATCCTTAATGAAATTTGATATAGTGTAACGCTGGTATTTTTCCTTTCGCCGGATTCCGACAAAGTCTGTTGGATTGGTTCGGCAACTACCCTCAGTCTATGTGGAGTGATTCACAGCTTTCTTCGAGCACTTATATCGAGAGTATTACTAGCAGGAATTTATTTTGCTAAATCTCGATTTCATCGCGCATCGACATGAAACTGTTGTAACACGCAAACTCTTTAAAGAAAAGAAGAGCAATCCCGTCTCTTGCTATGGTGGAATTTTTTTAACGACCTGCGTTAAAAAAATTGTCTTAAATGTTAAGGTTTGTTAAAACTTCGGATAAGAATTTTTAACAAATCGATCGTTGGCATGGATAAAACAGCGCTGTTGGATCTTTGTAAAAAGGTCCATTCTTCTAGACCGAAAGAAGATAATAGGTCTGATGGCGACATGCGGAGAATTCCCGTTTTTTTACTACGAGCTTATCCAGCAATAGCTAAACTCATTTTCTCTTCTAAGCAAAGATCCGAAAGGAAACCAACGGCCACCTTATTGGATAATAAAGAGTTTAATAGCGAGGTCGCTCATGTTCATAGATGTTCGATAGATTCTAAGCATTACCACCTCATGATCCATGGTGAAGCATTAGCACGAAGACGCATGGGAAATAAGCGAGTATTTGCATGTGATCCTAGAGAACAGGAGATTGCAAATTCTCATCTTAACCGTCTTGAAGTGATGAGAGCATGCTTGAAATATCGATCTATTATTCAGGTGCGTTTTGAGCAAGAAGACCTCAACTATGCCCATCCCTTAGACAAAGTAGAGCGTCATTTCTTACTTACCCGTATTCTCAACTATCATTCTAGATAGGCTAATTTAAAGCTGTTTTATCCCCGACGCCGTAAAACCCAGCCCTAGGTCTGGGATACAAGGCGCTTCCTAAGCTTCAGGGGGAGATTGTTGTTCAATGTATTGTCGAATTACGGTAAGAGGAGCTCCTCCGCATGACCCCGCAAAATAGCTAGGAGACCAAAGACTATCGCCCCATAAACCTTTTTGAATGCTCGGGTATCCTTTTTTTCGGATCAATCGAGAAGAAACGCCTTTCAAGCTGTTGACCAACTTCGAAATCGAGACCTTTGGAGGGTATTCGATCAACAAGTGCACGTGATCCCCCTTTCCTTCAAACTCCACAAGCCTTGCTTCAAAGTCAGAACAAACACTCGAGAAAATTTCCCTCAAGTCATTCAGCACCTGTTTAGTGAACACCTTCTTTCGATATTTTGCGACAAAGACCAAATGAACATGCAGGAGAAAAACGCATGTTCTACCTCTTCTAAAGTTAGTTGACGGATTCATAGGCCAAACTCTATCATGCCAGCATGATTATTCGAAAATCATTTCAATACCGACTGAATCCTACTAAAAAACAAGCTAGATCGCTTGATAAGCAGCTAGGTGAAGTCGGTGGCTTTACAACGAGCTTTTAGAACAGCGTAAGCTAGCTCATGAAGAGCTAGACGAGTCTCTAACCAAATATCAACAGCTCATGTTCTTACCCGATCTAAAATTAGAAAGACCTGGACTTGAGGAAGTCCACTCTCAAGTTTTACAAAACGTCGTGGATCGCCTAGATAAATCTTTCCAAGCATTTTTCCGAAGATGCAAAACAGGCGAAAAGCCTGGCTTTCCTAGATTTCGCGGCATGTACAGATACAATAGCTTTTGCTATCCCCAAAGCGGCTTTACCATCATCGGCAAAACCGTGAAGCTCTCTAAAATTGGAAGCATCCGCATTAAGATGCACCGTTCTTTCGAAGGGAAACTCAAAACTTGCACTCTGCGCAGAAGTCCGACAGGGGAATGGGATATTTCTTTGTCTTGCGAAGTAGAAGCAAAGCTTCTTTCCCCCAATGAAAAAGTCGTTGGTATCGATGTTGGCATAGAAAACTTTGCCGTTTTGTCCAGTGGTCAAGAGATCTCAAACCCTCGCTTCTTTAAAAATGGGCAAAAAGCTCTTGCCAAAGCTCTAAAAAAGCTCTCTAAAGCAGAAAAGGGAACCAAAGAACGTCGGAAGCGAGGGAAAGTAGCTGCAAAAATCCACGAGCATATTCGCAACTGCAGAAAAGACTTTTGTCATAAAGAATCTCGAAAAATCATCGATCAGTATCAATATATTTGTATCGAAGACTTGGACGTCAAAAAAATGATCGAAGGGTCTCATTTTGCAAAAAGTATCGTAGACGCAAGTTGGAATCAGTTTCGTCAATTTCTCACTTACAAAGCGGAAGAAGCTGGTAGGAAGTTAGGATTGGTGAACCCTGCCTATACAACACAGACATGCAGCCAATGCAAACATCGGGAAGTAAAAAAACTTTCCGAAAGAGAGCATAGCTGTTCTCAATGTGGGTATAGAGTAACAAGAGATTTCAATGCAGCGCAGAACATTTTGGCCCTCGGATTAGATGGCCTGGGAGCAATCCCTAGAAGCCTTCGCCTTTAGGCGAGGGAGTAGTCACTGCATACCCACAGTACCCTGTAGACAGGGAGTTCACAAAACGGAATCGAAAATCCGGAGTAATGCGTCCTTTCGAGAAAAATGCTTTCCAGGCTTTTTGTCGAATTACGGGGCGAATGCCTTGCCAGAAAGAATCTTGCAAGCCATGGGTGCTAAGCATAGCTTTTAATTCTCTTGGCTTTATGAAGAGCGGGTAGACGTGAAGATTTTTAGGGGTGTTAGCCACAAACCATTCTAGACCCTTAATGACGGTGAAATAACTTAACCAGTTCCGATTGAAAGTATGAAAAAAGAAAAGCCCCCCTGGCTTAAGGACTCGAGAGGCTTCTTTAATGACCATTTCTGGGTCTTCAACATGCTCTAGGACATCCATAGCGCAAACAACATCGAATTCCTCGTTATCAAAAGGGAGAGCATTTGCATTGGCTTGTTTATATAGTACTTGGGCTGTTTGATCATGTTCTTTAGCTTCTTTGAGAGCACCTAGAGAAAGATCTATCCCAACTACACGGCGTATGTGGCGTTTAGCCAAATCATTTGTTAACAATCCGGCCCCGCATCCAATGTCAAGAACACTGGAATCTTTGCTAATCAAGCTAGCAATCCAAGGGTTGCGTAAAGCATTTTCTGCGCGAAGAAGGGCTATAGGATGGTCACAATCTGTTCCCCAACGGCTACCTAGCTCATCGTAAAAGGCATTATTGATCGTTGACATAGAAATTCCAGTAGATGGTTTGGTAGAACATGAAAAAGATAGCGAGAAGCCATTGGATTTGCAAAAAATGCGTAACCCAGGAGAGAGAGGAGATCCATAAAAATCCCGCTGCTGTCAAAAGAATAGGATGGTTAAGAAAGAGCATCGCATGAATCCAATGTTCTGCTGCCGGGCAGTGATGTTTATGGACCCATTCATCTTTTGTGACCATTAAGCAGGAGATGACAGAAAGGATAATATAAAGATTAAGAAAAGCAGGAGAATAGGGGAATAACGAAGGAATTGAAAGGCAAAGGACAACGCTTAAAGTATCTAGAGGATGCCCAATTTTTTCCCATTTCGGCAATCCTCTTTTCCGATGAAAGAACCATTCATCAAAGAGAATCAATGGCATCTGAATCAAGAAAGGAATCAGCCAGAGTGTGGTCATAGCAGAGCCATCTCAGGTTCTGACACGCACTGTTCTTTATGGGACGGCACATCAAGATACACTTTTTGGAAATGGGTGAGAGCTACCGTAAGGCCAGGCCCAAAAGCTAAACTTAAGATAGGCGTTCCATGAGGTACAGAGGGATCAGAGAGAATACTTTCCCAAATATGGGGCAGGGAAGCTGATGACATATTGCCATATTTAGACAAGATAGCTCGACTATGTTCCACTTGATCAGGTGTTAAATGTAAGGTTTGAGCCACCTGATCAATGATTTTTGGCCCTCCTGGGTGGATTGCAAAAAGCACGTTTTGAAGATCAGGAATCACTCCATGGACGATATCAGGGAGTTGTTTTGCAATCAGACGAGGAACTTCTCTATCTAAACTCATTTTGAACCCCCAACTCTCAGGGCTCCAGCTCATGCTCTCAATAGTTCCTTCTAAAATCACTTCTTGTAAGTGGAGGATTTCTAAACAATGTCGCTCAGCGCTATTTTTCAGAGAATATTTGATAAATCCATCGGCAAAGAGTGTTTGCACTACGAGTTGTTCTACAGAGTGCAAGAGGGGATTCATGTGCAAGCTACACATTTCCGTATGAACGATATCGACCTGGTTTTTTCCAGAGAGCAAGAATCCTTTTGCAATGTGTAAAGCAGACACAGCTCCGTAGCAGCCCATATGGTAAGCGTGAGTTACTGTTGTTTTACGACCGTTCCCACGCCTTGCCACAAGTTTTTGTGCGCCGCTTGGTGCAGTGTATCCAGTGCACGATACATGTATGAGATCATCGGGTAGGGGCAATGCTGGTGGATAGAATTGCATAAAGATCTCGTCGACTATTTTTTCAAAATAGCGAGTTCTTGTTCCCAAAGAGACACCTTCTGCATTAGGGAATAACTCCATGGTTTCCCAGGACATATGTTGAAAATCAGGATGGTGGAAACCGCGAGATTTGATTTTGCCAGGACCTGCTCCAATATGTAACAGCAGTTTTAGCAATTGCGCTTGAAAAGCTTCTTTATCAAAATCAGAAGATGCTTTTTTTGCCTCCGCTATGGCGTGAGCATGACTAATCCATTGCAATGCAAACTCCTGAGGAGTCTCAAAAGCTGGTCGAAGGATCGTGAAATCAGTTAAAAAGCGGCTCATGGTAGCCATCCTAGATCAATCCTAGATCAACTTTCAATAAGATCCTTGAGAACTTAAACTCATGCCTATGCATCCTCCTTCTTATGGGATTTTGATAAGACTCAAGGCTCTATAATTTTCTATATGATTTGATTTTTCTTAACCCAAACTCCAGTTATGTACTTTGAAATGGTATTTCATCGGTTATAATCTGTTGGTTTCTGTTTTTAAGCTTTTTCTAAAACTTTTCGTAGGGCGTGTTCCGTCCCCCTAGCCAGTTCTTTATCATTTGGAATTGTGACGGTAGGCTTACCCTTTTTTCTTTTTATAGGCTCTATGCTTCCCTTTTGTTTTTTCCGTGCTACCCATCGATAAACCGTAGCAATACCAACTTGGAAAAGTTGACTAGCTTGCATTTTGTCATTAGGTTCTTTCAGATATTGAAGTACTCTTTGTCTCAGATCGATCGAGTAAGGTTTTGCCATTTTTGCCTCCGTACAATTTTCCGGAGAATAGTATACGCAATATCAATAAAAATTTAAATCACTATATCAATTGGTTTGCGGCGTGATATAAAACCTCCTTAAATTTAAGGTGTTTACTATGCCATGTTACCTGATCTGCTATCAAAAATTTTTAGTTAAATCGCCCTGATTGTAGGGTAGGCTAGTGCTGTTCTTTCACTAGACCTGCGCAAAGCTCTCTGCTTTGTCCCGCTCCACCCATTCCTTCGTTTTTTTATGGATCAAAGCCTGTTCTTCAAGACGTTGTTGTTTAGCTAGACGGTCGATATCCTCTGTTTGTTCTTGCTGTTGAAGGTTCTCATTGTCACAAATCTCCTGGATTTGATCGTCAAGGCGCTCTACGATAGCATCAAACTCTTCTGCATAGCGCTTTTTGATCTTTTCTCCCCACAGGGTAGCTACGGTGCTACCTA
>Ga0207952_1000618_pt1 | contig 23999 bp, 23 predicted proteins | sample SubbioR12Aug_8Ca_FD_184831 | JGI IMG/M metagenome (GOLD analysis project Ga0207952, IMG submission 184831) | Serpentinite rock and fluid subsurface biosphere microbial communities from McLaughlin Reserve, California, USA - CR12Aug_8Ca (SPAdes) | ecosystem: Environmental > Terrestrial > Deep...
GCTGGCGGCCCGCCTGGGCCCAGGCGATGCCGGCGGCCGAGAGCAGGGCGCCCACGGCGGCGAAAACGAGCATGCGGATGATCTTCATCGCCAGTCTTTAGCGACAAAAGGACCGGCAGCGCAAAGGCTGATCGCCCGCAGCGGGCACAGCGGAGGACAGCGCGCCGCGGACAGGGCGGCTGGCGAATGAGCGGGGACGCCCCTCGCCAGCACACGGAGTGATGCTAGTCGCTTCCGTTGCCCCATCCGGACGAGGCCGGATCATTGCAACGGCCCGGGACAGGCGAAGTTCCGCCAGGCCGGACCAAGGGGCCCCTACACCGGATCCCGTTCCTCCGGCGTGAGGAAGATCCGCAGCCGGCGGGCCTTCACGCCGGCCGAGCGCCGGCTCGACAGCACGGCGAGCGGTGCCGCCAGCATGAGGCCGGCCACCACCGGCACCAGCCAGGGCAGGAACGAGGGCGCCCACAGGCCGATCACCGTCAAAGCGACCGCCCCCAGCAGGAGGTGCGCCACATGCCGGCGCAGCGCGGTGTCCCAGTCGGTGCCGCGGTCGCCACGCGGCTGCGGCGGCCATCCGACGGCGGCGCCGGTCAGGATGCGCAGCACGAAGATCGAGTGGAACAACATCATCACCGGTGCCAGCAGCATCGAGAACAGGGTCTCGACCAGCGTGCTGGCGGCCACCGCGGCATGTCCGCCGAAACTCTCGGCGCCGCGGCGCGAGGCGAGCTGCAGGCTGAGAGCCAGCAGTTTCGGCACGAACAGGACGGCGGCGGTGAGCAGCAGCAGCCCGTGCACGTGACCGGTGTTGTATTGCGGCCAGTTGGGAAACAGCGAGCGCACATCGCCGAAATACTGCGGTCCGACGATCTCGTGCTGCAGCACGATCGCAGCGCTCACCAGCATCGAGCCCAGCCATAGCGGCGAGGCGAGGTAGCTCATGATTCCCATCGCGAGATGCAGCCGGCTCATCCAGTGCAGGCCAGGCGCGCCGAGCAGGCGGGCATGCTGCAGGTTGCCCTGGATCCAGCGGCGGTCGCGCACCGCATAGTCGACCACGTTCGAGGGCAGTTCCTCGAAGCTGCCTTGCAGGCCGGGCAGCAGCCAGACGTGCCAGCCGCCGCGGCGGATGAAGGCCGCCTCGACGAAATCGTGGCTCAGGATCTCGCCGCCGAGCGGCGGCCGGCCGCTCAGCACCGGCAGGCGGCAATGCTCGGCGAAAGCGGCGACGCGGATGATGGCGTTGTGGCCGTAGTAGTTGGCCTCGCCGAGCTGCCAGAAGCTGTGCCCGGTCGCCAGCATCTCGCCATAGAGCCGCGAGGAGAATTGCAGGACGCGGGCGAACAGCGTCTCGCGACCCACCGGCACGGCATGCGTCTGGATGATGCCGGTGCGCGGGCTCGCCTCCATCAGCGCCGCCAGCCGCACCATGGCGTCGCCTGTCATCATGCTGTCGGCGTCGAACACGATCATGTGGTCGAACGCGCGGCCGCGCGTCTCGACCCACTCCAGCACGTTGCCGGCCTTGCGCCCCTTGTTGTTGCCGCGCCGCCGCCAGAACAGCCGCTCGCCCAGTCCCAGCCGCGCGGCGAGCTCCGTGGCGCGCCGGCTCTCCTCTGCGGCGATGGCGTCGTCGGTCGAATCGCTCAGCACCTGCAGCGCGAAGGCGTGGGCCTGGCCGGTCTCCTCCAGTGAACGCCACGTCGCTTCCAGCCGGGCGAACACGTCGGCGGGATCCTCGTTGTAGACCGGCACGATGATCGCCGTGCGCGCGCTAAGCGCCGGCACCGGCCCGTCGCCCGGCCCGGCCGGCCCCAGAGTCAGGGGATGGAGGCGGGCGATGCGCAGCACATAGCCGATCACTGCCGCCCAGAAGGAGAGCGCGATCCAGCCGAAGCCCAGTCCAAACAGCACCAGCAGGGCCACCGCCAGCGTCACCGGAACCTGCGGTCCGAGTGCCACGGCCAGCAGGTGCAGGCCCGCCGCCGTTGTCGCCGCGGTCAGCAGGAACAAGGTCGTGCGCCGCCAGCCCACATCGCGGGCCTGAAGGTCGAGGTTCCAGCGATCGTTCGCCGAAGATTCGGGCGCCAACGGATCGGCCGCAGGCGTGTCGGGTGCTGGAGTCATGCCGTTCGCTCCTAGGGACGCAGTACGTGGCTCAGCGTCTCACTGATCGTCGCGCCCTGCAGGGTCAGCGACGCCCTGATATCGATCGGGCGGCGGCCGCCCTCGGGCTCGATGTCGATGAGCAGCCGCCGGTTGGTCGAGTCCGGCGTGCGCTCGACCACGGCGCGGAGCACCTTGGCGCCGGTCACCACCACATTGGACTCCACGACCTGCTCGGCGCCGAGGCTTGCGAGGTCGCCGCCTTCGAACTCGATGACGATGCGCCGTCCCCCCTTTCCCCCCTGGCCTCCCTCGATCGGCCCATGGCGCAGCGCAACCACGCGCGCGGCGCCGGCCGACAGGGCGGCCTCGTCCTTCAGCGCCGAGAGCCGGTAGCGCCACTGCAGCGGCTTGTCCTTGGCGACTGCCCACTTCGGCACCCAGAAGGCCACGATGTTGTCGTGGAACTCGGAAGGCGTCGGGATCTCGACCAGACGGACTTCGCCTTCGCCCCAGTCGCCTTCGGGTTCGACCCAGAGGCCGGGCCGCGCCTGATAGCCGGCCGGTGCGTCCTGGTAGCGCTCGAAGCGGCGTTCGCGCTGCAGCAGTCCGAAACCGCGCGGGTTGTTGTCGGTGAAGGTCGAGACGGCGAGCGCGCCGGGATTGCCGAGCGGTCGCCAGATGCGCTCGCCTTTGCCGGTCAGCATCGCGAGCCCGTCGGAATCGTGGACCTCCGGGCGGAAATCGTCGCGTGGCGGGCCGGCCTTGCCGGCCAGGAACATGCTGGTGAGCGGCGCCATCCCCAGCACGCCCACCCCCTGGCGCGGGAACAGCCGCACCTCGGTCTCCACCACCGTGCGCGTTCCGGGCCGCACGATGAAACGATAGGCGCCGGTGGCACTGGGCGAATCGAGCACGGCATAGATCGTGAGGGCGCGGTCCGCCGCCGTGGGCTCGACCAGCCAGAATTCGCGGAACTCGGGGAACTCCTCGGATTTCGGCTGCGCCGTGTCGATCGCCAGCCCGCGCGCCGAGGCGCCGTAGACCTGGCCGCGCCCGATCGCCCGGAAGTAGCTCGCCCCCAGGAACGAGATCACCTCGTCCCGCTTCTCGCCGTGCAGCGGATAGGTCACCTTGAAGCCAGCCAGCGCCAGGGCCTTGGGCGGTCCTGCCTTGCCGAAATCGAACATCTCCGCTGCCGCCTCGATGGGCCGCACCACGACACCGGTGCCGGCCCCGGAGACGACGCTCATCTTCACGGGATGCTCGTAGAGGAACCCCGTGGGGAAGAACTCCACCCGGAACAGCGCCTCGCTGTCCCGCCACAAAACGGACTCGGGCCGGAAGCGGATGGCGCGGTAGGCGTCGTAGCCGATGCGCGCGGCGTCTGGTACCGCGGCGGCGCGGCGATACGGCTCAGCCGCCAGCACCTGGGCGCGCTGCACGACGCTGTCGAGGAAATCCTGCGCCGCGGCCGCCGGAAGGGCGCCGGGCCAGAGCAGGACGAGAAGGAGGAACGCGACCGGTCTCGACACGTGCGCCTGCGCGGACTCCATCGCGCGACCATCGCGCGGTGCTAAGGCCAACGTGTATCGCGAGGTTGGGTTGCCGGCTGCGAATGACGCACCCCGCGCAGCCAGGTCACCGATATTCCACGGCGGGGCAGTTGACTCCGGGGATCACCGCGGCAGTTCGAACCTCACACCCGCGCGCGCCAGTCCGCCGCCCATCGCCGCTGCCGCGCCGTCGGCTCGCCAGCAGGCAGCTCCCGTCATGCTGCCGTCGTCGTGGAATTCAATGGCGTTCATGCCGCCGGCCACCGTCGGCATCACCTGCACCTTGTGGCCGCGCGCCTCGAGGCCCTGGCGCACACTCTCGGGCACGCCGTGCTCGACCTCCAGCACCGGGCCTTCGGTCCAGACGCGCGGCGCCTCGACCGCCTCCTGCAGCTCCATGCCGTGGTCGATCAGGTTGATCAGCGCCTGCAACGCCGAGGGAAAGATCTTGCGGCCGCCGGGCAGGCCCAGCGCATAGCGCACCTTGCCGCCCTGCACCGCCATCATCGGCGACATCGAGGTGGTGACCCGCTTGCCCGGCGCGATCGAGAGCGCGTTGCCGCGCCTGGGGTCGTAGTTGTTCATGTAGTTGTTGGGGATCATGCCGGTGCCCGGCACGATGAAGCGTGCGCCGAACAGGCTGTTGATGGTCTGCGTGGTGCTGACCACGTTGCCCCGTCCGTCGGCCACCGTGAGATGCGTGGTGTCGTCGCCTTCGGCGGCCTGCAGGCCGCTCGCCAGGCCGCTGGTCCAGCGGCTGGCCCGCGCGAGATCGAGGCCGGTGCGGCGTTCCTCGGCATAGGCCTTGGCCACGATGCGCTCCACCGGCACTTTGACGAAATCCGGATCGCCGCTCGCCTCGGCGCGGTCGGCGAAGGCGATCTTCAGCACCTCAGCGAGCAAATGCAGCGTGTCCACCGTGCCGAAGCCCAGCTTCGCGATATCGTAGCCTTCGAGGATGTTCAGCATCTGCGCGATATGCACGCCCGAGGCCGCGGGCGGCGGCGGCCCCAGAATCTCCCAGCCGCGATAGCGGCCGCGGATCGGCGCTCGCTCCGCCACCTTGTACGAGGTGAGGTCGTCGCGGGCGACGAACCCGCCGGTCTTCTCCATGCACGCGACAATAAGGTCGCCCAGCGGCCCGCCATGCAGCGCCTTCTCGCCCTGCTGCGAGACGAGGGTCAGCGCCTCGGCATAGTCACCCTGCACGAGCTTCGCGCCGGGTTTCAGCGGCATGCCGCCAGGCAGCAGCCGCGCTGACGCGAGCTTGTCCTTCGCGAGGTCGGGCGCCGCGCTCTGGATGCAGTCCGAGAGATAAGGTGTGACGGCAAAGCCTCGCGCGGCATGGCGGATCGCGGGCTGCATCACGTCGGCGAGCGGCATCGTGCCGAAGCGCTCCAGGGCGAGGCACCAGGCGCGCAATGAGCCAGGGGCGGCGACCGACTTGGGCCCGACCAGGTTCTCCTGACCTTCGACGTCGTAGACTTCGGGCGCGGCGCCGGGCACCGGCCGGTACATGTCGGGATGGCCCGCCTTCGGCACCGCGCTCATGCCGTCCAGGATGCGGTGGCTGCCGTCGGCGAGGCGGATGTGGCAGGTCGTGCCGCCGACCAGCCCCACCATCATCGGCTCCACGACGGTCAGCGCAAACTGCATGGCGACGGCCGCATCGACGGCATTGCCGCCAGCCGCCAGCATCTCCATGCCGGCGGCTGACGCGAGCGGATGGTTGGATACCGCCATGCCGCTGCGGCCGTGCGCCGGCTGCTTCTCGCAAACGAAAGGTGTGCCCTCTGTGGCCTTGGCGCGGTCGCGCCAGGTCGACTTGGTCATGCTTTGACTCCCCCTCAGCGGATCACGAACGCGGCGATCCCGTTCACCACTTCGGCATCGGCGCCCATGAAGCCGTGCGCCGAGTTGGGGCCGCAGGGATCGCGCCCGCTGCCGCTGCCGCCGATCCACTGCAGGGTGGCGCGACCGCCCGCCCAGGCGACGAAGGGCTCGGCCGCCGAGGCGGGCGTGAACTCGCAGGCGTCATTGCGATTGGCCATCACCAGCGTCGGCGGCAGCACCGTGGGCGTCTTCAGCAGCTCCTGCGCTGGCGGCAGTTTGCCGGGCGGCATCAGCGAGCCCGAGATCAGCACCAGCGTGTCGGGCTTCGCGCCGCGGCCGACGCCGCGCGCGGCGTAGCTCACGCCGGCACTCACGCCGATCAGCGCCACCGGTGCCTTGATCGAACGCATGTACTCGATCGCCTGGCCGAGTCGCGTGTCGTGCGGCACGGTGAGTGTGGCGATGCCCTTGGCGTTCAGCGCCGCCTGGTTGCGCAGCAGCGGATCGCTGGGGATGATGTTGCCCTTGCCCGGCACCAGCACGGCGCTGGCCCGCGGGTTGGGCGGCACGTGCAGGATGGCTTCCTTGTCGCCGATCTGGACCTTTTGCTGCGCCCGGGCCGGAAGGGGGGCGGAGAGGACGATCATCGCCGGTGTGAGCACCAGCGTGAAGACGAGAAGAATCCTGCGCATGCCCGACCCCTGCTTTCCTGTGCCGGAGATGAGGCGTACCGGCGTTGCCGGCCAGACTACTTTGTCCTCGCGTTCCCGCAAGGCACCGCCTGCCCCAAGGTGGGGAGCGCAACCCTTGCCCCGGCGTGGGCATCCGCCACACTCGGGCGCGCAACGCCACCGGGGAAGGACCATGAACCGCGAGCGGCTCCGCGAGAGCGTCCTGCGCTCGAAGCTTCGGTCGTCGCCGGGATGCAGCCTTTCGGGAAACGGTGGCGGGCGTCCTCGAGATCGGCAACATGGGCACGGTCGCCACCGCTATCCAGGCCGAGTGCGCGCAGGGTTCGGTGAAGCTCTCCGGCGAGTTCTACTCGGCCTATGACGGTACCTGCGAATATCAGGTCCAGCTCGTCTGGGGGCCCGGCTTTGTACCGTTGTCACCGGAAGGGCGGGCGGCCCTCACCGAGCTGCTGAAGACGGTCCGCTTCGGCCGCTAAAGCGGGACGGCATCAGGTTGAATCGGCTGATGAAGTGCTGGCACTGCCAGCATCCGCTCACGCAGATGTGATGATCAGGTTCAACAGGTTTGTGCTATGAATTCCGTCAGGCTGACGCTTGATCCGCGTCGGCCTTTTCTTTTCTTTGGCCCTTTTTCTTTGTCCATGCCCCGCCCGGCGTGAGGAGGTTTTCCGACACGGTTCGCATTTATCGACACGCAGGTGTCGGAAAACGGCCGGCGAAAAGCCTTGCCGATCAACGGCTTGAATTTTCCGACACGATTTTCCCGACACCGGGGCGGCGGCAAAAGCCTCAGCATTCGTTCAGCTCTCTAGTACGTCCGACCCTCCGCCCATCTTGCAAGGCGGAGGGTCGGGCGCGACGTCGGCTTTCAGACGACGTTCATCGCGCGAAACCGTCTTGCTGGGTGTGCTGGCCGCCCGGTCGGGTGATGCCGTGATAGGCGCTGCCCGCCTTGCGCGGGTCGGGCTCCTCGCGCGCGATGTCCGCCAGCGAAATGATGCCGACGAGACGCTTGTCGCGGTCGACCACGGGAAGCCGCCGCACCTGCTGCTCGCCCATGTTCTTGGCGACGTGGGCGGTGTCTTCATCCTCGAAACAATATTTAACGTCGTGGGTCATGATTTCGCCGACCTTGGTGTTCGGCTCCTTGCCCTCAGCCACCGCGCGCACGGCGATGTCCCGGTCCGTGATCGTGCCGACCAGCCGGTCCGCCTCGCCGACCGGCAGGAATCCCGAATCGAGGGCCAGCATCATGCGGGCGGCATCCTCGATGCTGTGATCGGGGCTCATGGTTTCGACGTCTCGGGTCATGACTTTGCTGACACGCATGGTCTGCTCCATTGCGACAGGTTCAAGTGGGGAACGCAGCACGCTTCGAGGCGGTTGCCGGCATAGGCGCAAGTTTCAGGGGCGCAAGTTTCAGGCGCAGGTTTTCCGCCGATCCGGCCGTGCAACTCGTGCCAACAGGCGACGTTCCCTCCGCAACACTTCTGTGGAGGACCGCATGGCTCACGACCGGGACAACGATCGCGACCGCACCGAGTACCGTCTTGGCCGCCATGACAACGGTCATGGCCGACCCCGCCGCGAAGCGCGCAGGCATGGCGATCCCTATGGCGAGATTTTCGCGCGCAGCCTGCGCGAGGACGGTCGCGAGCGGCCTGCCCATGAGCGTCCCGTCCCATCGCGGCCACCGGTCGGCGTGCGCGGCGGCCGCGGGAGTGCCGGCAACCCACGCTACAGTGGGGGCTACGGGTCTGATCGCGGCGGCGTGACCTACGGGCTCTCCGGTGCGGAAGGCGGCTTCGACGAGGACGATCTGTCGTTGGCCGTGCGCGACGGCTTCGATCCCGTCGTCGGACCCGGCGCCTACGGCGGCCAGCAGGGCGGCCTGTCGGGCGGGTATGGCCGCCGCGGATCTGGCGTACGCAGCGAATCGGCTGCCGTCGCCGGTGCCTTCGGCGGCCGTCGCGATGCGCCGCAATCCGGCTCGCCCGACATGCGTGGCCCGGACATGCGCGGCAAAGGCCCGAAGGACTACATCCGCTCCGACGACCGTATCCGCGAGGTGGTCTGCGAGGTTTTCACCGACGATCCACTCCTCGATGCCGGCGACATCGAGGTGAGCGTCGTCCGGGGCGAAGTGACGCTCACTGGCACCGTCTCGGCACGCGCCGCCAAGCGGCACGCCGAGGATCTCGCCGAGACGGTGAGCGGCGTCCGTCATGTGCAGAACAACCTGCGGGTCAACGCCGGCGGCCCGGGCTTTCCCACGGAATGAGCCACCTGCGGCCGGCCCAGGCGCGGCTCTGATCGGCGCGGCTCAGATCTTCGCCACCCTGGCCTGCACCTTTTCGAGGAAGGCCTGTCGTGTCTGCGGCGTCGAGCTGTCCATGCCGTAGTGCGCCAGGTAGAAGCAGCGCGCATCGCGGGCGCACATCGGCCGCATCCCGCGCATCATCACCGTGCGGCCGGCGTCGCCGGCAAAGACGCGCACGATCCACTGCGGCGAGCCGTAGCTCGTGACCACGCCGAACAGCCTGATGTGGCCGAGGTTGGGGACGAGGTGTCCGTCCTCCCTGTCGTAGACGAAGGCGACGCCGGGGCCCCATACGCGATCGACATAGCCCTTCAGCATCGCCGGCATGGCGAACCACCAGTGCGGAAAGCAGAAGACGATGCCCTCGATCTTCTTCAGCGTGTCGATGTAGATCGCCACGTCGCTGCCGTCATAGTCATTGTCCATATAACTGCGCCGCTCGGCGACGGTCATCGCGGGCTGGAAACCTTCGCGATAGAGGTCGGTCGCGATCACGTCGTGGCCGTTCCGCTCCAGGCCTTTCACCACGGTGCGGAACAGCACGTGGTTGAAGCTGTCGGCCAGCGGATGGCAGTGGATGACCTGGATCAGCACGCCGGACGAAACGCCCTGTCGCCGCGACAGTTCCGCCGGCCTGTGCCGCCGGTGCGTGCGGCCGTTGCCGCGCCTGATGCCGTCGCCCCGTTCCTATTTCTGGCGGAACGCCCGGCTGAAGGATGTCACGAGCGGCCCGACGAGGTAGTCGAAAGCGGTGCGCGCCTCGGTCGGGATCAGCACCGTGGCCGGCATGCCGGGATAAAGACGAATCTCCGGCAGGTCGGCGAGCTGGGCACGGTCGGGCCGGACGGACGCCACGAAGTACGGGCTGCCGGTCTTGGGATCGGTCAGCCGGTCGGCCGAGACGTGGATCACGTCGCCCTGCAGGCTGCTCTGCCGGAACGCCGGCAGCTGCAACTCGGCCCGCATGCCGGGATGGACGTCGGCGATATCCTCGACCGCGACCTGCACCTCTACGGTGAGGGTCTCTTCGTCCGGCACGATGTCGAGGATCTTCTCGCCGCGCTGGATCACGCCGCCGACCGAAAAGACGTTGAGCGCGACGACGCGACCGGCGTAGGGAGCCCGGACTTCCAGGCGGCCCAGCACCGTGGCCGCGCTCGTCCGCTTGGGAACCACCTCGGCCAACCTCGCCTGCATGTCGCGCAGCTCCTTGGCGGCGTCGGCCATGTGGTCGTTGCCGAGTTGCAGGATCTGCAGCTCCTGCTCGGCGATGGCCTGCCGGAACTTGGCAATGGTCGCCTTCGCCTCCGCGATCTGGCCCTCGAGGGCGAAGGCCGTGCGCTGGAGCTGCAGCAGGCGTGGCCGCGGCAGCAGCATCTTCTCGACCAGCGGCGCCACGCTGTCGGCCTCGGCGAGCACCGACCCGATCTGCAAGGCGTAGGACTTGAGCTGGGCCTCGGTGCCTTCGATCTGCGACCGCAGCTGATGGATTTTCTCGCCGATGACCTTGCGTTGGCCGTCGCGCGCGGCGCGGCGGCTCTCGAACTGCCTGACCTGGCCGGACCAGATGCCGGACGCGACGGAACCGTCGCGGCCGGCCGCCAGCTCGGGCGGCGGGACCATCTCGGCGCCGCCGGCGAGCTCGGTGAGCAGGCGCACCTCGGTCGCGCGCAGGACGGCATGTTGCTCGGACAGGACCTCGAACTCGGCCCGCGCCTGCGAATCGTCGAGCACGACGAGGACGGCGCCGGCCTTCACCGTGTCGCCCTCGCGGACGCGCAGCTCCTTCACGAGGCCGCCGTCGAGATGCTGCACGCTTTTGCGATTGCCCTCGACCTTGACCAGGCCGCTCGCGACCACGGCGCCGTTCAGCGGCGCGGTCGCCGCCCAGCCGCCCAGGCCGCCGAAGAACAGGGCGACGATCAGCCAGCCGGCAAATGCGGAGCGCGCGCTCGACACGTCGAGGGTGGAGCCGCCGGGTGTCATGCCGCGCGTACCGGTTGGATGGCGACGCCGCGCGTCAGGCGCGCCAGCACGTCGGCGCGCGGACCGAACATCCCGACCGCGCCGTCCTGCAGCACCAGGAGCTTGTCGACCACGCCGATCGTGACCGGCCGGTGGGAGACCAGCACGACGGTGGTGCCTTGCCCCTTCAGTGCGCGGATGCAGTCGGCAAGCGCTGCATCGCCGTCGGCGTCGAGGTTGGAGCTGGGCTCATCGAGCACGACGAGGCTCGGTGTCCGGTAGACCGCACGGGCGAGCGCGATGCGCTGGCGGTAGCCGCCCGACAGCACGGCGCCGCCTTCGCCGACTTGCGTGTCGTAGCCGCTGCCGAGGCGCAGGATCAGCTCGTGCACGCCGGCCATGCGCGCGGCCGCGATGGTCGCCTCGTCGTCGCCCTGCTGGAAGCGGTTGATGTTGGCAGCCACCGTGTCGGCGAACAGTTCGATATCCTGCGGCAGGTATCCGACATGCTCGCCGAGCGTGCCGCGCGCCCAGCTCGCGACATCGGCGCCGTCGAGCCGGACCGCGCCGGCATTGGGCGCCAGCACGCCGACCAGCTGGCGCGCGAGCGTGGACTTGCCCGCGCCGGAGGGCCCGATCACGCCCAGCACCTCGCCCGGCGCCAGCTCGAAGGAGACGCCGCGCAGCAGTGGCTTGGCATGGCCCGGCAGCGCGAAACTCAGGTTCTCGACGCTGAGCCGCCCGAGCGGCCGCGGCAGCGACAGGCCGGGACGGGATGCAGTATCGGCCGCGAAGAGGTCGCCCAGCCGTCGCAGGGCGCCGCGCACCGACACCAGTGTGCGCCAGGCGCCGGTGATCTGCTCGACCGGCTGCAGGGCGCGCCCGAGCAGCAGGCCGGCGGCGAACATGGCGCCGGCACTGGCGCTGCGCTCGATCACGAGATAGGCGCCGAGCCCCAGGATCACCGACTGCATGGAAAGACGCAGGAAGCGGATGGCGGCCTGGACGGTGGCAGCGCGGTCGCTCGCCGTTACCTGGCGTTCGAGCATGAGGTCGCGATCACCCGCCCAGCGCCGCAGCAGGCCGGCGGTCATGCCCATGGCGCGGACCGCCTCGACGTTGCGCAGGCTCGTTTCGGTGAAGCCGTAGTTGCGCGCCGCGGCGGCATTGGCGTCGGACAGCGGAGCGCGGACCAGCATCTCGTTGAGGAGCGCCATCGCCACCAGGGCGACGCCGCAGGCGAGCGCGAAGACGCCAAGCGACCAGTGGAGCAGGAAGATCGCGGCAATGTAGATCGGCGCCCAGGGCAGGTCGAAAATCGCATGGATGCCGGCACCGCCGACGAACTGGCGGCAGGTGTCGAAGTCGCGCAGGAGCTGGCTGCGCGCGCCGCCGGCGCTCGACGGACGGTCGACGATCGCCGTCATGAGCAGCGGCGCGATCCGCCGGTCGAGGCGCAGGCTCGCCCGCGTCAGCAGGCGCGCGCGGACCGCGTCGAGACCGGCCAGCGCGAGGTAGGCCAGCACGAGGCCGAGCGTCAGCATGCCGAGGGTCAGCACGCTGCCGCTCGGCACCACCCGGTCATAGACCTGCAACATATAGAGCGGCCCCGCCAGGTAGAGCAGGTTGATGGCCAGGCTGAAGGCCGCGGCGGTGCCGAGGCCGGGGCCGCTGGAACGCACCAGCCGCGCGAGTTCGGGCTTCATGTGTGGCTGAAGTCGCTGCCGGTGAGGCCGAGATTGACCCCGAGCAGGACGATCTTCATGTCGGCCGCATGGCTGTCGGCGGTCGTGACGGTCGCGGCCACGTCCGTCGTGTTGGCGAGCACCAGCGTGTTGCCGCCTGTTTCCAGGAACGCGACGCTGTGGGCGTTGAGCGTGAGGTTGCCGGCGCCCGCGAGCTTGCCCTGGAACTGAACGGCGCCATTGGCGGCGTCGAGGCCGGCGATGTTGCTGAAGTCGATCTTGTCGACCCCGTGCTGGAAGTCCGTGATGGTGTCCGGCGCGGCCGAGGTCGAGTCTGCCGTTGCCCTCAAGACGAAGGCATCGGCGCCGCCGTTCCCGGTCAGCGTATCGGCCCCGCCGCCGCCCTGGAGGACGTCGGCTCCAGATCCGCCAGCCAGCGAGTTGGCCGCGCTGCTGCCGAGCTGCAGGGTGCCGGTGGTGCGGCCGTCATGGCCGGCGAGGTCGCTCGCGTTCGCGCCGTACGAGTGCACTGCGTTCGTGGGTGCCGCGGCGCTGAAGCTGAAGCTTCCGTCGCTGGCGGTGGTGGCGAAGCCCAGCCATTCGTAGCCGTCGTAGATCGACAGCGTGTCGCCGGCGCCGCCGGTCGAGCCGGTGAGCGTCACCTGGCCGTTCGACTGCACGGCGCCGGTGAAGACGGGCAGCGGTGCCGCCGTGTCCAGCGTGAAGGAGAGCGTGGCCGTGCCCGTGGCGCCGGACGCATTGGTCTCGCTGGCGACGATCGTGTGCAGCCCGTCGGCCAGGCCAGCGGGCGCGAACGTCCAGGCGCCGCCTGCATCGGCCGTCGCGGTGGCGGCGATCGCGCTGCCGTCGACCGTGAAATGCACCACGGCATTGGGGTCGCCCGTGCCGCTGAGTGTCGGGTCCGAGGTGATGCTGTCGGTCGACGAAGTGCCGGTGTCACTCGCCAGCCGTGCCATCGGCGCCGGCGGCGGGGTCGGGTCGACGACATACGGCTGGGCGGTGCGCCCCAGGTTGCCCGCGAGGTCGGTCGCGTTCGCGCCGTAGGAGTGGACGGCAGCAGGATCGGCCGCGGCCGTAAAGGTGAAGTGGCCGTCGCTGCCCGTGGTGGCGAAGCCCAGCCATTCGTAGCCGTCGTAGATCGACAGCGTGTCCCCCGCGCTGCCGGTCGAGCCGGTGAGCGTCACCTGTCCGTTGGCCATCACGGCGCCGGTGAACACCGGGCTCGGCCCTGCCGTGTCGAGGGTGAAGGAGAGCGTGGCCGTGCCGGTGACGCCGGCCGCGTTGGTCTGGCTGGCGACGATCGTGTGCGCCCCGTTGCCGAGGCCGGCGGGCGTGAACGACCAGGCGCCGCTGGCGTCGGCCGTCGCCGTGGCGGCAATCGCGCTGCCGTCGACCGTGAAGCGCACCACGGCATTGGGATCCGCCGTCCCGGCCAGGCCGGGGCTCGCGGTGATCCGGTCGGTCGCCGAAGCCCCGGTGTCGCTCGCCAGATGCTGGGTCACGGTGGGCGGGACCGGCATGGTGTCGATCTTCAGGACGCCGGCCGGATTGTAGCCGGTCGCAGCCGCCAGGTCGGTCACGTTGCCGGCGGCGTCGCGGATCGTCCCGCCGTTGAGGTTCAAGCCGAGGATGGCCAGGTCCGGCGTGTTCTGTCCCGGCGCGACCGTGTAGCTGAAGGTGAGGGCTGAGGTGCCCGAGCCGCCGCTATAGGTCGCCGTGCCGCCGTCGTTGAGGGTGAGTGTCGGCGTGCCCGTCACCGTCACCGCCTCGCTGGCGCCGACGGTCAGGATGACGATCTTGCCGGCGTTCAGCGTGCCGCTGCCGGCGACGATGCCGGTACCGGTTGCCGCGATCGAGGAGATCGACGGGGCCGTGGTGTCGACCGTCAGGACGCCCGCCGGATTGGCGCCCGTGGCGCCCGACAGGTTGGCGGCATTGCCGGCGGCGTCGCGGATCGCGCCGCCGTTGAGGGTGAGGCCGAGGACCGAGAGGTCGGCGGTGTTCTGTCCGGCGGCGACGGTATAGCTGAAGGTGAGCACCGAGGTGCCCGAGCCGCCGCTGTAGGTCGCCGTGCCGCCGTCGTTCAGCGCCAGGCCGGGCGTGCCCGTCACCGTCACGAGCTCGCTCGCGTTGACCGTGAGCGTGACGGTCTTGCCGAGCCCGACGGTGCCGGTGCCGCCGCTGATGCCGGTGCCGGAAATCGCGATGGAGGAGATCGTCGGCGCCGCGGTATCGACCGCCAGGGTGCCGGCCGGATTGTGGTTGGTCGCCGCCGACAGGTCGGCCGCATTGCCGGCCGCGTCCTTGATGGTCGCGCCGTTGAGGCTGACTGACTGGACGGCGAGATCGGACGTGTTCTGGCCCGCCGCGACGATGTAGCTGAAGGCGAGCGTCGAACTGCCCGAGCCGCCGGTGTAGGTCGCGATGCCGCCGTCGTTCAAGACAAGCGTCGGTGTCCCGGTGACCGTCACCGCCTCGCTCAGGTCGACGGTGAGGACGACGACGTCGTCGGCATTGAGAATTCCTGCGCCGGCCACGATGCCGCTGCCCGAGGTTGTGATCGAGGCGACGACGGGGGCCGTCGTGTCGTCAGGCTCGGGTACGAAGGGCGTGCCGCCGGCCAGGGCGATGTTCGGGCCGACCACGACATTGCCGGTGCCGGCGACCGCCAGCGTGCCGCTGCCCTGCAGGTTCGCCAGCACGGTCGGATTCGCGCCCGGACCGTAATACTCGCTGCTGACGCCCAGCAGACTGACCTGGTCGGCCGACAGGTAGCCGCCGATGCCGACCGTCTGCACGCCCCAGGTCGAGAAAGTCACGTCGGTGAAGCTCGCCGGACCCTCGACGATGGCGCCGGTGCCGTCGTTGTTCTCGAAACCGCTCTGCCGCACCAGGGTGATGCCCGATGTCGCCTGGATGCCCGGGCCGTAGTTGTCCACGAAGTAGGCGCCCTGGACGGTCATGTCGTGTGCGCCGTTGTCGAGGATCAGGCCGGCGACGTCGTTCTTGCGGAAGCCGCCGCCCACCCATTCGAGGTCGCTGGCGACGCCGCCACCGGCGCTGTTGGCGAAGCGCGCGCCGCCCTGGTCGTTGCCGTGCATCCACGAGTCGAACACCCGGCCCTGTACGTTGCCCACGACGTCGAGCCCGATACCGCCGACATGCTCGACATTGACGTTCATGAGACTGAGATCGTGGATGCCGCGGTCGACGCCGTCGGCCACGATCCTGATGCCGCAGCCCTCCTGGCCATTGCCCAGGATCATGAAGTTCGCCAGCGTCAGCGTGCCGAGGTCGACGCCGGGGCCGACGTTGATCTGGATGACCGGCCCGCCGCCTTCGATCTGCGAGAGGATCTTGGCGCCGCCGAGGTCGATGCCGAAGGGACCCTGGGACGAGGCCGTGATGTTGATCACGATCGAGGAGGTCACGGTGTAGCTCGTATCCGTCAGGTGGACGACGGAATCGCCCGCCAGCGCGGCCTTGAGCGCCATCTCCAGCGTGCCCGTCCCGGTGCTGGTCGCCACGGCGGCGGTCGTGGCCGCGGTCACCGTCGCCAGCGCCGCCAGATCGACGCCGTCGGTGCCCACCGAGACATGGGTGAGGTTGCCGCCGCCGGCGCCGCTCACCGCCACGTTCGATCCCGTGATGATGTTGCCGCTGTCGCCGGTGAGGAACGCGGCGCCGTTGCCTTGCAGGTTGGCCAGCACCGTCGGGTCGGCGCCGGCGCCGGTGTAGGTGCTGGTGTTGCCGACGAAGGTAGCGCCACCTGCCAGGTAGCCGCTCACGCCCACCGTCTGTTCGCCCGAGCTGGTGAACGTGTTGTCGTTGAAGTTGCCGAAGTTCTGGAACCAGACGCCTGTGCCGCCATTGTCCTGGAACTCGCTCGCCGTCACCGAGGTGATGCCCGAGGCCGCGCTGATCCCCGGACCTTCGTTGTTCGAAAACGAGACGCCGTCGACGCTGATGTCGCGTGCGCCCTTGTCGAGCAGCAGTCCGGCCCCGCCATTGTCCTGGAAACCGCCGCCGAACCACCGCAGCGCGCTCACCTGGCCGCCGCCGTCGCTGTGCGCGAAGGAGGCGCCGCCCTCGGCATTGCCGTTCATCCAGGAGTTCGAGACGATGCCCTCGAAGACGCTGCCCTGGACGTCCAGTCCAAAGCCGCCGACATCCTGAACGGTCACGTTTTCCAGGGTCCAGCAGTAGACCCAACGGTCGTTGCCGTCGGCCACGATCCTGATGCCGGCGCCCTCGCTGCCGTTCCCCTCGATGGTGAAATTGGCGAAGGTTACATAACGCAGGTCGACGCCCGGGCCGACGTTGAGCTGGATCACCGGCGAGCCGTCGGTGATCTGCGAGATGATCCGGGCGCCGCCGAGGTCGATGCCCATCGGCCCCTGCAGCGTGCTGGTCACGTTGATGACGATGGACGAGGTGACGGTGTAGGACGGGGCCGTCAAATGGGCCATATGGCCGTCCGCCATGGCGGCTTGCAGCGCCGCGCCGAGGTCGACCGTCGGCGCGCTGATGGCTGTTCCGTCCATGATCGTGGGGGCAAAGGTCGTCTCGGTGGCGACGCTGGTGCCCGTGTCGAAAGCGCCGGTGTCGAAGCTGCCGGTGTAGAAAGTGCTGCTGTCGAGACCATCGACGGTCTCGTCGTCGCGCAGGCCGCTGAGCGCGTCCGCCCGACCAGCGGGACGCTGCGATGAAACAATCTTGGCCATGTGCCCCCCGGCAGACTTAAGCTCAAAGTCGTCTGTTCGTACGTCGAACCTCGCCACCTCGAGCCAGGCGGCGGCGCTACCTGCGCCGGGCCGGCGGACCTGTCTGTCTGGATTCGGACACAACCGATCGAAATCGGATCCGCTGTGGGATTGCGGCCACTATGGCGCGAACAGCTTGTTCAATTCGGCTCGCACCGTCGCGTAGCACTCGCACGCCATCGCCTCGAGCCCCGGCCGGTCGACGACGGTGACGCGGCCGCGCCCGCAGCGGATGAGCCGGGCCTTCTGCAGGACGTTGGCCGCCAGCGACACCCCGGTCCGCTGCACGCCCAGCATCATGGCGAGAAACTCGTGGGTGATCGGGAAGGAGTCGGATCGCGCGCTGTCATGGGCGATCAGAAGCCAGCGGCAGCAGCGCTGTTCGAGCGAGTGGAGGCGATTGCAGGCGGCCGACTGGGCGAGCTGGCTGATCCTGAAATGGGCGTAGCGCAGCATGAGATCGCGCAGCACCGGGCTCGTCTCCATCTCGCCGCGCAGGACGTTCCAGCCGATTCGCCATCCCTTCCCGGGAATATGGACGACCGAATCCAGGACCGAACCGCCGCCGAGGATCGCATTTGCCCCGGCGGCGCCCTCGATGCCGACCGCGCCGATCTCGATCATTCGGCCGTCCTGCATCGTCTTGACGAGGGAGATCAGCCCCCGTTCGATGAAGTAGAGGTGAAGGATCGGGGCGCTGACGGTGTGGAGGACCTGCCGGCGCGCGAGATCGACGGGTTGCAGCCTGGGTCGCAGACGCTCGAAGACAGGCTGCGGCATGGCCAGCAGGAGGCGGTTGGAAGTGCCACGATCGTAGCGCGGAAGGGACATCGTCTTCTTCCTGCAACAGCCAAGGCCCTCACTCTAAACGACGGCTGATATGCCTGGTTGCAGGGCTGTGTGCCCCTGGGAGCGCCGGCCCGGCCGCTCCCCGGCGCAGATCCCTAGACCTCCACCGGCTCGAAGGTCGGCGCGCTGAGCTGCAGGACCTCCAGCGCCTCGTCGAACGTCCGCACGACGGCCGGCGGGTCGGCCTGGTAGGCGGCGTACATGCGCATCATGCCGAAGAGCTGGTCGTGGGGCGCGATGAACACCCGCCGCTGGCCCGGCATGATCAGCGGCCTGTTGGTGCGCTCGTGAACCAGCGAGGTCTCGATGCTGTCCCGCGGCGCGCCGCTGAAATCCAGGATGGCGTCCGCCGCGCCCTCGCGGGCGACGAAACTCGCCGCCATCCTGTCGAGGCTCCCGAGGTTTTCGCGGGTCAGCGCCATCGAGAAGCGGATCCACAGGATCCGGTTGGCCCGGTCGAATGCCATGTCGAGCATGCGGTTGCTCCCCGGTGCAGTAATACACCAAGAATACGCTTGGTCGATCGGCGGTTCCCAGATGAACCTGGCCTCGTCGATCGGTAGGCGTAGCCACACCTTCCTCTTCTCTGTTATCATCCACATTGGGGGGGACGCATGACAGAACAACAGATCATTGCGTTGGTGGGCGGTGCTGTGCTTGGGCCGCTCGTATTCGGGGGCGTGGCGTTCGTGCTCAATGCCTGGTTGTGGCGGTCATGGAGGGCGACATGGAGTCCGTGGTGACGATCCTCCTGGGCGCGCTGGGCGGTGTCATCAGCACGGTGCTTATGCTCCTGGTCGCCAACGAATGGGAGGAGTACCAGCGCAGGACGACGCTCGAGAGGCTGCGCCGGAGCTGGTCAGCCGAGCGGCCGTGGCGGCGCCCTAGCCTCTGATCTCTCCCGGCGTGAAGCAGTAGATGAACTGCTCCTTTTCGCAGAGATGCGAGCGGCCGTCGCCGGCGTAGTCGGACGGCAGGACGCGCTCCTGTGGCACCAGCAGCCACAGCATGCCGTTCCACGCCCGCCAATGTCCTTCCTCGTCGACGAAGGCGCGGGTCGGCCGGCAATCGGAATTGTCGCAGCACGAGGTCTTGGGATTGTTGGGCGGATGCCAGTGCTTGTAGATGTCGTGCATCTGCGAATGGCCATCGCCATGTCGCCCGCTGTAGTCAGCGGGCCGTCCGCTGTATTCAGCGGACTCGCTGTTCTGTGCGAAAGCCGTCTGCCCGAACAAGACCACGAACGCCAAGGTCACGACGCCTGCAACCCGCCAATCGATCAACGGAACCTCCGCGCGCTGAAGCACGCGGAGACAACGACGTGGACGGGCTGCAGTTCCCCGTGACCAGCGTGTGACCGGCGCTCATGCCGGCGCTGGAGGTCAGCCGGGAATTTCCGGCGTCACGAGCTGGCCGAGCAGGGTGAGCGAGTCCTGCCAGCCGAGGTAACAGGCCTCGGGCGGAATCACTGCGGGGATTCCCTCCTGCACGATATTGATCTCGGTGCCGACCGACACCTCCTTGAGCGTGACGGTGGTCGTCATCTCGCCCGGCAGGTTGGGATCGTCGAAGCTGGCGTTGTAGCGCAGGCGTTCGTTCGGCACGAGCTCGAGATAGGTGCCGCCGAAGGCGTGGCTCTTGCCCGCGGAAAAATTGGTGAACGACATGCGGTACTTGCCGCCGACCTTGGCGTCCATGCTGTGGACGTGGCCGGTGAAGCCGTTCGGCGGCAGCCACTTCGACATCGCGTCGGCATCGAGGAAGGCGCGATAGATGCGCTCAGGCGGCGCGGTGAGGACGCGGTGGAAGCGGACGGTTCCGGTGGACATGATCATGCTCCTGTTGAGGTGAGGGCGGGGGTGTTGTCGTATTCGTCGTGGCGTTGCCACCAATCGTAGGGCGGCGTCTGCGGCCATCCCTTGGGCGAGTCTTCCCAGGTCTCCTGGCGCCCGAACGGCACGAGGTCGAGGTAGCTCCAGGCGGTGCCGAGCATCTCGTCGCCGCGGCCGCTGGTCGAGTAGGTGCGATAGACGCTGTCGCCGTCACGCAGGAAGACGCTCACGGCGGATTTCTCGTCCTCGCCGACGGTGGCGCCAAAATCGAAATTGAAATCGCTGCCGAACGACGAGTACCAGGGCACGGTCCAGCCCATGCGCTTCTTGTAGGCCGCGAGCTTCGCCAGCGGCGCCCGCGAAACCAGCGCCAGCGAAACGTCGCGCGCGTGCAGATGGGAAAGATGGCCGATGTTGTCGACGCTCATCGAGCAGCCGACGCAGCCCTGTCGCCACGTCGGGCCGAACATCACGTGATAGACGATGAGCTGGCGCCGCCCCTCGAACAGGTCGATCAACCGCGCCGGTCCGCTCTCGCCTTCCAGGCGATAGTCCTTTTCGATCTTCACCATCGGCAGCCGTCGACGCTCCGCCGCCAGAGCGTCGCGTGCCTTGGTCGCCGCCTTCTCCTTGGCGCGATGCGCGCCGAGTGCTGCCTGCCATTCGGCCTGCGAGACGACTCGCGGCAACGGATTCGTGGTCATCGGGCTCATGGTCATCGAACTGGCTCCTTTCCCAGAAGGCTTTCGAGATAACGGCGGAGGTGCGCGAGGTTGCCGCGCGCGATCTCCGCGTCCTGCTTCGCCTTGGCGAAGATGAATGAGCCCTGCAGCACGGCCTGGATGAAGTAGCCGACGCTCTCGGCCGTCCACGCGGCGTCGGGCGCGTACTCGAGTCGCGCCGCCTCGATGTCGCGCGTGAGGAAGGCGACATGGGTGGACATGCCGCGCTCGCACGCCGCGCGCACGTCGGGATGCGTGGCGTAGGTCTCCTGCACCAAGGTGCCCATCAGGCAGGTGAACTGCGGCACCTCGTGGTCGAGCAGCTCGCGGCGGAAATCGAGATAGCCGAACACCCGCGCGCGCGGATCGGCGGCGGAAGCGTAGGGCGCTGTCGCGAAGACCTCGTCGGTCCACGAACCCCAGTGCGCCACCGCTTCGAGCACCATCTCTTCCTTGCTTTTGAAATGGTGGAAGAAGCTGCCCTTGGTGACGCCCGCCGCGGCGCAGAGGTCGTCGACCGTGGTGGCGGCATAGCCCTTGGCGCGGACGACGTCGGTCGCCGCTTCGAGCAGTTTCAGGCGCGACTGGTGGAGGGCTTGGGGTGTCATGAGGAGAACATACCAACTAGTTGGTATGGAAGTCAAGAGCCAATTAAATCAATGAAAACAACGTGTCTGTTCTGAAGCGTGCGGGCTCTCGGGCCTGACTACAGGCCCTGACGCCCGCCGGATGCTGCAGACCTTTACGCCCAAGGCGTAAGGGTCTGCAGCATCTCAAGGAACCAGAGTCCGGCCCGGGTTGTTGCCCTCGGTCATGTCGAGATGGACCGACTTGCCCGCCTTGAAGACGACCGCGATCACGTAGCGGGCGGCGAGGTAGGCGGCGAGGAACGCCGCCGCGGCGCCCAGCACGCCGAACTTGCCCGACGGCCGGTTCATCAGGTTGGAGGTCACCAGCCGCGCCAGCGCCAGCAGCAGCAGCAGCGCCGCCGCAGCGATGCCGTCCCAGGTGCGATGAACGCGGATCAGGTGAAGCCCGCGGTCCTGGTTGATCTTCATCAGCCAGGCGCCGAACGCGCCCAGCGGCAGGCCGACGATGATGGCCAGCACCCACAGTTCATAGCGCTTGCCCGGCGACACGATCAGCAGCAGCGCCGCCACCACGATCGCCAGCACCGGCGTATAGGCCCACACGAGGTACCTGTGGGCCCTCTGGTTGTATTCGTGGCGGATCGACCACAGCGCGATGGCGGCCAGCAGCACGGTGGCAAGGTTCGAGACGAGAAGCATGAGGGGCTCGTGTTTGACATTCCATGTTGTCTGCAAGACTAGCCGAAGCGCAGCGAGTTCATGAACTGCTGGGTGGCGGCATTCTGCCGATCGGCTGTCGGGCCCTGCACGACCTGCGTGTAGGACGCCGTGAGCGTGAGGTACTCGCGAATGAGCACGAAGCGGCTGCCCTGGTCGGTGCCGAAGACGAACTCCCAGCCGTAGGCCGGGCCCAGCGTGATCGATCGCTGCTCGAGCACGGTCGAGCCCGGCCACGACTTCTGCAGCCCGGCGCCGGCCTGCGCGAGGGCGGACGGTTCCCGGGCCTTCTCCAGCGTGATCTTCGATTCGGCGCCGGCGAGCTGGACATCCAGGAACTCGAAGATGAACCGGTCGGGAAGGATGGCGACGTAGGAATGAAGGACGCTGTTGTGCGCCGGCACCGTCATGTAGCGGTATCCCTTGGGGATCTTCAGGCGATAGCGCCCGTCCGGGCTCGCCACGTCTTCCCAGGTTATTTGCTGCGCGCGCGCAACGCCCGGGCCGACGACTGCGCCAACGCCTGCGCCGACGCACAGCGCGGCGCCTGCCGCTGACGATACGAAAACCCGACGTTGCATGAACCTCCCCTGGCCGGGGCGTCCTCTGGCGGGACAAGTCCGGCGCCTCGCAGCAGGGCCAGTTTATAGGATCGGAACGGATCAGGGAAGATGTTGCATCGCCGATGAGGGGAGCGGCCGACGCGCCGCTGCCGCTACGCCCCGCCCTTCGGGATGGCATATCGCAGGATCGCGCGCTGCCGGCGCCCCGCCAGCATTTTCGGGTCGGTCGCGAGCTGCTTGATCAGTCCCATGAGGGCCGCCGTCTGCGGCTTCGACGCCTTCATCCAATGCTGGATCCGGGAGTCGAAGGCGCCGGCCACCTGCCGGCCGGCGGCATCGCGCCCGCCGATGGCGATGTAGAACAGGATGCCCAGGGCATCGATCAAGGCGATGTCGGATTCGGACAGCGCAAGGGTGGCCTCCGGCTTGGTCCGCGCTTTCGAGTCCCGCTTCTCGGCCATCGTCCCCTCCTGGATCCGCCGTCACCTCATATGTTGGTTAACTTCGAGCCGACGCCCTCGTTGCGTCAGGCCGGGTCGTCGCCCTCGATGTCGCGCCTGAGACCCTGCTCGATGTCGTAGAGCAGGTCTTCTAGGCCGTCGTCGACCCAGCCCATGGCGTCGGTCACGTCGGCCGCCGGCACGTTGTATTTCTCCGCCAGCCGATCGAGGACGGCGCGGATTTCCGCCTTGGCGTCGAGGCGGTCCTGCACCAGCGCGTCGAGACTGTCGCGCGGGTCGCGCAGGCTCTGGAGGTTGCGCGCCCAGCCGGCGGGCAGGGGAAGCTGCGTGCCCATCACTGCCCGCCCCTCAATGCACCACGCGGTCGGCGTCGGGGTCGGGGAGGACGGCGTCGACCTTTTCCTTGAGCTCGGCCACTTCCTCGGTCAGCAGCTCGTGCTGCCGCGCCTGGACCACGTTCACCATCGACATGTAGCGGATGACGGACTGCAGGTAGGCGTTCAACACCTTCTGGTAGTCGGCCGATTGCTCCGGCAGGCCGGCCAGGCGCGCGTGCGCCTGCTTGGCGATCTCGGCGGCCACCTCCAGTTCCGTGCTGACGAATCGTTCGTCGATCATGGCGGGGCTCCTCTCTCTATGCCGCCCTCGATGCTGCTCGCCCGCGCTTGGCCGGCGGCTTCTTCTTGGCGGCGGTGAATCGCTCGGCCCGTGCCCGGGGTGCACCCTTGGCCCCCAGGCTCTTGCGCAGCGCCTCCATCAGGTCGACCACCTTGCCGTCGTCGTCGGCGGGCTTGGCCGCCGATTTTACCGGCTTGCCCCGACGCTTCTCCTCGATCAGCGCGCGCAACGCGTCCTCGTAGCGGTCGGTGAACTCCGCCGGGTCGAACTCGCCCGACTGCTGGTCGATGATCTTCTCGGCGATCGCCAGCATCTGCCTGTCGGGCCTGGGCAGGTCGGTGTGCGCCACCTCCTCGACGTCGCGCACCTCCTGCGCGGTGCGCAGCGTCGTCAGCACCAGCCCCGCCTCCTCGATCTCGATGGCGCAGACGCGCTCGCGCGTGCTCATCACCAGCCGGCCTAAGGCCACCATGTTCTTGAGCTTCATCGCTTCGCGGATCACCGCGAAGGCCTCGGTGCCGGTCTTGCCCGACGGCACCAGGTGATAGGGCGTGTCCCAGTAGAGCCGGTCGATCGAGGCGCGCGGCACGAACTTCTCGATGTCGATGATGCGGGTCGATTCGAGCTTCACCGCGTCGAGCTCGTCCTTGTCGAACAGCACGTACTGGTCCTTGGCGATCTGGAAGCCCTTCACCAGGTCGCC
>Ga0207952_1000619_pt1 | contig 23991 bp, 24 predicted proteins | sample SubbioR12Aug_8Ca_FD_184831 | JGI IMG/M metagenome (GOLD analysis project Ga0207952, IMG submission 184831) | Serpentinite rock and fluid subsurface biosphere microbial communities from McLaughlin Reserve, California, USA - CR12Aug_8Ca (SPAdes) | ecosystem: Environmental > Terrestrial > Deep...
TATAATCCACTCGAAAAATGGGTTCTATTTTTTCCCATTCCGCATCAGATAAATCACTCGGATACATCCCTACTCCTCCAAAAAGAGTGAGTACCATACTAAAAAATTAGGTTTTAGTACAGCTTCTAAAGGATTTAGAATAGACATGACCGTTTTCACCGATCTGCGATCGGGAAGAATAGATGAACTCGGGCCTTAAGGCCCGAGATTGGTGGCGGTTTTGGGCCGAGTTTCGAACTCGGCCCAACCCGTCTTTTGAAAATACCCGGCCTTAAGGGCCGGGTTTCCCGACGGAGGAGGGATAAAACCCGTAAAGTATCTCTCATAAGATTTACTTTCGTTGGTGCTCTATGAGGCTCTGTACCTCTTGGATTTTCAGGCGGGTGTTCTCTGGGTGCTCATTTGTTCCGTTAGAATTGTCGTAAGCCAACAGCAACCAACGCAAAGCCTCCTGAAGATTCGGATAAGTCCCACGCCCATACCAATGACAGATCCCAAGCATATGCTGTGCTCTTCCGTGATCGTACTTTACAGCGTTTTGGAAACATTCAAAAGCTCTTTTATAATTCTTTTCATTATACAATTGATTGCCTTCCGAAAATAACTTTCTTCCTTCATACAAAAGCGCAGCAGGATATCTCTTTTCGACCGCTTGATAGAAGCAAGCTTTAGCCTTATCATAAACCTTCGCTCTTTTGTAACAACACGCTAAATCGTACCATACACCCCCTGGTGGATCGTATGGCAATTGAGACTCACGAATTCTTATTTTTTCTTCATCGGACATTTGCCACGTTTCAGAGGAGCCAAACTCTAGATTTGAGCAATACTCCTCACCTTTCAATTCCTTCCATAATTCTCTATCTTCTAAAAAGCGCCTTCCCCACCCAATTTGAAGACGAACTGCCCAATTTTCAGTCTGCATTTCTTTAAACAAAGTCTCTGTATCTACCGCTCGAAATGCAGAACGTTCCAAATAACAAAAAGGCAGCTTAGGAAGAACCAAATTCTCGGTTGCATGCAGATGTTGGATATTCAACGACTTCATCTCAAAGCTATTCTCATCGATCGGAATCCTTTGACCAAATACATCCATAGACAAGAATACAACCCCTCGCCTTTCTTTTCTCGTCCTATTCTCATCCGTTTTAAGCCAAAAACTGGCTCTTATATTCGAATTCTTTCTTTGCACAGGATCGGCATGAAAAAGCAGATCCAAATTCTTTTTGCAGTCCTCAACAAGAGAACAATTGTTGCCAGCATCAAGAAATGAATGGTTAAAGTAGCCTCCCGTTTCTTCATAGAACTCTCTGAGTTGGGTAACTACACCACCCGTAATATCAGTTGACTCTAAGACACCCCCATATTCCGCAGAAAAACCCTCAACGCCATCTTTACTAAACAAGAAAAAAGTTCTCCCCTCACGAGTAACCAAGACAGGAATCATTCCAGCTCTTTTTATTGGATATTCTTCTGAGCTAGAGATTTCTGCAGGAGTAGCTTCGGTTATGCTCATTTTATGAAGCTGCGACGCGATCTCATTTACACGCATCTCTGGAGTCTCAAGAGCTGATGTTGAGTGAAGTGGCCCGCGATAAACAGGCGATACTGGAACTCCAGATATAGGTACACTCATATTGTATTCCTTAAAAAGGGAACGCATTCTAGCCGATCGATGAAAAAAAGTAAACTTGGAATCAAGAAAAACTGCCTATTCACATCGATTATGAACCTATCCAACTAAAAATGGCTAAATATGCGTCAGCAAGAGTCTTGTAAGATTGAAAGCGGGATGATTGTACCCCGCTGTTCCGCGCACGGAAGAACATTCTTGAATACGAAGGCTTCCGTACCCGGATAGGTTCTGGGGTGGGCGGGTGTAAACGCTTGGAAACCATTGCATAGAGTTTCGGAACTTTTTTCCCCCGCTCAGTTGGGGATTCCTAACGGCAAACAGGCTCTGGTATTTTTCCTGCGTTCATCGCATGTTGCACAGAACTCTGGTTCTTCGTAACATATCCCAAATATGGACGATGATTTAAAAAAACACCTTGCAAAGATCGCGGGAACGGTTCGTGGCTTGTCCATGGACGCGGTACAAAAAGCTAATTCTGGTCATCCAGGTATGCCGATGGGCTGCGCCGAGATCGGTGCTTACCTGTATGGTTCCCTTTTGCGTCACAACCCAAAAAATGCAAAATGGGTAGCGCGCGATCGGGTGGTGCTTTCCGCGGGGCATGGCTCGATGTGGCTCTACTCGCTTCTCTATCTCTCCGGCTTTGGACTGACTCTCGACGATATCAAACAATTTCGTCAACTCCACTCAAAAACTCCGGGCCACCCTGAATATGGCGAAACTTTGGGTGTTGAAGCGACCACAGGTCCTCTCGGACAAGGTGTAGGCAATGCCGTAGGAATGGCGCTCGGTCTGAAACTACTTGCGGCCAAGTTCAATAAAGAGGGTTTTCCTCTCTTTGCAAATAAAGTCTATTGCGTAGCAGGCGACGGATGCATGATGGAGGGAGTCTCCTCTGAAGCCTCTTCGTTTGCGGGTCATCTGAAGCTCGACAATTTAATTTTGCTCTACGACTCCAATCACGTGTGTCTCGATGGCCCCACGTCGGAGAGCTTTAACGAAGATACCAAAAAGCGCTATCAGGCTTATGGCTGGGATGTATTTGAAGTGGATGGCTACAACTTCGATCAGATGGATCAAGTGCTTGGCCAATTGCAGAAAAAGCAAGAGCGGCCCGTCTTTATCGAGCTCAAGACGATCATCGGCAAAGGCTCGCCCCACAAACAGGGGACCTCTAAAGCCCACGGATCGCCCCTTGGTCCCGAAGAGGTATTGACCTCCAAAGAAGCCCTTGGCTTGCCGAAAGAAGACTTTTATGTGCCTCAAGCCGTTCTCTCTTTCTTCGAACAAAAATTGCCTAAACAGGCGGCCTTAGAAAGCGCCTGGAACGAAATGTTTCGCAAATGGGCAGGACAATATCCCGACCTTGCGAAAGAATACGAAAAGATGCAGTCCTATTTCCTTCCCGAAAATCTTGAAGAGCTCCTCAAGAAAATTGAGATTAAATCGCCCATCGCCGGAAGATCGGCCTCGAACACCGTGCTTCAAACACTCGGCCAGCTCCTTCCCCAGCTCATTGGCGGCTCAGCCGATCTTTCGTGCTCTGATCTGACCATGATGAAAGAGTATCCCATCGTCACATCCGATAATTTTCAGGGACGCAACATCAAATTTGGCGTTCGCGAATTTGCCATGGCGACCATCTCGAGCGGCATTTCTCTCACCGGCATGTTTCAGCCCTACTGCGGCACATTTTTTACCTTTTCCGACTACATGCGCAATGCGATTCGTCTCGCCTCTCTTTCGCACTACCATGTCATCTACCAATTTACCCACGATTCCATTTTCTTAGGCGAAGACGGCCCCACGCACCAGTCGATTGAGCAACTCGCCTCGCTCCGCGCCATGCCCAATCTCCACCTGATTCGCCCCGCCGATGCCAATGAGGTCAAAATGGCCTGGCTGGCTGCGCTCCAGTACCGAGGCCCCACGGCGATTGTCCTCTCGCGTCAAAACCTTCCACAACTCAGTGCCACGAACCTCCCTTATGCTGAAGGGATGGCCCGCGGCGCCTACATCGTCAAGCACTCTAAAACCAAACCCGACTTTACCCTTTTCTCTACTGGCTCCGAGCTTTCCCTCGCGCTCGACGTGGCCGCTAGTTTAGAAAAACTTGGCAAGCAAGTACGCGTCATTTCCATGCCCTGCTGGCAAATCTTTGAAAAACAAAGCGCTGACTACAAGAAAACCATTGTAGAAGGAGAGCTTGGCATGCGGGTCGCCATTGAAGCGGGCGTCGATCTAGGATGGCATCGCTACATCGGACGTAAAGGGGTTGCCATCTGCATGGAAAGCTTTGGTCTCTCGGCCCCAGCGCACGATCTCGCCGCTGAATTCGGCTTTACCGTCGACGCCATCGTCGAGCGCCTGTTAGGCAGCGGATGAGTCTCCTCGCCGCCCTTCGCGGGAAAAACCAAGGACGTCCCCCCGTCTGGCTCATGCGTCAAGCCGGCCGTTATCTCCCCGAATACCGTGCCTTGCGTTCGCAGCACACTCTGCGTGAACTCTTTCTTACCCCTCACCTTGCCGCTCTTGTCACCAAAATGCCCCTCGCCCGCTTTCCCCTCGACGCTGCCATTCTCTTCTCTGACATCACCGTGACCGCCCTCGCTCTTGGCCTCTCCCTCGACTTTAACGAAGGCCCCCGCATCACCCCCGTCGTCACCTCCACCACGACCCTCGTCCACCGCCCCGAAGCCCTCACCCCCATTTTCGAAACCATTCAGCTCCTCAAGGCAGATCTTTCCGTTCCGCTCCTCGGCTTTTGCGGCGCCCCCTTCACCGTCGCCACCTATCTCGTTGGTGATCTTGCCCGAACCCTCACCTGGATGCGTTCCGACCCTGCCACCTTCCGCACTCTCCTCGACCAAATTGCCCACGCCACCCGTCATTACCTCCAATCCCAACAAACAGCTGGCGTCGATGCCATTCAAATTTTTGACTCATGGGCAAACACCCTCACTTCTGATGAATTTCGCCTCTATTCTCTCCCTTATCTAAAACAGCTCACGCAAGCCGTTACCGTCCCCTCCATTTTTTTCATGCGGGGGATCTCTCCCTATCTCGAGGAGATCCCTTGCGCCCTCAGTCTTGACTGGGAAATCTCCCCCGGAGCCGCGCGCCTCCGCACCCCGCACCCTCTCCAAGGCAATCTCAATCCCGATCTCCTCTTCGAACCCCTTCCCGCCATCCGTGAAAAAACAAAAGAATTGTTGACTCAGATGCAAGGCGATCCAGCCTTTATCTTGAATCTTGGCCACGGCATCAAGCCATGGACTCCCGTGGCAGCGGTTCAGGCAATCCTAGAAGAAGTTCAGAAATAGGCGACGAAAGAAAGCATCCCATTCACGAACTGGTGGGTGTTGCGTCCTGCCACGTTGAACCAGACGCCGCCGATCAACCCCAATGTTCGTCTAAAATTGTATTCGATTGCGGGCGCCAGGCTCACGTCCTCTGTAGAATGGTGGGTCGTAGAAAGGGTTGTGGTGCCGCTAAAACGATCGCGGTTGTGGTGTTCGTAGCGAAAATCGCAGGCAAGGGCCCAATTTTGCGTCAGGTTGTACTGCAGCGCGGTTTCAAAGAAGTAATAATTGCCTGGATAGACGGTGCCATAGGTAGTGGCGTCGCCTCCATAGGCATTCTCACCGTGGACACAAACAGGCGTGCCAAAATGATAGGTATACTCGGAGCGCAGTTCAATGTAGTGCAGTCCTGAAATGTGCCAAATTTTTGTCAAAATGAGGGAAGTTCCAGGATACCAAGAACCGTGTCCTCGTTTGTCTGTGCGGAGTTTATCAGGATTCAGTCGCTGATATTTTCCTGTAGGTGCGAAGGCACGTAGGGCGAGTTTAAGATAAGGACCCCCATGAACTGTTTGAGGTGCCAGAATTTGAAGATTGAGGTTGAAAGAGGTATCGCCTAGTCCAAACGATTTTTGACTGCGTGTTTCCTGAAAGCGAATATGCGGCGTGATCTGAAATTCCGCTCTTGGAAAGATTCCGAATTTTATTTGTATTCGCAGATTGAGGTCGTAGAAATTGGGAACAGAAGAGGAGTGCCAATGAGAATCGAACTCTCCCACGCGGACAAAGGTGTTGAGATAGGGCTGTAATTTACAATGACCGAGAGGAACAACAGCGCCAGAAGGGGCGAGAAGGGGGCCAGTAAACCACGGCACAGGATAGTTACCGAACTGGAGGGTTTGTGTTTCAATTTCTCCAGCGGAGAGAAGCGAGAAGCTGCAAAGCAAAATAGCGACAAACTTTTTCATGGCGCGATATCTTTTTCCTTATACACTATCTTACCATATGTTAACTCATTGGAATCGTCCTGTCCCTCGTTATACTAGCTATCCGACAGCGCCCCAATTTTCTCCCATTGAGGAGGGAGTTTATCGCGAAAAATTGCAAGCATTCGATGCAGGCGACAAACCTCTTTCACTCTACATCCACATTCCCTTTTGCAAATCGATGTGCCTTTATTGCGCATGTTCCGTTATTTTGAACCGTGACCCGAATAAACAAAGAGACTATCTTCACCTACTCCAAAAAGAAATTGACCTTTTGCCTTTCCAATCCAAACGGCGCGTAACGCAACTTCATCTGGGCGGAGGTACTCCCACTTCTCTTTCAGAAGAAGAGTTTACCCTGCTTATGGCCTCGTTACAGGAAAAATTCATTCTGGACGGAGAAATTTCCATCGAAATTGATCCTCGCACTGTTTTTGCCGATAAAGGAAAAAAACTTTCAACTCTGCGGCTGCTTGGATTTAATCGAGTGAGTTTTGGCGTCCAGGATCTTGATCCAGAAGTGCAAGAAGCGGTGAGACGGCGGCAGAGCGAAAAGATGACTGTGACGACCTATCAGTGGGCCCGCGCTCTTGGCTTCCAAGGGATCAATCTTGACCTCATCTATGGTCTTCCCCACCAAACGCCTGAGAAATTTCGGCGCACGGCCGAAAAATTTGTCGCAATGAAGCCCGATCGCATTTCTCTTTTTTCTTACGCCAAAGTTCCTTGGATCAAACCTCACCAAAAGGCGATTCCCGAAGCAACGTTGCCCACCGCAGAGGAAAAATTTACCATCTATCAAGAGACCCGTGAACGATTTATCTCAGCAGGGTATGTGGCGATCGGCATGGACCATTTTGCTTTGCCTACCGACCCAATCGCGATGGCCTATCGAGAAGGAAACCTGACGCGCAATTTCCAAGGATATTCGCTCCATTTAGCAGATGACATGATTGGATTGGGCGTGACCTCCATCGGCTATATTGAGAATGCTTTCTTTCAAAATACAAAAACCATCGAGAGTTATCGCTCTGCCGTCCAACAGAACCGCCTCCCAGTGGAGCGAGGCTACCTCTTGCAAGAAGAAGATCTATTGCGCAGGTGGGTGATCCAATCGCTCATGTGCCATTTTAGAGTGGATAAACAGGAATTTCAGAGGCAATTTTACGAACCCTTTGATGCACACTTTCACAAAGAACGAGCAAAAATTGAACAGCTGAAAGAAGAGGGATTGCTAGAAGAAACACCAGAGGCTTTATTGCCGACACCTATGGGCCATCTCTTCATTCGCCTCGTTGCGTCGGCCTTTGACGCCTATCTGAAACAGGGTAACTATTCCATGGCCATATGAAGATCCTTATTTTAGGCGGTGGCATTTCGGGGCTTACAACGGCATGGACCCTGCAAAAAAAATATCCCGACGCACACATCACTCTTTTAGAAAAATCGGATCGCCTCGGCGGCTGCATTGAAACGATACAAGAAGAGAACTTCGTCTTTGAAAAAGGGCCCCGTACCTTTGTCGACACAAGATCTCCCTCTCTCCTCGCCCTCATCCAAGAACTTGGGTTGGAAAGCGAACTCATCTTTGCCTCCCCCGACGCCAAAAAACGCTACCTCTATATCGACGGCAAACTCCGTACCCCCTTCTCCCTCCTCCCCAAAATGCTATTTCCTTTGCTCCTGGAGCCTTTTCGCGCTCCCTCCCCTGCCGAGGATGAATCGATTTACGATTTTGCCGCTCGCAGATTTAGCCCCGCCCTGGCCAACACATTCTTCGATCCAATGACTCTCGGTATTTTTGCAGGCGACATCCACAAACTCTCGCTTCGCTCCTGCTTTCCCACCCTGCACAATTGGGAACAAACCCACGGCTCGATCCTCCGCGCCCTTTGGCGCACATCCCGCACCTCCTCGCGCCTCTTCACCCTGCAACGAGGCCTCGGCTCCCTCATCACAACACTGGCACAAAAACTAACAGCCGACATCCATCTCAACACCTCGATTCTTGCAATTGAACGAGAAGGCGTGGTGACAGCCAATCGCTTTTGGGCAGCTGACCACATCATTTCTGCCCTTCCTGGCCCCGTCATTGGCCGCCTCACCAACCTCTGGCCTAATTTTCCTGCCGCCTCTCTTTGGGTTGTCAATCTCACCTTTCCCCCGAATGCCCTGTCCCGTTCCGGCTTTGGCTATCTCGTCCCCACCCAAGAAAACGAACCTCTTCTCGGCGCCATCTTTGACTTCTCTCTTTTTCTCCAACCCGACCGGAAAACTCGCCTCACCGCCATGCTTCGTCCCCTCGGTGATGTCGCCTGGGCCGGCGCAACCGCCCTCGCCTCTATCCGCCGCCATCTCGCTCTCACTCTTTCTCCCCTTTCTGTGAACTCTCACCTTGTGCAAGAGGCGATCCCTCAATTCGAAGTGGGCTACGCAAAACAACTCGCTCAGTTTTGTGAACGAATGCAATCAGATTTCCCTCATCTCACTCTCGTGGGAAATTATCTCGAAGGACCTTCTCTTGATAATTGTGTCAAGCTAGCCTCTTTGAAACTATCAAAATTATTTTCTTGAAACTTGAATACAGTATAAATTAATGTTTACTAATTGATTAATTATTAGTTATTTGATATGATAGATTGAAAGGTGAAGTTTGTTTATAAACTAAGAGACTGTCTCTAAAGCCTTTCAAGAGTAAATTCTGTAAGATAGAGGGTGTTTATGGAAGTTGCTGGAAATAAAAAGGTTGTGTCAATTCACGAGGGGCTCATGGAGCGGGTCGAGAGGCTGAAAAGGAGCTTGTCAGTACTCACAGAGGCGGAGGCGGAGGAAAAACTGGGCGAGTTGGAGAGGGAAGCTCAGTTGGAGACCAATCCAAGAATTCACAAAGCGGTGGTCGAAAAGCTAGAAAATCTACGTTTTACCTTGGCTGAGCCGATTGCAGGCGATTTCCAGCATTTCGCGAAGATTCTCAAAGCGATCAATCATCAGATGTCTAAAAGAAATTCTTTACAGCCGTTTGCTGAACTCAACGAGCGTCAGCAGCAAGAAGTGTTTCGTTATGCAGTAGGAGGTTAATCATGAGTCCAGAGATTGTTTCAGAGGCAATGGATAGTTACGTTGCCGCGCTTGAGCACCAGGTAATGGTGGCAAAAGCGTTCTATTTTGGGAGAGTGTTTGAAGGGATGGAAGGGCTGCTTCAGCTGCCGGGCGATGTACGCGAGCGAATCGATCAGTTGCTTTGGGAACTAACGGGTGGTGAAGAGGTAGATCCGATGGATGGGAAATCCCATCGAGTGTTGGCAGAAGTGATTTTATTTAACGTCGAAGAGCGCATGGGAATGCACGATTAGGATTTGGCGAAAATGAGTGGATGAAATTCGTTCACGAGGAGATCGCCATAGTTGTAGCCCATTCTTCGCAAGTCGAGAACGTAGGGATCTTTCGGGTTGTCAATGTAGCGGGCCGATTCATGGGTGAAAAGGACAAGATAAGAGGGGAGAATAAGCTGCGTAGTGAGGATCGAAGGGTCGAAAAAGTCGAGAGAATGCTCTGAAAGGGCAGCCAAAATGACGATCCCTTGCATACAAAAGAGATTTTGTAGACGCTCTTCTGAGAAAGGGATTGCTATCCACTGATCACAGCCGATACGCAGCTGTTTGCGTCCTGTCAACTCAAGCGCAAGCGTGGCAAGTTTTTTCTCTATGATTTTTTTTAAAGAGGGAGAGGCGCGCCAAAGATCTCGCTCTTTGTTGTCTGGTTTTTCGAGAGTGGCAAAGTCGATGGGGGAAGGTTCAAAGCGGATGTGGCCGTTTTGACGAAAGTAGACGATTTGCTGGGCGGTGAGGGCTGTCTTCATGCAAGCTCCTTGAGCCGTTTCAAAGCTTCGGTGATCTGGTCGGGCTTAGCAAATCCAGAGAGGCGGACGTAGCCTTCGCCGGTCAGTCCAAATCCTTTCCCGGGCAAGGTGATGATGTGGGCCTTTTCGAGGAGATAGTCAAAGAATTCCCACGAACTCATGCCGGCGAGCGTTTTGCACCAAATGTAGGGGCAGTCCAGACCGCCATAGACTCGGTAGCCCATCTGGATGAGCTCTTCGCGGAAATTTCGGGTGCGGGTCGAGTAGCTGACAACACTTTCCTTGAATTCTTTTTGTCCTTGGCTAGTGTAGAGAGCCTCCGCTGCTTTTTGGACGGGATAGGAGACGCCGTTGAATTTGGTGTCGTGGCGCCGCTTCCAAAGGTCGCGGAGCGAATGGGTGGCGCCGACGTCGTGGATGCGCAGTTCGCGGGGGACGACGGTGTACGAGCACCGCAGGCCTGTGAAACCGGCCGATTTGGAGTAGCTGCGCACTTCAATGGATACCTCTTTCGCCCCGGGGATTGCGTAGATGGAATGGGGGACGTTTTTCGATTGGATGTAGGCCTCGTAGGCGCCGTCAAAGAGGATCACGGCTTGGTGTTCCTGGGCATACTCAACCCACTGTTGGAGGAGATCGAAAGGCATAGCGCAGCCGGTAGGATTGTGGGGGGAGCAGAGGTAGATGAGATCGGCGTGTGTTTTCGGGGGGTGGGGAAGGAAATTTGTCTCTTCAGTACAGGGAAGGTAGACCACATTGCCGTGTGCCCCTGTTTTGAGCTGGTGGCGGGTCCTGCCGGCCATGATGTTGGAGTCGAGATAGACTGGATAGGAGGGATCAGGGATAGCGACCTTGTTCTCGACGGCAAAAAGTTCTTGGAGGTTGGCGATGTCACATCCGGCGCCGTCTGAGACAAAAATTTCTTCAGGAGAAATGCCAAGCCCTGCGTAGTCGTGGGAGGCGATTTTTTCGCGAAGGAAAAGGTATCCTTCACAGGGTCCATAGCCGCGGAAGCGCAGCGCATCTCCTAACTCATGGGTGGCCTCGATATGGGCTGAGATGACCGAGGGGAAAAGGGGAGTCGTGAAATCGCCCACGCCAAGATTGACGAAAGAGGTGGAAGGGTCTTTGCTTTTGAGTTTGCCAACTCGCTGTTCCAGTTCGGTGAAGAGAAACTCTGAAGAGAGTTTTTGATAGTGATGATTCAGCTTTACCATGAGAGAAGAGAATAACGGTCTTGGCGCAAAATCTCAAGTGCAGAAATTATTCGCCTCTTTGTACAATGAGTTTATGAATTTGCTTCAAGCTCTGCGTGAAAAGATCCCGCTCCTAGAAGAAAAGATCGGATTTTTCTTTGAAAATAAAGATTTTTTGATTCTCGCCCTCATCCACCGCTCATTTGTCAACGAATACCGAGAAGAATCTCTTCAGCATAACGAACGGCTCGAATTTCTGGGCGATTCGGTTTTAGGGCTGGTGATGGCCGATTTTCTCTACCACCGCCTGCCCGCTCACCCTGAAGGACACCTCTCCCAGATTCGGTCCCGTTTGGTCGACGCCTCTTCGTGCGCCGCCTACCTGCAGAAGCTGGGGCTTCCCGACTTCATCCTCTTCGGTCGAGGAGAAAAGATATCTGAGGGGAAGACAAAAACGTCCATCTTGGCCGATGTGTTTGAGGCGCTCGTCGGCGCCATCTACTTAGATGGGGGGCTGCAAGCCGCCAAATCTTTTCTTCTCTCTCATTTTGACAAGGAGATTGAGGAGGTGATTGGGAGTCCCTCGCGCAACTACAAGGCGGAGCTCCAAGAACACTCACAGAAAAAATTTCAAAAGGCGCCGGTCTATAAAGTGGTGAGTGAAACGGGCCCTGACCATGCAAAGGTGTTCCAGGTAAAGGTCTATTTGGGAGAAGAAGAGGCAGGGACCGGTATGGGGGCTTCGAAAAAGGAGGCCGAACAGCAGGCCGCTTTTGAGGCGTTGAAGAGGTTAAAATGAGCAAAACAAAAGTGGTCTGGTCGTGTAAAGAGTGCGGTCATGCGCAGGTGAAATGGACCGGCAGCTGCGGAGCTTGCCACAATTGGAATACTTTGATCGAAGAGGTCTCCGTTGAAGAAAAAAAACAGCGCTTCGAGACCAAGAAAAAAGAGAGCGCAAAAGCGGTCCGCATCAACGAAGTAGAAATTGGGTCTTTCAAGCGTATTTCAACAAAAATGGGAGAGCTCGATCGACTGTTCGGCGGGGGAGTTGTCGAGGGGTCACTCATCTTGATCGGCGGAGAACCTGGCGTGGGCAAATCGACTCTGCTCCTCCAAATGGCCAACGCCCTCGCCATGCAAGGCCTCACTGTGCTCTATGTGTGCGGTGAAGAGTCGGCTGAACAAACCTCACTCCGCGCGCAGCGGCTCAAAGTAGATCATCCTAACCTCTATCTCTTAAGCGAAACTCTCTTTAGCGCCATCCGGGCCCAAATCGATCACGTGCAGCCCGATGTGGTGATCGCTGATTCGGTGCAAATCCTGTACAAAGGAGAAATTCCCTCTTCCCCCGGTTCTGTCGTGCAGGTGCGCGAAATCGCCTCTGAATTTATGCACTTGGCCAAAGGACATGGAATCACCTCATTTTTAATCGGCCACGTCACAAAAAGCGGCGAATTGGCAGGCCCTCGGGTCCTCGAGCACATCGTCGACACTGTTTTGGAATTTGAAGGGGATCGGCAACACGGCTACCGTTTGCTAAGAGCCGTGAAGAACCGCTTCGGTCCTACAGATGAAATTTCTCTTTTTCAGATGAAAGAAGATGGGCTTTCCGAAGTGGCCAACCCTTCCCACGCCTTTTTGGCCGAACGGGTGAAAGAAACTGCTGGTTCAGCCATCGTTCCCGGTCTGGAAGGGATGCGCTCGTTCCTCCTCGAAATCCAGGCGCTCGTCACCCCCACGGCCTTTTCCAATCCGACCCGCAAATCGACCGGTCTCGACCAAAATCGCCTTTCGCTCCTTTTAGCAGTTCTCGAAAAACGGGTCGGCTTTCAGCTCCACCATTGCGATGTCTTTGTCGCACTGGCAGGTGGTTTGAAAATCATCGAACCCGCCATCGACCTCGGCGTTCTGCTGGCCATTGCCTCCTCCTTCACGAACCGACCCCTTCCCTCCGATCTCGTTGTGATTGGCGAAGTGGGACTCGGCGGCGAAGTGCGTGGCGTCAGCCGCATCGAAACAAGGCTTAAAGAGGCCAGCCACATGGGCTTTACCAAGTGCATTTTGCCCAAGCGCAACCTCAAAGGACTCGCCCCCTCAAAAATGACCCTCATTGGTGTGGACCTTGTCGATGAAGCCATTCGCGAAGCACTGCCATGATCCGCACAGGTGCCCGCAGCTCACCCCTTTCCCGCGCCCAATTTGAGGAGGTGGCCCGCAAGGTTGCCATTCCTCTCGAACCCGTTTGGGTCGACACAACGGGCGATCTCGACCAGAAAACTTCTTTACGCATTCTCGAGAAAACCGATTTTTTTACCCGTGAGCTCGACCAACTTCTCCTCGCAGGAAACATTCAGATTGCCATCCACTCAGCAAAAGATTTACCCGAGCCGTTGCCGCAAGGCCTTGCCCTCATCGCCCTCACCCGCGGCGTCGATTCGCGCGATAGCCTCGTCTTGCGCGCCGGCGAAACACTGCACAGTTTGCCCTCCGGCGCCCGCATCGCAACCTCGAGCCCGCGCAGAGAAGAAGCGGTCAAAAAATTGCGCTCCGATCTTACTTTTCTCGACCTCCGCGGCCCCATTCACATACGTTTGACAAAATTAGAGACAAGGGAAGCCGACGGCATCGTGGTTGCTGAGGCGGCTCTCATCCGACTCCGCCTGACGCATCTCAATCGCCTTTTTCTTCCTGGAGAAACGACTCCGAATCAAGGACGCCTGGCCATCGTTGCGCGCGCTGAGGACAGTGCGATGCGTGCACTTTTTGCCCCTCTGCACTTTGAGGAGCCGTGATTCTCTACCTCGGCCTTGACCCCTCCCATTTCGCCCACGAAGGCCCCCTCTTCCACTATCCCGTCATCCGTACTCGAAAACTTCCCTTGGATCCCAACGTACGCCGCATCTGGCCCCAAATCACCCACGTGATTTTTACCAGCCGCACCGCAGTGCGCTACTGGTGGGAAGAAGAACCCGAATTTGGGAAACGAGCTGCGATCGCCATTGGCTCTGGCACAACAGGCGAACTCACCTCACGCGGAATGCAGCCCCTCGTTGCTCCTGAAGCGCTACAAGAAGGAGTGGCTCAGTTGCTCGATACACTCGACCTTTCACACGCCCACATCCTTTTGCCCCATTCCGCTCTTGCCCGTCCTTTTTTACGCGCCTATCTTGCCCAACGGTGCGCCCATTTTGCATTTCCTTTGTATGAAACAGTTCTGCAAAGACTCGAACCTGTCCCTTCACTCGAAAACATTGCGGAAATTGTATTTACAAGTCCTTCAACAGTAACAGGCTTTTTGAAAATTTATGGAAAAATTCCCCGGCACGTACGATGCAAGACAATCGGTCCGATAACGCAGGAAGCTTTATTAAAAATTAGTCGACTTGGCTAGGATCAAAATTTCTTCCATCAGATGTCACCCAACCGTTACCTGGCCGCGGCTGTCGATTTTTGTGCTGGCTTTCTCTGTATGAAGGAGGCTCATGGCGTAGGTTGTTCTCTGACGGTTTAGCAAGGCGTGTCTCTGCTTGGGGAGAGGGGGCTTTTTTTTCAGGTTGAACAGCAGGTGGTGGCGGATCATTTTCTGGGTGCCACAAGGCACAAATTATGAACCAAAAAAGTTTTGTCGCATGCTCTGTATCCGCGAGGCATACCCTGAGAACTTCTGCAGCGCCAGGACTAAAGAGTCTTGTGAGAAGAATTCGCGGTTTGACCACTAAGTAAGTGACCAATGTTTCGTAGATCATTTCAAAACTCAAGAAGACTAACGCGGTGATTTTTGCCAGAACGCCGTGATTGTAGAGCCATTTTGCCGCCGGCATAAGGGGGGTGTGGAGTCCAACAATGGGAGAGAAGTGGCTCTGCACGAACTCTTTGTTGATGAAAATGTTTTCGGAATTGGCCGCATACGTATCCCCACAAAGATACTTAACGAGTTTCTGAGTGTTAAAAGCAAGGGGGGGTGGCGTAAGGGGAAGTGGCGTTATGCTATCTTCTTCGTATGTTTTAAGGTTTGTATGAGCCCGCGCGAATGCGTCGCTTGTCTTACGGATGGAGAAGAGAACCTCGTTCCTGCCAGGCCCCATTTCGAGAAAGGCTGCGAGTCTTAAGAGACAGTCTCTAAGTAGCCCTTCCCAGCTTCTTCGATATAGTTACTCTGTGAGTCAGATGAAATGAAATTCATATTTATCCCTTTTTTTGTAAAGGATTTTAACATTATAAGTTGTTTTTGCACATAGGAAAGCTTGTCCAAAAAAGGGATATAAAATATCATAGGTATTTTAAATTTAATTTTGACACAAAAGGAGATTTTTTATGGCTGCCCCCTATCAATTGCCCAACTTGCCATATGACTTTAATTCCTTAGAACCAGTTATTTCCGCTCAGATTATGGAGCTACACTATAGTAAGCACCATAAGGCGTACGTGACGAATCTCAACGCCGCATTGGAGAAATATCAGGAGGCAGAAGGAAAAAATGATATGGCTCAGATGATCGCCCTCCAGCAGGCCATTCGTTTCAATGGAGGAGGCCACATCAATCACTCGATTTTTTGGACCATTTTAGCTTCCCCAGCAAAGGGGGGCGGCGGAGCTCCAAAAGGAGAGCTGGGAAAGATGATCGACCGCGATTTTGGCTCCTTTGCCTCTTTTCAGGAAAAGTTTAACACGGCGACGACGGGAGTGCAGGGCTCGGGGTGGGGCTGGCTTGGGCTCAATAAGGGATCCAAGCGCTTGGAAATTGCTACCACGGCTAACCAGGATCCCCTCAGCACGCAGGGACTTGTTCCGCTTTTTGGCGTTGATGTGTGGGAGCATGCCTATTATCTTCAGTATAAGAATGTTAGGACAGACTACGTCAAGGCGGTATGGCAAATCCTCAACTGGAATCAGATTGAGGAGAGGTACAAGCAAAATTTTTAATACTATAGTAACTTAATTGCCAAGCCAATATAATGGGCCCCAAAAAAATAATTTTATGGGCTTATTCGCGCAACGTAAACCAAAAATTTCAATTCGGGCTGTGAAAAAAGACGGCTTTGATGGCTGGAGTAAATGCCCCGGCTGTCACGAGCTGGCTCATGCGCATGAGTTGAAGCAAAACCTCCAATGTTGCCCCAAGTGCGGCTACCATTATCGGCTCACCCTCCAGCAGAGGATTGACTTGCTAGCCGACGAGGGGAGCTTTGAGGAGCTGTTTACCCACATTCAACCGACTGACCCCCTTTCCTTTGTCGATACTGAAAAGTACCAAGATCGATTGGAGGCCGCGCAAAAAAAGACAAAGCGGGATGAGGCGATTTGCGTAGGGACGGCATTCGTTGATCAGAACAAGGTAGCTCTTGGTATCCTCGATTTCTCCTTTATGGGCGGCTCGATGGGTTCGGTGGTAGGAGAACGGCTCACTTGCTTGATCGAACATGCGCTTGAGAAGGGACTACCCCTCGTCATCGTTTCTGCTTCGGGAGGCGCCCGCATGCAAGAATCGGTCCTCTCTCTCATGCAAATGGCGAAAACCTCAGCAGCGCTCGCCAAGTTAGCTGAGGCAAAAGTCCCCTATATCTCTATTCTCACCAATCCGACGACGGGAGGGGTGACCGCCTCTTTTGCCACCCTTGGCGATGTTATTTTGGCCGAACCCGACGCGTTGATTGCCTTTGCAGGGCCCCGAGTGGTGGAGCAAACCATCCGGCAAAAACTCCCAAAGAGTGCCCAAAAATCGGAATTTCTCCTGGAAAAGGGGATGATCGACTGCATTGTCAAGCGAGCCGATCTGAAGGGGCACCTTTCTACAATCTTACAGTTTCTCACACACAACCCACGCAAGGGACTTGCAGAGAAAATGACACAACGTTTAAAAGAACTAATAAAACATGAAAAAGATTTTGTTGCCAGTCCTCGCGGAAGAGAATGAACTTCTTCCGTCGTACGCAACTCCATTTGCAGCGGGCGCAGACTTGCGTGCCTCGATTTTAGAACCGATGACCCTTCTCCCAGGCACTTCGGGCGTAGTCCCTACAGGCATTCGCCTGGAGATTCCCGAAGGATATGAGGTGCAAATTCGTCCGCGCAGCGGCTTTGCCGCAAAGCACCAGGTCACCGTCCTCAATGCACCAGGTACCATTGACGCCGATTATCGAGGTGAAATTTGTGTGATTTTGATTAACCACGGCAAGGAGCCCTTTCGCATTGAACCAAAAATGCGGATTGCGCAACTTGTGCTTGCCCCTGTGGTGCAAGCCGAGTTTTTGTCGGTCCAACAATTAGAACCCACTAAGCGGGGCGAGGGGAAGTTTGGCCATACTGGCGCGCATTAATCCTTTTAAACAATCAAAACGAAAGATCGTCGTAAGTCCCCACGATTATCTCGATCGCTCCCTCGTAACCTTTCTCGACGCCTCCACACGCGATGAGGCAATCCTGTCTCTCATCGATCTTCTCGAAAAAGAGGGGAAGCTCTCCGATCGGGAAGCCTTTCGCCACGCCATTTTTCAGCGCGAGGAAATTGTCTCCACTGGAATTGGCATGGGTGTGGCCATTCCCCACGCCAAAATGAAAGAGCTTTCCTCCTTCTTTATTGCCATTGGCATCCAAAAGAAAAAGGGGCTCGATTGGAATGCGCTCGATAAGGCGCCCGTTCGCCTGATTTTTATGATTGGCGGTCCTGATGACCGGCAGTCGGAGTATCTCCAAATTCTTTCCCTCATCACCTCGACCATTCGCGATGTTGAGCTGAGAAAAACCCTGTTGAAAGCGACCACAGCTACCCAGGTTCTCGAGCTGTTTTCTTAAAAACACAACCTTTATATACATCTTTTCAGATTTTTATTATTTGCCTCTAAAATGACGCTTTGCTAGCGTGTGGATATGGATTTAAAACTGAAAGATGTCGCTGAGCTTCTCAATGTTTCTGAAAACACCATTCGAAGATGGGTTTCAGATGGGAAAATTCCTTATTATCGATTACATAAGCAATTTCGATTTAGCCGAGACGAGATTGAGAACTGGGTATTGAGTAGCAAGAAGGAAGCTGGATTTTCTCCCTTCAAAGACCAGGAGACCACGCACCTCGGGACACATCAATATAGTCTCTACCGCGCCATCCACAAAGGTGGAGTGTATTCAGGCATTTCAGGGAAGAATAAAGAGGTTGTCATCCGCAACGCAGTCGAACAAATTGCGAGAGATCTTCGTCTCGACGCTGACGTGATCACAGAACTTCTTCTCGATCGGGAAAAGCTGATGTCGACCGCTCTTTCCAACGGAATTGCTGTGCCCCATACGCGCGATTTTCTCCTCCACGAATCTTTTGACGTTGTCTCTGTGGTCCTATTGAAAGAGCCTATTGAATATGGGGCGCTCGATGGCAAGCCTGTCCACACACTCTTTTTCCTCTTTGCCTGTGACGATAAAAGGCATCTTCATCTCCTTGCAAAGCTTGCGCATCTCAGCAGCAAGGAAGAAAACCTTAAATTTCTCAAGACCCGTCCTGACAAGGTCGATCTTCTCGAGCATGTGAAGCGCTGGGAGGGAAATCTCAAGAGCGCAGCACCTCGCCTTACCGTTGGCGTCTAATACCATTTATCAAAAATAACTTGCAGTTTGGTGGCCTCAGAGTGATCCAAATTTTGACATTCGCGAGGAGGGCAATATTCCTGCAATATTGCCGACGAGCGAAGGTCGAAAGATGGGTTGCTATGGTGGCCGCATAACTGCAATTTAATTTTGATAGATGGTATAAGATAGAAGGTAGGATTCAAGAAGTGGGATCCGCACTGCCGGGACCAAATTATCGAATTACGTCCAGTCAAGCCGAACTATCTTTCAGGGGCGGAGAATCTCCTTTCTCAAGGAAGGAGTTCTTCAGAGCACATTGCGCTATTCTTTTTTCGCGAGGGCATCCTCTTTTGGGGGGGCCGGCGGCGCGGACGAAGTCGGTTGGTCGACAAACGTAATCTTTCCGTCCTTGGCTTGCGCGAGAAAATGCTTCTCCACATCGGGTTGCTGCAGTACCGTTTCGGCGAGCGGATCTTCAAGATACTGCTCGATTACGCGGCGAAGCGGTCGTGCGCCCATTTCGGGAAGGTATCCTTTGTCCACAAGGAAGTCGCGTGCAGTGTCATCGAGAGAGATGGAGATTTTTTTCTTCTCCAGGCGGTCTTTGAGTTTATTGAATTCAAGATCAATGACTTTGCGCAGCGAAGCTTTGTCGAGAGTGCGGAACACAACAAGTCCATCTAGGCGATTGATGAACTCAGGCTTAAAGTGTTTCTTGACTGCCGCTTCAATCTTTTCTTCCATCGCTTTGTAATCGGCGGTGGCCTCTTTCGCTTGGAAGCCCACTTCGCTTGATTTGCGAATGAGGTCGGCGCCCAAATTTGAGGTCATGATGATGATGGTGTTACGGAAGTCGATCTTGCGGCCAACCGAGTCGGTGAGGCGTCCCTCTTCGAGGATTTGGAGGAGGAGGTTCATCACGTCGGGGTGAGCTTTTTCCACTTCGTCAAAAAGGACAACGCAGTAGGGGCGTCTGCGTACTTGCTCAGTGAGCTGGCCTCCCTCTTCGTAGCCTACGTAGCCGGGTGGAGATCCAGTCATGCGGCTGATGGCAAATTTCTCCATGTACTCCGACATGTCGACTTGGATGAGGGCATCTTCGCCGCCAAAGAGATGTGAGGCGAGAAGGCGGGCCATATGGGTCTTGCCCACGCCAGTGGGGCCTAAGAAAAGGAAGGCACCAATGGGGCGGTTGGGATCTTTAATGTCAGCACGGCTTCTACGGATGGCTCGGCAAACGGTTTTCAGGGCATCTTCTTGGCCAATGATTCTTTCTTTGAGCGCCTCTTCCATCTTTAGGACTTTTTGGGTTTCCCCTTCGGTGAGGCGGGTGACGGGAACGCCGGTTTGTTTGGCGACAATCCCTGCAATGTCTTCTTCATCGACAATGGGTTTGTGCTCGTCTTTGTGAGATTCCCACTCGAGTTTTGCTTTTTGCAGCTCTTCTCTGAGTTTCTTTTCGGTGTCGCGCAGTTTCGCCGCTTTCTCATATTCTTGGCGACTGATCGACTCTTCTTTGGCTACTCTTGCCTCTTCAATCTGGGTCTCGAGTTGTGTAAGGTGGTCGGGCTGGTGCATCACAGTGATGCGCGCTTTGGCACCTGCTTCATCGAGAAGGTCGATCGCCTTATCGGGGAGAAAACGGCCTGAAATATACCGATCGGACATGATGACGGCAGCTTTTACTGCTGCATCGGTGTAGGTGCACTTGTGGTGCTCTTCGTATTTTTGTTTGAGGCCGAGAAGGATCGAAATACTCTCATCGGCGCTTGGAGGTTGCACGATGATTTTTTGAAATCTCCGCTCCAGCGCAGGATCTTTCTCAATATGTTTTCGGTACTCGTCGAGAGTAGTGGCGCCGATACACTGAATTTCACCGCGCGAAAGGGCAGGTTTTAAAATATTGGAGGCGTCAATGGCCCCTTCTGCAGCTCCCGCACCCACAATGGTGTGGATTTCATCGATGAACAGGAGGATGTTTCCATTTTTCTTGATCTCGTCCATCACTGCTTTGATCCGCTCCTCAAATTGCCCGCGGTATTTGGTGCCGGCGATCATGAGCGTCAAATCAAGAGAGATGAGCCGTTTTTTGCGTAAGTTATCGGGAACCTCGCCGCGGACAATGGCTTGGGCCAGCCCTTCGACGATGGCTGTTTTACCCACACCTGCTTCCCCAATCAGAACAGGGTTGTTTTTTCTTCTGCGGCAAAGAATAAGGACGAGCCTTTCTACCTCATCTTTTCTTCCCACAACAGGATCCATTTTCCCTTCGCGGCACATTTCGGTAAGATCATGACCATAAGCGCGAAGCGCCGGCATTTTATCGCCTGCGGGGGAGGCCCGGTCGGCAGAAGGATTGCGGGGCGGTGCGGGATTGGGGCTAGCGCCGGGTGCGGGAGGTGAGCCAGCTTGTGGCGTGGGTCCCATCGGTGGGAGTTGTAAGTTGAAGGTCTCCAGCTCTTTAAGAACCTCTTTGCGCACCTCTTTGAGGTTCGCGCTCAGGTTTTCAAGGACTTGCGCGGCCACTCCATCCGTTTGACGGAGGAGCGCTAGCAATAGGTGTTCGGTCCCTACATAATTATGGTTGAGGTTAGCCGCTTCTTCATTGGCGTACTCAAAGACTTTCTTCACTTTTCCGGTAAGCGCTGGATCGCCATAGACTTGGATTTCGGGGCCAAAGCCGACAAGCCGTTCAATTTCAGCGCGGATGACCTCATAATCTAGGTTCATGTTGCGAAGAACGTTGACTGCGATTCCTTGCCCTAGCTTCATCAGCCCAAGAAGGACGTGTTCTGTGCCCAAGTAGTTGTGATTGAGGCGCTGCGCCTCTTTCTTGGCTAACTTGATCACTTGTTTGGCGCGATTGGTGAATTTGTCAAACATAGCTATCCTTCCAGTTTACCGATTCGGGCCGATGGTGACAAGCCTCTTGCCACCCCACCCGAAAGAGGGTATCATGAATTTCTCTAATAGAGGGTCTGATTTTCTTTGGGAAGTAAAATTTTTATGTTACAAAAAAAGGACACTGGCTCTGCCCGGGCGGAAGAGATTATGTCGCTTGATGCAAAGCTTTTGCGGGCCATGCAGGCGAACGATTTCCCCATTTTGCACCTCTATCGATGGGCCGGCCCTTCCGCCACCTACGGCCACTTCATCGACCCCAAAAAACATCTCGATTTAGACTTTATCCAAAGATATCGATTGGATCTAGCCCGACGCCCCACCGGCGGGGGGATTGTGTTTCACATTTGGGATCTGGCCTTTTCCTTTCTTATGCCGGCAGGTCACTCCAAGTTTTCGACGAACACGCTCAAAAATTACCGATTCGTCAACCAAATTGTTTTAGAAACGGTGCGCGAAGTCTTTTCGGTGCCGCTCACCCTAATCCCTCAAAACGCCCCCTCTCTAGGTCCCGATTGCCAAAATTTCTGTATGGCCAAGCCGACCCAATATGACGTGATTCATCAAGGAATGAAAATTGCCGGGGCAGCGCAGAGAAGAGGAAAGCAAGGGTACCTTCATCAAGGAACCATTTCGCTCGCCTTTCCTCAGCTGGGACTGCTTCGCGATTGTTTACTCTCCAAAGAAGCGGTGCTCCAAGCGATGCAAGCCTATACATTTGCCCCCCTGGGACGCGTGTGGGAACCCAAACAATTACATGACGCGCGCAAAGCTGTCGAAGAGAAACTCTTTCAAAAATTCCAGGCGATTCTGTAGAATCTCTTCCCATGTCAAAGGAAAAAACCGCCATCACCCCCACCCGCGCTGAAAACTATCCCGAATGGTATCAGGGGGTTCTGAAAGCGGCCGATTTGGCGGAACATTCGCCTGTGCGCGGCTGCATGGTGATCAAACCATGGGGCTACGCCATTTGGGAAAATATCCAAAGGGCCCTCGACGCCAAATTCAAAGAAACTGGCCACGTCAACGCCTATTTCCCTCTCTTCATTCCGTTGAGTTTTATGGAAAAAGAGGCGCGCCATGTTGAAGGCTTTGCGAAAGAGTGCGCCGTGGTGACCCACCACCGTCTCGAGCAGGGGAAAGATGGAAAACTAGTTCCCGCAGGAGAGCTCGAAGAGCCCCTCATAGTCCGCCCCACCTCTGAAATGATCATCGGCTACCACTTTGCCAAGTGGATCGAATCGTATCGCGATTTACCTATCCTCATCAATCAATGGTGCAACGTCGTCCGCTGGGAAATGCGCACCCGCATGTTCCTCCGTACCGCCGAATTTCTTTGGCAGGAAGGGCACACCGCCCACGCCACTCGTGCCGAAGCCGAAGAAGAAGCGCGCCGGATGCTCCAGATCTACTCCGACTTTGCCCACGACTTTCTCGCCATGCCGGTCATCCGCGGCGAAAAAACAGAGTCGGAACGGTTCCCTGGCGCCGCCACCACCTACACCTTTGAAGCGATGATGCAAGACAAAAAGGCAATCCAAGCCGGCACCTCTCACTTTCTGGGGCAAAATTTCTCCAAATCGTGCGACATCCAGTTCCAAAACGTCGCCGGCGAAAGAGAATATGCCTGGACCACCTCGTGGGGCTGCACGACACGCCTCATCGGCGGACTCATCATGACCCACAGCGACGATGACGGCCTCGTTCTGCCGCCTCGCATCGCCTCGGCCCATCTAGTCATTATCCCTGTGATTCCCAATCCGGACGCCAAAGCCCCCATCCTCGCCTACTGCGAACGGCTGACTCAGGAACTCAAAACCGCCACCTATCACGGACAGCCCCTCAATGTCATCCTCGACGCACGTGATTTGCGCGGCGGCGAAAAAAGCTGGTCGTGGATCAAGAAAGGGGTTCCCCTCCGCCTCGAGATTGGCCCCCGTGAAATTGAGGCCGATACGCTGAACTTTTCTAGAAGAGATAAGCCCCACCGCGAGAAAACTCCCCTTGTCCGTACCGAACTCACCCGCAAAGTCCCTGCACTTCTCGACGAGATCCAAAAAAATCTCCTCGCCAAAGCCCTCCGCTTCCGCGAAGACAATACAGTGCGCATAGACAAAAAAGAGGACTTTGTTTCCTTTTTCCAAGGCAAAGAAGACGAGATCGGCGGCGGTTTCGCCCTTTGTCATTGGAACGAAGATCCTGCAATCGAGGCCGAAATCAAAGAAAAATACAACGTCACCATCCGCTGCATCCCGATGGGAGCCCCCAAAGAAGAGGGAAAATGCCTCTTCACAGGCGCCAATAGTCCCCGCAGAGTTCTTTTCGCTAGAGCTTATTGAAAGGTATGATAGCTGTCGCCCCCCATCCGTCTTATCAAATGGACACGAGAAAACTCGGCCCTTCAGGGCCGAGATGAATCGCGCTTCGGGGGTTTCGTATTAGCCTTGCTCCGTAGGGGATTTCTGATTTTCTATATACTGACGGATGATAGAAAGTGGAGCTCCTCCACACGACCCTGCGAAATAGCTCGGGGACCATAAATTGTTGCCCCAGA
>Ga0207952_1000620_pt1 | contig 23986 bp, 16 predicted proteins | sample SubbioR12Aug_8Ca_FD_184831 | JGI IMG/M metagenome (GOLD analysis project Ga0207952, IMG submission 184831) | Serpentinite rock and fluid subsurface biosphere microbial communities from McLaughlin Reserve, California, USA - CR12Aug_8Ca (SPAdes) | ecosystem: Environmental > Terrestrial > Deep...
CGACCTGCTGGAAAGCGCCTGCACGCCGGACAGCGAGGAGTTGCGGCACTGGGAAGCGAGCTTCGGCGCGCGCAACTACGCGCCGCTGCCGGTCGTTCTCGCCGAGGGGCACGGCTGCTGGCTGAGCGACCGCGACGGCATGCGCTACCTCGACCTGATGTCGGCCTACTCGGCGGTCAGTTTCGGCCATAGCCACCCGCGCCTGGTCGCCGCGCTGGCCGGGCAGGCCAACCGCCTGGCGGTGACCTCGCGCGCCTACTTCAACGACCGCCTGCCGCTTTTTCTCAAGCGCCTGACGACGCTCACCGGCTACGAACGCGCGCTGCCGGTCAATAGCGGGCTGGAAGCGGTGGAAACGGCGCTCAAGGCGGCGCGCAAGTGGGGGCACAAGATCAAGGGCATTGCCGATGGGCAGGCCGGGATCATCGCCTGCCGGGGCAACTTCCACGGCCGCTCGATCGCCATTACCGGACTGTCCACCGAAGCACAGTACCGCGACGGCTTCGGCCCCTTCCCGCCCGGCCTGACCTGCGTGCCCTACGGCGATGCGGCGGCGCTGGAGGCGGCGATCACGCCGGACACCGCGGCTTTTCTCGTCGAACCGATCCAGGGCGAAGGCGGCATCATCCTGCCGCCAGCCGGCTACCTGGCAGTCTGCGCCGAGATCTGCCGGCGGCACAACGTGCTGCTGATCGCCGACGAGGTGCAGACCGGGCTCGGGCGTACCGGCTGGCTGCTCGCCTCGCAACACGACGGCATCCGTCCCGACGGCATCATCCTCGGCAAGGCGCTGGGCGGCGGCCTGTTGCCGGTTTCGGCCTTCCTCGCCGACGAACGGGTGATGCAGGTCTTCAGCCCCGGCGATCACGGCTCGACCTTTGGCGGCAACGCGCTGGCCGCCGCGGTCGGGCTCGAAGCGCTCGATCTGCTGATCGACGAGGACCTGGTTGCGCACTCGGCCGAACTCGGCGCCTGGCTGCTGGCGCAGCTCACCGAGCTCGCCGCGCGCCACCCGCTGATTCGCAGCGTGCGCGGCCGCGGCCTGTTCGCCGGCATCGAACTCGACCCGACGCGCGCCGACGCGCAGCTGCTGGCCGAGGCGCTGGCGGCACGCGGCGTGCTGACCAAGGACACGCACGGCACGGTCCTGCGCCTCGCGCCGCCGCTGATCATCACGCAGGACGAACTGGCCTGGGGCCTGGCGCGTATCGACGAAGTCCTCAGCGAAGCCGGCAAGCGCCTGCCGCACGCGGCATAGGGAGAGGGGGTTTCCTCCATGCGCCACGCCCTGATGATCGATGCGCTGTTCGAACGACTCGGGCTGAGCGAGCAGAACCCGGCGGCGGCGCTTGGCGACGGCTCTTGGCGCGACGGCATCGGCGGCTTCGCCTCGATCGATCCGACCTGCTGCGAGCCGCTGGCGATGGTCGCCCGCGCCACACCCGACGACTACGAAGCGGTGCTTGGCGCAGCGCAGCGCGCGCACCGGCGCTGGCGCGAAATTCCGGCGCCGAAACGCGGTCTCTTCGTGCGCGATCTGGCCGATGCCTTGCGCGCGCGCAAGAACGACCTCGGCACGCTGATCGCGCTGGAGGTCGGCAAGATCAAGTCGGAAGCCGACGGCGAGGTGCAGGAGATGATCGACATCGCCGACTTCGCCGTCGGCCTGTCGCGCCGTCTCGAAGGCAGCACGCTGAGTTCGGAGCGGCCGCAGCACCGCCTGTTCGAACAGTGGCATCCGCTCGGGCCGGTGGCGGTGGTGACCGCCTTCAATTTCCCGGCCGCCGTCTGGGCCTGGAATGCGCTGATCGCCGCCGTCTGCGGCGACAGCGTGGTCTGGAAACCGAGTCCGAAGGCGCCGCTCACCGCCATCGCCGTGCAGCGCATCGTCGATGAAGTGGCCGCGGCGCACAACGCCGCCGGGGTGTGCGCGCTGCTGCTTTCGGACGAGGTCTGGCCGGTCGTGCACCTGGCCTCCGACCATCGCCTGCCGCTCTTCTCGTTCACCGGCTCGTCGGCTGTCGGGCGGCGCCTCGCGCCGATCGTCGCCGAACGCTTCGGGCGCTGCCTGCTCGAATGCTCGGGCAACAACGCGCTGATCGTCGACGCCAGCGCCGATCTCGATCTGGCGCTGCCGGCCATCGTCTTCGGCGCGATCGGCACCGCCGGCCAGCGCTGCACGACGACGCGCCGCCTGATCGTGCATCGCGCGCGACGCGACGAACTGCTCGAACGCCTGCGGCACGCCTACCGCCGGCTGCACATCGGCGACCCGCTCGACCCGGCGACGCTGCTCGGCCCGCTGATCGACGACGAAGCGCGGCGCGCTTTCTCCAACGCGGTCGCCGAGGCGGTGGCGGCCGGCGGCACCTTGCTCGCCGGCGGCAACGAACTGACCGGACACGGCTTCTTCGTCGAACCGACGCTGATCGCCGCCGCCAACGACTGGCCGGTGGTGCAGCGCGAGACCTTTGCGCCGATTCTCTACGTCATCGACTGCACCGGCATCGACGACGCCATTCGCCTGCATAACGCGGTGCCGCAAGGCCTGTCGTCGGCACTGTTCACCCTCGACCTGCGCCATGCCGAACAGTTCATCAGCGCCACCGGCAGCGATTGCGGCATCGCCAACATCAACCTCGGCACTTCCGGCGCCGAGGTGGGCGCGGCCTTTGGCGGCGAGAAGGAGACCGGCGGCGGCCGCGAAGCCGGTTCCGACGCGTGGAAAGCGTACATGCGCCGGCAGACCTCGACGATCAACCGCGGCCATTCATTACCGCTGGCACAGGGAATATCTTTCGATATATCGTCAACCGAAGGCACCAAACAGCCGTAGACCTTTCAAACAACCAGGAAATCAACAGGCAAACCGCAGCGCCCACACCGAAGGAGAAAAGCCATGTCGATCTTCGCCCGCTACCAAGGCCGCTTTGAAGCGGCGCAGGAAGAGGAAATGTCGATTCAGGACTACCTCGATTTGTGCAAGCGCGAGCCATCCGCCTACGCCAGCGTTGCCGAGCGCATGTTGCTGGCGATCGGCGAACCTGAGCTGGTGGATACGCGCAGCGACCACCGCCTGTCGCGCATCTTCGCCAACAAGATGCTCAAGGTGTACCCGGCCTTCCGCGACCTGTACGGCATGGAAGAGGTGATCGAGCACATCGTCTCCTACTTCCGTCACGCCGCGCAGGGGCTGGAGGAGAAGAAGCAGATTCTCTACCTGCTCGGCCCGGTCGGCGGCGGCAAGTCCTCGATTGCCGAGAAACTCAAATACCTGATCGAGAAGGTGCCGCTCTACGCGATCAAGAATTCGCCGGTGCACGAGTCGCCGCTCGGACTGTTCAACCCCGAGGAAGACGCGCAGTTGCTCGAAGACGACTACGGGATTCCGCGCCGCTACCTGAACACGATCATGAGCCCGTGGGCGGTCAAGCGCCTGCACGAGTTCAACGGCGACATCACCAAGTTCCGCGTCGTCAGGCTGCGCCCGTCGGTGCTGTCGCAGATCTGCGTCTCGAAGACCGAACCGGGCGACGAGAACAACCAGGACATCTCGTCGCTCGTCGGCAAAATAGACATCAGGAAGCTTGAGACATATTCGCAGAACGATCCGGATGCCTATTCGTACTCCGGCGGCCTGTGCCTGGCCAACCGCGGCATCCTCGAATTCGTCGAGATGTTCAAGGCGCCGATCAAGGTCCTGCATCCGCTGCTCACGGCGACGCAGGAGGGCAACTACAAGGGAACCGAAGGCTTCGGCGCGATTCCCTTCGACGGCCTCGTGCTGGCGCACTCGAACGAGGCCGAGTGGCTGGCCTTCAAGAACAACCGCAACAACGAGGCCTTCCTCGACCGCATCTACATCGTCAAGGTGCCGTACTCGCTGCGCGTCTCCGACGAGATCCACATCTACGAGAAGCTGATCAGCAATTCGTCGCTGACGCAGGCGCCCTGCGCGCCGGACACGCTGCGCATGATGGCGCAGTTCTCGGTCCTCTCGCGCCTCAAGGAACCGGAGAATTCGAGCATCTTTTCCAAGATGCGCGTCTATGACGGCGACAACCTCAAGGACACCGATCCGAAGGCCAAGAGCTATCAGGAATACCGCGATTTCGCCGGGGTCGACGAGGGAATGACCGGGCTGTCGACACGCTTCGCCTTCAAGATCCTGTCGCGCGTCTTCAACTTCGACCACCGCGAGGTGGCGGCCAACCCGGTGCATCTGATGTACGTGCTCGAACAGCAGATCGAGCAGGAGCAATACCCGCCGGAAATCGAGGAAAGATACCTGCGCTTCATCAAGGAATTCCTCTCGCCGCGTTACGCCGAATTCATCGGCAAGGAGATCCAGACCGCCTATCTCGAAAGCTACTCCGAGTACGGGCAGAACATCTTCGACCGCTACGTCACCTACGCCGACTTCTGGATCCAGGACCAGGAATTCCGCGACCCGAACACCGGCGAGATCCTCGACCGCGGCGCGCTCAACGACGAGCTGGAGAAGATCGAAAAACCGGCCGGCATCTCCAACCCGAAGGACTTCCGCAACGAAGTGGTGAACTTCGTCCTGCGCGCGCGCGCCAAGCACGACGGCCACAATCCGGGCTGGACCTCGTACGAGAAGCTGCGCGCGGTGATCGAGAAAAAGATGTTCTCCAACACCGAGGAACTGCTGCCGGTCATCTCGTTCAACACCAAGGCCAGCGGCGACGAGCAGAAGAAGCACAAGGACTTTGTCGATCGCATGATCAGCAAGGGCTACACCGAGAAGCAGGTGCGCCTGCTTTGCGAGTGGTACTTGCGGGTAAGGAAGTCTTCGTAAGAAAGGAAAAAATCAGACAGAAGGTGAGGACTCCATGACCGTGCGCATCGTAGACCGCCGGTTTGACAGCAAGAACAAGAGCTCGGTCAATCGCAGCCGTTTCATCCAGCGCTTCAAGGGACAGATCCGCAAGGCGGTGTCCGATGCGATCAACCACCGCGGCGTGCGCGACCTCGACAACGGCGAGAAGATCGGCATTCCCGGCAAGGACATCGCCGAACCGCAATTCGGCCACGGCCGCGGCGGCGTCTGGGAAACGGTCAATCCGGGCAACGACCGCTTCTCCAGCGGCGACCAGGTCGATCGTCCGCAGGGCGGCAGCGGCAAGGGCGGCAGCCAGGCCAGCAATGCAGGCGAAGGGCTGGACGACTTCGTGTTCACGCTGACGCGCGACGAATTCCTCGACATCTTTTTCGACGAACTGGCGCTGCCCAACCTGGTCAAGCGCCAGCTTGCGCGCATCGACCAGTACCGTAGCGTGCGCGCCGGCTATACGCAAAGCGGCGTACCGACCAACATCAATCTGGCACGCACGATGCGCGGCGCCGCCGGACGGCGGATCGCCATCGGCGGCCCCTACGCCGCGCAGCTGCGAGCGCTGAAAGAAGAGCTCAAGGCCTTGCTCGAGCACGCCAGGCCCGAAGACGACCCGGAGCTTGAACGCATCCATCGCGAGATCAGCAAGCTGCGCGCAAAAATCGAGGCGCTGCCCTTCATCGACACCTTCGACCTGCGTTACAACGCCCGCATCCGCGTGCCGGTGCCGACGACGCAGGCGGTGATGTTCTGTCTGCTCGACGTCTCCGGCTCGATGGACGAGGGGCGCAAGAATATCGCCAAGCGCTTTTTCATGCTGCTTTACCTTTTCCTGACGCGCAACTACGAGCGCATTGAGGTGGTCTTCATCCGCCACCACACGGTCGCCTCCGAAGTCGATGAAGATGACTTTTTCACCTCGCGCGAATCGGGCGGAACAGTCGTTTCCAGCGCGCTCGATCTGATGCACGAGATCATCGTCGCGCGCTACCCGAGCAATCTGTGGAACATCTACGGCGCGCAGGCGTCCGACGGCGACAACTGGAACGACGACTCGCCGCACTGCCGGGAACTGATCGAGAATTCGCTGCTGCCGCTCTGCCAGTATTTCGCCTACATCGAAATTACCGATGGCCCGCCGCAGAATCTGTGGGAGGAATACCAGAAGCTGCTGGCCGCGCACGCCGACCACTTCGCCATGCAGCGCATCGCCAGCGTCACCGACATTTACCCGGTGTTCCGCGAACTGTTCCGGCGGCGGGCCTAGGAGAGAACCATGGCGAGCAAACCGCGCGCTTCCCGCGCCAGGAAAAACAAACCGCTGCCGGTCGGCTCCGAATGGACTTTCGAGGCGATCGCCGAGTACGACGAGGCGATCGGCCGCGTCGCCAGAGAGTACAGACTCGACTGTTACCCGCACGTGCTCGAACTGATCAGCGCCGAGCAGATGATGGACGCCTACGCCTCGATCGGCATGCCGGTCTATTACCACCACTGGTCCTTCGGCAAGCATTTCCTGTCCACCGAAAACCGCTACAAGCGCGGCCAGATGGGGCTGGCCTACGAGATCGTGATCAACTCCGATCCGTGCATCGCCTACCTGATGGACGAAAACACGCTACCCATGCAGGCGCTGGTCATCGCGCACGCGGCCTACGGGCACAACTCCTTCTTCAAGGGCAACCACCTGTTCAAGCAGTGGACGAGCGCCGATGCGATCGTCGATTACCTGATCTTCGCGCGCAACTACATCGCGCAATGCGAAGAACGACACGGCGTCGAAACCGTCGAGCGGCTGATCGACGCTTGCCACGCGCTCGCCAACGTCGGTGTCGACCGCTACAAGCGCTCGCCGCGCCTGTCGCTGGAAAAGGAAACCCTGCGCCAGCAGGAGCGCGCCGATTATCTGCAGGCGCAGGTCAACGACCTGTGGCGCACGCTGCCGCCACGTCCGGACGAAGACGAGGCGAACGAGGAAGCGCGTTTCCCCAGCGAACCCGAAGAAAACCTGCTCTACTTCATCGAAAAGAACGCGCCCCTGCTCGAACCCTGGCAACGCGAGGTCGTGCGTATCGTGCGCAAGATCGGCCAGTATTTCTACCCGCAACGCCAGACGCAGGTAATGAACGAAGGCTGGGCCTGCTTCTGGCACTACACGCTGCTCAACACGCTATACGACGAAGGCCGGCTGTCCGACGGCTTCATGTTCGAATTCCTGCAGTCGCACACCAACGTCGTCTATCAGCCGCCGTACAACAGCCCGTATTACTCGGGAATCAACCCCTACGCCCTCGGTTTCGCCATGTGGCGGGACATCCGCCGCATCTGCGAAGAGCCGACGGCGGAAGACCGGGAATGGTTTCCCGACATCGCCGGCTCGAACTGGCGTGAAACCTTCGACTTCGCCATGCAGAATTTCAAGGATGAAAGTTTCGTCGCGCAGTATCTTTCGCCGCGCCTGATGCGCGAATTCCGCTTCTTCTCGGTCCTCGACGACGACACGCGCAACAAGCTGCAGATCCAGGCCATCCACGACGAGCCCGGCTACCGCGCCTTGCGCCATCAGCTCGCCGAACAATACGACCTCGGCAGCCGCGAGCCGAACATCCAGATCTGGAACGTCGACCTGCGCGGCGACCGTTCGCTGACCCTGCGCCACTTTGCCCACCAGCGCCGGCCGCTCAGCGACTCCTGCGCCACGGTGCTCGACCACATGGCCCATCTCTGGGGATTCACCGTGCGTCTGGAACGGCAAAATGCCGATGGTTCAATTGAGTTGATTGCCGAACGGCAGAGCGAAAAACGCCGGCATCGCAGCGCCAGTCCGACGCCATGAATACTTTACTGCAAGCATTTGCAGGTGACGCCTCTGCATAAAGCCACTCTTTAGCAGACGAAAAACCGAGGGAAGCTCAAATCGAGAGCAACAACCAGTCCATCACAAAACCGGCCGCGCCCGCGGCAATCAGGCTGATCATGGCAAATCCTTTGCCGCCAGCAAAAACTCCCTGGGCTTGAAGCCCAAATCCCGCGCCGCCTCAGTATGATCAAACACCAAATCGCGGTTCATCCGCTCCGCCATGGCCGCCGAACACTGTCGATAACGCGGCAAACGGCGCAGCATCGCCACTGCCAGACGAAAGGCCCAGAGCGGAATAGTTAGCAATCGGGTGCGGTGGCCAAGCGCAGCAAACACACGAGCAACCATGTCGCGGTAAACAAGCTTCTCGCCGCCCGAGATGTTGTAAGCACGGTTCGCAGCATCAGGCGCCCGCATTGCACCAAGACATGCGACTGCCACATCCGCTGCATGAATCGGCTGGCGCAAGCCCGTCGCCTTGCCCAACACCGGAAAGAAACCAAAGCGGCGAATAAAGCGTGCAATCTCAGTAATGTTCTTGTCCCTCCCCAGTCCGTAGATCAGCGTCGGACGCAAAATAACCCACTCAATGTCACGACTTTCCGCCCACGCCTGCACCCGCACCTCCCCCTCGATCAATCGAGCCGCGACGATATTTTCCGCCGTATCGCCCGAGCCGGCTTTCGTGAAACGGCTGGTGGATGACAACACCACAATACGCCGCGCGCCCATCGCCTCAAACAGCGCAAAATAGTCCGGCAACACCCAGATCGGTGCTAGGCATATCCAATAGGGCGTAACCCCCTCGTCCCTTCGGGGAGAGGACTGGGGTGAAGGGGGTTTAGCCAGTGGCAACTGCCGCCAGTTCACGCCGAAGCCACTTTTCGCCGCGCCCCGGGAAAACGCCACCACCTGCCACCCGGCACCGCACAACATTGGCAGCACACACTCGCCAATTAGGCTACTCGCCCCAAGAACCCCAACACGCCATTCAGCCACGCTCTAACCTAGCCTTGGCAAGAACAAGACAACCGCTGTAATAACCGGCCACTATGACAAAACGCAACCACACGCCTACAACAACCAACCCCCAAAGCACGCCTGGATACTGATTACGGAAAAACTTCTTGTAAAAGCGCAACATCCCATGATGCTTATGCCACTCGACAAAAAAAGGCCGACTACGACTGCATGCCCCCCATACATGGACAATCCTGGCATCTGGAACAAACAATATTTTCCAGGCTTTCAGTTTGAAGCGCATGCACCAGTCGAGATCTTCACAATGCAAGAAATAAGCGTCATCCCACGCTCCCACGTCTTCCATCGCCTCGCGCCTCACCAGCATGCACGCACCCGAGATTGCTTCAACAAAGGCCGGAGCGCTGGGGAGTGGCTGTTTGTGGAGCAAGAAGTCTGAAAAACCCTCGGGGAAAAACCTGGCCCAACGTGATAGGCCAAACGCCCTTATGAAAGCACGCTTAGGTGTAGGGAAAACCCGTCGCCCGCCCGGCTGCTCGGTGCCATCGGGGTTGCACAAAAAACCGCCGACCATACCTGCATCTGGCGACGCCTCCAAGACCTCAAGCATGCGCAATAGGGCATCCTGCGCGAGTACGCTGTCCGGATTCAGAAAGAGCACATGGGGTGAAGTTGAAGCCAATGCACCGATATTGCACGCCGCTGCGAACCCCATATTTTTGCCATTGCGGATAACAACCAGCCCATCGTTTTTGACCGTCTCTTCCAGGTCTTCAAGACTGCCATCCGCCGAATGGTTATCCACCACAAAGGCACGCGTAGCGCCAGCGGCAAAAACGGACAAAACACAGTCTGTCAGTAGTTTGCCTGCGTTATAGCTGACGATGACAACATCGCAGCCACTAGACAATTTTGGCTCCGCCAAAACGAAACCCCCATGTGTTGCCCACCCTAAATTGCTGAACTGATTCAATCGTTGTGCTGTGTTGTAAAGCCCGCTCGATCACGGCACTTATATCCCGCAACCCTTGACTGAGAAAGGTGCCTACCTCGCCGCCGCGAAATGCCATCTCCCCAAAATCCGTCGAAACAACTGGCAATCCTAAAGCCCGGTACTCGTAGTATTTAATCGGGTCAACCGAAGCAGTCAGCCTATTTTTCTTGAACGGGATCAAGCCAACATCAAATGCCTGCATTGCCACCAATGCCGCCTGATGATTGCAGGGGGGTAGCATTTCGATGTTACTGGGCAAATCAGCTGGTGCTGATGAAAATACCGGCCCGATCAATCGCACCACATTATCAGGGTGAGCTCTCGCTAGCTCAATCACCCAATCCCAATCAAACCATGTGGCAATTGTGCCTACATAGCCCAGTATCTTCTTACCATTGGCATTAGAAATGCGCACAAACTCTGGCATCAATTCGGCATCCAGCCCGTTATGCACCAGTTGGACATCCACCCCGATGAGACTCCACCGACGCTGGATGGCAGTTGAAGAAGCCAATACGCTGTCCACATTACGCACCAATTGGGCTTCTCGCCAACGCATTGCCCATCGCGAAAGTCCGGTATAAAATGCAGGAAAATCATCCATTGCGTCATATACAGAGCGCGTACCCCTGAACCGACTCACAACAGCCAAGGCCAACGCCGACGGCTTGCCTATCGCCAACAAGGTTCCCTGTTGGCTGGCAAAGGCATCAAGCTCATTGAACAACCGCTGCCACAATACAGCATTCACCCAGCCAGCCCCCGGCAGCGGCTCGATCGGCACTGCAGAAGGCCTGATCACCCGAAGCCACGGAGGGTTTGAACACTGCTGCCTACCTTCCTTTGCCCTCAAACGACGAAAGTCAGACAGCAAAGGGAAGCGGGTTGGGTACGGATCAACCCAAAGCACCTCATCGCCAGTACGCCCATGAAACCACTCGACAAACTTGTGTGGCCGTTGGGCAAAGCCCACCCAAGGAACTGGCGACAAATACACAAGGCGCATTACGAAAAGTGCGCTCTCAGCGTTTCAACGATCCGCTCTGCAGCATGGCCATCACCATATGGAGAAATCCCACGCACCATCGCTCGATAAGCCGCATCATCATCCAACAGGCGCTGCGCCTCGTTGACGATGCGATCGTAGTTTGGGCCCACAAGCTTGACGACTCCAAGCTCTACAGCCTCCGGCCGTTCAGTTTCGTCACGCAGCACCAGCACCGGCTTTGCCAAAGCCGGTGCCTCTTCCTGCACCCCGCCCGAATCACTGATGATCAGATAAGAACGCTTCATGGCCGCAACAAATGGCGCATAGTCCAAGGGTTCGCAAAGATGAATGTTCGAGCAATTTCCAAGCATTTCATGCGCGACATCCTTCACATTCGGGTTGGGGTGCACCGGGTAGAGAAACTGGACACCTTGATTACGTTCAGCAAGGGTCCTCAACGCCCGGCAGATGTTGCGGAACGGATCTCCAAAATTCTCCCGACGGTGCGATGTAATCAAGACCAAACGTTTATTGGCATCCAGGTCGATGCCAATCTCCAGCTCCTTCGCTGCTGTCATCAAAAGCGCATCAATGACGGTATTCCCCGTCACGATGATGTCGCTATCTGGCACCCCCTCGCGCAACAGGTTCTGACGCGAGCCCTCGGTCGGGGCGAAATGCCAACGCGCCAACTTGCCGGCAATCACACGGTTCGCTTCTTCAGGAAAAGGGCTTTGCATATCCCATGTGCGCAAACCGGCCTCCACATGCCCGATCGGAATCCGGTGATAAAAACAGGCCAGCGCCACGGTCATAACGGAGGTAGTGTCCCCTTGGACAAGAACCACATCAGGTTTTTCGGCCTGCAACATACCATCCAAATCCAGAAGCAGACGAGCAGTGAGCGTGGTGAGCGCCTGATTGGGTCGCATGATATCGAGATCGATGTCCGGTTCGATGCCGAAGAAGACCAACACTTGGTCCAGCATGTACCTGTGTTGGGCTGTTGCGAGAACTCGAACCGCTGCCCAAGGCTCCTTCTTCAACGCCAAAATAACCGGCGCCATTTTGATAGCCTCGGGGCGCGTTCCGACAACACACATTATTTTCTTCGTATTCATTTTTTAGTTTGACTCAGCTCCATAGATAATCTCCGACCAATTCGGTCTGCATTGGCCATAATTGTCAAGGTGTGCGATTTGGCTGAAAGCGTTGGCAGGCAAGCGCCATCAACAACAAAAACCCCGTCAAGCCCCTCTACCTCACCACGCGGCGACGTCTCCCCGGGCGCCGGCGACTCTCGCATCGGAAGCGTGCCAGCATAGTGAATATCACCGCCCGGACGCCCGACCGTAAAGCTGCCCGGCAACAGTAGCGCACCCATGGCCCAGTATGCCTTACGCAGTTTCCACCGCGCTTCATCCATTAATGGGGCAACGCTATCGCCGTACCTGCCGGAGACGACCAGAGAGCCATCCTCACGGAGTTTGACCTCAGCCTTTGTCAATTGCCCGGGCAGAAAAAGATTGCCGACCACACATGAACTCAGCAAGCCTCTCAACAGATCAATGCCGTACCGCCTACTCATCGGAATATGGCGCGCAAACTCCGATATCAGGATGCCGGTCGTCGAAAAGGTAGAGCCGAACGCGTTTATGCCATCGCTCAGGCACAAAGTAAACGACAACTGCCCCAACCCGAAAGCAGGCACCCGCTGAGCGCCCAGAAAGCTTGGTAACCACAGCAAGAACGCAGCTGACGGGCTTGATAACAAGGGAGCGGGGTGCCGTCGCCCCAGTGCTTTAAGCACGAAACGTGTGGTAGCCAGCGTGCCTGCGGCAAGAACGACCTTGTCTGCCGTAAGAGAGCGCCGTTCGCCATCACTGGCTGTCTGACCTGTCACCGCCCAGCCGCCGCAGTCGCGAGTCAGGCCATCGACCACAAAGCCGGATAGTTCTTTAAAGTTTGCATGCTTGCGCAGCGCGGGCAGATCATGCACCGCAGAATACAGCGAACCACGAGAGCATCCCCAGAGACAATTGCCTGAAAGGTCGCATGCCCGGCGATCAGAAATGTCCGCGCTCAATGCAGCGACCCGTGAACGCCCGAGCTTAAAATCATGAGCATGCAACTTGATCCTTCGCTTTGTATACCGATGGAACAAGCGAGTATGCAGTTTATCCATCGGTATCGGTGCATGTGCGAATTCATCCAGCCCGAAGTAATCCGCCATATCGTCGTCAGCCCGGCCGCTGATGCCGATGCGATGGCTAACCTTTGCATAAGATGCCATCATCTCCGAGGCTAAAAATGGAAGCTCAGCCAACTCACTCGCCGAAAGTTGAGCAACCCCGCAACCCCAGGCATTTGATAGCCCCCCTTTTGCCAAAGAGCCGACTGCAATGAACCTCTCGCCATTTATTTGGTTGTCGCGAGCAAAATCATCGAATGCATAAGCCTGTGAAGGCACCCGCAACTTGGGCGAAACAGCATCGCGCATCTTCAGTGCATGAAAACCCTCGCCTACCATCCACTTCCACTGATCAGCGTCATGCGTACGCGCCGAAACAAAATCCTCTTCCGGAGGCAGCACGCCAGGCTGTTTTCCCCCATCCACCATCAGCACCCGCAAGCCGGCCTCAACCAGCGGGAAAGCTGCCGAGACGCCTGCAGGACCACTGCCGACCACAATCACATCAAAATCAGGACTCACGAACTAACCTTTGACTGCGTCATGTCCAAGCGAAGCATTGGGGAGACAAAGACACGCGTCAGTCGCCAGAAAGCCTCGCCCGCCAGTGCATTCGTCATCGAAAGCATGCTACTTAGCAACCCATGCCTGCGGCCAAGCCCCAGAAAGCGGCCAGCCCCCGCCGGACTTGCCTCGGCCAGCATGGTCGCCGCATCCAGTCGCCAAAAGAACTCCTCACCCGCAGCGGCATCAGACCACGATGCCTTGCCGAGCAGCGACAACAAGATCGGGCAACTCAGAAAGATTCCGGACAATCCAAATTCCCGCCCCCCACGCAAGCCTTCAAGGGCTCGAACGTAACGGCGCAACACGGCACTACCCGGCTGTTCTTTCAATATATAAACCAACAGCGCTTGCCCCTCACGCAACAATCGCCTTCTTCTATCATCACCGGACGGGTGCAGCCCGGCCGGTAAAGGACGCAGCGTCAGTCCAAGATGGCCGAGATCCGATGCAGTTGCCATCGCAGGCAGATCAAATAATGAAGGTAAGCGATCCAGCCCCAACCGCGTTCGCCATACCGCTCCTATAAGCGCCACAAAGAGATTGATAACCACGACAGGCACAGGTACAAAGACTCGCCTGCAACGTAGCCGTGACTTGGCAATTTCACCAAGAAACATTGAAAAAGAAATGGGCACAGATGTCGCAAGAGAATACACGCCGGACTTAACTTCACTCCGCTCGGCAATGCGGAGCAAGCCCTCTGCAAGATCATCCACGTGTATGGGTTGTACCCGGGGTGCAGGCATGAACGCCGGCAGCAGCGGCAATTTCTGCACGACCTTTACCAGCGTACCGTACAGCCCGCGCAATTCGCCGCCATAAACCTGCCCCGGTCGAATCACACAGCCCCCGGCAGACAACACATCTTGCTCGATGCGCCACTTGATCCGCCCGTAGGCAGTAGGTGCATCAGCTCGAGCCGTCTGGCTGGATACGAAAATGAATCGCGCGCCCGCTTTGTCAGCCGACTTGATCAGCCTTTGTGCAGCGGCCACCTCGCCGACCTCATCCAACAAATTGCTTGCCGCCATATCCGCTGCCAGATGCACAACGACATCCGTACCTGCAGGCAGGACGATAACTTCATTTGAGGCCAGATCAAAATGAAGCCATGATGTATCAGGAAAGGCGGGTTGTTGACGGGATGCCATTACGACATCGTGACCCCGCATCATTGCCAAATATGTGAGGCGCGCACCGATGTACCCGGTAGCACCGGTTATTATCATTCTCACAAACCTGCTCCGGCAGAGCCTGTTTTCTTCAAATGAGTCCGCTGCCCGGCGAAAATAAAATGCTTGCTGAGCAAGTAGGTCAATCCGACACAAATGACATCTGCAACAAACTTTGCGGCAACCGGCTCGGGAATCCATACCAGCAACAATGCAAGAATCGCCGAGGCAACAGGCACATTCAGTGCCAGCAGAACAAAATATCGAATGGCCTGCCCCCTTGCAGCAACACCTTCTGCAACACGAAAAGTGAAGTGCCTATGCGCAACAAAAGCAAAAAGACCGGCCGTAAGTTTGGCCACGACATTGGCCGCAACAGGCCCGACTGCTCCAGTGAACAGCACGCCCAAGAACATACCCATATCAATGCCATAGGCCAGCAGTTGAATTGCGCTGTAGCGGAGGAAAGTCATACCTTCACCCTGCGAATGATAATCACATGATGTAATGCAGACCACCTGTTGAACGGCGAGATCAGCTTTTCCAGCAATCCGACAATCCCAGTGAAGGAATCCGGGAGGATCTGCCGAAAATTCAGACCGCCGGAAAGCAGATACTTCAAATAGTTTCCTGCGAGCTCCTGGTGCACGATCTTGAGAGACGGGAATCTTTTCTCATATAGTTCTCTATCACGAACAAACACGATATAACTCAGTGCCTGATTCGCGCCGTTCATCGGACCGGCCACCGGCGTCTCCCAAGAGGGATAAGTCTTGTCGAAGCCCTCCGTCCGAAATAATCGCTTATACAGAAAGGTGGCGAACGGGCCATAGTATGGTTCAAGCAATATGGCCCCTCCGCCCGGCACTAATACCCGATCCAGCTCATGAAAAAATCGGTCTGGATGCGGAAAGTGGTGAAAACAGTTCTGCCCGTAGATCACCTTGACAGACTGGTCTGTGAAATCCATCGCTTCCGCATTCACCACCTTGTCTAGATGAGGCGCATCGACAATATCCGTTGCCAACACTTCAGGATAGGAATCGCGCATCGGCGAGACTCCGGCGCCCAACTCGACCTTTGCACCTTCGCCCGAGAGGAGCTGCTGCTCCAGTCTCCTGAATAAATGATGGAATTCCATGAACACTTCGCGCAGCATGCGTTTCTTTTCCAGCATCTTGCGATGTAATTCCAGCCGGTTTTCACCATCAACGTCCATGCCATTGAGAAGTGGATCGCGCAGCCGATCGAGCAGTAATCTCATTTATCCACCCCAATCGCCGATAAGTCCCGCGCACGGAACGCTTTATGCCTTGGCCTGCGCGGCACCGAACCGATGTCATTGCCCAAGAAGGCCAACAGAAACTGTAAACCCATCAGAATGGGGAGCGCCGCCAGCATCACTGTTCCGGCTGATGTGGCCGTGTTCTCCTGCGCCGACTCGTACCAACTGTACAGCCCAAACCCCGCACCAAACGATAGAAGCAGCAAACCCAGCGGCAGCTCGATGGATGCCAATGACAGATCACGAAGGTAATAATTGTAGAAGATGCGCTTGAAGAAATTCCGCACATGCTTAAACAAGAACTCGCCGATGATCTTTGATATCTTCAGACCGCTCACCTCTTCACCGTATTTCGCGCTCATGGGCACATCAACCACCACCGCCCGAAGCGTGTTGAGGCGGAACAGGATGTCGGTCTCGAAGAAATAGCGTTTGCTGAGCTTGGAAAACGGCAAGTGCCGCGCAACATCGGCATGGATAGCAGTATAGCCATTGGTAGGATCGAACAGATCCCAGTATCCGGTTGAGAGCTTGGCCATCAGTGATAGCACGGCATTGCCGAACAAGCGCATGCCTGGCATAGCGCGGATCTCTTCGAGGTCATAGAAGCGATTACCTTTGGTGTAGTCCGCCTCTCCCGTCATGATCGGCCAGATGAAATCGGGTATGAGTGCGGGATCCATCTGCCCATCGCCATCGACCTTGACAATCACATCGGCACCCTCTGCGATCGCAGCGCGATAGCCTGCCATCACCGCACCGCCGACGCCTTGGTTCTCTGCATGAAAAAGCACCCGCACTCGCGGGTCGCCCACATTCGCATGTACGAACTTGCCGGAGCCTTCCGGACATGCGTCATCAACCACATAGATTTGATGCACCTCAGCACCAATGCCAGCGATCACTTCGAGTATGTGCCGCGTGACTTTATAACAGGGGATTACCACGGCAACACAGACTTCGTCCGCATCACAGCGGCCGGCATCCTTGAATTTATGGAGCTTCGTCGCGATGTTCATTGTCTGAGTGAATTGCTCTTGAATTGGAGAGGTGTCGCTGTGTGGCCGATCACATAAACGATCGCAACAGCGGCAGTTGTCGGCGCGGTGACTTCCATCGCCTGTTCGGTCCAGTCTGGTGTACAGTCAAAAGTTTTGAGGTCAGCGGTGACGAACTGGCCTTTGTCATCCAGCCAGTTGATCTGAACGCGCCCCAGGGTCGCTTCTTTAAAGCACCGTGCAACGACAGTATTCAGATATCGCTGCCCGGGTGAAACTGCGAGTGCCTGCGTTGCCGATGCAGCGACACTTGTAGTTATCACTCCAGAAACTGCGTCATAACCCGCCCCGGGGGCAAGCGCCCAACCGTCAGTGGAAGAAAATTCCGGATTCTTTAGCAACTCCGCCTGGAAACGATAGTCGGCCCTGACTCTGCGAACGCTGATTGAGCCATATTCGGCGATCGACTCCGTCGCCTTGCCTATCAACTCACGCTTTTCTGAACCGCCCGACCAGCTTGAATCCAGAATGACAAAATCTACGCCGCGCTGTAACAGAACATTCGCGACAGCATGTGCCGTGCTCGCGGCATTGATCTCACCCTGAAACCTAAAGTTATACCAATTCGAATAAAGTGCATCTGCCTTTAGACCTGCGGTCAATGGGTGAGAAAAAATAGCCACCGGAGCTCTGCCGACGTTGAGTAGATTGACCAACTCAACGGCATTTCTAATGGGGAGTCTGCCCTGCAAGTAAGCATCACGATGCACTTTATCCCCGATCGATTTGAGCGGTAAGTCTCTGTATTGCGCGCCAGCGCCAAGGAATAACAGATTAAGCAAGACAGTTCCGGTTGCTGCGGCAACCCACGCGGCTTTGACTAACTTGCTTTCGGTTAATGCACCACCTAGCACGAGGCCCATGACAGCCGCCAGAATCGCCCACGCTGGAAATGCATACCGCAAGTAACTCACCGATTGAAATACTGCAGCCACAACCATTGCCCCAACCAGCAGCAAAGTTACTCCCTTGTGCTGTTTGTTCGCAAACAGAATGATTGCAGCCGGAACAAACAATAGCAGCCACTGAAAACCCGATGCGCCGGCACTTGCTTCAAGATACTTAGCAGAGTCGAATGTCGCCCGATATAAAACATCCCATGTAACCCCCTTACCGAAGATAGTTGCACTATCGAAGTTGACAGGCGGATAGTATGACGACTGAAATATGCCGTTGAAGAAAGGGAAGACAGGGTTGCCAGTCAACCACCATGCTGTGAAATAAGGGATCAGGCCGACAAGCAAGAACAGGCCAGTCGCCGTAAACCAGGATGACAAACTGGTTGTCCTGAGCCAGGATTTGAAATGCCAGAGCACAAGCAACAACAACACCGGCAATATTGTGAGCGTTACCGATTTTGTTGCCACCGCCAATCCAAGAAGCAGGGCAGCAAGCGGCATTCCTGATTTAGATTCGTCCGTTGCAGAGTACTGTCTGAGTAACGCCAATGTGCCTGCAACGACAAACGCTGCCCAAACCGATTCAATGAACAAGCTGCTGCTCTCTGTAAAAGTCAGCGGCGTCGATAAGAATATAAGTGCAGCCCACCTTACACCCTTAATCGCCCCCCCAGCCCATAGCACCAGATCGCGCACTAGCCATCCAAGGACAAGAATAAAGCCGAAGTTGATGAGTCGAACTGCTGTTTCACCAGCCAGCATGTAGCCAACTGAAAATATCCAATCCCCTAGCATGGGCATCACCGCCCAAACATAGGTGTCCGCATCAAAACCCCACTGGTGCCTCAATGCCAGGTGCGCTGGTATGAACAGGTGCATCGCCAACGCGTCGTGCCCCACCTCCGGCATCAGTGCAACAACGAAGAAAACCAAGGCGATGACTGCAATAGATGCATCAAGCCAATTGATCTTGAACGCGGAGGTGTCATTCTTGGCCAGTGAGGCCATAAACCTTCGCCCGCATTCCGTAACGTTGCGCCACCCAAGCAACACGGGCAGCGCCAGCGCAACGCCATAGACGCCCGGGTAATTAACCGGAAAATGTGCAAGAAACCCGATTGCCGTGCCATATACACCGGCACCAATCAAAAAATTGGTCAGCCAAGTTTCTTCGGTATTTATTCTGAGAACGGAAAGAATCGATTTGCCAAGAATGGCAGAAGCAAAAGCAAACCATAGCGTCACCAGCAGAGACCATAACGCACCGGACAAGAGAGCCATGCCCGTTGCGATGATCGCACCGACAAGTAGCGGATTACGCTTGCTCCAGAAAGAACCCGCAAAGACTAGTCCCGCACAGACGCCCATGAAGGTCAGGTATCGGAAAAGTGCACTTGCGTCGGCCCAGGGCAGTGTTTGCGGCCATGGCAGATGAACGAGTCCCCAGATCGTCAGGACGACGCCGGCCATGAGCGACAGGCCCAGCACTATCTGAATGAATCGCTGATTGATCGCTGAGTTCATATCATCCTCGGGCGATAAACACCATGCAATTCAGTACCGCGGCCACCGTTTCTGAAACAAGTGCACTCTGCCTGGACAGCCTTGTGGATCCACATCCGGTCTTCCGGGTTTTTCAGGGCATAGTTGTCGCTATATGCAAGATTGATAATTCTCCAGAGAAAACAATTGAGCCGATAGATGTGATCCTGCTGAAACCAGGTATCCAGCGTCGACTCTATGTCTTCACTTCGAATCCCTTCAAAGCATCCTGCCGAGTAATCCTTGTCAGGTATCGTGTGATCGACGGTGCCCGTGTGTCTGTTCAGGCGCAGCCTTTCCGGAAGCTGGCTGAAGAATGTATTGGCGGCATCCATCGCGTCGGGCCATAGCCTGTTTCCGTTGCGGCCGATGTTTTCGCCTATGCTCCAGAACTCCCCGCCTTCACTCAGGCTGGCATGGCAGAATCCGAACAATCGCTCAAGCTCGACAATATGATGCAGGGCGGAGACACACAGGATGATGTCCCACTTTTCCCCGAAGTTCGACAACTCATTCACGTTGGCTTCTATCAAGTCAACCTTGACCGAACGCGGGAACTGCTGTGCCGCCATTCTGAGCAGGTCGCTATTGATATCCAGCAGCGTCCACTCGGCCAGGTCGCCGACTTGCGCAGCGAATCCAGCCTCGATCCGTGCTGCGCCACTGCAAAGCGACAATACCCTGACCGGGCCATTAGCCGTTCTCGATTTGAGTCTGGCCGCGAAATTGGGTGGCCGTTGCGCGATTTGCCGCCCAAGCAGTCTGCTCGCGTAGTCATAGGGCGATTCATCCTGCACAGGCGCGATATCCGCCAACAACTCAAGCTGCGGGGTATCCACTGCTTCCGGCCTGTCACGCCACGTCACTCTCCGCACCGTGCGAGCAATCTCGCTGCCGCCCGCTTTTACATTCTCAGCCAAGCGGCCCTGGACGTTCGTGTACATCTCATGTTTGTAAACATTGCTGAAATGTTCGATCTCGTTCTTGATGCGAATTTCTGCAAAGGACCGGGCCTGCGTAAGCGCAAGCTTGTTCTTTCTCGCGATGCAGAATTCCGAGACCGCCAGCCAGTCGGCAGACGGATCGTTCTGCGGGCCTGGCATGCAGCGCATGCCGACGCTGATGCTGCTGCCCGCCAGCCACCCCAGGTCGAGTTGTGCCACACGCCATTCGCCGTCCTGCTTGCCCCCCGAAACAGGGAGCGCAAGGATCGTTTCATACTCGTGCCCCCTCATGCCGACGATGATCTCGCACACCAAGCCGTCTGCGCTTATTTCTGGCAACCCGGCCGCATAGCGGATGTACAAACTGAAATCTTTTCCGACCGATAGTTCGTCACTGAAGGTCAGCTCATCTCCCGCCCGCAGGATGATGGAGTGCCGCTGCTCACTGCAATGTTGAATTGGCATCCACCGCGCCAGACCGACAGCGGGGCCGGCCACCTCGAAGCGTGCCCCCTCATCGAGAACGATTGCGTCACCGGAATGAACTGGAGGCCCTTCTTCCTCAGGTGCTCCCTTGGGCTGGCATTCCTGAGATCGCCGTAGATAGCCGGACAAGCGTCGTCCTATAATCTTGATGTCCATTCAATACCCACCTCAGTGCAAGAATCGAATATCGTTAGGGAGTGATCTCAAAGTTCCCCAACTCGATCTTTGTGCTTTTTGTTGTGTAGACCAGATAGACGGGCACTGTCTTCGGTGTGGCAATAAGGTTTGGTGGCACTTGGGCCGATCCGCCTTTGTCCGGGATAACAGCAACTCCCGTCAGTTTTTGGTCGCCAAACCAAACTTCCAGATTTTTTGCATTGCCGGGGCCGGAAAACTCAAACCAGATCGCCGAATCTCCATTCGGTTGGATCGAAAACCCTTTGCCAGCCTGTGTAGCACGTGGCCCCCAGTTCGTCACCTTGATAACATTTTCCGCTCCCCCAGCGGACACCTGCTTGTCATCCGAACACCCGTTCATCATCCCTAGCATGGCGATTACGACTGTCATCTGCATCAACTTGCTCATCAATTTCGACATCTTTATATCTCCTGTTGTTTAAGACTGGACATTCATGCTTCTGTTTTGCGATATGAATGGGGCATCCATTGCCCCCATTTTTTTTCATATAGCGCCCTGTTCCTTTGCATCAGCGCTTCTCTGTCGGAGCTTCTTATCTTGCCGAATGATGCAGACAGATGATGATGGATGAACACATCCTCGGCACAGGCAATACGAAATCCCTGTTGCTCAACCCTGCGACAATAGTCATCGTCCTCAAAGAAGCCGCGCCCGAAAGCTTCGTCCAGCGCGCCGACCTTCGCATAGATTGCCCTCGGCATCAGGACACAGAAGAACGCCGCTGTTCGCAGCGGGTAAAGCTGCCCGACATGACGGCGCATGTAAGCCGCGGCATTGGCCTGCATTTCGTCCATGTTGGCATAGTGGATTTCAATGCGCGCTTCGTTGCCGATATTGTTGGTGACCGGGCCGATAATGCCTATGGTTGCATCGCGCCGCAAATGGCCTAGCAAAGTGCGCACCCAGCCGGTCGTGGCATAAGTGTCATTGTTAAGCAGGACGAGATATTCACCCGTTGCGATCTCCAGCCCCTGATTGTTGGCGGCGGCAAAGCCTCGGTTATCCTCGTTCAGGATGAACGTACGACCTTTCGCGCAGCCCGCCCATTCTGGAAGGAACTCACGAGTGCCGTCACTGGAGGCGTTGTCCACCACGACGATTTCAAGATTGTCATACTGGCTGTGCTGTTCAAGGCTGTGCAAGCAGGCGCGCGTCATTTCGAGGTTGTTGTATGTCACGACTATTACGCTAACTTTCGGGTCGCGCACCGGGGATTCGACCTCACGAATCAGGTCAGCGCACCTGTGTATCCAGGTCTGCCCCTCGGCAAAGGCCTGCCGGCGCTGCACCAGCTCTGCCGGCTCAGGCCGCAGCAGCACGGCCGCTACCGCTGCCAGAAACGCTTCCTGATCGGGTGCTGTATACAGCAAGCCCTCGAACTGTTTCATCTCGGGCAAGTCCACTGCGACCACAGGCTTGCCGGCACTGAGGTATTCGTATGCCTTGACCGGATTTGTGGCCAGTGTGAGCGGGATGACCCTGAACGGCAGCAGGCAGACATCGAAACCGTGGAGATAATGCGGCAACTGTGCATACGGCATCTCGCCCGTGAAGGTGACGTTGGACAGATCTGCCAGCCGTTCTTTGGCACGCACGGTGTCCGCCCCGATCAGCAGTACGTTGCAATCTGGATGTTGTCGCGCAACGGCCTCGACAAGCTCCACATCGAACCATTCGGCGATAGCGCCGTAATAGCCGATAATCTTCCTTCCCTGCGTATCGCGATAGACGCTTTCCGGCCTGTGTGCGAAATGCACATACTCTCCAGCATTTCGGATCAACGCACGCTGTCTGGCATGCGGCGCCAGCGCATCATCCAGCCATTGCGAGGTGGTGATGGTCAGCTCGGCCTGCCCCAGCATTTCCTTCTCGATCTGCATCAGCGGCTCTGCGTTGTTACCGAAGCCCTCGTGGTGATCCATGCAGTCATAGACCAGGCGGCTGTTTGGCAACACGGATGCCGCTTCAAACCAGAACGGATGCTCGACCATAGATACGGTAGGATTGCTGTCGGCCCAAGCCAGCATCTCGCCGATGCTGCCCCTCAGTTGCGTGACAGTATCGCCACTTGGTGCATCGAAATATATGCGCGGCGCACGTTTGACGAAGAGCCGGATCTGGAACAGGGAACCCTCCGCATTCAGCGGCTCGGCCTTGAAGCCGCAGTGGTCGTTGTCAATGAAGTTGGGGGAGATATAAAAAACGCGCCTGCCCGTCTTTGCCAGACCCAGCGATAGTTGCTGCGGCCGCTGGTGGCGGAAATGCCAGTCTATGATGCCCCAAACGATGTAATCCGGCTTGTCCGCCTGCACGACGAGTAACAGATCTTCTGGCGGAGAGGCCGCCACCACCTGCTGGTTGCCATGAAACGGCACTTGCGCTGTATCGCCGAACAACTTGTAATAGACAAGACTCAAAAACCTTTTGGCCGGATAAGGCAAAGGCAAGCGGTGATAACGACGGCGCAGCCCCTGCACGATTTGCTGGCAATCTTCACCCACAAAGCCATGACGCCAAAATCGGGCGAGGAAGCGCAGAGGACTCGTCAGGCGCCAGGATTTGGAGTTCTTCATCGTCGCGATCTTTTGACCAAGTTCTCCAATCTGCTGGTCGCGCTCGGCCAGCGTGGCTTGCATCGACTGACCCCATGTTGAGAGTTCTTCGATCTTGCGATTAAGACCCGTCACCTGTTCATCGCGCTCGGAAAGCGTGGCTTGCATCGACTGACCCCATGTTGAGAGTTCTTCGATCTTGCGATCAAGACCCGTCACCTGTTCATCGCGCCCGGAAAGCGTGGCTTGCATCGACTGACCCCATGTTGAGAGTTCTTCGATCTTGCGATTAAGACCCGTCACCTGTTCATCGCGCCCGGAAAGCGTGGCTTGCATCGACTGACCCCATGTTGAGAGTTCTTCGATCTTGCGATCAAGACCCGTCACCTGTTCATCGCGCCCGGAAAGCG
>Ga0207952_1000621_pt1 | contig 23967 bp, 28 predicted proteins | sample SubbioR12Aug_8Ca_FD_184831 | JGI IMG/M metagenome (GOLD analysis project Ga0207952, IMG submission 184831) | Serpentinite rock and fluid subsurface biosphere microbial communities from McLaughlin Reserve, California, USA - CR12Aug_8Ca (SPAdes) | ecosystem: Environmental > Terrestrial > Deep...
TGTCGCTCTTCGACCTGCCGCGGGAAGAACGGCTCGGTGAAGTGCAGAAGCTGGCCGACGATGCGATGCGGAGGATTGGCGACATCCTCCCCGTGCCGGCGGTGCCGCTTGTCTGCGCGGCCATCCAGACCCTCAATGCCGACTACCTGCCGCGCGCGCAGCTGCTGGAACGGGTGGACCAGCTCCGCGAATCGCTCGCAGAGGACGGGCGCGTGCTCGTTGACCCCAGTGAGCCCACCGATCAGCTGGTGGACCGCGCGCTCGAGTTGCTCTGGATCAGGCGCGGTATAGCCCGCAGCGCAGAAGGGATCGTGGTGCTCGCCAGCGGGCGTGAACTGGTGAGCTACTACGCCAACTCCATCGCCCACCTGCTCGGCGAGTTCGAGGCGGCGGTGAAGGCGCGGGATGTGCTGCCGGTGTATTCCGTCGTGGATTTGTAGGCTTCCGCCCGGTCGCGAAGTAGTTACATCGGCGGAAGCAGAACATACACGATGACGCAACCCGCTCGGCCCGGATCGAGGACGCCTCCCGATGGGACGACACTTGTTTAGATAGGAGATAACCCACGTTTTGGAAGCACAAAGCCAGTTTAGATTGGAGAAACCAGATGCAAATATCGGACGCCCCTGATTTCTGACAAGTAGGCAGCTGCTCAGGATAGGTCTCCCGGCGATCGTGCCAGGCCGATGCTGGCTTCACAGGACAATCGGACTGATTAGATCTGGAAAATCCGAACTAACTATGTGGTGGCCAGGGTTTTTGCCTCGTCTGAGCCAGTTCTCATCGGACAATGCCTAAGTGTCATCGCGGCATCGGTCTATCAGGAGGCGACTGGTGGCCGTTCCAAACGCAACATCGAAACTTACATCTGTGATACCAAATGTGTTCATTGCGAACTAGGCCCTGCACACGTGAACTACCTCAAACCAACCTCGCAAATTGCGAGTCAGATCGGGTTAATCCTATCTCAGTCTAGCGGACTTTGCTCTTATTACGGTATGTTCCTATCTATCGGAGCCGAGTCCACTGTTGATCGAGTGTCGAGCACTGCCGTGCGGGAACACACCGCTCCTCGGCGGCGCAAGACCGCCTGGACTAACAAGAAGATCGCATGTTGCATCGGATTTAGCTTATGTAATGGAGCGACGATGAACCTTGTGCAAGGGTTGAAAGCCATTGCGAGCCCGACGAGGCTCAGGATTCTCGAGTTGTTGGGCGATCCTGCAGTCGCAAACGCCGGTTTCCGCCAGCATGGCGTCGTCCAACGCGGCGCCACCGCGACAGCGCTGCGCCGTCTCCTGGGTCTCTCGCAGCCGGCGCTGAGTGAGCAGATGCAGAAGCTGCTCAACACAGGGCTTGTGGAGGCCCAGCACGTCGGCCGGTGGGTTGTGTACTCGCGCGACGAGGAGCGCATCCGTCAGTTGCGGCAGACGATTCTGGAAAAGCTGCTTCCGCCGGCAACGGGCACGGCCGCCTCCCCGGTTGCTGGCAGCGACTGACGGCCGGCATTAGCCATTGTAGATTCGCGACTTACGTCGCTTGAACTCGGAGACGCGCCGGTCTATCTTTCCAGACTGTTCCGTGCCGCCCTGGGAATCCTTGGCGATCCACGCAGAAGCAGAAACACGAACACGAAGAGTGAATGCCAACGATTAACCAGCTGGTGCGCCGTGCTCGGCGCCCCGTGGGCGCGAAGGACAAAGCGCCTGCGCTGAAGTCCAATCCGTTCAAGCGTGGCGTCTGCACGCGCGTCTACACCACGACCCCCAAGAAGCCGAACTCGGCCCTCCGCAAGGTCGCCCGTATTCGCCTCACCAACGGATTCGAAGTCACCGCCTACATCCCGGGCGAAGGCCACAACCTGCAGGAGCACTCAATCGTGCTCATTCGCGGCGGCCGCGTGAAGGATCTCCCGGGCGTTCGTTATCACATCGTCCGCGGCAAGCTCGACGCATCCGGCGTCAATGGACGCAACAAGAGTCGCTCCAAGTACGGCACGAAGAGGCCGAAGGGCGGCAAGGTCGGAGCCAAGGAATGAGTCGCCGAAAGAAGAGCGTAAAGCGCGTGATCCTCGCGGACTCGCGCTACGATAGCCAGACGGTTTCCAAGTTCATCAACGTCCTGATGTACCAGGGCAAGAAGGCCACGGCCGAGAAGATCTTCTACGGCGCGATGGACCTTGTGGAAGCCCGCACGTCGCAGACTGGCGTGACCGTGTTCAAGCAGGCCCTGACGAACCTCAAGCCCGTGGTTGAGGTGAAGAGTCGTCGCGTCGGTGGCGCCACCTACCAGGTGCCGGTTGAAGTGCGTCCCGAGCGCCGCACGGCGCTGGCGATGCGCTGGCTGATCTCGTACTCGCGCGATCGCAACGAAAAGTCGATGGCCGAAAAGCTGGCCGCCGAAGTGATCAGCGCGAGCAAGGGCGAAGGCAACGCGGTCAAGAAGAAGGAAGACACGCACCGCATGGCGGATGCGAATAAGGCATTCGCGCACTACCGCTGGTAGCAATAACGGCGAGTAGACGGTAGGCCGTAGACAGTAGACCGAATGCGGCAGAGGGGCCCCGGACGAAGGTTCGGGGCCCTTCGCTTTTGGCACGGATTCTTTCACAAGACCGCGCCGTGACTTAGACTCGCTGCCGTGAATAGCGTCGCGTACGTCGTCCTCATTCTGGTATTTGCAGCGCCGGCTGGGGCGCAGCAGCCCGACGCACCGCTCACGCCCTTTCAACGGCAGAAAGCCGAGACGCTGCTCCGCACGCAGCTGGCCTGTCTCGGCTGCCACGAGTTGAATGGCGACGGCGGGCGCGTGGCACCCTCACTGTCCGACGTCGGGAAGCGGCGCTCGTCACGATACATCAGGGCGATGGTCACCGACCCCCGCGCGGTGCTCCCCGGTTCGGCGATGCCGCAGCCCGTGATGGCGGCGTCGGTGCGCGACCTGATTGTCCGCTTCCTCAGTGCGGGTGCGACCGGCGCAGATCTCGCCTCTATGCCGGCGCCCAAAGGCGGGGCGACTGTTCCCGAACCCGCTCCCCACGGTGCCACGCTCTATGCGAAATGGTGCGCCAGCTGTCACGGTGCGACCGGACGCGGCGACGGTGAGAACGCCGCGCGTCTCCCCATCGCACCGGCGAAGCATGCTGATGCCGCCGCTATGGGCAAGCGTTCCGACGATGCGCTGTATGATGTGATCGGCGTGGGCGGCGTGCCGTACGGACGGAGCGCGCGGATGCCCGCGTTTGGTGAGACCCTTTCAGTCGCCGAAATTCGAGCCCTCGTCGCTCAGATTCGGACCTTGTGCAACTGTCAGGGTCCGTCGTGGTCACGGCCCGGTGGCAAATGGTAAAGCGCAAAAGGCCACGCAGGGATAAGGCGTCGGAACCCGAGGCCCCACCGGCGACGGGCCGGCTACGAAAGCTGGCTATCGGATTGATAAGCGTTGGCTTTCTTGCGGCGATATGGTGGCCGCTCCGGTACTCGCTCCCCGGGCCACTCGGAGCGACAACGGTTCCTGTGCCACGCCAGACAACGCCGGTGTCGACCGTGTCGCGCGAGGACTTCGTGGGCGCGGAACGCTGCGCGGCGTGTCACGCAGCGGAGCACGACCGTTGGGCTGCATCCACACACGGCCGTGCCGGGGGCGCGCCGTCCGCCGAGATGGTAATCGCGCCATTCAATGGACGCCCGATTCGGTTTCGTGACGCAGTGGTCACCCCCCGTGTGCGCGGCGGGGACTGGGAGTTCGTGGTTGCCCGAGATGACCTGCCGGTCGAGGTCGTGCGCGTGGATGGCGTGATTGGGCGCGGTCACATGGAGGGTGGTGGTACCCAGGGCTTCGTGACGCGTCGCACCGACGGCACGGTGCGGTTCGTGCCGTTCGACTGGTCGCGCCAGGGCCAGACCTGGTTCTGCAATACGAACTCGCGTACGGGAAGCGGCTGGGTGCCCATCACCGAAGCGATGCGAATCGCCGAGTGTGGCGACTGGCCACCGGCGCGTGTGATGGGGGACGTGCCGCGGTGGGCCAACTGTCAGGGCTGTCACGGGAGTCAGGTGGCCGTGGACGATTCGGCGGGTTCGCATACCACCCGCTGGACGTCGTTGGCGATCAACTGCGAGAGTTGCCACGGGCCTGGCCGACGGCACGTGCAACTGGCGGAGAACGGTGAGATCGCGCGCAGCGCCGATATCGGGCTCGTATCGCTCGCCACGCTCGACAAGGACGCGTCGAACCGGGTCTGCTTCCAGTGCCACAGTGTGAAGGACCAACTCCAGCAGCGGTACATGCCTGGAGACTCGCTCGAACTGTTCTATTCGCTCCGTCTGCCGACGCTGGGCGATCGTCCGCTGCACTCCGATGGCCGGGTCCGCACGTTTGCGTACCAGGAGGCCCAGTCGTACAGCGACTGCTACGTGCGGGGTGGAATGACCTGCACGGCCTGCCACGATCCGCACGCGCAGTCCTATCGAACGGTGACGGGCGCGCCGATCCCGGGGCGTATGGATGATCGCCAGTGTACCTCGTGCCATCCCAGCAAAAGCGTCGACGTGTCCGCGCATACGCTGCACGTGCCCGGTTCGCCGGGGAGTCGCTGCACCGCATGCCATGCGCCGTACCTGCAGCAGCCCGAGACAATGAACCGGCGCACGGGTCGCGCGCCGATTCGCTATGCACGTTCCGACCACGCATTTCCGATTCCACGGCCGCGCGCGGACAGCGCACTTGGAGTCCGCACGGCCTGCGCGGCCTGCCACGGCACGAGCACGACCGCACAGTTGGAAGCGCAAGTGGCCGCCGGGTGGGGCGAACTCAAGCCGCCCGCCGTGGCCGAACCGCATGACAAGGCGCGGACATTCGCCGCTCTGGCCTCGCGGTTTGAGGCCGTCGGTGCACCTGACAGTCGTCCGGCGCTCGGAGATGAGCGCGATGCCTTGATGGCGCAGATGCGCGACGCGGATGTCGACATCCGTGCATTGGCGCTGGCAACGCTGCACCTTCGGAACGGAACTGATCCCACCGCGCGCCGGGCAATTGCCCGCACCGCGGCGCGCGAAGGCGCTCAGGATTTTGCGCTCCGATCTCGGTGGGCCACCATTCTGGGGTTCGCTGGCGATCGGTACACGGAAGCCGGCGATCTGTCGGCCGCCCGAATCGCCTACGATCGTGCACTCGAGGCGATGCCAGACCACCCCCGGCTGCTGCAGAACCGGGGCAATGCCGCACGGGCCAGCGGCAATCTCGGGGTGGCTATTGATTCATATAGAAGCGCACTGGCGCGCGAACCCCAAAACGCGCTCACCCTCGTGAACCTCGGGATCGCCTTTCAGATGGCTGGCGATTCGGTGCAGGCGGCCGGTGCGTTCCGCCAGGCGGCCGACCTCGATCCCGCCGAACCACTGGCCTGGTTCAACCTGGGAAATGTCATGCTGATCCGGGGCGATCTGCCCGGGGCTGCGGGGCATTTTCGCAGGGCGCTCGCGCTCGACGGGTCGCTGGTCGACGCGCATTTCCAGCTGGCGCGCATCGCACTGCTCACCCGAGACACCCGCGCGGCGCTGATCGCACTGCGCCAGGGGTTGGCGCTGGACTCCTCAAACGTCGCTGCGCGAAACCTCATGGTCGAGCTGGGCCGAGCCCTGCAACCGTGACGTCGCCTACGCGTAACCGAGACCGGGTGTTGACAGAAACGACGCTGGAGAGGTATTTAGGGGTGCCGTAACCGGTCTCGCCGAACGATGGATTCGCTTGGCGCGTCCGGACTTACCCATGTTTTTGTGAAGTGTGTTCCCCCCCAATTGCCGGAGGGCAGGTCATGCCGCAGTCCCTGAGGTGGCGCATCGCCACCGCGCTCGTCGCCCTGGCGAGCTTCGCGCTCCCGGGCGTTGTTTCCGCCCAAGGTACCGGAACCGTGGAAGGCACGGTTACCGACGCCGCTTCCCAGCGCCCGCTGGCGAATGTGCAAGTGTCCATCCAGGGGACGGGGGCCACAGTCGGCGCCCTGACTTCTGCACAGGGCACTTTCCGCATTCCCAATGTGGCGGTCGGCAGCCAAACGGTTCGCGCGCGCCTGATCGGCTACGCCGCCACGACCGCGACGGTCAATGTGACCGCCGGCGGAACGGGACGGGTGAATATCGTGCTCCGTCAGTCGGCGATCGAACTCTCGGCGGTCGTGACGACCGGCACGGGCGGCAGCCAGGTGGAAGCCCGAAAGCTCGGCAACACGGTTGCATCGGTTGAGATGCCGGTGAATGTCCCGGTGGCGAACTTCTCGGATGCGCTGCAGGGCCGCGAGCCGGGCCTGATGATGCTTCCGTCGTCCGGCACCACGGGCGAAGGCTCCCGCATCCGGATCCGCGGCAATGCGTCGCTCTCGCAGAACAACGAGCCGATCGTGTACGTCGATGGCGTGCGCATCGACAACGGCGGTGGGTTCAGTGGATTCGTGGGAACCGGCGGCGGTGGCCGTCCGTCACGCCTCGACGACATCAACCCGTCGTCGATCGAAAAAGTCGAAATCCTCAAGGGTGCCGCTGCGGCGACGCTGTACGGTACCGAGGCGTCGGCTGGCGTCATCCTGATCACCACCAAGAAGGGTGCCGTCTCGAACACCAAGTGGTCGCTCGATGTGGAGCAGGCCGCCAAGACCTACCCGAAGGGTCGCATTGAGGACCAGTACGGATTCGCGGGCCGCACCTGCGGCATCGCCGCAACGGCGGCCGCGTGTGCCGACACGCAGTCCACGCGGCTGGCGGCCCATTTTGGCTACCCGATCAGCAAGTACCAGGTGATCAGCCAGAACGTGCCGACGCAGCTGTTCGAGACGGGCAAGTCGACGACGGTCAGCGGTCAGGTGACCGGTGGCACGCCGATTTCGACCTACTTCGCCTCAGTTCGTGCCTACCGCGAAGACGGGCCGTTCACGGCCGACAACTTCGACTGGCCCGACGCGCAGGGGAATCGGCGCGGCGTGTTCATGAAGGACATCAACAACAAGTACCAGGGCACGATGGCCATTGGCCTGACGCCCACGAAGGAATTCAAGCTCCAGTTCAACTCGTTGTTCGCGCTGGCGCACAACGAAATTCCACAGAACAACAACAGCATCTACGCGCCGTACACGATCGGCCTGTTCTCGAAACCCGAGAATGCGCAGTGCGACGCATCGAAGACGAGCGCCACGGATCCGAGTCATGGCAGCCTGGGCAACGGGCTGTGCAAAGGCCCGGGCAACCCGACCGGCGCCAGCGCGTTCGGTTCGCAGCGTGAAATGGTCCAGGAAGAAGTCAAGCAGGACGCGCGTCACTACAATGGCTCGGTTCGCGCCAGCTTCATTCCCTCGGCCACGTTGAACTTCGACGCCACATTCGGCATCGACTACACGGCGACGCGTTCGACCCAGTTCCTCGGGTTCGGCAACAACATCGACCGCCGTATCAACCGCGCGAACAACGGCTTTGCGAGCGTGGACAATCGGTCGAACCAGGTGCTGACGCTCTCCGTCAACGGCGGCTGGACGAGCACCATTCCCGTCGTGAACTTCTCGTCGAACCTCGTGTTCGGCGGCCAGGGCTACATCACCAGGACGAACGTCGAAGGCGGCAATGCCACGGCGTTCCCGGGCCCGGGCATCGAAGTGCTGGGTGGTGCGGCGAGCCCGCAGGTGTTTGAATCGTTCGCCTCGATCGTCAACACCGGCTTCTTCGCGCAGGAACAGCTGGGATGGCGCGACTGGGTGTTCGCCACGGTTGGTGGTCGGTACGACTACAACTCGGCGTTCGGCAAGACGTCCGGTGGTGTGCTCTATCCCCAGGCGTCGTTCTCGTTCGTGTTCAGCGACCGCAACGGGTACTCGGAAAGCTTCCTTGGCAAGTACCTGTCCACGTTCCGCATCCGCGGCGCGCTGGGCAAGGCGGGTCGCCAGCCGGGTGCGTTCGACAAGCTGACGACCTACTCGCCGCTGACCGCGGCGACGGGCCCGGGCCTCGTCCCCGGCAACCTCGGCAATCCGGAACTCAAGCCCGAGATCTCGACCGAGATCGAAGTGGGTGCCGAGCTCGGTCTGTTCGACGACAACGTCTCCGTTGACCTGACCCGCTGGCAGCGCACGCTTAAGGACGCGCTGGTTTCGCGCCAGTTCCCGGTGTCGGGCGGCTTCCGCGCTCTCCAGCTCGACAACATCGGCGAGATGCAGTCGTGGGGCTATGACGTGAAGGTGAAGGCGTTCCTGGTCAACCGCGCGAATCTCTCGGCCGACGTGTTCGCCTCTACGGCCTTCCTCAGCCAGATCGTTACGAGCCTCGGTGGTGCACCGCCGCTCAAGGTTGGCGGCAGCTATCCCCGTTACCGCAACTTCATCAAGGAAGGCTACGCCCCAGGCACGTTCTTTGGCGCCCGGCTGCCGCTGGCCTGCCAGGCCGGTCGGACCACGCACCCCGACGGTGGCGTTTGCCTCGCGCAGGGGCAGCTGCCGGTTGACCTGAACGGCAACCGCGTGCCGGATACGGAAGCGGAAGTACTCGCCTTCCTGGCGTCGCCGCGTACGCTGACGAACATCAACCCGATGCAGTCGGACGACAACAAGAACGGCGATCCGCTTGACCACTTTGATGGCAAGCCGCTGCCGGACTTTGAAGGTGCGTTCGGTGGCTCGCTCACGTGGCGGAAGAACTGGCGCCTGTCGACCAACTTCGAGTATCGCGGTGGCAACTACACCATCTCGAACCTCACACAGGGCTTCCGTACCGGCAGCCCGACGAACGGCGGCAACACCGAACGTCGCGCGACTGTGGAATCGATCATGCAGAACCCGGCGAGCACGGCGGCCCAGCGGCTCGAGGCAGCCAAAGAATACTGGGGCTCGATCGCCGCGCTCTCGCCGTATGACGGACTCAACCAGCAGATGCCGGGCGACTTCATCCGGTGGCGCGAACTGAGCCTGACCTACACGGCGCCGACGTCGTGGGCAGCGAAGGTTGGCGGCAGCGACATGTCGATCACCTTCGCGGCACGCAACTTCATGCTGTGGACGAAGTACCCAGGCGTTGACCCGGAAGTGAACGTCTACGGTCGTGGCTCAGGCGGTGGAACCGACCAGAACGTCGGCGAGTCCATCGATGCTTTCGGGTTCCCGATTCCGAAGCAGCTCTCCTTCAACATTCGCGTGGGCTTCTAACGATGACGACCCCCCACAACATTTTCGCTTCCACCCGCCGTGCACTTCGGCTGGTCGCCGGCGCGGGCGTGCTGCTCGTTGCCGGTGCCTGCCAGAACCTGCTCGACGTGGAGAATCCGAACAACATCGCGGAATCCTCGCTTGAGAACCCCGCCTCCGCTGGCCCTCAGGCCAACGGAGCGCTGGGCGCGCTGACCCGCATGTTGGGCGCCACCACCGTCGTGTACGCTGATGCGACCGATGAAATGGATTGGATCGGTTCGCGCGACGCCTGGGGTGAGCTGGATCAGGGAATCATCGGCAACCACATCAACGAGTTCGCGGACGGCGCGTTCCCCTGGTCGACCGAGGCGCGTTACCTCGCCGACCAGACGATCGCCCGGCTCGAGCAGTTCGATAAGGACGGGGTTCTCCCGACCCGCACCGACCTGATGCGGTCGTACCTCTACGGCGCGGTGGTATATGCCTCCATCGCCGACATGTACGATGACTTTGCGTTTTCAAACAAGACGGTTCCCGCGGCCCCGGTTGGCCGTGCGAACATGTTCAAGCTGTACGACACGGCGGTGGGCTACCTCGATAAGGCGCTTGCCATCGCGACGACCAGCTCCGACCGCTTCAACATCCTTGCCTACCGCGCGCGAGTGAAGCACGGCAAGGGTGTGTGGCAGAAGATCACGCCGAAGGGCACCACTGCACCGGCGCAGCCGCTGGTGAACGATGCAGGGGCCGTTGCCGATGCCAATGCGGCAATCGCGCTTGCGTCGCCGGACCAGGAGTTCAACCTGGTGAACAATCAGGAAGCCACGGCCGGCATCAACCTCTGGTTCGAAGTCAACGGGCGCAATGAGAGCGCGCCTGGCCGGGCGTATGTCGTCAACCCGCTCAGTGTGACCGACAAGTATGTCGCCGCGCTGCGGGACCCGGTTGCCAACACGCCTGATGCGCGACTGCAGGCGCGGCTGAACCAGTTCAAGGCGTTTGGGACGCTGTCCGGCACGCTGTGGATCACCAGTGTCCGTGAGCTGCGGCTGATCCTGGCCGAAGCGGCGCTGGCTGCCAACAATGTGGCCGAGTTCAACAACCAGCTGAACATGGTGCGCGCGCTTGATGGCAAGCCGGCATTCACCGGTCAGATTGCAAATACCACGATGCTCGCGTACGAGCGTCAGGTGCAGCTGTGGCTGATGCGCCGCCGGTTGATGGACATGTACCGGTTTGGACAGAAGGACTCGAAGTGGACGACGAGCTCGAACTATGACGCGGCGTTCAGCCAGGTTGGGCTGCTCTTCCCGATCACGAACGTCGAGCGGCTGGCCAACCCGTGCTTCAGCGATCCAGCGAAGTGCCAGTAGGGAAGTAGCCCAGGAGTAGCGTGGGGCGGGTCTGCCAGTGGCGGGCCCGCCCCACGAAGTTTCTGTGGCTAGATTCTGGGAGAGTGCAACGTCGAGATCTCCAATGAGGGACGGATGACAGTCAGGCTTCGTCGATCGGCCGGCATCGTGTTCGGCGCACTGCTGATGTTGAACACGGCCTGTTACACCTATGCCCCCGTGGCAACCGGGGTGAGCGTGGGCGCGGGCACACCGGTTCGCGTACAGCTCTCGGCGGAGGGCAGCCAGGAGTTGGCAGGCAGCCTTGGCCCAGGCACTGTGGCCGCGATGGGCATGCTCACGGAACGACGCAGCGACGGCAGCGTGGTGGTCGGTGTTGACGCCGTGGAGCGGCTCGGCGGGGCCCGCCAGTCCTGGTCAGGCGTGAACGTCGTGACGCTGATGCCGCGGCACATTGCGTCGATCGAAGCAAAAACGCTCAATAAGCAGAAGACGCGGGCTGCCATTATCGGCAGCACGCTGGGGATCATCGCCGTCTTCGCCCTGGCCTTGGCCACGGGCGGGGTGAGCGGATCTCCAGCCGACGGCGGGACGCTGCCGCCGCCGTAGCTCCTGGCAGATCAGATGCCCGACCGCTGCGCGGTGCGTGACGGTTGACACCGGGCGAGACCTCACTATCTTCCTAAGGCTCTGGCAGAATAGGTCTTACGCCAGCGCGATGTTTGAGGAATTGTGGGGCAAGACCGGCGAACTGCGTGCCGGCAAGATGGGCTCGCCAACCTCTCCGAGATCGTCACTGAACTCGGGGTCGCGCGGGGGAGCGATGGACCGCTCCGATCGACGACGCTCGCCCTGCAGCACCGGGGCGCGCTGAGACTCCCGAAAAGCAACGCAGGACAATCTGACGTCAGTGCTGGAGTGTTGTTTTTCAGCAGCGACGCGCCGTGGGTCCCCACCCGTGCAGCAGTAGCGGGTGCACCCGGCGAGAGCGGATGGACACCGGTCCCTTTGGGGATGCTGGTCCACCCGCATTTGTGTTCCGGTGAAGCCAGATAACCGCAGCCCCACGAGGGGCGCGATAAACGAAGAGAGCACGAAGAGAAGATGAGTCAATCGACGGGTCGCGAAACCGAACTGAAGCATTACCGCAACATCGGCATCATGGCCCACATTGATGCCGGGAAGACGACCACGACCGAGCGCATCCTCTACTACACGGGGAAGTCGCACAAGATTGGCGAAGTCCACGATGGCGCCGCCACGATGGACTGGATGGAGCAGGAGCAGGAGCGCGGCATCACGATCACGTCCGCAGCGACGACCTGCTTCTGGAAGCGCCACGGGTCCACGCACAAGACGGATGAGGCGACGGGTCCGGAATACCGGATCAACATCATCGACACGCCCGGCCACGTGGATTTCACGGTGGAAGTGGAGCGGTCGCTGCGCGTGCTCGACGGGGCTGTGACGCTGCTGGACTCGGTTGCCGGCGTCGAGCCGCAGACCGAAACCGTGTGGCGTCAGGCCGATCGCTACAAGGTTCCGCGCATCATTTTTGCCAACAAGATGGACCGCGTCGGCGCGAACTTCGATCGTTGCATGGACATGATCCGTGGGCGGCTGACGAAGGAAGCGCATCCGCTGCAGTTGCCGGTGGGATCGGGTGAGCTCTTCACGGGCCACATCGACGTGATCGAGCGCAAGCAGTACATCTTCGACGAAGAGACCCTCGGCAAGACCTTCACGGTCACCGAAGTCCCGGCCGACATGAAGGAGATTGTCGAGAAGACGCGCCACGCGCTGGTCGAGGCCGCGATTCAGTACGACGATGAACTCATCGAGAAGTACCTGGCCGGCGAGACGCTGACTGATGCCGAGATCCGCCACGCGATTCGCGCGGCGACGCTCAAGATGCATTTCGTGCCTGTGCTCTGCGGCGCCTCGTTCAAGAACAAGGGCGTGCAGGCGCTGCTCGACGCGGTCATCGACTACCTGCCCGCGCCGGTGGACGTGCCGCCGATGCAGGGGCACCTGCCGCACCACGACGAGCATTTCGAGACGCGCGAAGTGAGCGACGACGCGCCGTTCTCCGCGCTGGCGTTCAAGATTGCGACCGATCCGTTCGTCGGAAAGCTGACCTTCTTCCGCGTCTACTCGGGCACGATGAAGGCGGGCTCCGGCGTCTACAACTCGACGAAGGACAAGACGGAGCGCGTGGGCCGTTTGCTGCAGATGCACGCCAACAAGCGTGAAGAGATCACCGAAGTGCGCGCGGGTGACATCGCAGCGGCCATCGGCCTCAAGGACACGCGCACCGGCGACACGCTCTCGGACGAAGACAGGCCGATCATCCTCGAGGCGATGAAGTTCCCGGCGCCCGTGATCGATGTGGCGATCGAACCGAAGACCAAGGCCGACCAGGACAAGCTGGCGATCGCCCTGCAGAAGCTGGCGGAGGAAGATCCGACCTTCCGCGTTCACACGGACGCGGAAACGTCGCAGACGATCATCTCGGGCATGGGCGAACTGCACCTCGAGATCATCGTTGACCGCATGATGCGCGAGTTCAAGGTTGATGCGAACGTGGGCCGACCCCAGGTGGCCTACCGCGAGACCATCCGCAAGGCGGTCAACAAGGTCGAAGGCAAGTTCATCCGGCAGTCGGGCGGCAAGGGCCAGTACGGCCACGTCGTCATCAATGTCTCACCCGCGGAGACGGGGCAGGGCTTCGTCTTCGAGGACGAGATCGTTGGTGGCACGATTCCGCGCGAGTACATCAAGCCGGTTGAAGCCGGCATCAAGGAAGCGCTGGAAAACGGCGTGCTCGCGGGCTACCCCATGGTCGACGTGAAGGTGGCGCTGGTCTACGGCTCCTACCACGACGTGGACTCCAGCGAAATGGCGTTCAAGATCGCGGGCTCGATGGCCATCAAGGAAGCGTGCCGCATTGCGAACCCGGTGCTGCTCGAGCCGATGATGAATGTCGAGGTCGTCACGCCCGATGCGTTCATGGGCGACGTGCTCGGCGACATCTCGGCGCGTCGCGGCAAGATCGGCGGCATGACGCAGCGCGGCGAAGCGCAGGTGATTGCGGCCACGGTGCCGCTCTCGGAAATGTTCGGGTACTCCACGCGCATGCGTTCGATGACGCAGGGGCGCGCGGTGTACTCCATGGAATTCGCGCACTATGACGAAGTGCCGAAGTCGAAGGCAGAAGAGATCGTCAGCAAGCAGAAGTAAGCAGACCGAATCCACGCAGCTCACACCACCACACCAGTTCACCGCAACAAGGAAGCGATCCCATGGCCAAGGCAAAGTTCGAGCGGAACAAGCCACACGTGAACGTCGGCACCATCGGCCACGTTGACCACGGCAAGACCACGCTCACCGCGGCACTCACGAAGATTTCGGCCGATAAGGGTTTCGGCACGAAGTACATCGCCTATGACCAGGTGGCCAAGGCGTCCGAGTCGCAGGGTCGTCGTGACCCCACGAAGATCCTCACGATTGCCACGTCGCACGTGGAGTACGAGACGACCGCGCGTCACTACGCGCACGTCGACTGCCCCGGCCACGCGGACTATGTGAAGAACATGATCACGGGAGCCGCGCAGATGGACGGCGCGATCCTCGTCGTCAGCGCGGTAGACGGCCCGATGCCGCAGACGCGCGAGCACATCCTGCTCGCCCGTCAGGTGAACGTGCCGAAGGTTGTGGTCTTCCTGAACAAGTGCGATCTCGTGGAAGACGCCGAGCTCCTCGACCTCGTCGAGCTCGAAGTGCGCGAGTTGCTCTCCAAGTACCAGTACGATGGCGACAATGTGCCGGTGATCCGCGGCGCCGCGATCAAGGCGATCGAAGGCGACGCAGCGTGGGTGGCGAAGATCGAGGAGCTGTACACCGCGCTCGATACGTTCATCCCGGAGCCGGTGCGCGCCATCGACATGCCGCTGCTGATGCCGGTCGAGGACGTGTTCTCGATCACGGGTCGTGGCACGGTCGCCACCGGTCGTATCGACCGCGGCAAGGTAAAGGTGGGCGACGAACTCGAGCTCGTGGGCTTCGGCACGGACAAGAAGACCATCGTCACGGGCGTCGAAATGTTCCGCAAGCTGCTGGATGACGGCCAGGCCGGCGACAACGTCGGTCTCCTCCTCCGCGGCGTGGACAAGAAGGAGATTGAGCGCGGCATGGTGTTGGCCAAGCCAGGCTCGATCACGCCGCACACGAAGTTCGAGGCCGAGGTGTACGTCCTCACGAAGGACGAGGGCGGCCGTCACACGCCGTTCTTCAAGGGCTACCGTCCGCAGTTCTATCTCCGCACCACCGACGTCACGGGCTCGATCGAGTTGCCGGGCGGCACGGAGATGGTGATGCCGGGCGACAACACGCAGATGGTGATTGAGCTCATCACCCCCGTCGCGATGGAGACGCAGCTGCGTTTCGCCATCCGCGAGGGTGGCCGCACGGTTGGCTCGGGCGTGATCACGAAGATTCTCAAGTAACGACAACCACGAGTAGACAGTAGGTCGTACACCGTAGGCGGTCGCCATACAGCAGTACGGCGTACTGCAGTTCAACGGCCACCGACTACCGCCTACCGCCTACCGTCTACTCGAAGTTGCAGTTGAGGAGCACATATGGCAGGACGAATCCGAATCCGTTTGAAAGCGTTTGACCACGCGGTGATCGACCAGGCCGCGGGGGACATCGTGCGCACGGCTGAGAAGACGGGTGCGCAGGTGTCGGGACCGATTCCGCTGCCGACGAAGACGCAGCGGTGGACCGTGCTGCGTTCGCCGCACGTGGACAAGAAGTCCCGCGAACAGTTCGAGCTCAAGACGCACAAGCGCGTGATCGACATCCTCGACTCGCGCGCGCAGACGGTGGACGCGCTGACCAAGCTCGACCTGCCGGCCGGCGTGGACGTCGAAATCAAGGTGGAGTAGCCATGATCGGCATCATCGGTCGCAAGCTGGGCATGACCCAGATTTTCAATGAAGCGGGGCAGCAGATCCCCGTGACGGTCGTGGAGGCCGAGCCGAATCCGGTCACGAAGGTCGTGACGAAGGAGACGGCGGGCTTCGCGTCCGTGGAACTCGGGTTTGGCGCGCAGCGCCTGGCCCGCGAGTCGAAGAAGGGTGAGCAGGCGCCGCGCGGTTCCCGCGCGTCGAAGGCCGAGGTCGCTCACGCGGCCAAGGCGGGGCTCAATGCCCCGCCGGCCGTCCTGCGTTCGTTCCGCCTCGACGACGCGCCGGGCAAGAACCCGGAGATTCCGTCGTACAACGTCGGCGACACCGTCACGGTCGGGATCTTCAATCCGGGCGACACGGTGAAGGTGACGGGCACGAGTAAGGGCCGCGGTTTCCAGGGCGTGGTCAAGCGCTACGGAATCGGCGGTGGCCCGAACACGCACGGCAACACGAAGCACCGCCGCCCCGGTTCCGTGGGCGCGGGCACGGATCCGTCGCGCGTGATCAAGGGCAAGCGTATGCCGGGCCAGTACGGCAACGTGCGGCACACGCAGGCGCATCTCCGCGTCGAGAAGGTGGACGCGGAACGCAACCTCATCTACATCCGCGGATCGGTGGCGGGCCCGAAGAACGGGATCGTCCTCGTCCGGAAGCAGGGATAACCGGTGGCTGACTCCACGAACATTCAAGCCGCTGCGTTCAGCGCGCAGGGCACGCCGCGAGAAAAGGTGGCCCTTCCGGGCGACGTTTTCGACGGCACCGTGAACATGCCGGTGATGCACCTGGCGGTGAAGGCGTATCTCGCCAATCAGCGTCAGGGCACGCACGCCACCAAGACGCGTCGTTGGGTGGTGGGTGGCAACCAGAAGCCCTGGAAGCAGAAGGGTACCGGTCGCGCCCGTCAGGGCTCAATCCGCGCGCCGAACTGGCCGGGCGGCGGTACCGTGTTCGGACCGCAGCCACGCAAGTACACGCAGACTGTGACCCGTCAGGCCAAGGCGCTGGCGCGCAAGAGCGCGTTCAATGCGCGTGCGGCCGAGGGATCGCTGCACGTCATCGACGCGTTCCAGTACGACGCGCCCAAGACGTCGCGCCTCCTGCAGCTGCTCGCGCGGCTCGACGTGGCGCACAAGAAAGTCCTGATCCTCACCGACGGCGTGAAGTCGAACGTGTTCCTCTCGGGCCGCAACCTCCCGAACGTGCACGTGATGGCTTACGCAGACGCCTCGACCTACCACGTCCTTTGGTCGGATGTGGTGCTGGTGGAATCGGCGGCGCTTGGTTCGGCGCTTGCGCCGACCGCCGAGAAGGAACTCGGCAAGGTGAAGGTTGTGAAGAAGAAGACGGTTGCCCGATCGCGGTCCGCTGACGCAGTGGAAGGCGCAGAGGGCGACGGCGCGAAGGTGCGGGCCAAGAAGGCGGCCAAGGCCGCAGCTGGTGCCGCCGCGAAGAAGGCCGCGCCAAAGGCGGCCGCAAAGAAGGCGGCCCCCAAGGCCGCCGCCAAGAAGCCGGCGGCAAAGAAGTCGCCTTCGGCGACTCCGAAGAAGAAGGGGAAGTAACCGATGCCGACACTGAATCGCACGATTGTTCGTCCGATCGTCACCGAGAAGAGCTCGGCGGCGTTCCAGGACCGGCAGGAATACACGTTCGAAGTGCACCCCACGGCCAACAAGGATTCGATCCGTCAGGCGATCGAGTCGCTGTTCGGCGTGAAAGTCGTTGGGGTGTGGACCTCGCAGCAGCGCGGAAAGCCGCGCCGCATGGGCGGGAAGTCCGGGCTTCGTCCGCGCTGGAAAAAGGCCATCGTGAAGCTGCGCGCCGGCGACACGATCGAGATCTTCGAGGGTTAAGCGATGGGTATCCGCCAATTCAAGCCGGTCACGAAGAGCTCGCGGTTCCGCTCGGTGCCGGACAATGACGTGATCACGCGGTCGACGCCGGAAAAGTCGCTGCTCGAGCCGGTGAAGCGCACCGGTGGGCGCGACAATCACGGCCACATCTCCATGCGGCGCCTCGGTGGCGGCCACAAGCGGATGTACCGCAAGATCGATTTCAAGCGCAACAAGTTCGGCATCGTCGGCACGGTGAAGGAGATCGAGTACGATCCGAACCGTTCCGCGCGTATCGCGCTGGTCGAGTACAGCGACGGCGAGATGCGTTACATCCTGCACCCCAAGGGCCTGGTTCAGGGCGACACGGTGGTCTCGGGCAAGGGCTCGGACGTGCGCACGGGCAACGCTATGCCGCTGAAGGAAGTTCCGCTCGGCACCAAGGTGCACAACGTCGAGATCACGCGCGGCAAGGGCGGGCAGATGGCCCGGAGCGCGGGCACGAGTCTCGAAGTGGTGGCAAAGGAAGGCGAATACGTGACGCTCAAGATGGCGTCGACCGAAATGCGCCTGTTGCACGGTGAGTGTCTGGCGACGATCGGCGAAGTGGGCAACGCGGAGCACGAGCTGCTTTCGTGGGGCAAGGCCGGCCGGATGCGCTGGGAAGGGCGTCGTCCGCGTGTTCGCGGCGAAGTGATGAACCCGGTGGATCACCCGCACGGCGGCCGCACACGCGGCGGCCGGAACGTGGTGAGCCCCTGGGGCAAGAAGGAAGGCGTCAAGACGCGGAACAAGAAGAAGCCGTCGCAGCGCCTGATTGTCCGTGGCCGCAAGCGCGGCAAAGCCACTCAGTAACAGTTCAGAGTTCAGAGACCTGAGACCAGAGTTGATAGAATGGCACGTAGCGTAAAGAAGGGCCCATTCGTTCAGGACAGCCTGCGCAAGCGGGTGGACGCCATGAATGCTCGCAACGAGAAGAAGGTCATGAAGACCTGGTCTCGCGCGAGCACGGTGCTCCCCGATTTCGTCGGGCACACCTTTGCCGTGCACAACGGGAACAAGTTCGTCCCCGTGTACGTCACGGAAAACATGGTCGGCCACAAGCTCGGCGAGTTCTCGCCGACGCGCACGTTCCGTGGGCACACCATGGCACGCGCGGCGGAATCCGCACCGGCAGCGGCGGCGGCCCCGGTGGCGGCCAAGGCTGCACCGGCAGCGGACGCGAAGGCCAAGCCTGGCGCCGCAGCGAAGGGAGGCAAGTAAGCCATGACCGAAGCACACGCCATCCAGCGGACGACGCGGCAGTCGCCCTACAAGATGCGCCTGGTGATTGACCAGGTGCGCGGCAAGAAGGTGAATGACGCCTTCGCGCTCCTCAAGTTCAGCAAGAAGCACGCGGCGAAGCAGATCGAGAAGGTGCTGAAGAGCGCCGTCGCGAATGCCGAGCAGACGGCGCGCGGCACGAACAGCGCGCTGGACGTGGACGACCTGGTGATCACGAAGGCGATCATCAACGAAGGGCCGAAGCTCAAGCGGTTCATGCCGGCGGCCATGGGTCGTGCGACGCCAATCAAGAAGCGGACGAGCCACGTCGAGATCGTCGTGGCCGACCAGGGTTCAAAGGCATCAAAGAGCAGGAAGGGTCGCTAATGGGACAGAAAACCAATCCGATCGGCTTCCGGCTGGGCGTCTCGAAGCAGTGGCGCTCGCGCTGGTACGCGTCAGGCAAGGACTTTCCGGCGCTGCTCAAGGAAGACGAGCTGCTGCGGAAGTACCTGAAGGCGCGTCTCATTGGGGCCGCCATCAGCGACATCATCATTGAGCGCAAGCCGGGCAAGGTTGTGGTGACGATCCACACAGGCCGGCCGGGCGTTGTGATCGGCAAGAAGGGCCAGAGCGTTGAAGAGCTGAAGAACGAACTGCAGCAGCTCACCGGCAAGGATGTCGGCGTCAACGTGGAAGAGATCAAGCGCCCGGAGATCGAGGCGCAGCTCGTGGCCGACAACATTGCCGCGCAGCTGGCGCAGCGCATCTCATTCCGTCGCGCGATGAAGCGCGCGGTGCAGAGCGCGATGCGCATGGGTGCCGGCGGCATCAAGGTGAAGTGCGGTGGTCGTCTGGGCGGCGCGGAAATCGCGCGCGTCGAGGGCTACCACGAGGGGCGGGTACCGCTCCACACGCTGCGCGCAGACATCGACTACGCCACGAGCACGGCGAAGACGACGTTCGGCACGATTGGCGTGAAGGTCTGGATCTTCAAGGGTGAGGTCGTCGAGGATCGTCGCGGCAAGACCTACTCGACGGACGCATAGGAACCACATACCATGCTTTCTCCGAAGCGCGTCAAGTTTCGCAAGATGTTCAAGGGCCGCATGAAGGGTCTCGCCACGCGCGGGGCCGAGGTGTCGTTCGGCCACTATGGGCTGCAGGCGATGGAGCCGGGGTGGGTCACGGCGCGGCAGATCGAAGCTGCGCGTGTGGCGCTGACGCGGCACATCAAGCGCGGCGGCAAGGTCTGGATTCGCGTGTTCCCGGATAAGCCGGTGACGAAGAAGCCGGCCGAAACCCGCATGGGCAAGGGCAAGGGATCGCCGGAGCTGTGGGTGGCGGTGGTGAAGCCGGGGCGGGTGATGTTTGAGATCGAGGGTGTCGACAAGGCGTTGGCGCAGAAGGCCCTGGGCCTGGCGGCGGCGAAGATCGGCATCCGGACGAAGTTCGTGGCGCGCGAGGAGGCGCACACCGAATGAAGGCGACACAGATCCGCGAACTCTCGCTCGACGAGATCGCGACGCGCATCAAGGACCTGGAGCGGGAACGTTTCAATCTGGGATTCCGGAGCGGCACGCAGCCGCTCGACGACCCGCTCCGCCTTCGCGTCGTTCGGCGCGAATTGGCGCGGCTCAAGACGGTGCAGCGACAGAAGGCCGGCACGTCCGCGGCCGCTGCGCCTGCGCGCACGGGAGGGAAGTAACCGATGGCTGAAGTGACGAAGGTCGCACCGGTGGAGCGCAACGCGCGGAAGTTCCGCGTTGGGCTCGTGGTCAGCGACAAGATGCAGAAGACGGTGGTGGTCTCGATCGAGCGCCGGGTCCCGCACCCGGTCTATGGCAAGATGGTGACCCGCACGACGCGCCTGAAGGCGCACGACGAGCAGAACAGCGCCAAGGCCGGCGACACGGTGCGCATCATGGAAACGCGCCCGATGTCGAAGGACAAGCGGTGGCGCGTCGTCGAGATCGTCGAGCGGGCGAGGTAAGGAGACTCCGATGATTCAGCAGGAATCGATGGTACGGGTGGCGGACAACAGCGGCGCCAAGCGCGCGCTGGTGATCCGGGTACTCGGTGGCACGCGCCGGCGTTATGCCGGACTTGGCGACATCGTCATCGTCGCGGTCAAGGACGCGCTCCCGAACGGCACCGTCAAGAAGTCCGAAGTGGCGCGCGCCGTAGTGGTGCGCACCGTGAAGGAGACGCGCCGCAAGGATGGGAGCTACATCCGTTTCGACGAGAACGCGGTCGTCATCATCAACGACACAGGCGAGCCCAGGGCGACGCGCATTTTCGGGCCGGTGGCCCGCGAGCTGCGCGAGAAGAAGTACATGAAGATCGTCTCGCTCGCGCCAGAGGTCATCTAACATGCGCATTCTGACACACCGCAAGCGAGCCGGCGAGCGGTCGATCAAGCGGCACGCGATCAACGCCGAGCGTTCGGCGATTCACGTCACCAAGGGCGACACGGTGCGTGTGGTCCGCGGCGACGACAAGGGCAAGGAAGGGAAGGTGTTGCGGGTGTTCCTGAAGACGGGGCGCATCACGATCGAGGGCATCAACATCGTGAAGAAGCACCGCAAGGCCCGCAAGGCCGAGGAGCAGTCGCAGATCATGGAGATGCCGGCACCCATGAGCGCATCGAACGTGATGCTGCTCGACCCCAAGTCGGGTGAACCGACGCGGGTGCGGGTGCGCATTGACACCGACGGCACGAAGGAACGCATCAGCGCCAAGTCGGGCGACGCGATTCCGCGTCCGACCACCAAGCGATAATCCGCACAGGACCTGACGATGGCAGACAAGAAGCAGGACGATAAGCAGGACAAAAAGCCGAAGGCGGCCGCCCAGCCGAAGCAGGAAAAGAAGTCCAAGGGCGGCAAGCAGAAGGAGTCGGCGGCGCCCAAGGAGCACACGGGTGTGGGCCTGCCCGTGCCTGAGGCACGGCTGCGCGTGCATTACCAGAAGGTGGTGCGCGCGGCGCTGGCAAAGCAGTTCTCGCTCAAGAATGTGAACCAGATCCCGAACCTGACCAAGATCGTGTTGAATGTCGGTTTTGGAGAGGCGATCAAGCAGCCCAAGCTGCTGGACTCGGTGGTCGAAGAACTCGGCATCATCACCGGCCAGCGGCCGGTGCGGAAGAAGGCGAAGAAGTCGATCGCCAACTACGGCCTGCGCGAAGGGCAGGAAATCGGCGTCGCGGTGACGCTGCGCGGCGCGCGGATGTGGGAGTTCCTCGACCGTTTCATCACGGTCGCGGTCCCGCGCATTCGCGATTTTCGCGGGCTTTCGACGCGGTCGTTCGACGGCCGTGGCAACTACAGCCTTGGCGTGAAAGAGCAGATGATCTTCCCGGAGATCAACTACGACTCGGTTGACCAGATCCACGGCATGGACATCACCTTCGTGACGACGGCCGAGAAGGACGACCAGGCAATGGCGCTGCTGCGGGAACTGGGCATGCCGTTCCGGGGCGAGGACAAGCCGATCGTGGTTCAGCAGCAAGCGCAGTAACCGCAACGAGAGCAATCACATGGCCAAGAAGAGCACCATCGAGAAGAACGAGCGCCGGAAGAAGATGACGGCCCAGTACGCCGCCAAGCGCAAAGCGCTGAAGGCGATCGTGCAGAAGCCGTCCTCAACCATGGAGCAGAAGCTCGCGGCCCAGGTCGCGCTGCAGAAGCTGCCACGCAATTCGGCGCGCGAGCGGATCCGCCACCGCTGCTCGATGACGGGCCGGTCGCGCGGGAACCTCCGCGAGTTCGGGTTGTCGCGCATGGCGTTTCGGGAGATGGCCCTTTCGGGTCTGATCCCCGGCGTGCGCAAGGCGAGTTGGTAACGAACATTCACTTCCTACAGGTCCGGTTGGACCGGATACCATAGGAGCCAGAGAGAACAACGATGAGCATGACCGACCCTGTTTCCGACATGTTGACGCGGATCCGCAACGCCTGCGGATCGAAGCACCGTCGCGTGGACATCCCGGCATCCAAGCTGAAGCTCGAGATCGCGCGCCTGTTGAAGGAGAACAACTTCATCACGGATTTCCGCACGGTCCCGACTGAGAATGGCCGCCAGGTGCTCCGCGTGGTGCTCAAGTACGCCCACGGTGGTCACCCGGTGATCCGCGAGCTTCGGCGCGTGTCGAGCCCCGGGCTGCGCAAGTACGTCGGGGTCAGCGAGATCCCGCACGTGCGCAACGGCCTCGGCGTCGCGATCCTTTCCACCTCCAAGGGCCTGATGACGGACCGCGAGGCCCGGCAGCAGGGCACCGGCGGCGAGTTGCTCGCCCTGGTCTGGTAAGGGGATACAGACATGTCACGTATTGGCAAGCTTCCAATCAGCATCCCGAAGGGCGTCACGGTGAACGTGGCGGGCCAGAAGGTGACCGTGAAGGGTCCGAAGGGCGAGCTCAACCGCACGCTGCACGTCGATCTCGGCGTGAAAGTCGAGGGCGAGACGCTCACGGTGACCCGTCCGTCGGATGAGCCCAAGCACAAGTCGCTGCACGGTCTTTCGCGGACCCTGATTGCGAACATGGTGGAAGGCGTCACCAAGGGATACCAGAAGCAGCTCGAAATCACGGGCGTCGGCTACAAGGCGGAGCCGAAGCCGTATGGCCTGCTGCTTTCGCTCGGTTACTCGCACACGATCGAGTACAAGTCGCCGGCGGGAATCAAGCTGACGGCACCGCAGCCGACGCAGGTGTTCATTGACGGCGCGGACAAGGAACTGGTGGGTCAGGTGGCGGCGGAAATCCGCCTGCTTCGCAAGCCCGAACCGTACAAGGGCAAGGGCATCAAGTACGCAGGCGAGGTTGTTCGCCGTAAGGCCGGTAAGGCAGGAGCCAAGTAATGCCAGGGAAACGAGTACCAAAAACGCCTGCGGGGCTGCGCGCTCGCCGTCACCTTCGGGTGCGCGGCAAGGTTGCCGGAACGCAGGAGCGTCCGCGCCTCGTGGTGTTTCGCTCGCACAAGCACATCTACGCCCAGATCGTGGACGATGTGGCGAAGCGCACCGTGTTGTCCGTGACCGATTCAGGGATCACGGGCAAGAAGTCGGAAAAGTCGACGGCGGTGGGCAAGCTCGTCGCAGAACGGGCGAAGGCTGCCGGGATCACCAAAGTGGTGTTCGACCGCGGCGGATATCGATATCATGGCCGCGTGAAGGCAGTGGCCGACGGCGCTCGCGAAGGCGGGCTGGAGTTCTAATGGCAGAAAACGAAACGCAGGCAAGTGCCACTGGCGCAGCGTCGGGAGCCCCGGCGGAAGGCGGCCAGCAAGGCAGCAATCAGGGCGGCGGTTCCGCTCGTAGCGGTCGTCCGGGCGGCAGTGCGCGCAGCGGCAACCGCGCGGGTGGCGGCGGTCGTGGTCGCGGCGGGCCAG
>Ga0207952_1000622_pt1 | contig 23891 bp, 28 predicted proteins | sample SubbioR12Aug_8Ca_FD_184831 | JGI IMG/M metagenome (GOLD analysis project Ga0207952, IMG submission 184831) | Serpentinite rock and fluid subsurface biosphere microbial communities from McLaughlin Reserve, California, USA - CR12Aug_8Ca (SPAdes) | ecosystem: Environmental > Terrestrial > Deep...
CGGTCGGCCTGCCGCGTCTGGCCCAACGCACGCAGGATCGACTCGGCCTCGCGCGCGGCCGCCTCGTGCGCCGGCGTCCGGCCGCACCAGCGCAGGAAAGCCAGTCGATCCTTGGGCGTGGCGCGCCCCGAACTCAGGCGCACCAGCCAGTCGATCGCCTCGTCGCTCAAGGCGATGCTCGGCGCAGCTTCAGGCCTTTCGATCTCTCCGGACATCAAACAACCTGGGCGATAGGTGATCCCGCATTTCAAGGACGAATCGGGGGCCCTCGCCTTGCAGCCCTCTTGGGTAAATTATTCTTGATCCGAGTCGCGCAGGCGGTCGCGGCAATGCCTGAGCGCGCGGGCGATATATTTGGCGACCATGCTTTCGGAGACGGCGAGCTGTGCTGCGATCTCGGCAAAGGTCCGGCCTTCGACGCGGTTGAGCAGCAGCGCAAGGCGTGGCTTGAGCGGCAATTCGTCGAGCGCCGTCTCCAGCAGCCGGAGCCGTTCGCGGGCAAGGGCCGTCGCCTCCGGCGATGGCGCGGAGTCGGGCACCGCCTCGGCCGCCTCGACGAAGGTGAAGTCGTTGGCGATCCGCCCCTCGCGCCGCAGGGTGTCGATCGCGAGGTTGCCGGCCACGCGGTAGACGTAGGCCCGCGGGTTCTCGACCTCGCGGTTGGCCGGCGTCAGCGAGACCAGCCGAATATAAGTGTCCTGGGCCACGTCGGCGGCACGCGCGGCATCACCGATTCGCCGCGTCAGGAATCGCAGCAGATCCGCGTAATTGTCGCGAAAACTCGCAACCAGCGCTGATATGTCGTGTTGCGCCATGGGCCAGCATTACGCAAATTGCGAATGATTCGCAATTGCTTTGTAAAAGGCAGCCAAACGCAGCCCCGAGCGTTGATCCTGCTCAAGGCACCTCCGGTCTCCGCCGGCGACGGTCGCCAGTCCGGAGGTCATCAATGGCTCTCAAGAGAATCCGACTGGAACTCGCCCGCACGCCGGACCATCCCGACGGCAGCGCCCGCCACGGCTACGAATTCGTGGCCCCGCTCGACGCCGGTGGCCATCTGGTCGCCGCCGGATGGCAGAAGGCCAGCAACGCCTGCATGGTCCGCCGCTTCTGGGCCGGCGCCGATGACGAGCACGGAAGGCTGATCCATCGCCCGGACGGCAAGTGGGCGTTCTCCTATGCTGCCGGCGAGGACGACGACGAGCCGATCTTTCGCTTCGACAAGCACGTTTTCCGCCAGGGCGAGTACGTCTCGGTGACCGAGCACGACGGCGTGACGCGGCCCTTCAAGGTGGTCGATGTCCGCGCTGCCGTCGCCGGCGCGAGTTGAACGCTTCAGGCAACGACCGACAGGAGGGTGCCATGACCTACAAGACCATTCTGGTTCAATGCGATGCCGCCAGGAACGTGGGCCGCCGGCTGGACGTGGCGGCCGAGCTGGCGCAGCAGCAGGGCGCGCACCTCGTGGCACTCCATGCCCGCCAGCCCTTCCAGACGCCGGCCTTCTTCGACGGCGGTTTTCCGATGGACGATCTCTTCAAGTCATACGAGGCCGCCGTGAAGGCCGACCTCACCATCGCGACAGCGGCGTTCGAGAAGGCGACCAAGGGCCGGCACCTGTCGATGGAGTTGCGGGTCGTCGACGGTTTCATCGACAGCGAACTGGCCACGCACGCCCGATATGCCGATCTGCTCGTGCTCGGACAGACCGATCCGGAGAACACCCTGCCCACGCCCGCGGACCTGCCCGAAGCGGTGGCGCTGGCGAGCGGCCGGCCCGTGCTCGTGGTGCCGTACATCGGCGTCACGAGCTCTCCCGGCAAGGCGGTGCTGCTGTGCTGGAATGCGAGCCGCGAGAGCGCGCATGCGGCCACTGCGGCGCTGCCCCTCCTGAAGACGGCGTCCAAGGTGATCGTGCTGGCGATCGACGCCAAGTCGTCGCCGGCCAGCCACGGCGCCGAGCCCGGCGCCGATGCCGCGACCTGGCTCGCCCGCCATGGCGTCAAGGTCACGGTCCAGCGCGATGCCGCGGCCGAAGCCGACATCGGCGGCACGATCCTGTCGCGCGCCGCCGACCACGCCGTCGACCTGATCGTGATGGGCCTCTACGGCCACTCGCGGATGCGCGAAATGGTGCTGGGCGGCGCCAGCCGCACCCTGCTCGCCAGCATGACCGTGCCCGTGCTCATGGCGCATTAGGCAGGGCGTATCCCCAACCTCGAAACGAAGCCCGATCCGTCACCGGATCGGGTTGATGCATATCAACACCCCGCGGTCGCGAGTCCGTCATTCTGGCATTGATCGACGCACTCCGCGTCGAGGGAGGTTGCCCATGCGCGTGATGTCCACTCTGGCGGCGGTTGTCGTTCTCGCGACCCTGCCGCTTGCTTCCCATTCCCAAACCCGCCCCAGCAGCGACCCTCATCACCCCGACAAGGCGCAAACAGCGCCTGCTGCGCCCGGCAGCATGGATATGAAGGGCGGTGACATGGGCCGCATGATGGCCATGATGCATGGCGGCATGATGGGCGGCGGCATGACGGGCCACATGCCGCTGAAACACGTCGAGGGCCGGCTCGCTTTCCTGAAGGCGGAACTGAAGATCACATCGGCCCAGGAACCGCAGTGGACGAAGTTCGCGGAGGTCGTCCGCAACACGGCGAAGAATGCGCCGGCCGCGATGCCACCGATGAAGCACGGCGGCCCCATGGCCTCGACCGCGCCCGACCGTCTCGGCCAGTACGAGAAGATGCTGGTCGCAAGGCTCGAAACGGTTCGCGCCCTGAAGGCCGCTGTCGATCCGCTCTACGCGTCGCTCAGCCACGACCAGAAGAAGATCGCCGACGAGCTGCTGATGGGTCCGATGGGAATCATGTAACGGACGCGCGGGGTCGCGGAAAAGTTCGGAAGCGACGGTCCTTACCGATCACTTCCGAAGCTTTTCACGGTGCCAGCCGCGCGCGACTCAGCTCGCCTGTCACAAGACCGATAACCTAGGTCTTGCTGGCCGGGGGATGCATGCCGCCATGAGGCCCGATCGTGCACTTCGATCCGGTCGCCGCCGCATCGTCAATGATGCCTTTCTGATCGACCGTGAAGTTGATCACGCAATTTCTCGCCTGAAAGAGGACCTGCGATTTCGGCCCTGTCACCGCCTGGTTGGCGAACGCATAGCCGATCGCCCGACCACCATCGGCTATCTGATAGTCGTGATGCGGGGTCCCCCAGGATTGGATGAGATGGGCCGCGCTGTGCCCATCCCAGTCGCTGACATTGAGATCCTTCACCGTGCCCGTCGACATCGGCCCGCACGCCGCTAGCGCGACGGTGGCGATTGGGAGCACGAGGAAATGACGAACTTTCATCACAGGCTCTCCTTCTTACGTTTGAAAATCCGCTGCGTCGCAGAACGCAACACCGCTTCGATGGATCGGTCCGAAGCCGTGGGCCTCGTCTTTGTGATGCATACGCGACATCCGCACCCGGCAACTTGAGATGGATCAAACCCCATCCGGGTCCACGGCCCGACCGCACGACATTCCCGGCCACGGTCCGAGACGGCGCGCTCGCTACGGCTTTTGGTGCCGAGAGTCGACGTCGATGCGTTCCTGGTTCGCCCCGATCGACAGCTGTGTTGGAACGACGCGATCGGGCACTGGTTGCCGCTGCTTACGGGGCTTTGCTTTCTCGCCGACCAATCACGGACAGCATCCTTGCGGCTATCCCTCAACATCATCATCGCGAGGCGAAGGAAGAAGTCGGCACTCCGTCCCCAGGCATTCAACCTGCACCGTTCTTGCGGATTGCCTGCAGGTCACTTCGTAGACCACCAGCGTTCGGGACAGCCGGTTCGGGACGACGCGGTCCGGTACGCATGCCACGCGATCAAGAATTGCTCGAAGTTCCCGATCGCTGGCATGCGCGTCGTTCATGGCGAAAAAGCCGACCGCATACAGCAGGCCAAACGCAATCGTTGCTTTCACGGCGATCCGTCGATCCTCACTGTGCCTTGCCGATCTTCGTGACGGTGATCGCCCCGTTCACCCGGTCGGCCTCGAACTTGACCTTGTCGCCGGGCTTCACGGCGTCGAGCATCGCCGGGTCGGCGACGCGGAACACCATGGTCATGGAATCCATGTCGAGCGCCTTGATCGGCCCGTGCTTGAGCGTGATCTTGGCCGCCGACCTGTCGATCTTCACGACCTGGCCATCGATCTGATGGCTGCTGGCAAGGGCCGCACCGGCCGCGAGTACCGCGGCGAGCGCGGCGGAAATCAGGGTCTTGAGCATCTTGGTCTCCCTCATTCCACGACGATGGTGCCGACCATGCCGGCCTGCCGGTGGCCGGGGATGAGGCACGAAAAGTCGAACGTCCCGGCCTTGGTGAACTGCCAGACGATCTCGGCGGTCTTCTTCGGCTTGACGCGGCGGGCGTTCGGATCGTCGTGCTCCATGTCGGGGTTCTTCTCCATCTCCTTCATGTGCTTGAGGTTCTCCTCCACCGTCGCCACCACGAACTCGTGGTCGATCTCACCGTTGTTGCGCAGCTGGAAGCGGATCTGCTCGCCTTTACGGACCTTGATCCGGTCGGGGAGGAACAGCATCTTGCCGTCGGATTCGCGCATCACGACCTGGACGATGCGCGCCGGCTTCTTGGGATCGCCGGGCTTGCCGTAGGCGGTCTCGTGTTCGTCGCCGTGACCGTGGGCGACGCCGATCGCGCCCGAAGCGAAAACCGCGGCGGCAAGTGCTGCGGCCGCCAGAACCGTTCTTCTGTTCATCGTTCGTCCTCCTCTTCAGTGTTTGTGTTGACCACGCGGCTTGACGACGTCGAGCGTCGTGCCGGGTTTCGCTGCAGGCGTCGGCGTGGCGGCGCGCGTGGTGGTCGGCTTGGGGCCCTTCCATTCCCAGGCGACGGTGCCGGGCGGATGCTTGTACCAGCCGGGATCCCTGTAATCGCCCGCCGCCAGGCCCTCGCGCACCTTCACGACCGTGAACATGCCGCCCATCTCGACCGCTCCGAACTGGGCGAAGCCGGTCATCATGGGCAGGGTGTTGTCGGGCAGCGGCATCTCCATCTCGCCCATGTCGGCCATGCCGGCGCTGCCCATCGCCATGTAGTCGGGCACGAGCCGCTTCATCTGCCTGGAGAAGTCGCGCTTGTTGACGCCGATGAACGTCCGGATGTCGTGACCCATGGCGTTCATGGTGTGATGCGACTTGTGGCAATGCAGCGCCCAATCGCCGGGCTCGTCGGCCTTGAATTCATAGGCGCGCATCGCCCCAACCGGGATGTCGATGGTGACTTCGGGCCAACGCGCCTCCGGCCGCACCCAGCCGCCGTCGGTGCAGGTCACCTCGAAGTCGTAGCCGTGCATGTGGATCGGATGGTTGGTCATGGTCAGGTTGCCGACCCTCACGCGCACTCGATCCCCTTTGGCGACGACGAGGTGATCGATGCCCGGAAACACCCGGGTATTGAAGGTCCACATATTGAAGTCGGTCATCTCCGCGACCTTGGGCACGTAATTGCCGGGATCGATGTCGTAGGCGGAGAGCAGGAACACGAAGTCGCGGTCGACGCGGTGCAGCTTGGGGTCGCGCGGATGAACCACGAAGAAACCCATCATTCCCATCGCCATCTGCACCATCTCGTCGGCGTGCGGGTGGTACATGAAGGTCCCGCTCTTCCTGAGCTCGAACTCGTAGACGAAGGTCTGGCCCGGCTTGATGTGCGGCTGGGTGAGGCCGCCGACCCCGTCCATGCCACAAGGCAGGAGCTGGCCATGCCAGTGGATCGTCGTGTGTTCGGGAAGGCGATTGGTGACGAAGATCCGTACCTTGTCGCCTTCGACCGCCTCGATGGTCGGGCCGGGGCTTTGACCGTTGTAGCCCCACAGGCGCGCAATCATGCCGGGTGCCATTTCACGCTCGACCGGCTCGGCCACGAGATGGAACTCCTTCCAGTCGCCGTTCTGCCGCCATGGCAGGGTCCAGCCGTTGAGCGTCACCACCGGCTGGTAGTCCGGTCCGCTCGTGGGGTAGAGCGGCGGCTGCATGGTGTTGGTCGTGGTGGTCGGTGCCTCCGGAATGGACTGCGCCTGCACGCGACCGCTGACGGCGGTGGCGCCGAGAAGAGCGAGACCCGAGGCCCCGACGAGATCACGTCTGGAGAGAGACACGTTGTTCTCCTTTCCTAGAAGCCAAGAGGGATGGTTTCGGGCGGGGGTGTCGTGTTGATGACCCCCGATGGTGGGACAGTGCCGCCGACGATGAGGGCCGCCTGGAGATCGGCGACCGCCAGATGGTAGTCGCGCAGCGCATCCGAGGACGCGACATTGGCCGCGATGCGCTCGCGCTCCTCGATCAGGACCTCAAAGACGTCGACCAGCATGCCATTGTAGCGCAGCAGCACTTCCGCCGAGATCTGTCGGCGCAGCGGCAGGATACGCGTCTGGTAGAAGCGGGCGATATCGTAGGTCGCGCGATAGGTCGTATAGGCCACGCGTGCTTCGGAGCGTGCGTTCACCGACCGCTCGGTCAGCCGATTGACCGCCCTCATGTAGGTCTCACGGGCGGTCGTGACCCTCGCCTCGCCGGTGTCGAAGATCGGTATCACGATGCCCAGCTCGAGGCCGTAGCGATTCTTCGAGGTCTGCTCGCCGGCGTCGTTGGTCTCGACCTCGTTCCGGTAGCCCAAGCCCAGCTCGAGGAAGGACATGTAGCGGGTCGCGTCGACGAACCCCACCGACTTGGCCAGGGTGACGATCTCATAGCGCAGGATGATGAGATCGACGCGCCGGCGCATGGCCTCGACCTCGACGTCGGCCAGCGTATCCGCTGCGGCAGGCAGCGCCGGAAGCCGAGGCGGCAGCTTGTAATCCAGGTCGGAGCCCCACAGGCCCAGTATCCGATTCAGCGCTTCGCGCGTCCCGGCGACGCTCAGCCGGGCCTGGGCGACCTGGGCGCTCAAATCGGCGTAGAAGGCCGAGACGCGGGCCTGGTCGAGCTTGTTCGCAGCACCGGTTTCGCCGAGCTGCTTCATCATCCGAGCCGAAGCGTCGGCAGCCTGTCGGGCCTGCTCCAACAGCGCAAGGCGCTGCTGCGCGGCCAACGCACGGATATAGGCACGACGCACATCCACCGTCAGGCTCAGCGTCGTCGCGACGGCCCGATAACGTGCTTCCTCGAACTCTCGCTTGGCGATTTCGGTCTTTCTCGGAAGAGTGGCGAACGCCAGAAGGTTCCCGATCAGCTGGAATCCGATTTCGGCGAACCCAGCCGTGCCGAAGGTGCGTCCCACGATGATCGCGGGATTTGGCGGCAGGCTCGTTTGAACGTATTCCGCTTCGGAGATCCCGAGGTCATTGTACGCGGCCTGCAATCCGCGATTGTTGAGCAAGGCGATCTGTACTGCCGTATCTTCGGTCAGCGGCTCCGACAACAACCCCTGTACCCGTTCACGGGCACGGCGCATGTCTTCGGCAGAGGAGAGCTTCGCGGCATCTTTGCCGATCTCCCGGCGGACGCTGTCGGAGACCGGCGCCATGCCGCCATCCCCGGTAAACTTTGCGCAGCCCGCCGCGAGCAAGCTGAGCAGAGCAGCAACTGCAATCTTTGACGGCGCGCTCACTGGGACCGTCCGGCGCCCGGCGCGACGCTGTCATTGAGTTCGCGCCACGGTTTCAGCTCGACAGGCACGTGCGCGGCCGTGCCGGCCAGCACCGGCTTGTAGGGGACGGCAGCGGCGGGCGCCTGGGGATCGGCAGGATCGGGCGACGCGGCCTGGGGCAACGGCGCCGGACTGCATCCGGCGACCACTGAAGCCAGCGCCACGACGCCCATGACGGCGCGTCGGAACAACATGATGACTCTCCGTGTCTAAAAGGAACCGTGGACGACGGTTCAGACGCGGGGAGGCGGCGGATCCTGGGTGAAGGTGAGGCCGGTGAGGCTGCGCACAGGCGCCGCCAGCCAGATGTGATGCAGCACCAGCATGTTGTCCGGCGACGCCGGCGGCAACATGGCGAACGTGCATGACATCATCGGACAGCATTGCCCGGCGGCATGCTTGGCCGTGCCCTCTGCCGGGCACTCTTCCGGCGGCGGCGCGTGATCAGGGCACTCTACCGGGGCGACTTGCACCCCGTGCGTCATGAACGGCGTCATCGCATGGCTTGCCGCCGCGGCCCCGAACGAGGGGACGACGAAGGCGACCAAGGCGATCAGCCAGACCAGGGTGCGGGTGCGGGTGCGGGTCATGTCAGCGACGCCGACTATCCAATACTTCGAGCAGTTCGTCGATCTTGGTCTGGCGGTCGTTTTCGGAGCCGGCATGGAAAGCGTGTGCCACGCAGTGCTGCAGGTGGTCGCTGAGCGTTTCCTGCTCGACCTTGTCCAGGGCGGCGCGCACCGCGCGGATCTGCGTCAGCACGTCGATGCAGTAGCGCTCCTCCTCGATCATGCGGGCGACGCCGCGCACCTGGCCTTCAATCCGGCCAAGGCGGGCGAGCTGGGATTTCTTCAATCTCTCGTCCATGACTTGAACCATACCCCCGTAGGGTATAGATAGCAAGAATGAAACACGAGCATCATCACGGCGCTTCCTGCGGGCACGACCACGACATCGCGATCGATCCTGTCTGCGGCATGAAGGTGAAGATCGCGGGCGCCAAGAACACGACCGTCCACGAAGGACACACGTATTACTTCTGCAACCCGAAGTGCCTGCAGAAGTTCACGGCCGAGCCGAACCGTTATCTGAAGCCGGCGGAAGCGGCGCCGGCGGTGCCCGTTCCGGTCGGCACGATCTACACCTGCCCCATGCATCCCGAGATCCGCCAGGTCGGACCGGGAAGCTGCCCGATCTGCGGCATGGCGCTGGAACCCGCGGAGGCCTCGCTCGATCACGGACCGAACGAGGAACTTTTGGACATGACGCGGCGCCTGTGGATCGGCCTGGTGCTCAGCCTGCCGGTCGTGGCGATGGAAATGGGCGGCCATCTCGCCAATCTGCACATGCTGCTTGAGCAGAAGACGTCGAATTGGCTGCAGTTCGCCCTGGCGACGCCGGTGGTGCTGTGGTGCGGCTGGCCCTTCTTCGTCCGCGGCTGGCAGTCGCTCAAGACGCGCAATCTCAACATGTTCACCCTGATCGCCATGGGCACGGGCGTCGCCTGGGCCTACAGCGTCATCGCCGTCGCACTGCCCGGGCTTTTCCCGCAGGCGTTCCGCGGCCCCGACGGCTCGGTCGCGGTCTACTTCGAGGCGGCGGCGGTCATCACCGTGCTCGTCCTGCTCGGCCAGGTGCTGGAGTTGCGCGCCCGCGAACAGACTTCAGGCGCCCTCAAGGCGCTGCTCGATTTGGCACCCAAGACCGCTCGCCGGCTGAAGGACGACGGCACCGACGAAGAGGTCTCTCTCGATGCCATTGCGGTCGGCGATCGTCTGCGCGTCCGGCCCGGAGAAAAAGTACCGGTCGACGGTGAGTTGATCGACGGCCGCTCGTCGCTCGACGAATCGATGGTCACCGGTGAATCCATGCCGGTCACCAAGGAGCGCGGCGCCAAGGTGATCGCGGGCACGCTGAACGCGACCGGCGGTTTCGTCATGCGCGCGGAGAAGATTGGACGCGATACCATGCTGGCGCGCATCGTCCAGATGGTGGCCGAGGCGCAGCGCAGCCGCGCACCGATCCAGCGGCTGGCCGATCAGGTCGCGGGCTATTTCGTGCCCGCCGTGATCGGGATCGCCGTGATCGCCTTCGCGGCCTGGGCAATGTTCGGTCCCGAGCCGCGGCTGGCGTTCGGGCTCGTCGCCGCCGTGACCGTCCTCATCATTGCGTGTCCGTGTGCGCTCGGCCTCGCGACGCCGATGTCGATCATGGTCGGCGTCGGCCGCGGCGCGCAGGCGGGCGTGCTGATCAAGAACGCCGAGGCCCTGGAGCGGATGGAGCGGATCGACACGCTGGTCGTCGACAAGACCGGCACGCTCACCGAAGGCAAGCCGAAGGTCGTGGCGATCGTTCCGGCGGCGGGCTTCGAGGAGAACGACGTGCTGCGCCTGGCCGCCAGCATCGAAAAGGCCAGCGAGCATCCCCTGGCCCTGGCGATCGTCGCGGCCGCCGCGGAACGCAAGCTCACCCTGTCCGAGGTATCGGCCTTCGATTCGCCGACCGGCAAAGGCGTGCTGGGCACCGTCGAGGGCCGCAAGCTCGCCTTGGGTAACTCCAGGTTCCTGCAGGAAACCGGCGTGGACACGGCGGCGATGGAGGAAGAAGCGGATCGCCTGCGCCAGGATGGCGCGACGGCGATCTTCCTCGGCATCGACGGCAAGGCTGCGGCGGTGTTCGCCATCGCCGATCCGGTCAAGGCCACCACCGCGGAGGCGCTGAAGGCGCTGGCGAAGGAAAAGGTCCGCGTCGTGATGCTGACCGGCGACAACCGCACGACGGCCGAGGCCGTCGCGCGACGGCTCGGCATTTCCGAAGTGGAGGCCGAGGTACTGCCCGAGCAGAAGAGCGCGGTCGTCGAGAAGCTGCGCCGCGAGGGGCGAGTCGTCGCCATGGCGGGCGACGGTGTGAACGACGCGCCGGCGCTCGCGGCGGCCGAGGTCGGCATCGCCATGGGCACCGGCACCGACGTTGCGATCGAGAGCGCCGGCGTCACTCTTCTCAAGGGCGACCTGATGGGCATCGTGAAGGCCAGGCGGCTTTCCGAGGCGACCATGCGGAACATCCGCCAGAACCTGTTCTTCGCCTTCATTTACAACGCCGCCGGCGTGCCGATTGCCGCCGGCATCCTCTATCCGACGTTCGGCATCCTGCTGTCGCCCATCATCGCGGCGGCGGCCATGGCGCTGTCCTCGGTGAGCGTCGTCGGCAACGCGCTCCGGCTGCGGCAGCTCAAGCTCTGAAGGGGCCCTGAACCTGCGACATTTCGGAACGGCCGTGTCGCTTTGCACTTGATCTGCAATCGGCCGGGCCGGAAATTGGCCCTGCCATGCTTCTGATCCACCGCTCGCCCCGCGCTGCCAACGCCGTCCGGACCGTGTCGCCCGGCGGCGAGCTGTTCGTGGTGTCGGTGGTGATCTGCATGATCCTGGCCTCGTTCGGCGACGCCGTCGATCCGGCGTGGATCGGCGAGGCGGGGCTTGAGTTCGCCCTGTTCGACCTCGGCGGCGAGTTCTCCGTGCTGGCGATGCGGCACTGGCATCTCCTGCAGCTCCTGCTGGGCGGCGCGGCCCTGGCCGCCGGCATCACCGTGCTCCGCGTCTGCGGCGCCGTCTTTTACAGGGCGCTGCGCCCGGCCCCGACCGGGGGCGTCGAGAAGGTTCCCATAAAGCTCTGACGACAGACTGAAACCGCCGGCGGCTCCTGGCCTTGCCTGGGGTCGGCGGCCTGCGTTCACTTTTCGTTGGAGATCGTCGTGGAACTCGAGTTCTTTTCGGCCGCCTTTCTGTCGGCCCTGTTCGCTATCATCCTGATCGACCTGGTGCTGGCGGGCGACAATGCCCTCATCATCGGCCTGGTCGCCCGCAACCTGCCCAAGAACACCCAGAGCAAGGTCATCTTCTGGGGTACCTTCGGCGCCATCGCCATCCGCGCCGCGATGGCCATCCTGGTGGTCTACATCCTGGCCGTCCCCGGCTTCATGCTGGGCGGCGGCCTCGCCCTGGTCTGGATCGCGCGCAAGCTGCTGACACCCGAGGCCGACGACGCCAGTCACCTCGCCAAGGCGCCGGCCGCGACCTTTGCCGGCGCGGTCCGCACCATCGTGATCGCCGATGCCGTCATGGGTGTCGACAACGTGCTGGCGATCGGCGGCGCCGCGCACGGCAGCGTCCTGCTGATCGTGCTGGGCCTTGCGATCAGCGTGCCGATCATCGTCTGGGGCAGCCAGCTCGTCATCAAGCTGGTCGACCGCTATCCCTCGGTCATCCTGCTGGGCGGCGCGGTGCTGGCCTGGACCGCCTACTCGATGATCGTGCGCGAGCCGCTGCTGGTGGCCTGGTTCGAGGCCCATCCCGCGACCAAGCTGGTGGTGGCGGTCCTGATCTTCTCGATTTCGCTCGGCCCCTGGTACAGCGAGCGGCTGTCGGAGCACATGAAGCCGCTGGTCGTCCTGCTGCCGGCATTGCTGGTGTGGATGCTGGGCTTCGAGGTCGCGGCCAGCGTCTGGACGGTGCAGGTGGACTATCTGCTCGCCCGCGACCAGGGCGAGTACCTCCTCGAGGGCCTGCGTTGGCTGGGTTGGCTGCCGCTGGCCGCCCTCTTTCTGTGGGCGCGCGAGCAGTTCGTTCAGCGCACCCGCCGGATCGCGCGAGGTTGAGGAGACGTGAGCTTGCGGCGCCCATCGTCGCGGCGTAACACCGCGACATGGCCCGCAAGCTCGTTCTTCTTGCGCTCGTTTTCGCAGCGCCCCAGGCCGCCCTTGCCGACGATGCCTCCTATTGCGCCGAGCTGTCGGCCCTCTATCGCCGCTACCTCGGCACGGTCGGCGAGCGCTCGTTCCCCGACGCCACGGCAGCGACGGCCATGGATCAGTGCGATAAGGGCAACTATGCCCAGGGCATCCCGCCGCTCGAGAAGAAACTGCGGGATGGGCGCTTCACGCTGCCGAAACGGTCATGACATACTAAGGTCGATGCCGGTCAGCCGGCGACAGGCCTCGAGGTAGCGTTTGCTGGTGGCCTCGACGATCTCGGGCGGCAGCTTGGGCGGTGGTGCTTCGCCGTTCCACCGGCCGGCATGGCGCTCGACGTCGAGCCAGTCGCGCAGCGGCTGCTTGTCGAAGCTGGGCTGCGGGCGGCCTTCGGCATAGCCGTCGGCCGGCCAGAAACGCGAGCTGTCCGGGGTCATCACCTCGTCGATCAACAGGACTTCGCCCGACTTGGTGCGGCCAAACTCGAATTTGGTGTCGGCGATGATGATGCCCTGCCGGAGCGCGATGTCGCGGCCCCTGGTGTAGACGAGGCGCGTCAGACGCTCGAGCTCGGCCGTGACGTCGGCACCCAGCGCCTTCTTCATCTGCGTGATGGTGATGTTCTCGTCGTGGCCGCTCTCGGCCTTGGTCGCCGGACTGAAGATCGGCGGATCGAGCCGGCCGCTTTCCTTGAGGCCCGCGGACAACTTCTCGCCGGCCAGCGTGCCGGTCTTGGCATATTCACGCCACGCCGAACCGGTGATGTAGCCGCGCACGACGCATTCGATTGGAAACACCGTGCCGCGCCGGCACAGCATGGTGCGGCCGGCGATTGCCGCGAGGTGCGGCTTGAGCACTGGCACGGCGGCTGCGATCTCCCCGGCATCGGCCGAGATCATGTGGTGTTTCACCACGTCGCCCAGTTGCCGGAACCACCAGGCGCTCACCTGCGTGAGCACCGCACCCTTATGCGGGATGGGCTCGGCCATCACCACGTCGTAGGCGCTGACGCGGTCGGTCGCCACCAGCAACAGCCGGTCGGCGTCGACTGTGTAGACGTCGCGCACCTTGCCCCGCGCGATCCGCTCCAGAGGCAGATCGCTGGTCGCCATCAACATCATGCTATTTCTTCTCGGTGCGCATCTCGTGGAAGACTTCCTTGGCGACCAGCAGTCCCTCGCGCACCGACGGCAGGCCGATATAGCCGCTGAGATGCAGCAGCGCCTCGCTGAGCTCGTCCTCGGTCCAGCCCTGATTGCGCGCCATGCGGAGATGAATTGCGAGTTCCGGCCAGCGTGCCTGCGACGTGTCGGAAATGCAGCAGATCAGCGCCCGCGTCTTCATATCGAGACCCGGCCGCGTCCACAGCATGCCGAACACGGCTTCGCGGGAGTAGTCGCCGAATTTCTTCATGATCGGGTCGTCGTAGACCGTCTTGTTCATTTTCTCGGCGTAGGCGGCCCCCATCAGCTTGCTGCGGACCTCGGTGCCCTTCTTGTAGTTTTCGCTCTCGGCCATTTTCTTCCTCCGTCGACATTTCCGGCTGCAGCCTCGGGGAAATCGCGCGTAGGATCAATCTCCTGTACGGGCGGAGCAGACGAATATCAGCATGACGGCCAATGGCTCGCCGACGGCACCCGCCGGCCGGAAGCGCACGGCAGCGCTGACGCTGGCGGCGCTCGGCGTCGTCTTCGGCGATATCGGCACCAGCCCGCTCTACACGATGAGCACCTGCTTCAGCGACTATACCGGCATAAAGCCCACGGCCGAGAACGTGCTCGGCATGCTGTCGCTGATCACCTGGGCCCTGATCATCGTCGTCACCTTGAAATACGTCCTGGTGGTGATGCGCGCCGACAACCACGGCGAGGGCGGCGTCCTGGCGCTGATGGCGCTGGTGTCGCGGGCAGCCGGGCTCTCCGAGCGCCGCCGGCGGATCTACACGATGCTGGGCATCGCGGGCGCGGCGCTGTTCTATGGCGACTGCCTGCTGACGCCGGCGATCTCGGTGCTGAGCGCGGTCGAGGGGCTCAACGTCGCCACCCCGGACTTCGCCCCCCTGGTGGTGCCGATCTCGATCGGCCTGATCGTCGGATTGTTTGCCCTGCAGCACTTCGGCACCGCCGGCGTCGGCCGCTGGTTCGGGCCGATCATGCTGGTGTGGTTCGCGGCCCTGTTCCTGCTCGGCGCCCAACACGTCCTGCATCACCCGAATGTGCTGGCGGCGCTGTCGCCGCTGCATGCGATCGAGTTCGCCGTTCGCTACAAGCTCGTGGCCTTCGTGGCCCTGGGCGCGGTCACCTTGGCCTTCACCGGCGCCGAGGCGCTCTATGCCGACATGGGCCATTTCGGCCGCATCCCCATTCGCGTGGCGTGGCTCGGGCTCGTGCTGCCATCGCTGCTGGTCAACTACTACGGGCAGGGCGCGCTGCTGCTCGACGATCCGACGTCGCTCGAGAATCCGTTCTTTCGCCTGGCACCCCGCTGGGCGCTCTATCCGTTGGTCGCTCTCGCCACGGCGGCCACGGTGATCGCCTCGCAAGCCACTATTTCCGGCGCCTTTTCCATGGCGCAGCAGGCGGCGCTGCTGGGAGTGAGCCCAAGGGTGCGCATCCTGCACACCTCGGCCAGCGAGTTCGGCCAGATCTACGTGCCGGCCGTCAACTGGCTGCAGATGGTGGGTGTCGTGGCGCTCGTGCTCGCCTTCACGACATCGGCCAACCTTGCCGCTGCCTACGGCATCGCCGTCACCGGCACCATGCTGGTGACCAGCGTGCTGATGTTCGGCCTGGCACGGCAGGAATGGAAGTGGGGCTGGGCGGCCGCGACCCTGGTTTTCGGCTTCTTCGTGCTGGTCGACCTCACGCTGGTCTCCTCCAATATGCTGAAGTTCTTCCATGGCGGCTGGGTGCCGCTGTTGATCGCCGCCGTGATCTTCACGGCGATGTGGACGTGGCTGAAGGGCCGCCTCGCCGTCGCGGTGCGCGAGAAGGAAAGGACCGTGCCGCTCGACGCCCTGCTGAGCGGCTTCGACTCCAGCGGCTGGCACCGGGCGAGAGGCACGGCGGTCTATCTCACGGCCTTCTCCGACAACGCATCGAACTGCATGCGGCGAAACCTCATCCACAACGAGGCGCTGCACGAGAATGTCGTCCTGCTTACCGTCCACATCGCGGATGCGCCGTTCGTGGGGCCGCCGAGGCGTCGCGAGGTCGCCGATCTCGGCAACGGCATCCATCGCGTTCTGCTGCGCTACGGGTTCATGGAGAAACCCGACGTGTCGCATGACATAGCCGGTCTTACCGACAGCGGAATCCCAGTCGACCCCGAGCACACGACCTACTTCATCGGCCGCAACAGCATCGTCGGCGGCGACCGGCCCATGCTGCCGCGCTGGCAGCAGAAGCTTTTCCTGATGCTCGCTCGCCTCGGCATAAGCCCCGGCGACTTCTTCGGCCTGCCGGCCAATCGCGTCGTCGAACTCGGCGGCCGGATCGAGGTCTAGGGACCTACCACTCGGCGCAACCGAACTTCAGCAGGTTGCCGTGCGGGTCGTGGATATAGAACTCTTTCATGTTCCATGGCCTCACCTCGAAAGGCGACAGATGCGGCACGCGGCGCTGCTGGAATTCCTCGAAGAGCGCCGGGACCTGGCCACCGCGTATGTAGCACGACGTATTCTCCGGGAACCGCCGGTCGTCGGTCTTCCAGAAGTGGATCTCCATCTCGTCGCGCTTGATGATGAGGTAATTGTCGTCGGCGTAGTCGCTCGAGAAGCCGAGATGCCAGACGTAGAAATGGCGCGTCTCTGAAATGTCGAGCGACGCCAGGACCGGGATGCTGCGAGCGTGGTCCGCCATCATGCGTCGAAGCCCGTGAGCGAAATCGGCTCGGCCATCGGCGGCTGAAGGCCGCGCGCCAGCAGATCGCCTAGGCGTGCGAAGATGCGGCCGGCCTCGGCACAACCGACATCCTGCGCCACCGCTTCGGCGGCGATGTTGAGCAGCGCGTTGCCGGCGAGGTCGCGGCATTCGTCGGGCAGACCCTCCACCGCGTCGGCAATCAGCCGCATGGCGCGCTGCAGGTCGACGAGACGACCGGAATGGGCCGCGGCCATCGTCAGTTCAGCCGACCGCCGGCGACACCCGACGACGGCGCGAGCCGCAGCCCGGCGCTCGCCAGCGCGACCGCAAACGCCTTCAATCTGATGGCAGCAACGCGCGACGCCGTCGGCGCCATCATCACGTCGAGCGACGCCAGCAGCGGCCCGTCGTAGTCACCTTGCGCCAATCCGCACAGGGCAACCAAAGTCGCCTCATCGCGGCTTACCTTCGAGCAGGTCGGCAGATGAATTTCCATTGCGCGCCGGGCGCCGAACAGGAAAGCATCCATGGCAATGGCGAAGTCGGGCAGCACGTCCAGAAGCCCCGCCATCTGGAAGCCCCGGTGCAGTGTCGACCCTTCCTTCGGCAGCGCCCGGTCCTGCTGCCATTGGCGCAGAGCCCACAACACGAAGCGTTCGCTGATGGGCAGGGCGCAGGCACAGTCCGGCCGGCCGCAACCCACCTTGGGCCCCGATTGGAGCGGGCCAAGTCCCTGTTCCGGCAAGCTTTCCATGACCTCTCCAAAGTTGATCGAGCGTTGACAGCTATCCTCAGTTTATGCAATTGAGAGTCAGTCGCAACTCAATTTTTGGGAGAGGTGAGAAGCGCATGAACCAGCCACCGCGTGCTGCGCGAGTGAGTGACGCCGAAACGGACAGGCCGGACTCCGGCGCGCCGGTCGTCGATAGCATCACGCTGATGAGTGGCCGGCGTGAACTGATCATCCGACACGGCACCGACAGCTACCGCCTCAGAGTCACCGCTTCCAACAAGCTGATTCTCACCAAGTAAGCGAACCCCGAGAGGCCATCCCCTCTCGGTCAAACTGCCCAGCCAGCCGGTCCGTGCGGACCACTGCCAGCCAGGCGTCCTTTTTTGTCTTTGGGGGACCTGGCCATGAAAACCCGTTCAATTCTCTATGCCTTGCTGGCGACAACGGCGATCGGATGCACGATCCCGGCACCGGCGTCGGCGCAGACGCCGCCGGCCGCGGTACCGGATCCGGCCACACCGGCGCAGACTCCACCGGCGGCCACGCCCATTCCGACCCAACTCGACGCCGTGACGACGGCGGCGACACGAAGCAGGCGCCCGCTCGATGACGTGGCGGCCACCGTCTCGGTGACCACCACCGAAGACATCGATCGCGAGAACATGCAGGACGTCCGTGACCTCGTGCGCAACGAACCCGGCGTCACCGTCGGCAACAACCCCAACCGCGCCGGCTTCCAGAACTTCGTGATCCGCGGCATCGGCGGCAACCGCGTCCTGGTCATCGTTGACGGTATGCGCGTGCCAGATTTCCCAGACAGCAACACCGGCGCCGGCACCTACACCCGCGAGCAGCCCGATCTCGAGGACATCAAGCGGGTCGAGATCATCCGCGGCCCCGCCTCGGCGCTCTACGGCTCGGACGCGATCGGCGGCGTCGTGGCCTACACGACCAAGGATCCGGGCGACTACTTCAAGAACGGCGGCAACGTCTACGGCAGCGTCAAGGGCGCCTACAGCAGCGCCAACCAGATGTTCGCCGAGAGCTTCACCGGCGCTGTGCGCTCCGGCAACGTCGAGTTCCTCGGCATCTACACCCGTCGCGACGGCCAGCAGTTCACGCCGGCGCAGTCCTCGCTCGGCCCCAACCCGACGACCTGGTTCAACAACGACTTCCTGGCAAAGCTGGTCATCCGACCGACGGACGTGGACACGATCCGTATCACCGGCGGCTACACTCAGGGCCAGCAGAGCACCCAGATGCTGTCGGGCGTCGGCCGGTTCCCGTCCCTGTTCACGCGCGTCTATGACGAATGGGGGCAGGACTACACCAACACCTACCGGATCAGCGGCCAATGGGTGCACGACGCGCCGATCGGCTTCATCGATCGCATCGATTTCCTGGCCTACTACAACTCGGTCAACACTCAGGCCGACACCTACCAGCTGCGTGGTGCCACCAACGGCATCATTCCGACCAACGCGCGGGCCTCGTCGTTTCTCTTCAACCAGGCTGTAACCGGCGCTGAACTGCAGATGAACACCGACGCGAAGTTCTTCGATCTGCGCAACTTCTTGACCTACGGCCTGAGCTTCTTCCACACATCGACGACACGGCCGCGCAATCGCGCGCAGATCACGCTGGCGACCGGCGTGACGACCCAGGTGGTGGGCGGCGAAACCTACCCCAACAAGAACTTCCCCGACACCGAGACCATCCAGGCCGGCGCCTACATCCAGGACGAAATCACTGCCCTCGGCGGCCGGCTGGTCGTCACGCCGGCAGTACGGCTCGACTACTACAGTCTCAATCCCAATCCCGACAAATATTTCTGGAACTCGACCGGCGCCGCTCTGAACCTCGTGCCGACCTCGAGCACCTATGTATCGGCGTCGCCGAAAGTCGGCATCGTCTATCACTTCAGCGACACCTACTCGAGCTACTTCCAGTACGCGACCGGCTTTCGCGCGCCGCCCTACGACAACGCCAACTTCGGTTTCACCAATACGGCGTCGTTCTACCAGATCCTGCCCAACGCCAACCTGAAGCCCGAGACGGCCAACAGCTTCGAGGTCGGCTTTCGCGGCAAGTACGAGACAGGGTCGAGCTGGCAGCTCACCGGCTTCTACAATCTCTACAAGAACTTCATCGAGACCGTCACGGTCGGCCAGGTCGGACCAGTCACCCAGTTCCAGTACGTCAATCTGACGAACGTCACGATCTGGGGCGTCGAAGCGCGCGGCGAATACCGCTTCGCGCCTAATTGGGCGGTGCTGGGCTGGACGGCCTTTGCCCAGGGCACCGACACCCGGACCGGCCTGCCCGTGGATTCCGTCAGCCCGTGGGCGTCGCAGGGGCGCATTCGCTACGGCAGCGACACGGGCCTCAATGCGCAGGTCATCGGCACGATGGTCGCGCAGCACAGCCAGGTCAGCAACCCGAACTACTTCCAGACGCCGGCCTACTTCAACGTCGACGCCACCGTCGGATACACTTGGGGCAACCACGTCAAGTTCAACGCCGGCGCCTTCAACATCACCAACGCCAAGTACTGGAACTCGGCGGACGTGATCGGGCTCAACACGACGAACCAGCAGCTCGATCTCTACGCCCAGCCGGCCCGCTACTTCGGCGTCAACCTCACGGCAAGATGGTAGTCCCGGCAGCCCTCTCTGCCGGACGACTGCCGGCGCCATCGGCACGCCTAGCCCGCGTGCCGATGGCGTTGTCGTTCGCCCTACATGGGCTCGCCGTTCTTCCGCTTTTCCTGATCGCCGGAACCCTGGGCAGCACGTCGTCCCAGGAGCCGGCGCTCTTCCTCGAATTCGCCGTGGCCGCGCCCACTGTAGGGGCCAACGCCGAGCCCGACGGCACGCCGGTCGAAGAAACACCGTCTCCGCCGGAGCCGCCCGCTCCCACCCTCGAGGCCGCGGTGCAACCACCGGAACCGCCGCTTCCCCTCGAGAAGATCCCCGAGCCCGACGTCGTGCCCGAGATCAGGGTCGATCTCCCGCCGCCCGAAGAACCGCCGCCCTTGAAGGCAACGGATCTGAAGCCGGTCGAACCACCCAAGCCCAGGCCGCCCAAGCCGGCACCACCTCGCCCGGCCGCGAAGCCTGCCAATGTCGCGCAGGCCGCGACCGTACCCGACGCAGGCAACGCGGCCGTCACCCAGCAGGCGACCACGGCCCCGGGCGAGTCGATCGTCTGGGAGGGTAAGCCACGCTATCGCATTCCGCCCAAACCCGCCGTCTATCCCAAGCGCGCCATCGAGCTCGGCCAGCAGGGCGAGGTTCTGGTGCGCGTGCGCCTCGATCCCGACGGCTCGGCGGCCGAGATCCGGCTGTGGCGCGGCAGCGGCTTCGACCTGCTCGACCGCGCGGCGCTCGCCGCCGTGCGCGGTTGGCATTTCCTGCCCGCGATGCGCGGCGGCCGTCCCGTCGCTGCCTGGGTCGAAATACCCGTTCGTTTCCACCTGCATTGAAGAAGGAGACTCACATGCTCTCGACCTCGAATGGCGACCTTGCCGCCCGCTGGACCCGCCTGCGCGGCGAGCGGCCGGCGCTGCGCATCCGTGACGCCGCCGCGACACTGGGAGTGGGCGAAGCCGAGCTGGTGGCTTTGGGTGTCGGACGGACGGCAACGCCGCTCGCCTCGGACTGGCGCGCACTGCTCAACGACATGCCGTCCGTCGGCCGGGTCATGTGCCTGACGCGCAACGAGCATTGCGTCCATGAACGCCATGGCCGTTTTGACGATGTCGAGGTGTCCGGCCCGCACGGCCTGGTGCTGGGGCCTGACATCGACCTGCGCTTGTTCCTGTCCAATTGGCGTTACGGTTTCGCTGTCCGCGAGCCGTTGAAGAACGACGAGCGACTCAGCCTCCAGTTCTTCGATGCCGCAGGTGAGGCCGTACACAAGATCTACGCCACCGAAGAGACCGACCGGGCGGCCTTCGATGCCCTGATCGCGCGCCACCAAGCTCAGGCTCCGGTCACGATGGAGATCGTGCCGCACGCACCCGATGCTCTGGATCGGCCCGACGTGGAGATCGACGTCGAGGGTCTGCGCGCCGCCTGGCGGGCGATGAAGGACACCCACGAATTCTTCGGCATGCTGGGCAAGTTCAAGGTCGGCCGCGTACAGGCCCTGCGGCTGGCCGGCGAGGAGTTTTCCCGCGAGCTGCCGGCGCGCGCGCTGCGCTCGGCGATTGAGGTCGCCGGCGCCGATGGTACGCCGATCATGATCTTCGTCGGCAACCGGGGGTGCATCCAGATCCATACCGGACCGGTCAAGCGGCTGGTCGAGACACACGGCTGGTTCAACGTGCTCGACCCGACTTTCAACCTCCACCTGCGCGACAGCGGCGTCGTGCGCGTCTTCTCGGTGCGCAAGCCGACCGCGGACGGGATCGTCACCTCGATCGAGGCCTTCGACGACCGCGACCGCAACGTCCTGCTGATGTTCGGCGAGCGCAAACCCGGCAAACCCGAGCTCGAGCAATGGCGCGCGCTGGTAGCTCGCATCGAGAAGCAGGCAGCGTCGTAATGAAGCGCCGCCATGCCTTCACGCTCGGCCTGGGAGCCGCTGCTCTCGCCTCCCTGCCGGTGCGTGCGCAAACGCCGCCCCGCATCGTGTCGGTCGGCAGCGCCCTCACTGAGATCGTCTATGCCTTGGGTGCCGAGGGTCTGCTGGTCGGCGTCGACACCACCAGCCAGCACCCGGCGGCCGCGCGGGCGCTGCCGCAGGTCGGCTACATGCGCGCGCTCTCGGCCGAGGGCGTGCTGTCCCTGAAGCCGACGCTGGTGATCGCCACGACGGCCGCGGGTCCTGCGACGACGCTCGACCAGTTGCGCGCGACGGGCGTCGAGGTCCTCGTCCTGCCCGACCACTACGACTACGACAGCGTGATCGCCAAGATCGCGGCGGTCGGACGCGTGACGGGCAAGAGCGCGGAAGCTGACGCGATGATCGCCCGCGGACGCGCCGACATGGCGGAACTCACAAAGAAGCTTGCAACGGCGACCAGCAAGCCGCGCGTGCTGTTCCTGTTGTCGATGGGCGGCGGCGCGCCGCAGGCCGCGGGCCGCGACACGGCCGCCGACGGCATCATCCGCCTCGCCGGCGGCGCGAATGCGATCGACGCATACGCCGGCTATCGGCCGCTGACACCCGAGGCGGTCCTCGCGTCCCGCGCCGACTTCGTGTTGGTGACACGCCAGACTGTACAGGCGATGGGCAGCATCGAGGCAATCCTCGATCAGCCGGCGCTGCGTCGCACGCCCGCGGGCCGGGCCGGCAAGGTGCTGCAGTTCGATGCGCTGCTGCTGCTGGGCTTCGGCCCGCGCACGCCACAGGCGGCGCAGGACCTGGCATCGGCGCTCCATCCTGAACTCGCCCGCGCGCCATGATCGTGCAGGCGTCGCAGCGTACCATTCCGCTCTTTGCGCTCGCTGCGGCCGCGAGCGTGGTGAGCGCGCTCTGCATCGGTGCCTTTCCGGTCGGGTTCGACCAGCTCCTGGCGGCCGTCGGTCTGTCGAGCGCGCCGCTCGACGACACGACGGCCGCGGTGCTCTACGCCATTCGCGCGCCGCGCGTGATCGCAGCTTTTGCCGTCGGCGCCGCGCTCGCCGCCGGTGGTGCCGCGATGCAGAGCCTGTTCCGCAACCCGCTCGCCGACCCCGGCCTGCTCGGCGTCTCGAGTGGCGCGGCACTTGCCGCGGTGTCGGTGATCGTGCTGGGCGAAAAGGTGTTCCATATCGTGCCGCCGGGCTTGCGGCCGTGGTGCCTGCCCCTCGCGGCCTTCCTCGGCGGTCTCGTCGCTACGGTCGTGGTCTATCGGATCGCCGCACGTGAAGGCATCACCCTGGTGGGCACGCTCCTGCTGGCCGGCATCGCCATCAACGCCCTCGCCTCGGCCGGCATCGGCATGCTGGTCTTCGTCGCCGACGAGCAGCAGTTGCGCACGTTGATCTTCTGGACGATGGGCGGCTTCGGCGCCGTGACATGGGCGGCGATCGCGCCTGCCCTGCTGGTGCTGGCCATCAGCATCCCGACGCTGCTGCCGTCAGCGCATCTGCTCGATGCCCTGGCACTGGGCGAACGCGAGGCCGGTCACATCGGCGTCGACGTCGAGCGGCTGAAGCGTCGTCTCGTGGCACAAGTAGCACTCGCGGTCGGCGCGGGCGTGGCGATCTCGGGCATCGTGGGTTTCGTCGGCCTCATCGCGCCGCACATCGTGCGCCTGCTACTTGGGCCCGCTCACCGCACCCTGTTACCAGCCGCAGCGCTCTTCGGTGGCGCCTTCCTGGTGCTGGCCGACGCACTGGCGCGTACCATGGTCACGCCGGCCGAACTGCCGATCGGCATTCTGACCGCCCTGGTCGGGGGGCCCTTCTTCCTCTGGTTGCTCGCCGGCCGCGCCGCGCGGGGAAACCTGTGAGCGCGCTGCAGGCCATCGGGGTCGAGGTCAGGGCCCGCGACAAGGTTCTCATCCAGGACATCTCCCTGGAGGTGAGACCGGGCGAGTTTCTCGCCGTCATCGGACCCAACGGCGCCGGCAAGAGCACGCTCCTGAGCGCCCTGGCGGGCGACCGGCAGCTCGCGGCCGGCCAGGTCCTGCTTGCCGACCGGCCGATCGCGCACTGGAAGAAGGCCGATCTCGCGCACCGCCGCGCCGTGTTGCCCCAGCACTCGACGGTCGCGTTCGACTTCACCGGCCTGCAGATCGCCTCGCTCGGGCTGCTCGCCCATCGCGGCCGCCTTTCCGACCGGCAGATCGGCGCGCTGGCGGAGCAGGCGCTTGCCGAGACCGAGGCGCTCGCCTTCGCCGACCGGCCCTATGCCGTTTTGTCGGGCGGCGAGCGCCAGCGC
>Ga0207952_1000623_pt1 | contig 23838 bp, 30 predicted proteins | sample SubbioR12Aug_8Ca_FD_184831 | JGI IMG/M metagenome (GOLD analysis project Ga0207952, IMG submission 184831) | Serpentinite rock and fluid subsurface biosphere microbial communities from McLaughlin Reserve, California, USA - CR12Aug_8Ca (SPAdes) | ecosystem: Environmental > Terrestrial > Deep...
AGTAAAGAAGAAGGGCGCGTGCTGGGCTGCCCACTTCCGATAGCCTTCTTCATCCTCTTTTTGTTCTTCAAGCTCATTTTTGCACGCTTGAACATCAATCTGCACACATTCAATCAACGCCTTCACGCGATTGTGCAGGTAGCCGCGTGTTCTTGCATCCAACACTCCAGTTGGGTCATAATGGACAAAAAGAATGTCGCTTATTACAGCCTCCATCTTCGAAAAAATGAAGGTCCGCACAATTTAATTAAAAACACGCTGCAGCATGTTTATTGATGTGCAAAATGAAACCTACTATCGCGTTTTCACAGATGGTGGCGATTTCTACGTTGACCAAGTAGCTGACTGTACTGTGACAGTTTTATTCATTTCATGGTATCTCTTTTCTTTTCTACTAGGTTGCTTTCTCCACTTGCGCATAAGACTGGTGCGACCTCCGCCCAAACTTGAAGAGAAACAGACCTTCAGTGCATTTCTTTGGTTCAGCTATTTTTGGTATCCCTCGCGGATCTACGCCTGCTCTGTCATACCGGAGTTTATCAATGTTACGCACTACTCCGAAGCGCAAGCTATATTGTACGATCTGCGACAAGGCCATGCCGTGTTTGCGGCATTCTGCTTTGGTGTGGCTTATCTATTGCACGCCTGGATAACTACACCGAGGCCTAGCTTTCGCCAGCTCACAACTGAAGAGCCCCACTGCAGCATCTGTATGGAAGATTACACGGAAGAAGCCCCATCCGTCGCACCACGCAATTGTCAGCACTGTTTTCATGCTGCTTGCATAACACCGTGGTTCTACGTGGACCCCGTCTGCCCGCTGTGCCGTAAAGAGATGTAAACTAGTGTTATTGATTGCTTTTCCAACCAAAGTAGCGCCGCTGGCGATCGGTAAGCGGGCGCCCATGCACACGACCCTCATGCAGAATTTTGCGGGCTTTCTGCGGTGTAATGTCATGCTTGGCAATGGGCATGCAAACAGCTGCGTGGTTGTGTTGAGTCCATTCCCATTTCTGACAAGCCACCGAGCAGTAAGCTTCCGCACACACCTCGCACATTTTCATATTCTCATCGGTGCGGGCACACACAGAGCAGCGCACGTCTTCCATATTTTCACATCAACAGCAAGCAACCCCAACACATTTATGCAGAGGTTGTCAACACCACACACTCTCAATTGTCGCTGTGCTGCCTGTTCTGATCCGCGTCACAAGTTGCCAACAAGAGTGTTCATCTGTCATGTCTGCGCGCAGTACTACATCACGACAAACCCGCGAAAAGTCATCTGCTATCATTGCTTACGTCAATAAATGGCTGACAGTGCTGTAGACTCGTTCGATAAGATTGCCAAAGCACTGCATGTGATTCTAAACATTCAACAACGCCGTGAGGAACGCTATCAAGCACAGATCGTTGCACTCAAGCAGGAGATTCTAATGTTGCGGGAAAAGCTCAAGCAGCTCGAAGATAGTATCGATGTTGTGCACACTGGCTCACTGCGCAAGAATGTGCTGCGTGTTCGACCCGTCTCAACAAGCACACTAGTGCCTACGCATCGTGAGACACTGCGAGCACTGCCTGAGCTCGACTTCTCCAGCAAGCAGCTCAATGCTTTGCTCAAACACACTGACTCTGTGCGCGAACTGACCTACGCACGCAGCAGTGGCATCTTCACTGCTGGCAAGCAGAGTGTCACGCTCACTGATCACTCGGACAAGCAGAAGATGCTCTTCTTCTGTCGTCTGCAGAGCTCCTCGATCAAACTCCTCGAGTAAATTTTGGTCGCGCGACAATTATTATTTATTCGTGCCCCAAGAACTTTTTCTTCGCTTGTATATTTAAGCGTGACTTAGGTCTGGTGCAAACCTCCAAAAATCTCGTCCTTTAAAGTGAAAGCGTCCCGATAATTTCGATGTCGTCAATAAACTCGATCCTTATTCCTCATCGCTGTTCACGTCTTTTGTCCAGCACTTGGATGGGCAGAATGCGAGTGGATGCAGAATCCATCGATAGACAAGGTCAGGTCGATCAAGACAGGTGGCACACTCTTTGCGTGGCCATGCTTGCTCACACAGCGGACACAGAGCAGCCATTAGCACTCCGCAGCGAGCACAGTGATGCTGCTCATCATCACTGCCGTCACATTCGGTGCCACAGTACTCAAACTGGCGGACACAAGCTAACTTGGTACAACGTTGTGTTTTATTCATCGTTCTCCTGCTCTGATGATTCATCATCGCGTGCTGACTGACTTCCAGGCACTGGTGATTGTTCTTCCGGCACTGTCGACCGCACTGGTGAGGCGTCGCGCTGTGGCACGTACTCCGAGTCGTCACTGTCTTCTTCACTACTATCCAAACGCACACGAGGTCGTTTCTCCTCACTCTGCTCCTGTTCCACCTCTTCCTCTTCACTCGACTCGATGATGACTCGGCTCATTACGATTGTGAAATTTTCGTTTTATCGCCAAAACACCAGCATCCACTGTGCAAGAAAACAAGTTGGCAGGCTGCTCACAATCAAGTAGATCAGCAAGTGCAAGTGATCGACTGGCTTTTTCATCATACGGGCACCAATCTCGACAACAACAATCAATGGCAGTAAATTGCCAAAGCCGATGAATTGCATCACGAACCACTCAGAGCAGTAGTTCACTTCCGGTCTCTGCAGCACCGTACGCAGCAGGAAGGTAAAACAAAAGACGAGCACTTCGAGTTTCCGCTGCATTTCAAATAGCCCAGACTTTAATCTTCTTGATTAAACTCAATGGGAAACCTTCCAATGGTTCGTCGGGGATATCCGGGTCCTGACTTGCTGGCAAATGCCAATCCGCCGGCTCTGGAGGGGCAATCGCGGATGCAAGTTCAATTTGCAACTTCAGTTGTTTCTTGGTGGTCTCCAGTGCTGATATCATGTAAACCACAAGTGAATTCGGCGATGCTAGCCAAAGTGATTGAAAGTTCCAATCCTCAGCTACGCCTGATAAAAAGTACTTTGAGGTTGGAAACTGGTTTCTGATCTCCTTGTCAATGCTTTTCCAGTCAGCTTTGTTGGCTGTCAGGATTTGCAATGTTTGGACTTCATCGAAATTGTGTGTTTCTGTGGTCAGCAGGGCTCGTTTGGCATCTGTCACTGTTTCTTGTGCCCAATTGTCAATTTCCAAGCTCAATGTTCCGAGTCGCACGTTTGGATTAGCGCGACTCCACAATTCAAACTCCACAAGTGCATTCAAGTCGACCAGTCGGAGTACGTGAGTGTCTGGGTGGGGCTCGGCTTCGCGCTTTTTCGAGCGCTCTTTGTAGCGTGTCGCCTCTGCCAAACCTGCCGTAGTGCTCCATGGAGTGAGTGGCCCCTTTGCATAGACCAGCAAACGTGGTTGTTGGAAGCGCTCTTGCAAAGCTGTGTGTGCTGCTCTTGTCAGGACATCAGTTGCATCTCGTTCAAGCTTCTTTTTCAAGGCGCCTTCCACCTGAGCTTGCAGTTCGTGTGCCTTGATATTCAACCTATATTTTGTCTTGTCTTCGCCGTACCACCAAGGCCTCGATAGAAAGAAATCCGATTTGAGTTGGTAAATCTTCACAGTGCGTTCAACCCACAGCAACTCTATTGTCCATGGTTTAATGGGGGATGGCACCGGGGCTGCCATTCTTTCACCAAACTGTGCAGCGATCAGGTGGATTATAGGGGTCGCCGCTTTTGCACTGGAATGCCATCGCAAAGCGTGGAATGTCGGCCAGTGTGCCGCGCACACGCGCCTCAGCCGGTGCATGCGGGTTGCTCTCAACCAGCGCCTCCACTGACTCATCGGTGGCCTTCTCACACCAGTCCTGAATAAAAAAGAGGAAGAACAGCTGGGTCTCATCAAAGTCGGGAAATGCTGTCTTCAGTGCGCTGCTGTAGTCGGTTCGCTCGCTCTCGCTCAGACTGGCCCACTTGCTGCGCATTGCATCAAGTGCCGTCTCCACACCACCCAGATCAGCAATGTTCTCACCCAGTGTGCGCCTGCCATCCACATAGAGACCCGGCACTTGTGTTTCAAGCTGCGAGCGCGCTGTGGCAACGCACTGTGTGGCGATAGCAAACTGTTGCTCAGAGGCCGTGGTCCACCAGTTGTTCAGCGCTCCATCAGTGCCAAACTCGGCACCGTTATTGTCAAATCCATGCGTGATTTCATGTCCAATCACCGCACCGAGGCCGCCGTAAATTGCGGACAGCGGCGCCTGTCGCCAGGTGTATGAGTAGAGAAAAGGCGGCCGTGCAATTCCAGCCGGTATAGTGATTCGATTCAGTGAGGGGCTGTAGAAGGCATTCACTATCTCCGGACTCTCTGCGCTGCGCAGCAACATCGAGTCACCCACCTCCCATTCATTCGGATCGACTGGCTGGCCGAGTTGAGAGAATGCTTGCAGATCAGCGATGCGTTTCAGGCGCAGCGAGTTGTTGAAGAAGGCATCCGGTCGCAGCGGACTCAGCAGGCGCTGCTCAAACTCCAGCACACCCGACCAGTCATCGGGAAAGCAGACTTGTCGGCGCATGGCATTGAGCTTGGCCTCGGCAGCTATCCGCGTGGTGGCATCCATCCATTTGTTGCTTTGCAATCGGGCATAGAACGCATCAATGTGGTACGAAATCAAGTCGGCCACGTGCTCTTTGTACACATTGTCAATGCCGGCCTTTTGCACAAAGTAGTGGCCCATGAGCAACTCAAGCTCATTTGTCACAGTGTAGAGACAGGCGAGCTCGCGATCGTCATTCCGGTGTTTGACCCCGTTGAGCAGGTAACCCAATTCTCGCGCTGCCTGGCTGTACTGTGAAGCCATGAGCGGGTAGGTCTGCTTGTAGAGAGTGTAGAGCGCCACATTCTTCAGCACGGCAAACGGCGTGGTGGTTAGCAGATCCTGGTAGCGAATGAAGTAAGTTGCTGTGCCCAGCGAGAAGAAAGTGCGCTGACTTGGTGTCATCAAGTCCAAGGTGTCGATGTACCCTGCAATGGCGGATGGCACCATCTGGTGCAACCGACTCCACTCGATCTTGTTGAAGAGTTCGGCCGGCTCATCGGCAGCCTCTGCGGACAGCAAAATGTCAGAGAGTGCCGCCTCGTAGGCCACAATCTGACCAGCATCATCTGCGGTGATTGGAGTGGGGGACAACGCAAACAGTGCAACAATGTAGCGCCGATATGCCTGCAAGTCGATTGGTGAGATGGCTGGATTGTAGTAGTGAGCACTCGGCAGTGTCACATCACCCTGCCAAAGACCGACCAGGCGCTCAGTTGGCAGATAAATGTTGATTGTTGGCTCAAAGTGAAAGGCAAAACTGGCCGTGTCTAGTCCGTAGCGAGAGCGCAGCAGGGCAAGATGCACAAACAGGGCCCTAGTTGTGTTGCTACTGTTGATGAGATCATAGAGTGGCCACAACACACTCGAGAAATTCCCCAGTTCGTAGTTTTCATTGCAGCTGCGGAAGAATGGCGTCACGATCGGCCACTCGTCTTCAATCACCAGTCGCAATAGATCCAAATTCGCCTGTTCTAGCTCGGAAAACGACTTCGTAATGCGCGACTCCCCCGCGCCGAGTTCAGTGTTGGCCAGGAATCCGCCACATGCCCATTCGTAAGCATCGATGCAGGGATTCGCGCTGCGATTCATGCTCGGATAAACATCTGCAGCAATGGCGCGAAAGTGTCGCACCATGTCTGTGTAGTTGGCGTTGCCCACATCAAGCTGTGCCATGGTGTCTGAGAACGCCCCGCAGGCTTGCCATGTCATTGCGATGACAATTGAAAACACAATGCAAGTCAGCATGCACCAGCCAATGTAGATCTGCACGCGTTGGCAGCGAGTCCGCTGTTCGAGAAAGCGGACCCGCTTCTTCGGCGGGACAAAGTCCGGTGCCTGCACATCCACCATCTCCACTGCTACCGGCAGCAAGTTCTCGTCATCGCTGGACATAACCGGTTTCGCCCCTATGAAGAATGAAGCGCGGCTTGTTGGTATTTAAGGAAAAAGCAGAATGCGCCGGGTGCTGGCGCTGTGTCTGCTGGCTAGCGGGCTCGCCTGTGATAGCACTGAAAGCCTCTACGCGGAGAGCTATGCCGCATGCAGCATTTCAAGTGCCTGCATGGATGCATTCTACTTGACACCCGCACACCACTCCTGGGAGCATCAACGTTTTGTATTGTTGCTGGATATTGTACTGGCTGCAGTGGCACCGCTCGACAACACGACAATCTGCAACTCAACTGCCAGCTTTGATGTATGGATGGCATTGATTAGTTCGTGGAATTTTTGCCAGAAAAACGAGGTCTACAGTGAGCTGACAGGTGACTGTGTATGCCGGCGAGACAAGAACTGCGACCCCACAATGAATGGCACACTTGGCTATGCCAGCAGCATGGAGTGGGTGCTGGTCATATTGCTGAGCATTGCGTTTCTCTACTACGTGCCCTCCTATCTCAACAAATTGTCCACGCTTGAGGGCCACCTTTCAAAATTGGAACAACACGCGCGCCCTCGCACCACTCTCAGACAAATGCATTTAGATGAACACCAGTAAATCAGCTTTGATTGGGCACTGCTATCGAAAAGTATTCCAAGTAGACACCAACAAGCAGTGCCAGCACCACCGCTGCAAACAAACCCGCGACAATGCCGATCGATTCCCAGATCGTGTAGGAAGGCGCGACAGTCAGCTGTGCTTGAGGTGGCTCAACAACAACGGGTGCTGCCACTTCAGAAGAAGCCGCATCCACGGCAACCACAGTGCAGAGGCATTCATCCGTGATAAGAGCACAGTCCGCGGATGTTGTGCACAAATTGTTATCCGTATTCTGGCATCGGCAAATAAAATCAGCGCTCACGAGCAGCACAAAGCTCAAAAGCAGCAACAGCACGCGCATTCGCTTTCCGTTTTATGTTCACGAGCCCCTGATTCTAGTATATATTGTGCATTGTCATTCCACAACGATGCTGGCCGCGAAGAATCCTCATCCTCGCGACTCGCGCATTCAGTTCATCGATAGTCCAATAACCCTGCCGAATGGCCGCACAGTTGAACAACACCACTTTATTATCGATGGAAAAGAGTACCGCAATTGCTCAGTCAGTTCACTGCAAAAAGACTACTTTCCCAACACATTTGACTCAGCCAAGGCGTCTGGCGGCGATGTTGAGCGCCAGCGCAAGTGGGAACTTGAGAATCACGAAACCGTTGTCTTTGGCAAATGGCATCACATGCATTTTGAAAATTACTTCAATCAGGTGTCTTTTCAATATGATCCACATTATCCAACGGTCCACTGCTACGAAGAAGTACCCGGTTGGCCGCATTTCCAGGCATTTCTCGCTAGTCTTCCAGACTATTTGGTGCCCTATCGCACTGAATGGGCGGTTTTCAGTACTGAAGCTAAACTACCTGGCATCATAGATTTAGTGCTGCGCGATATGCGCTTCCCTGACAAACTTGTACTCGTAGTGGTTGATTACAAGATCAAAAAAGACCCAACCAAACTGCCCTGGTGTGAGTGCGGAAACTGGAGTGCTCAAACTGCTGCTGCACATGCTGAGCATTGTCCTGCGGTCGGTGCAAAACCGGCCTCGCGTTACATTTTACGACGCAAGTGCGATGTCGACTCTGTTCAGGTCTGCCTTTACGGTCGCATATTGGAAGATCTTTACGATGCGGAAGTCAGCAACCATATTGTTGCCTACTTGCACCCCAACTATCCAATGTACATTCACCACGCCAAGGCAGAGGATTACGAAGCTTTAGTCGAAGACATGATTAAAGGGCGCACGATGCAGTAAATCACAGATTAGTCCTCTTCCAGCATTGGCACCGAAGCTGGGGGTACAATGCGTTTCTTTTTCTTGGCTTGTTCTTTTCGTAGCTTTTCCAATTGTACACCGACCGTTTTGGGCATTTCTTTTGCACAGTAGTCAGCAAATTCATTCATCATTTCGAATGTTCGCAATGGCAACCTTCGCTCTGGAAAGGCGATGAGTTTTGGATCCACTGGAAGCTGCGAGTTCATCTTGCGCACTGCATCAGAGAAGGTACTTGGAACAACGATTCCTGCATCAACCAAAGCAGCCATCTGCTTTTGGATGTCTTCCATTTTTTTGTCAACGTCATCCATTGAGAAAAACAATGCTGCTCGACCAATGTCCGGTGAAAGAGGAATCTCGATATCGCCCATGATTGTACGATAGTCAAGTTCGGTGCGTCCCAAGCTAGTGGCATCATCAATTGGCAAGCGATTGAAATCAACTGTGCCCCCAACAAGGAATCCAAGGATAAGCGTCAACGCGGCCGTGTTCAGAGGTTTGCGTCCCAAGAGACCAAGCCGGGCGGCATTCGTGTTGCGGTCGTTTTCATCTTTGAGCGACCAGAGCCCGGTCAACTGGCCATAACCGCGAGATATTTTCACGAGTAGCTTCCAGCCAACTATGAGGAGGTTGATTCCAGCGGCTTGCATAACCAAGCCACTGATGAGCAACGAAAACATTTCGAGTAGTGTGGTCCTGTAGTTGGGATCATCAGACCATAAACTGATCACTCCGCTAAAAAGTGTGTAATCTGGAGCCCATTGAATTCTCGTCTTAAAGAATTCCCACGTGGCGTAGCCAAAGTTCAGAAGATTCAGTTGATAAAGTGCAATGGTTCCAAGTAGATGAGAACCAATGACCAGCGAGCCTTGTGTTGAGAGTTTTGCAACCGTGCCAATCAATGTGTTCCAGTGTCCTTGCATCCCCCGAGCATAGGGTGTGTTTGTCAGCTTGTGCCATACAAGCATGTCGTGGAGTGCGTTCATGGTGTAGTAGTAAACGGCTGTTTGTTTGGTGGCCGGGCTCACCGTGACAAATCCCCACACTGAAGTGCGTAGAATAAGCTTGACTTGTCTGTATAGAAAACGGCCCCAATTCAGAGCTTCGACCTTTTTCAAGTTAAACAGCGCAACTTTCTTTTTGGTCAAAGTGTCAATCAGTGTTTGATTTTTCCCAGCGCCGGCTTCGCGTACAATGCGGAGCCAGTCTGGACTCGCCCTAGGAAGTGCATTGAAAAGCTCTGTGGTGTTCAAATCGCGATGCATTTGAGCAATGGCATGCATGGCGTCGGTATTGGAGAAGAGGAAACTCTTTTGTGCATGAAGAGTAACTGCATCAAGTTCGGCGTTTTCTTCATCGCTGCGATCTTTGATCAAGTACAATTCACGGTAGCGCGGATGTGTCTTCTCCAGATAGTTGAAGAAAAGAATTTGCTCTGGATTGACATTCTGCAACTCCAGATTCCACAGTTCGTGCATTTTCTCCTCGATTGCCTCCGGGATGGTTGCAAACGCATCATACTCTTTGATCGTGTCCAAGGTGGCATCACACATTTGAATCATGTTCTTATCCCACGATCTGGAGTTTCCAATCCATTCGGCAAGCGTTGTGTCTTTGATCTCCATCAGCCAATGTCTGAGTGCGTTTTTCAGCGCCATCGGACCAGAAGGCAGTTTCTCTTTGACTTTTTGCAGCAGTGAATTGAAATGAGTTGCTTGCTGCACGCCATATTCAGTTGTGCCCTTGAACACCAAAGCATCCGCACTGTCCTTCTTCAGCTGCAATGTCTCCTTAGCGGCGTCCACTGAATCCGCGATCTGATTCAATGCAATTTCACTTTGAATAACTTTGACAGCTTCCTTTGGGTCAAGCCTATGCATATCGACCAAAGCATACGCCAGCATTTCTTTTTCATCTCTGATATACGTTAGCAGATGCGCTGTGGCGCTCACATCGTATTGAAGATTGTTCACAAATTCATCTGTAATTTCCATGATTCGTTTTCTGAAATCAGGAGAGTCGGCAGTGATGTACATCGGAAGGCTGGCTGCCCAGGTTTTGATAAGTCTGGTTTTTTCATCGTATCCCGTGCGCCTTTGTTCAGCCATCACCATTGCAGTGAGTTGAGCGAATTCCGCGTTTTGAATGGTGTAGACATACTTGATACGCTCGAGGTCATTGAGAATGTCCGGAGTGTAGGTTTGGACAATGTCATCGGTCAGCCGCATCATACTCTCGCTGAATTGCACTTGACTGCTTTGATCGAATACACTAAGCACCGGTGTGCTCATCGAGGAGAGGCCCATTGCGGCAATCAAGAGTCCTCCTTTGACCACTGTTGGGACCAGACCACTCACATCACCCCAAGGTTTGGCCATCGTGGTCTTTCCGAAATTCATCACCGCAGCGCCAAAATTCCCAACCGTGTCCAGGAATCCCTCGACTGTGCCTTCTTTTCTCTTTGTGGCGGTCGGCGTTGCTCGTTTTGGTGACCGACTTGTCGCTTTGGGTGCTGCCGCTATGTTCTTTGCTGCTTCTTGATCCAGTTCCGCATTCCAGTCCTCAAGACTTTCTGTCCTCCGCTTTGATCCAAATAACCCACCCAAAAAGCCAGGCTCTTTTGGTGCCGGTGTGGTAGTTGTAACTCGTGGACCAATAAAATTGGGCGGTTTTTGGCCTTGCATGCTCATGCGCGTTTTGCGGTAGGCATCGAGCGCTTCTTCCAATCTATCAGTATCGCGCTGTGTCAAGTTGTACAGAAGAACATCACGCCAGGCTTTTTGCACTCGATTGTACTCGGTGCGACTGACCATCTTAATCTCGTAGGTGGTGGAATTGATGAGGGGATAGGCAAACGCATTGTCGTTCTTTTTGGAAATGTAAGGGAAGAACTGCTTCTGTACAGCAGCGATAATGGCCCGCTGGTCTTTGTACAACTTTGTGGTAGGATCGGTGGGATCTTCGAGCACTATGCCAATTGGCGTGCCCAAAAGCGTTGCCTCGATTTCATCGTCCTCGTCATCATTACTTTCTTCACACGGGGTGGACATGCGAGCGGCATGAACTGCGACCTCCGCTTCCACCGCAAATTGTTGCATGGCTTCCATTGTTTCTGGTGCCGTGGAAATCTCGGCATGGCAGAGATGATGAAGGCCATATTGCAGTAAATCTTGCACTTCTCCGTAAAAGTGCCCTGATGAAGCCATGCCTTCCTTGAGCATTCGAGCTGTCATCTTTTCGGCGAGCTCATCGCACTTCTTGTCGTACTTTGCAAGGTGTTTCCGATACGAAGCATTGGCATTCATTGCTTGCAAGACTTCTTCGCGCTTTTGTTCAAATTCGCCTTCCATTTGTTGAAATCCCAGGTCAGTTGTTCTGCGCAAGGTCTGGGTAATATCGTCGGTTGTAAACTCACGACCAGCGAATTTGAGTGCTGCCTCATTCAGCATTGTTCGCAGATCTTTGTATCCAAGAGGAATTGGCTGCGAATTCAACCAATCTTCAAGATCGTGTATGTGAAAGTGCGACTTGCACATTGGCTCATCAAAAGGAAAGGGTGCCGCTGGTTGCTCAAAAGGGAGGGGTTCAGTTTGACCAAAGGCTGCAACTTTGCAGTTGCTCTTGTGCACAGCCCAGTCGGTGCGCTGGCATTGCTCGTTGCAGTAGTGTGCTACGCGACAGCGCGAGCACGGATGCAACTGGCCACCGGTCTTGCCGCACGAACTGCAGCGCAGTGACATTGCGGTGTCTCGGTTCTACCAACTCTTCGCGAGCAGCACTGGCGTCTATAGTAATGTGTCATCGTATACACAATGCCCACGCAATAGTGAGTCAACAAAACAGCAATGCGAGTGGTGCTCTTTGCTTTCCTGCTGGCTTCTGTTGCTGCGACCGGTCCCAACTGCACTTGGGCAATCAGTGAGAATGTCATCTGCACACAGACCTGCACTGCTGCTTGTCAGCCACTGAACTGCACCGTTGCTTGTGTGTCATCCGAGTGCAGTGCCACTGCCAGCTGCGAAGCCAATTGTACCACTGCTGTCTACGATGGTTCTACGTGCCCCTCTTGTGCACCCGAGTGCCGCGCCCTCTCCTGTCCCGTTGACTGTTCTACCTCTTGTCAGCCGCTCAACTGCTCGTGGTCTTGTGGACTCCCGCGCAATGTGCTCTGTGCCAGTCCGAAGCTTGTGCAAGTCTGCGACACCACTGCGTGTCCCTCTTCTGGCAACATGCTCTCAGCTCTGCTGATGCTAGTTTCTCTTTTTTAAACATCACCGTTTTATATTCTTCGGCCGAAATGAGCCGTTGGTTGGGAACTGGAAGTCGCAGCCGGAGCGAGCCACAATGGCCCGGCGCACTGGCAGGTATTTGGTTGTGGTCCAGAAGACATTGCCCCAGTAGAGCATCTGATTGAGCGCGGAGAGAATATCATCCGGTGCGCCATCCAATTTCGAGTTGATGATACCGGTCTTCTCATCGCGATGGTAGGAGCGCATCATCTCACCGAGTCGCTCGATTTCCTTCTTCGGTGGATTGGTCGGGTGCAGTGTAGCTGCATTCGTGTCGCAGCAGAGCAATCCATACTTGAGTACAAACTCCAGACAGTAGCGATAGTCGACATTGAGTTGTTTGGACTTGAGCACACCGATTGCGTTGTCGCTGCATTCTCGCATGTAGATAAGGCCCTCTTCCCAGCGATTTCGCAGCACATAGTCGTCCAGGTGTCGGGATATGTTGCTCGCTGCAATGCCGGGTGCAGCTTCCAGCATCACAACGGTGGGCAGATTGGCGAGCAGGGGATTGTTTCGCACATAGTCGAGCACAGCCTCTGAAGTGGCCTTTTCCACTTCCCAGCCAGAGGAGCGATGACACGGCACGCCGGCAACAAGCAACAGCTGGCATATTTAGGGAAATGGAAGAGACGCTGTTTGATGTGCTCTTTGCTGGGAAAATAGACTATGTGGATCTGCGGAACTTCCGCATCAAGCTAGCGCATCGCATCTATGCTGAAGAAGCAGTGACCACAGATGATCTCCGCTGGCAGTACGTGTTGGCTTGTCTCACTGCTGACTACTCCAAAGCAGCGATCGGACTCCAGTTCTTGGTCATTTTCAACTGCATGTTTGTTCATCGCTCGCTTCGGGAGACATTACGGCAACGCCTTAAGGGAGAGGAGAACTTGCGCTTTTTCGCAGCGTACATGGAGTACTTTGACCACGTGATGGCTGATTTCAACTCAAGTGATCCGCTTCGCACAGCTGAAAACTGGCCACGCTCACTGGAGTTCTTGCGAGAGGCCTGGCTCTCGCGAGATTTAGCACGGCCGTGGAATTCAGTGGCCACGCGGTGTGCACTGGCACAGTCGCGCATTCGTCTCAAGCAACCAGCCAAAGCCAAGGGAGTGCCAGCAAAGAAGACAAAAACAAAACAGTAAAGAACTTACAATCAGTTTCACGCCGCTCGCTGCCGTGTTGAGTTCAGCTGCCACAATAACACCCATCTGGCTGCCCTTTCCGCCTCCGCCTGGATCAATGCTGATGTAGACACAGCGCGGCCGATGTGTGAGAGTCTTGACATTCTCCCGGAATGCCTGCACCGCAGAGTCTGGTATGATGCCGCCCTTGGAGCTGGACTCGAGACCGTACATCTCCTCCATCATGGTGTCGTAGTCGCCATCTTGATAGAGTGCCGCGGTGGCTTTCATCTTGCGTGAGGACTTGTTCTTCGAACGGGCCAGTGTCTTGTGATTGCAGGTCTCAGAGACACCCGCGGCGAGACAGGCCTTGCAGGACTCTGAGGCGCGGATGGTGTTGAAGATCAGCTCGCCATCTTCGTCTTTGGCCGCGATCAGGCGGGAGCAATACGAGTTGGCAGCGCCTTTCGGTGAACTGGCTGCGACAAGTGCCGTCTTCTCTTGCATGTTGAGCGGCAGGATCAAGTCGGTCCAGAGCTGGCGCTTGATGAAGTTGGCCTCATCGATGATGATGAGATCAGCATCGAAGCCGCGCTTGGTCTGTTCGGGTGAGTCAGAGAAAACGCCGGCAAAGAAGATCCGTCTCCATTTATATAGCAAACTGGTCTGCACTGTCAATGTTTGAGGTGGCTATGAAGCGGGAGACGGCCCACTTTCCGATTGGCCCCTGGATCCTGTGGATAGTTAGCCTGCTGCTCGCTGCGTTGGCGGCAATACTCTTTATTCTCTTTGTGGCCAAGCAAAATGACATTCGCTGCTTCTACGGCAATGGTGTCTCCACACAGCCGGCGCCAACACCCGATGGTGGCCTGCATATTGGCCGTTTGATCTTCCATCCCGACTCTGCTGAGATTCGTATCGTGTGGAGCGGGCCCACACCAACACGAATCAGTCTGCGTGGGCCACTCTATCCACCGAATCTCCTGCCAACCGGACCATACGCACTGACGCTGTGCGGTGGCAACACCACCAAATCATGCGAAGAGGTGGAGATGGCCACGTGTCTGCTGCGGGATTTTACTGCGCCCTGCGGTGTGATTGAGACCCAGCTAAAATCAATTGACGCCACGGATATCGAGTTGACGCCGTTGCACTTTTTCAATATCACGGGCTTTCTGAAGAAAGCCAAGGAATTCCCCGAGTTGTTTTATGTGAGTGTGGAAATCGACTCGGTCGAAGTGCAGCGCGGTCAGTTGGGTGCCACGTGCTCAGATGACGTTCTTTAAATCAATTGATTGTGAGACAGTGTGCCGGATTATGCAGTAAAACGAAACTTCGCGCCGAGTAATTATTTCGAGCTCGAACTTGCTTGGCAATGTTCTTTTTGTGTGAAATATGGCAATTGACATCAAAGCATGGTTTCAGGTGCTTTGTAAAAATCAATGCTTAGGAACACAAAGACATTCCACTGAAACTGGGAAAAGAACTGCTTTCCCTGATAAAAAACATCAACAGTGAGTCTTTTCTTTCTTTTGATTGTCGTAATGCCATTTCATTTCCCTTTTCTAGTAGATCCGCTCATCTTATGCATCCTACCCCTTTCATTCATGATGGTGAAACTCAATCCATTGACGCATTTTCAACATACCTACGCAGCTTCTGCGGGGTGGTTTGTCCTTTTGAGCTGTGGCTGCTTCATGATTTGGTACTCCGACTTGAACATGGAACCCGTGTTGATTAATATGTTTGCCCTAGCTTCGATGGGGTGTGGATTGACAGTTTATCACATGCATCGCGTCAGCAGACGAGTTTCACTGACAAGCAATGCGGCAAATCGAGTGTATGACTTCTTGAAACTCTTGCATGCCCCCACCGACGAGGATGCAGACAAACTAACTCAAATTCTCACTTTCAATCCCGTTCGCAATGATACACTCTTTGACGAATTTGCCACTGGTGTTGTTGATGTTCCTGCCCCACGACAAAGGAAATTCTTGACTCGATTCTATCAGATTTACAAAATCATTCCACCCACTGGAACACACATTGATGGATTTGCCGATTACGAAGACCTCGTCGCTGCAAATTGATTGCGTCCTTGAAATAAATGTTGTTTATCCTCGAACGCCATTTAATAATAATAGTGTCCAAATCATGCTTTCTCTGAGTAAGACTCCGCTCCTGGATGGACTTGGTTTTGTGGAACTCATCGACACGTTTGGCGATGATCTCACCGTCGTGAATGCGGCGCGAGTGAGCTTTGCCAAGGAGTCCACAACCTTTGAGCCACGCGATGCAAAACTCATCGAGTATCTCGCCGCTCACAATCACATCACCCCGTTCTTCCATCCACAGATTCGGCTGCGACTCAAAATGCCCATCTACGTTGCGCGAGAGTGGTTCAGACACACTGTGGGATTCGCCCGCAATGAAATGTCCAGACGCTATGTCGATACAAAGCCAGAGTGTTACACGCCGATGGAATGGTCAATGCGGGAGCGCGATGTCAACGTGAAACAGGGCTCCAAGGCCACTCCTGTCGAAAACGCGACTGAACTGCGCGAAAGCATTCGCGCATTCCAAGAATCTGCGGTTGTGTTCTACGAGCACCTCTTGAGCTGCAAAGTGGCACCAGAGATTGCTCGCGGTGTTCTTCCACAATCGATGTACACCGAGTTTATTGAGACAGGCAGTTTGTCAGCCTATGCACGACTCTGTGGTCTGCGCCTGGATCCTCATGCACAACAAGAAATCCAAATCTTTGCACAGGCTGTCAGCGACTTGTTGGCTGCAAAGTTCCCCGTGAGTTGGGCAGCGCTTGTTGGAGAGCAGAGAGTTGCGAGACCCAGTGTCGAGTAATCATTTTGGCATGTCAATTTTACTTTAAAAAATAATGAAAAAGCGTTTGTCTCTTTGGAAGCGGTTCAGGGGTAGGTGGTGGCCGCTTGCCCTTTGTCTTGGGTACCGCAGGTGCGATGGCGATTCTTTCTGGAGCGGGAGGAGTAATGAGAATGCGCAGGCGTTGGAGTTCTTCACGGCGGTCATTCGCACAGAATAACCCATACTTCTCGCCATTGACATCCTCTTCGGCCCACTTGAGCATGCAGCCGACGGCAATCATCTCATCGGGACCGGGAGTCACGCGCTCCGAGGCCGGCATGTAGGCCTTCCAGCGCACATAGGATGGACACTGTGTGATGAGCCATTTGATGCGAAAGACAGGCGTCGTGTTGTAGGAGGCCTTCTTCTTGTTGTCCCACTTGAATGTGTTGCCCTCACCCTCACTCGGTTGACGCGTCAGCATGCGTGCCAAGCCAAAGCGGTACTTGATAGGGTGTATCCAAACAAGAAAGATCAAGTACACTGGATCTCCACAATCCCAAGCCTGCTGGAGAAGGGGAATGTTTTTGGCTTCAACTGACCAAATGGGATTGGTCATTCGCATAGATCGCTGCACATTGTCCCAACCAACTGACAACGGGATCAGTGCGCAGGCCATGGTGAAAATTTGATGGAATCTTGTGAAAATTTAATAAGACTTCCTCTCTTTTTACCATTTTAAAAAATCCGAAACCCTTTACCATGTCCAGCAAACCGAAGCCCAACTTCACTCGCGCCCCTCGTCCTGGTCTGCCATCGGCTGTGGATCGTACTCACCAACTTCCCAACTGCAGATCGGCCGATATTTCTGTCTGTGGAGTCTGCGGCACGACTCAGTGCTTGGAGTGCACAGACTCAAGATGTGTTCACCCTGGAGAACGCCCTTCCTATCAATTTGTACTGCAGTAAAGAGCTCGTTTACGCGCGCGCAGTATCGAGGCGATCAGCAATGCGTTTGAGATTTTTGCTTATGGCATTGAGTGAGGAAAGCAGCAGCAACAAGCCAAATCCACCAATCGCGTAGGACCAATTGCCGGGGAGTTTGTCCGAGATCTCTTGCAGTCTGTTGATACCACTCCCAACGGACTGTTCTATCATCTCGGGGTTTTTGCAAATGTCCTAATTACGGTGGTCTGTAACCTTTAGTCAACTGCAATATCAAAGAATGTTGGAGCCTTGTACAGCACTGTTGGTTTTGCTCCGACACAATCCAACCAAGGTTACAGTTGCAAACAGTCCCAAGCTCCCAATCGAAGAGCTCCCGCATCAACATGCAGTTGACAATCAAGTCAACAAGGTGATGCACGGCATGTTCAAGGGTGCGACAGTACGTTTGCGCTCGTTTGTTTTCGTGCCCTCAGCAAATGCCTGGCATGTGAAGTTCACAATCAAGCCAGCCAAGACATTCGAACTTCCAGAAGGAATCACCGAGTATGACCGTTTTCTCAGAGAATTTGAGGTGGACTACGGATACATTGTCGACATCCATTTGCGATGGACACAGACTTCAAAGAGAAGTACCATTTGGTACTTGATGGACAACACGCCAAAGGTGGCTGGGGACTTGAACTCAACGCCAACTGCTCGAATGTTCTGCAAACTCTACAAACACATTCCCCTGCACGATGCGGTTATGAATTCCGCCCGGCAGGCCAGACTTCCGCAGGCCACTCAAACTGAACTGGAAAAGGCACTGCATCGCATGTACCCATCGTCTCGCCTGTTGACCACCGGAAGCAAGGTTTGTGTGGAATGCCTAGAGATTGCCTGCAAACATTGAAATTTCGATAATTTCTTCATTTGTTTTTCACATAAAATGGCCGTCTATGTGTGTTGTAATGGTTTGGTGAAAATTGACCAACTTAACGCACCAGCCCAACTAGCACTATCTCTTCACAGTGTCAAGGCATGGTGTGTAAAACAGGTCGCGCATTTGAAGCCGCCAGCGAGTTGGAACTTTCAAAAGTCATTGGCTGACATACTTTTTGAACAAACTAGCATTGTTTACTGCGATTTCAATGGAGAAGAACAGCGGCACAGTCCAGTGCGCTGTCGCTTCTCAGAGGAGCGAGTGAGTGCTGCTCCGGCGCGTGTCTATCCCCACGTTCTGCTGGTTGCTGTCTACAATGGAGAACGAGTGGTACTGGGCTCGCTGACCAGTCGCACTTTCTATGCGCACCTCGAGTCCAACTATTTGGCCTTTGAGCACTTGGCGGTCCGAGAAACAACACAGCTCTTCGATGCGCTCTATCTCTTTGATGAGTTGGACTACTACTTTCTCTTTGACAAAGTATTGGTCCCTCCCCCACAACAAGTGCTCGGTGAGGCGCTGGCTGAGAAACATTGCTTGATCCAGTGCTGGGCATTTCCTGATGAAGCGGCCTCAGAGTTGGCACCCTACGCCTTTCAATATGAGTTGTTTGCCGCCTCGCCGAGTGATCGGCTATCGCAGCAATTCATCGACTATGAAGCAGAACGCCTGCAACGGCGACTCGATGCGCTCCAGTTGAACCCCCTGCTCCAACTGGAATACATTCGCAAATGGCTGCGCGTGGATTGGCGTGCTGAGCAGCACGATCACTACACACATTCAAATTACCCAGTGTTGTCTGATGAAGTACCCAATTACGCTGCATACAACTTTGCGGCACTTCATCTACCATCACGGGTTGCTTTTCCCAGTCACATTGTGCCAGTTGAGGCGCGTTATGCAGGCTGGGCATTCCCCGGCAGACCGTGTGTCTTCTGTGAGGACGCGACAACAGCCTGCCTGCGGCCTCCCATTGAAGAGGGCACAACGCGCCTGCCGATTGGCTGCATTGCGATGCCAGCACTAGCACTGCTGCGACTGCAGATGCGCCAATGGCTGCAGCGCTGTCGGGCTCAGTACTCTACCTACGATGCGCTGCGCCTCTGGACCGCAGTGCCGCTGGGTGCCCCCATGGATGAAACAGTGGAGCGATGGACTATGGAGTTCCTACGCGATGTGAAACACGACACCATGCACGATCGGCTGATGATCAAAGGCGTGCGGGACTACATCCGCCAGTCGCTCTCTGCTCGGCAAGACTTTCGCCTGCTAACTGATCGTGATTTCGTGCTACTCCAAGATGTGATCATTCCCAGCATCTGGCGTCCTCTACTTGATGAAATACCGGATGACTTTGCAGCACCCTGGGGCCGACCCGTGGAGCAGCACCCGCTCTGGAATCCCAAACAGCCGCGCCGGCGCGACATACAGGATGGGGGTCGAGCGCCGGTGCAAGAACTTAATCTGCACTTTGAGACACATGCTGAGCTGGTGCTATACTCTGAGCGACACTGGGCACCCTGTATGCAGGCGATGATTCGTCAGTGTGTTGGGCCAGTACACCTGAAACACATCAAACGCCGTGCGTATGCGCGCTTCTTGATGAATGTACGCATTGGCTACACAGAGGCCACGATTCGCAACTTCTGGTTTCTCGCCTTTGCTGAGACTGATGTGTTCCGCGAGATGCTGCACGGGGACATGACCCAGTTCAAGCGCAGCAAGTACGGCCGCTGTATTGATGGTTTTCTGAAGAAGCCCTTTGACAATCCCTACTGGCCCACTTGCCTGGACATGGCCACTGATGGCTACTGTCCATTTACCGACTTGAGCGAAACGCGAGTCCCACGCGACATTGAGGAGTTGGTCACTGCCGGCCAGCACACTTGCACCCAAGGCCCGCTGGCACAGGTTCGCGAACAGATGAAAGTGCGGGCCAATCGCGGTGCCTATCGCTTGCACGATCCAGCTGAATGGTCGGTTAATGTTTATCGCTATTAAAACAGCGAAAAGCGATGAGCCGGGGAAGGTTCAACAAAAGCACAAGCCGGCTGTTCACAGAATAGTTCACAACGCGGTTGTACACAGTTGCCCTTGCGACTGAGCCAACCGCAGTTGGGTGCTTCGCAGAGAATCTCACAGTCCTTGCATGCGTGATCCGGCTCCTCGCAGACAGTCTCACAGGCGGGGCAGCTCTCACTGCAGTCAGTTGCTGTGGAGTTGGGACAGCGCACTTCGCATTCAGGCTCCTCATTGCAAGTGCAGTTGAAGACACAGAGTGGCTCTGCACAGCGGGGCCAGCACACGGCATTGCAGACAGGGTCATCACAGGCCCAGCGGCATTGTGGCACGGCCTGAGTGAGTACAAAAAGCACAAAGACGAGCAACCAACGCATCGCGCTTTTTCTATATACAAGAATCCGCCTGAATCAATATAGCATAGCCAATAGCCCACATGCGCAGTCAAAGTACCAGCCTTTTACTCCATCCAAATGGTGCTCGTTTGGTGGAGACCTTTTTGGGCCCGGAAACACTAGACAACTTTCCGAATGACGGCCAGATGAAATTCACACTGCTACCCCATCAATTGCAGAAAGGCGTCGATTTGGCCAGCATTCGTGTTCGCCTGTTTGATCGCCGACCATTGCGTTGGGAGTTCAATCTCAATGCCGGAGAGTCAACGAAAATCACAACTGGTGATGGGGATTTCTTTGGCAAGTTGTTGGAATTGAATGAGACACCGACTGGCACTGCGTTGTGGCTTCGCGACAGAGAAGGCAAGCAGTTCTATATCAAAGATGTCCGAAGAATCAAGAAAACAACGATAGCCTTCTTTATCGAAGTGATTGCCGAACAAACGAAAATGCCACTCTCATCAGCTACACTGGATTATGTCTGCAATGCCATCACAACGGCTGTGCACTATGACCTGCGCCTGGGCCCCAATAGCTCTGTTCTAGAGCAGGTCTTGGAAACACAGAATGACACTGAATCTTCTGTACCGCTCAACAAAATCAGCTTCAACACGGCAGCATTGCAGGAGACAGCGCATATCCAACGCTATGAAGAAACATCACGCGCCATGATGACAGCTGGCCCAAATGAAACACTGATGGGCGTGGGCACCGAAGCATTCAGCTTCACGACTTCTCAGCTGACACTAGAACGAGGTCGCACCTTCTTCCCATCGAATCGGTGGGACATCTCAGCACTGGATGTGCGCTTTGAGGCCTTTCTCAGTGCACGAGGCGCATCGGAAGAGCTGAATGCCGATCCCGTAGTGCGGTTTCCACGCCGGCCTGGCCTTGTTGAGGGCATGCTCGTGTTGTATGACAGCAACAACAACTATCTGACTGGAGGGCGCCTCGTGATGGGCAGCACACACGCCAAAGCAAAGCTGCAACCACTGCACTACGGCTTGCGAATTGGCTGGAGCACGGAGTTCACCACGGATTCAAAGAAGCTGAAGGTTGACTACACCATCACATGCAACAGCAATGCCCCAAGAGCAACCTACTGCACAATGAAATGCGAAAAGCAGCTGCGCTTTGCTGAGATCGATTATGTCCTCGAGGACACGAAACAAATCGAGCTACAAGTGACACCAGGGCGAAGCAAACTCAATGTAGCATTGATGTTTATTCCAATGACCAAGGAGTAAACCAGTCTAGTCAAAGATTGAGATGTGCAGGTAGAGACAGGGCCCAGTGGTGACGGTGCCAGAGGTGACCTCTTTCATCTTCTCCAACTTCATCCAGAGTGCAATATGCGGCTTCGCTTGTTCCATGGTAGTAGGCCGCTTGTCCGAAGGCTCCAGATCATCAGCATTAAAGAGATACTCCTCCTCTTCAATCACCCAATCATTGAAAATGTTGTCTGAGTCCTTCCAAAGGAAAAACATCTCACGTTCGGCCTCGGTGTAATCCCCGGGTGCCAGAAGAAGATGTCGCATCTCGTTTTGAGTCTCCCCATCAAGAAAGAGCAGCAAACTTGGCTTTTCTGAGCGTTTGGGGCTGGCGGAACGAGAGCGGGACATGATTTTTTTGAACTGATTCGACTCGAGTGAATACGAAATTTTAGCAGACGTTCTTCAAAAAATCGAATGCAGAAATTGTGCGAGTGCTGTGGTTGTGTGAAGACTGAGGCTTCGTTTAGCAAGACCCAGTGGAGAAAGCAGAAGGCCAAATGCAGACAGTGCAATGAACGCGATCCAGAGTTGCCGATACGCAATTCCAAAGTTGTCGATGTGCTTGGAGCGCGCACAGTCTCTTTCCTCAAGAAGCAACAAGCCGAAGGCGTCTTGCCAAAGCGAGAAGTCGAAGCATTGCCTGTGCCAGACAATGTTGATCACTTCTGGTGCACTTTCTGTGGTCTTGACAACTTGAAGCCGCACCAAGTGAAGCAGTTTGGGCCCAACATTGTCTGCACTCTGTGCGAAGAGCGCTGCCGGGATTGTGACATTCCACTGGATTTGACACGAGAAGAAGCCATGCGAATTCAAATTGCCAAGCGTCAAGAAATCTTCTGTGGCCTGGTTAAAGATGCCACAGAGATCGGTGACTTTCAAATGGCGCGCCTCATGACACCGATTGCTGACCGCGCTATGGCTGAGGAATGGAGACAGGAAGTGAACAGCAGGGATCGAGCTTGGTACGAGACACATTAAAGAGAGCGTTATTGTTTATTCAAAGTTGCGATCATTCGGTGTTCTCATTGTACTTCTCGACAAACTCAAGCAACTTGTCTTGATTGTCGATTGTGGAACAGGCATCCTTGTCGTTGATCAGCGCACGCACAGTTTCAACCCATGGACTTAGAAACGCCAGTTCTTCCATGACTTCCAAATTGGTCCTTGCAAACTGAGAAACAACCATCTTTGCGAATGGTGTCGGTGCCGCAAGTCCAAGCTTTGCCATTTCTGCCCCGGTCTTCAACAGAAGGTCATAGTGCTTGACCATTTCCAGTAGGTATGCTTGATTTGGGTTCATTTGGATGTCTTTGGGAAATTACTAAAATGACGAAAATCTGCAGTTTCACTAAATTATAGCATGGAGAGCATAGCGGCCATTGGTCAAGCACTTGGATTCACTGTCGTGTTGGCGGGCATCTTGGCTGTCTTCCTCTTGATCGCAATCATTTTCTGGAAGTTCATGACCTCGACGCACCTTCTCTTCACCACTGCTCAAAAGGCGCTGATTTTTGCTAACGAGTGGCTCGACTACAACACAGCGATGCTGAAGAAGAAAGCGATCTCCAAGTAAACCCCGGATTTACTTTGCAAAGAAGCACTTGTAGCAGGTGGGGCGGAAGATGTCGTGATCCTGTTGCTTGGTGATATCCAGCAGCACGTGATCGGGACCGCTCGACTGTCCACTGACATTGCGACTGTAGAGCGCATTCGTTGCCCCGCACATGTGACAGATACCCGGCATCTGCACGACATTGCAGGTGTGGATGATGTCGCGCACCACGGGCCACGGCTGGCCATCATCGCGACTGTTCAGCCCGGTCATGATCACCGTGATGTTGAGATTGCTGAGAAAGTCGAGAAAGGCCGGCAGCTCTTCGATGAATTGAATCTCCTCAATGAAGACGACTTGGGGCTGTTGTTCGCTGACCAATTGTTCAGCTTGCGCCAGCCTCTCGAATGAGCTTGCAGGAAACGTGATGCCAGTGCGACTGTGTTGGAGTGCGCCGCTCTTGTACAGAATGCTCGGAACAAACGTCAAATGTCGCAACTTCTGTCGACTCACCCACTGAATGCCCAGCCCGAGCAGGCTGGTTTTGGCCGTGGCGACAGGACCCCAGAACAAAGTACGACGGGGCTGGCCGGGAATGATGTTGAAGAATTCCATGTTTTATCGGAAATAGAAGGAATTCCTTTTGATGTACTCTTTTTGAAATTGTTT
>Ga0207952_1000625_pt1 | contig 23805 bp, 19 predicted proteins | sample SubbioR12Aug_8Ca_FD_184831 | JGI IMG/M metagenome (GOLD analysis project Ga0207952, IMG submission 184831) | Serpentinite rock and fluid subsurface biosphere microbial communities from McLaughlin Reserve, California, USA - CR12Aug_8Ca (SPAdes) | ecosystem: Environmental > Terrestrial > Deep...
TGTTAAACGCGGCACTTGAGGGAAATGCAGTTTTCATAGTAGAATAGATGGTTAGCTTGTAGATGTAGAGAAATACGGTACTAGTTAATTAATTTTTTATCAATCGAATCCGGTCGAAAAGGGTGTCTTGCAGCGTTTAAATTAATAGTAATTATTAATTCGCTCAGATCACTGGCTGGATTCAAGACCTAACCCTGGAGTTATTATGTCTGTAACAATGCGTGAAATGCTGGAAGCTGGTGTGCACTTTGGTCACCAAACCCGTTTTTGGAATCCAAAAATGGCACCGTATATCTTCGGCCATCGCAACAAGATTCATATCGTTAACCTGGAAAAAACACTGGCAATGTACCAGGACGCGATGAAGTACATCCGTCAATTGTCCTCCAATCGCGGCACAGTGTTGATGGTTGGCACTAAGCGTCAATCCCGTGACATCATTGCAGCAGAAGCACAACGTGCTGGCATGCCTTTCGTTGATCAACGCTGGTTGGGTGGTATGTTGACTAACTTCAAAACAGTCAAAACATCCATCAAGCGCCTGAAAGACATGGAAGCTTCCATCGAAGACGGCTCTGTTGAGAAGCTGTCCAAAAAAGAAGCTCTGATGTTCCAGCGCGAAATGATCAAGCTGCAAAAATCCATCGGTGGTATCAAGGATATGGGCGGCGTTCCTGATGCAATTTTCGTGGTTGACGTTGGCTACCACAAAGGTGCGATCACTGAGGCAGCGAAGCTGGGTATCCCGGTTATCGGCGTGGTTGATACTAACCACTCCCCAGAAGGTGTTGCATACATCATCCCTGGTAATGATGACTCCTCCAAAGCAATCGCTTTGTATGCTCGCGGTGTTGCCGATTCCATCCTGGAAGGCCGTGCAAACGCAGTAAACGAAGTTTTGGAAGCTGTTAAGCCAGGTTCTGATGAGTTTGTAGAAGTAGAACAAGCTTAATTGCCTGTTCTGGCACATAGTTTCAAGCTGCCAATGGCGGCTTGAAACAAAAAATGGGGCAACAGTCGTTCGCCCTTTTTTTTAAACAAAATTTGATATCGGTGTTTTTTTAAACACCCTTGAACTAGGAGAATGACATGGCAGCGATTACAGCAGCTTTGGTAGGTGCACTGCGCGCAAAAACAGATGCGCCAATGATGGAATGCAAAAAAGCGCTGACAGAAGCAGAAGGCGATATGGACCGTGCGGAAGAAATTCTGCGTGTAAAACTGGGTAGCAAAGCTTCCAAAGCATCTTCCCGTGTTACCGCAGAAGGCGTTGTCGCATCTTACATCGCTGGCAATGTTGGCTCCCTGATCGAAGTTAACTGCGAAACAGACTTCGTGACCAAGAATGATGATTTCCTGGCGCTGGCAAATACTTGTGCAAAACTGATCGCTGAACACAATCCTGCCGATATCGCAGCTTTGGGTGCATTGCCACTGGATGGTAAGACAGTTGAGGAAGTACGCGCAGCACTGGTTGGTAAAATCGGCGAAAACATGTCTTTCCGTCGTTTTGTTCGCTTTGATACTACAGCTAAACTGGTTTCTTATCTGCATGGCACACGTATCGGCGTGGTCGTTGAATTTGACGGCGCAGATGAACAAGTTGGTAAAGACGTAGCTATGCACATCGCTGCGATGAAGCCAGTATCCCTGTCTTCTGACCAGGTGCCTGCTGAACTGATCGAAAAAGAGCGTTCTGTAGCAGCTCTGAAAGCAGCTGAATCTGGCAAGCCAGCAGATATCGCTGAAAAAATGGTTGAAGGTTCCGTACAGAAATTCCTGAAAGAAGTTTCTTTGCTGAATCAAACATTCGTTAAGAATGACAAGCAAACAGTTGAACAGATGTTGAAATCTGTTAATGCAACTGTCAAAGCGTTCACCATGTTTGTTGTTGGTGAAGGTATTGAGAAGAAGCAAGATGACTTTGCCGCAGAAGTGGCCGCGCAAGTGGCCGCAGCAAAACAAGCGTAATTGGCGAAATAAAAAAACGGGCCGAAAGGCCCGTTTTTTTAAATCCAGCGATTGTAAGTATTTGTGTCTGAGCATCACATTGATGTGTTCAGGTGTAAATATAAGCGTGTGATAAGTGAGTGATAAGTGAGTGGTGCTCCATTTGCTTTGTGTATTGCCTGACCGGGCTAGTTTGCAAATCAAATGGTTATTGAAGAGTCTTATCCAGGCTGTTTCATCCAGTACGAATTTCTTTTAAACTATTTAAACTACCAGAAGGAGTCCTATCATGACAAAACCTGCTTACAAGCGTGTGCTCTTGAAGCTCTCTGGCGAAGCCCTGATGGGCGATGATCCGTTTGGCATTAACCGTGCGACGATAGAGCGCATGGTGGCCGATGTGGCTGAAGTATCAAGGATGGGTGTAGAGCTGGCTATCGTTATCGGCGGTGGTAATATCTTCCGTGGCGTGGCACCTGGTGCGCAAGGCATGGACAGAGCAACTGCAGACTACATGGGCATGCTGGCTACTGTTATGAATGCGCTGGCATTATCTGATGCCATGCGTCAGGTTGGCCTGACTTCGCGTGTCATGTCAGCTATCGCCATTGACCAGGTCGTTGAACCTTATGTACGCCCAAAAGCCTTGCAATACCTGGAAGAAGGTAAAGTCATTGTATTTGCTGCAGGTACTGGCAATCCTTTCTTTACTACCGACACTGCAGCTGCTTTGCGCGGTTCGGAAATTGGTGCTGAAATCGTCCTGAAGGCAACCAAGGTTGATGGCGTCTATACAGCTGACCCTAAAAAAGATCCAGCAGCAACGCGCTATACGACGATTTCTTTTGACGAAGCAATTGCCCGTCACCTGCAAGTCATGGACGCAACGGCCTTCGCTCTTTGCCGTGATCAGAAACTGCCGATCAAGGTATTTTCCATTATTAAACCGGGTGCATTGAAGAATGTCATTCTGGGGGGAGACGAAGGCACCTTAGTGCACGTATAATCCTGCACTTTGGATTGTTTCATATTAATTCGGCAAGGAGCGCGGCAAGGCCCGTCGCTCATGTCAAGATGTACAGGAGAGCGCTATGAGCGTAGCAGAGATTAAAAAAAGTTCTGACCAGCGTATGCAAAAGTCTATCGAGACTTTAAAAGCTGATTTGTCTAAAGTTCGTACAGGCCGTGCCCACACCGGCATTCTGGATCATGTACAGGTTGATTATTACGGTACACCTACCCACATCACGCAAGTTGCCAATGTCACTTTGATCGATGCCCGCACTATTGGTGTGCAGCCTTGGGAAAAGAAGATGCTGAGCGCGATTGAAAAAGCAATTCGTGATGCTGATCTGGGTCTGAATCCATCATCTCAGGGTGAGCTGATTCGTGTGCCAACACCACCGTTGACTGAAGAGCGCCGCAAGGAAATGGTCAAGCTGGTCAAGACAGAAGGTGAGAGCGCCAAGATCGCCATTCGCAATATTCGTCGCGATTCCAATGAATCCCTGAAGAAATTGCTCAAAGAAAAAGAATGTTCTGAAGATGACGAGCGCCGTGCGCAAGATGATATCCAGAAATTGACAGACAAGTTTGTTGCTGAAGTAGACAAGCTGCTGGCTGACAAAGAAAAAGAAGTGTTGACAGTTTAGTCGTCGCCCGCGTATCAACACATTCTGGATTTACATGACCCATACAAGTTCCACCAAGGAAATTCCGGCAGTTGGCGCAATTCCTAAACACATAGCAATTATCATGGACGGCAACGGGCGCTGGGCAACCAAGCGCTTTTTGCCGCGTGTCGCTGGTCATGTCAAGGGCGTGGAGGCGGTTCGAGGTATGGTTGAGGCTTGCGCCAAGCGCGGTGTTTCTTATTTGACCCTGTTTGCCTTCAGTTCAGAAAACTGGCGCCGCCCTGCTGAAGAAGTATCATTATTAATGCGTTTGTTTGTCACAGCTCTTGAAAAAGAAGTGTCCAAGATGCACGCCAATAATATACGTTTGAAAGTGGTTGGCGATCTCACTCGTTTTGATGCGCATTTGCAGAAAATGATTACTGCTGCTGAAGAGAAAACAGCAAGTAATCAAGGGCTTACGGTGACTATTTGTGCTAACTACGGTGGTCGCTGGGATATTATCCAAGCCATGAACCGGCTGCAAAAAGATCGACTTGCTAAAGGGCAGGTGGAGCAGGAAGTGACGGAAGATCAGCTTGCTTCCTATCTGTCCATGGCATATGCACCTGAACCTGACTTATTTATCCGTACCGGTGGAGAAACGCGTATTTCCAATTTCCTGCTGTGGCAACTTGCGTATAGTGAATTCTATTTTACTGATACCTTTTGGCCAGACTTTGATGCGGCAGCGCTGGATACCTCCATACAATCTTACCAAAACCGCGAACGTCGTTTTGGCAGGACCAGTGCGCAAGTGACCGAACAAACTTCCACACAAGAAAGCAAGTAATGCTAAAAACCCGTGTATTGACTGCCCTGGTTCTATTGGCGATCTTGCTGCCAGTGCTGTATTCGGCAAATTTTTATGCTTTTGCAGCTTTGGCACTGGCATTTTTTGCAGCTGCCATGTGGGAATGCCAGCGTTTGTTCAAAAAGCCTGGCACTATCGTCATGACTGTACTGTGGACAGGCTTGCTGGCATATTGCCTGTTCCATCTGAAAGATTTTTCATATCTCCTGTTATTTGCTCTGAGTACAGCTTTCTGGGCACTCAGACTGGTTCCGACTTTGGCACGGGGCTTGCCACAGGCGCATAATTTTTCCAGCGGTATTTTGAGCACGCTGTATGGCATCAGTATTTTTGCCTGCTTTGTGGCGATTGCTGTTTTCTTCCAGCAGTCACCGATGTATCTGTTTTCTGTCATGGCGATTGTCTGGGTTGCTGACATTGCTGCTTATTTCTCTGGCAAAGCCTTTGGCAAACGCAAACTCGCACCAAGCATATCCCCGGGTAAATCCTGGGAGGGGGCTATTGGTGGCTGGATTTTTGTATTAATACTGGCTGCAGCGACCAGTTTTATTCCTGCTTTGCAAAATACTTTTACTGCACATTTGCTCGCCAGAAAAGGCTGGCTCATCTTCATTGCTGCCATGACTTTGATTACAGCAGCCAGTGTAGTGGGGGATTTGTTTGAGTCATCCCTGAAGCGTCGTGTTGGCATGAAAGATAGCAGCAATCTCTTGCCTGGACATGGCGGTGTGCTGGATAGAATCGATGCATTGATTCCTGTTCTTCCTTTGGCTGCATTAGTAGACTTGTGGCAATAAATCACATGCAAAAAAAACAGCAGCTTTGCATATTGGGTGCGACTGGATCCATAGGTGTTTCTACTTTGGATGTAGTAGCTCGTCATCCTGATCGTTATGGCGTTTTCGCTCTTACTGCGCATACCCAGGTAAAAAAACTTGCTGAGCAATGTGAGCAGTTCCTGCCCCAGATTGCGGTAGTCGGCACTGCTCAGGCTGCGGATGAGTTGTCCACCCTGCTTAAAGAAAAGCATTTACATCAGATCCAGATACTATTTGGTCATGATGCTTTGTGCGCTGTCGCCAGCGCAAATGAATGCGATAGCGTGATGGCTGCCATAGTCGGTGCGGCTGGCTTGCCTGCTTCTCTGGCTGCAGCAAAAGCAGGCAAAAAAGTCTTGCTGGCAAATAAAGAAGCTCTGGTGATGTCTGGCCAGTTATTTATTGATGCCATCAAGGAGAGTGGTGCTGCCTTATTGCCCATTGACAGCGAACACAATGCCATTTTCCAGTGCTTGCCCGGTAACTATAATCGCCAGCCTGGTCAGCATGGCATCCACAAGATATTGCTTACAGCCTCAGGTGGGCCATTTTTACACAGAGATGTAAATACTCTTGATGATGTTACACCCGAGCAGGCGGTAGCTCATCCCAACTGGGTCATGGGGCGCAAAATATCTGTCGATTCAGCCACAATGATGAACAAGGGCCTTGAAGTCATAGAGGCGCACTGGTTGTTTGCCACACCGGCTGAACAGATCGAGGTCGTCATTCATCCACAAAGTGTTATTCATTCCATGGTCTCCTACACCGATGGCTCGGTCCTGGCCCAGATGGGAAATCCGGATATGCGCATCCCGATTGCTTATGGTATGGCTTATCCAGAGCGCATAGCGTCTGGCGTTGCGCCGTTGGATTTATTGAAAGTGGCCAGCTTGAATTTCATCAAACCGGATTTTCAACGCTTCCCCTGCTTGCAATTGGCCTATGACGCCTTGAAAGAAGGAAAATCTGCTGCAACCATATTGAACGCAAGTAATGAAGTTGCTGTCCAAGCGTTTTTGGATAAAAGAATTGGTTTTCGCATGATTAATCAAATCATAGAGCAGACGCTGAGCAAGGTGGCAGCAACGGAGGCTCTTGATCTGGAAAGCATATTGGCCTGTGATGCAGAAGCGCGCCGTGTGGCTGAGGCAATGATGTCCACATGATTGTATTACACGATATTCTGGCCTTCCTTGTGACCCTGGGTATCCTGGTCACTATTCATGAATTTGGACACTATATCGTCGCACGCTGGTGCGGCGTTAAAGTATTAAGGTTTTCCCTGGGCATGGGGAAGGTCATCTATTCCAGGCGGCTTGGCAAAGATCAGACGGAATGGGCGATTTCCATATTGCCATTGGGTGGTTACGTCAAAATGCTGGATGCAAGGGAAATGGGAGCAGAAAATATTGCTGCCAGTGAATTGCCGCGTGAGTTTTGTCAGCAGTCCGTCTGGAAACGTATAGCCATCGTTTCTGCAGGGCCCATCGCCAATTTCTTATTGGCTATTTTCCTGTACACGATTTTGTTTGTTCATGGTGTGCCCGAGCCTGTAGCGAAGCTGCGGGTTATTCCTGACACTTCTATCGCTTTCCAGGCTGGTTTGCGATATGGTGATTTGATTACCACTGTCAATGGTGAGCAGGTGCAAGGCTGGACTGAGTTCCGCTGGAAAATGATGCAGGCTGGCGTAGCAGGGGGTGACACAGTGCTTGAAGTGCTGCGTTCTGATAATGCGGCACAAGGCGGTACAAAACACATTTCCATCAATTTACCTTTGAAGCAATTCAACGCTAAAGATGTTGATAGCGACATTCTTAACTACTTAGGCCTGAATCTTGCTCGTAGTAGGGAAGTTGTTTTGAAAAAATTTCTGCCAGAAAGCCCAGCTTTGCGCGCTGGCTTGCAGGAAGGTGACCGTATTCTCGAAGTGGGGCAGAAACCTTTGCTGGATGTTATGGATTTTATTCAGGTGGTCAACGCCAACCCAGCTAAACCGTTGAAGCTATTACTCCAAAGAAAACAAGAGAAACTTGAAATAGAAGTAACGCCCGTCAGTCAGGATGCCAATGGCAAGACTGTTGGGGCACTTAGGGTAGAGTTGCAAGCCGCATTGCCTGAAATGGTGGTGGTGCAGGCGAATCCCCTGCAGGCCTTCGTGAAATCAGTTGAGAAAACCTGGGATACAAGTATCTTTAGCCTGAAAATGATAGGCAAAATGCTGACAGGAAGTGCTTCTCTGAAGCATATAACCGGACCTTTAACGATAGCAGACTATGCCGGGCAGACCTCCAGGAGTGGCCTGATTACCTATCTTGGTTTTATCGCCGTCATCAGTATTAGCCTGGGAGTGATGAATTTGCTACCTATACCGGTTTTGGATGGAGGGCATTTGTTGTATTATTCGCTGGAAGTTTTAACCGGGAAACCTTTGCAAGACCGTTATGTCGAAATGGGTCAGCGTATCGGAGTGTTTTTGCTATTGATGATGATGGCAATAGCTTTTTTTAATGACATTGTCCGACTGATACCATACTTTGGCAGACTAATGTCATAATAGTCGGCTTGATGACAGCAACTCATTTCAGATAGCAATATTGAGAGTATTGAAAGAAATTTATACCCAATGAAATTACATATCGAGCAGTTCACTTTAGCCCATTTTCGTCGTCATGCATTATCTTTGGCCGCATTTGCACTTTGCACCGGAAATGCACTCGCGATTGAGCCCTTCACCGTCAAGGATATACGAGTAGAAGGCTTGCAACGGACGGAGGCCGGTACTGTATTTAGCTATTTGCCTGTCAAAGTTGGCGAGCAGTTTGATGATGCAAAAAGTACGACTGCGATCAAATCCCTGTATGCAACGGGTTTCTTCAAGGATGTTCAGATAGAAGCGCAGGATGGTGTTCTGATTGTCTTGCTGGAAGAACGTCCAACTATTGCCGGTGTGGAATTTACTGGCACCAAAGAATTTGAGAAAGATGCGCTGGTCAAAGCACTGAAAGATATCGGTGTTGGTGAATCGCGTATTTTTGACAAGGCGACAGTAGATCGCGCCGAGCAGGAATTGAAGCGCCAATACCTGTCCAAAGGCTTGTATGGCATGCAAATCACCACCACCATCACGCCGATAGAGCGTAATCGCGTGAATGTCACTTTTGCGGTGGAAGAAGGTGAAGTTGCCAAAATTGCACAAATCAATATTATCGGAAACAAGGCTTTTTCTGATGGCGAAATTCGTGATTTGCTGACTTTGACGACACCAGGCTGGTTCACCTGGTACACCAAGGCTGATCAGTATTCCAAGCAAAAACTGTCTGGTGATATAGAAACTCTGCGTTCTTTTTACCAAAACCGTGGCTATCTGGAAATGCAAATCCTGTCTACGCAGATTTCCATTACCCCAGATAAAAAAGACATTTACATCACCATCAATTTGGATGAGGGTGATAAATATACTGTTTCTGATATCAAGCTCGAAGGCGATACTCTGGGGCGTGAAGAAGAATTGGCGTCCCTGTTGCTGTTGAAGAGCGGCAATATTTATAATGCTGCCCGCCTGACAGAGAGTACCAAGCGTATTTCTGAACGCATGGGTAATTTCGGTTACGCCTTTGCCAATGTCAATGCCAATCCAGTCCTTAATAAAGAAAAGAAAGAAGTTGCTTTCACTATCTTCGTTGATCCGGGCAAACGTGTGTATGTTCGTCGTATCAATCTGGCAGGTAATACACGCACGCGTGATGAAGTTATCCGCCGTGAATTCCGTCAGTTTGAAAGTTCATGGTATGACGGTGAGAAAATCAAAACGTCGCGCGACCGTGTAGAGCGCCTTGGCTATTTCAAAGATGTCACAATAGAAACGCCTGAAGTGCCGACCAGCGTTGATCAGGTAGACGTCAATTTGACCGTGACTGAAAAACCTACTGGTAACCTGATGTTTGGTGCCGGTTACTCCAGTGCAGAAAAACTGACATTGACTGGCTCCATCCAGCAGGCCAATGCCTTCGGTAGTGGTGATACGATAGGCCTGGATGTGAATACCAGCCGCCAGAACCGTACTATCGCGGTGGCGCATACTGATCCTTACTTTACCGATGATGGCGTCAGCCGTAACATAGAATTGTATCTGCGGACGACACGTCCTATCATAGGTAGTACTGGTGACTACAAGATTCAGACTACCGGCGGTGCTTTGCGCTTTGGTGTACCATTCTCTGAAGTTGATACTGTATTCTTTGGTCTCGGTTTTGAGCGTACCAAGGTGGAAACTTATTACTTGAGTCCACCGCGCTATTTGCAGTATGTCGCGGATTATGGCAACGGCAGCAAGGATATCAATAGTATCAATTATGGTATCGGTGAGGCAGTTACCAACTCCTACCCTCTGACAGCAGCATGGCAAAGGGATAGCCGGGATAGTGTATTAACGCCAACGATAGGCCGCTACCAGCGGGCCAATCTGGAGCTAGCTGCTTTCGGTAGCTTCAAATACTACCGCGCCATTTATAATGCGCAATTGTTCCAGCCTATTTATCGTTCTGTGGTTCTGGCACTGAATGGCGAATTTGACTATGGCCATGGTTTGGGTGGAAAGCCTTTCCCATTGTTTAAAAACTTCTATGCGGGTGGTATAGGCTCAGTACGTGGCTATGAGCCATCCTCATTGGGTACCAGAGATCCTAACGGTGATGCTCTTGGTGGTTCAACCAGGGTACTGGCCAACGTAGAATTGCAAATCCCTTTCCCTGGTGCTGACAAGTCCTTGCGCTGGTTCACTTTCGTGGATGGCGGTAATGTATTTGATGAAGGTCAAAAAATCAGGCCAAAAGACTTACGCTTTTCTGCGGGTATAGGTATAAGCTGGATATCGCCGGTTGGTCCGTTGAAATTGAGTTTTGGTAAAGCCTTGAACGCTAAACCGGATGATAAGAAGCAGACATTCCAGTTCCAGATGGGAACAGGCTTCTAATTGCTTGTGCCCGGCTATATTTTGTTTTAGTACGTGTTACGGAGATTATTTTGAGTCAACATACTACCCCGACCAAATTGCTGCAACGTTTGATGGTTTGTGCGGCTTGCGTCCTCAGCGTTGCTCAAGCTCAGGCCCAGGACACCAAAATAGCCATCTTTGATTCTCAAAGGGTGATGCGTGAATCCGTGCCGGCAAAAGCGGCAGAAGCCAAGCTGAAAGTCGAATTCCAAAAGCGTGGTGAAGAACTGGAAAATCTGGCAAAGAAATTAAAAGCGACTGCTGAAAAGTATGAAAAAGATGCGCCTTTATTGTCAGAAGCTGACCGCGTGGTTCGCCAGCGTGAAATTACAGAACTGGACCAGACTTTCAAGCGCAAGCAACGTTCTTACAATGAAGATGTGAATCAACGTCAGAACGAAGAGATCGCGTCTTTGGTAGAGCGTGCGCAAAAAGTGATCAAACAAATTGCAGAAGTGGAAAAAATTGATCTGGTCTTGCAAGATTCTGTGTATCACAGCGCCCGTATCGACATCACTGACAAAGTTCTCAAAGCACTCTCCAAATAATTCCTATGACCGCAAGCATTCGGCTGGGTGAATTGGTCGATCGCTTCGGTGGTCAATTGACTGGTTCACCTGATATTACTATCACTGGCATTGCTCCCCTGAGTGAAGCCAGTGAACAGCATATTACCTTTTTATCCAATCCCAAATTACGTCATCAGGCAGCAGCTACACAAGCCGCAGCATTGATATTGACGCAGGCTGATTTTGAGCAAATTGGCAAAGCCTATGCAGGCATTTGCCTGATAGTCCCGCAACCCTACGTGTACTTTGCCCGTGCGGCGCAATATTTTGCCTCGCTCAATGCCATACCTGCGGTGACAGGTGTGCATCCTGCTGCCTGGGTCAGTCCGCTGGCAGTCGTTGCGGCAACAGCCAGCATTGGCGCAAATGCCAGCATTGATGCTGAGGCGGTGATTGGTGAGCATGTCGTCATCAAACCAGGTGCTGTGATAGGTCGTGGTGTGGTGATCGGTGACAACAGCCTGATCCATGCAAATGTCAGCATTTATGATTATTGTGTATTGGGACAACGTTGCATCATCCATTCTGGTGCGGTGATAGGTGCAGACGGTTTTGGCTTTGCCAATGAAAAAGGCCAATGGATTAAAATCCCGCAAACAGGCAGGGTGCTGATCGGTGACGATGTAGAAATTGGCGCAAACACCAGCATAGACCGTGGCGCTTTGGCTGACACCATTATAGAAGAAGGTGTAAAGCTGGATAACCAGATACAGATAGGCCATAACTGCCACATAGGCGCGCATACTGCCATGGCTGGCTGCGTGGGTGTGGCGGGTAGTGCCAAGATAGGTAAGTATTGCACATTCGGTGGTGCGGCCATGGTGCTGGGTCACCTGACCATTGTCGACAATGTGCATATTTCATCTGCCAGCATGGTATCGCGTTCCATCCTGGAACCAGGCCAATACACTGGCTTTTATCCCTTGGCAAAGAATGCCGACTGGGAAAAAACCGCTGCCATCGTACGCAATTTATCGGGTATGCGTGAAAAAATGCGCTATCTCGAAAAAACAATGAAAACACTGACTGAAAAAGATCATGAATAGTCTGGACATCAATCAAATCAAAGAATACCTCCCGCACCGTTATCCAATGTTGCTGGTCGATCGCGTACTTTGCTGGGAAAATGGCAAAAGCATTACCGCCATCAAAAATGTCACAGCAAACGAAGAGTTCTTTAATGGACACTTCCCGAACAAGCCCGTCATGCCTGGCGTATTGATGATAGAAGCAATGGCACAAACTGCTGCCATACTCTCATTTCTGACCATGGGTCAAAAGCCGGATGAGAACACCATCGTGTATTTCCTTGGTATCGATGGCGCACGTTTCAAGCGCCCGGTTGAACCTGGTGACCAGTTGAAGATGGAAGTTGAAATCATCAAGGTCGCACGCGGTATCTGGAAGTACAAGGCCAAAGCGACAGTCGACGGTCAATTGGCAGTAGAAGGCGAATTGATGTGCACCATGCGTACGAAAGAAGAAGCCAAGGAGAGCTAAATAATGCACATCCACCCAAGCGCATTGATCGACCCCAAGGCTCAACTTGATAGTACAGTTGAAGTCGGTGCCTATTCTATTATCGGCCCCAATGTGACGATAGCGGCAGGCACCAAAATAGGTCCGCACGTCGTCATTGAAGGACATACGACGATAGGCAACAACAATACTTTTTACCAGTTCTCGTCCATAGGAGCAGCGCCGCAAGACAAAAAATATGCCGGTGAGCCGACGCGTCTGGAAATTGGCGACAATAACGTCATCCGTGAATTTTGCACCTTCAATTTGGGCACAGTTCAGGATAATGGCGTAACCCGCCTGGGTAACGATAACTGGATCATGGCTTATGTGCATCTGGCGCATGACTGCCAGGTCGGCAATAACGTCATATTTGCCAATAATGCTGCATTGGCTGGTCATGTGCACGTCGGTGACTGGGTGATTTTGGGTGGTTTTACCAATGTCCATCAATTCTGCAAGATAGGTGCGCATGCGATGTGCGGCATGGGTACTTCCTTGCTGCAGGACGTACCGCCCTTCGTCATGTTGAATGGTAACCCGGCAGCTGCCCATGGCATTAATGTCGAAGGTTTGAAACGTCGTGGCTTTAGCCGCGAACAAATTTCCGCCATACGTCAGACCTATAAGCTGATTTATAAATCCGGTTTGACTCTGGAAGAAGCCAAAGCAGCGATAGATGAGCAAATTGATGAACTGGAAGCAGATGTGGCCCTTCACGTGCAATCCATGCGTCATTTCCTGGATGCCGCAACACGCGGCATCGTTCGTTAAGCTGCTGTGACAACTCAAGCTAATCGCCCCATTATTGCCATGGTTGCCGGAGAAACCTCCGGCGACATGCTGGCCAACCGTCTCTTGTCCGGCTTGCGCCCGGCCTTGCCTGATGCTCATATGCATGGTATAGGCGGCCCGCGCATGGCTGAGCATGGCTTCATCAATGACTGGTCCATGGAGAAGCTGTCCGTGCGCGGCCTGTTTGAAGTGCTGGCGCATTACCGGGAAATCAGTGGCATACGCAAGCAATTGCGTGAACAATTGTTATTGGAAAAACCAGATGTTTTCATCGGTGTCGATGCGCCAGACTTTAACCTGGATCTGGAAATTCAGTTAAAGCGTGCCGGTATTTCCACCATGCATTACATCAGCCCATCAATCTGGGCCTGGCGTGGTGGGCGCATCAAAAAGATCGCCGAAGCTGTTTCCCACATGCTGGTGGTATTTCCCTTTGAAGAAGAGATATACCGCAAGGCAGGCATACCTGTGACCTATGTTGGTCACCCGCTGGCGCAAGTCATCCCCATGGAAACCGATATGGCTGCGGCCAGGGATGAGTTGGGTCTCGACAAAAATGCCAGAGTGGTCACGATCTTGCCGGGCAGCCGTATGTCCGAGCTCAAATACAATACTGAAGCATTCATTCAAACAGCAAAAATCCTCTGCCAGCGCGACCCACAATTGCAGATCGTCGTGCCCATGGCCGGCGACAAGCAGCGCAGTTATTACATCAAACTGGTGGTTGATGCCAAGCTTGATGATGTACCGGTTTTGCTGATAGACGGCCGTTCGCATACCGCGATTGCCGCAGCAGATGCGGTACTGGTTGCCTCTGGTACAGCCTCACTGGAAGTGGCCTTATTCAAAAAGCCCATGGTGATTGCCTACAAGATGATGGAAGCTTCATGGCAGATTTTACGGCACATGGGTTACCAGCCATGGATAGGTTTACCAAATATTCTCGCCCGTGAATTCCTTGTGCCAGAATTTTTGCAATCAGCTGCCCGGCCAGATGCAATGGCAGATGCCTTGTGGCAGCAGTTAAGTGACGAAGCTTTGCAGGAGCGCCTGAAACAGCGTTTCGTCGATATGCATCATTCACTCTTGCGCGATACCGCCAATGTCTCGGCGCAAGCCGTATTACAATTAATTTCGGCAAAATGAGGCTTTAGCCCCGGCTTGCCGACAACACGCCAGATTTACTTGAAGAGTAGCAAGCATGTACGTTGATTCCCATTGTCATATCAATTTTCCTGAACTGGTTGAGCGTTTGCCTGAGATCTTGGGCAAGATGCAGGAAAATGGCGTGACCCATGCCTTATGCGTTTCGGTGGATTTGCCTGATTTTCCACAAGTGCTGGCACTGGCTGAGCAATATCCTCACATCTACGCATCCGTAGGTGTGCATCCTGATTATGAAGAGACCGAAGAGCCAACAGCAGAGCAATTGGTCAGGCTGGCGGATCATGACAAAATTATCGCCATTGGTGAAACTGGTCTCGATTATTTCAGATTGAAAGGTGATCTTGAATGGCAGCGTGAGCGTTTCAGGCAGCATATTCGCGCCTCCCGCATTTGCCGCAAGCCCCTGATCATTCATACCCGCGCAGCGGCTGAGGATACCATACGCATCATGACAGAAGAGGGCGCTGGTACAGCTCAGGGCGGCGTCGCTGGCGTCATGCATTGTTTCACTGAGTCGCTGGAAGTGGCGCAAGCAGCAGTAGACCTGGGGTTTTATATTTCATTTTCAGGTATCCTGACCTTCAAGAGTGCCAAAGATTTGCAGGCAGTAGCAAAAGCCTTGCCTCTGGAACGAATTTTGATAGAAACTGATTCTCCGTATCTGGCACCCGCACCGCACCGCGGCAAGATGAATGAACCTGGTTTTGTACGGCATGTCGGTGAATTTTTGGCAGATTTGAAAGGCATCTCTGTCAAGGAAGTACAGGAAACCACGACCAAAAATTTCTTCCAATTATTTCAATTTGCTCATTGAGGCCTGATATGCAAACAAGTTTGCCATCTGCATTAATCCCTGGAAGATTTTATCTGCGATGCCTGGTTTGTTTGCTGCTTTGCTTATCTTCTGCCTGCGCTTTTGCTGATGACCATGATGACCTGATTTTTGCAGTACGCTTTGACCAGGTAAACAAGGTCAATGATTTAGTTAAACGCGGCCTCAGTGTCAATGCCACAGAATCTATCCGTGGCGAAACTTTACTGATGATCGCCCTGCGCGAGAACTCAAAAAAAGTTTTCCATTACTTGCTTGATCACAAAGACATCAAGCTGGAAGCCAGAGCTGCGAATGGCGATACCATTCTGATGCTGGCCAGCTATCTGGATAATTTGCCATTCGTCAAAGCGGTCATCGAGCATGGTGCCGAGATTAATCAAGTTGGCTGGTGTGCCTTGCACTATGCTGCGGCTGGTGGCAATAAAAATATTGTCACCTTATTGCTGGAGAAATCTGCCTATATTGATGCTGAATCCCCCAACAAAACTACTCCCCTGATGATGGCTGCCCGTTCAGGCAAACATCTTATTGTCAATTTATTGCTGGAGGAGGGGGCTGACCCTTCTTTAAAAAACGACCTCGGTTTGACGGCTCTCGACTTTGCGGTCGAAGTCGAACAAAGAGAAATTGCTGCCGTTTTGAAAGAACGCATGCAAGCAGTCAAGAAATAAATTTTTGCATCGCAACATCTTGCCTGCAAAACAAAGTCTATGTTAAAGTTCGCGCATCTTATTTTCGGAGCACATCTGTGGACAGTTATAGTTGGCGATCATCACTCAACTTGGCAATGTAAGCACAGATTTTCTCTTGCTACCTTGCCATTTGGCGGGTAGTAGTCTTTCGCAGCAGTCATGCTGCCCTCTACTTTTACCCCTGTTTTAAATTTTGCGTGGCGCTGATTGCCTGTCAGCAGGCTGCTGTTTTGCCGCGTAGTTTATCTTTGTCACAGACTTCAGTCTGCGACAGGAGGGCTGGTATGTCTCGTTTTTTCTTTCTCACCCTGAGTGAGTCAAGGAGCATTCATGTTTGAATTGTTCCGTTTCCAGGCAGTCACTGAGAGCAAAGGTCCAAATCGCTGGGATTGGGCTTTACTCCCGCTGGTGCTTGCTATATTGGGTATTTTCGCATTTGCTGCCATGCAAATGAGCCGTCCTTTCGCCGTGGGCGAGGCTTTGCAGATCAGCCTTGATCCTGTCTATCTGCCTTACTATTTATTGCGCACGATTTTGCGCATGTTCACGGCATTGGCTTTTTCCCTGATTTTCAGCCTGATATTTGCAGCCGTTGCTGCCAAGTATGTCACCGCTGAAAAGGTCATGATACCGGCGCTGGATATCTTGCAATCTGTACCTATTCTTGGTTTTCAGGCGATAGCGATTGCCCCTTTTATTGCCATGTTCCCAGGTAATTTGCTGGGCGTGGAATGTGCTGCCATTTTTGCTATTTTCACTTCCCAGGCATGGAATATGGCATTCAGCCTGTATCAATCGATACGCAATGTACCGCCTGAATTGAAAGAAGCAGCACAGATATTCAGACTCTCTGGCTGGCAGCGCTTCTGGCGCCTGGAATTGCCATTCGCCATGCCGGGCTTGCTCTGGAATATGATGATGTCCATGTCCGGTGGCTGGTTTTTCCTGGTGGCGGCCGAGGCGATTTCTGTCGCTGGACAAGACATTAAATTGCCGGGCATAGGCTCCTATATTGCGGTGGCGATTGAATCCAGGGACGGCATGGCTATCACCTGGGCGATTGCTGCCATGCTGATTGGCATTTTGCTGTACGACCAATTGTTTTTCCGTCCCTTGCTGGCATGGGCTGACAAGTTTCGTTTTGAAGAGACTCAAGGTGAAACCGCGCAACAATCCTGGTTGCTGGACTGGATGCGCAGCAGTCGGTTGTTCCGCGCCTGGATAGCCAGGTTCTGGCTTTTTCTTGGACGTGGCTTGTCATGGTTTAGTGTGCAGGGTGATGGTACTACCGTACAGGTAAATCAGCGCTTTACCCATCCGGCCTGGCCTAAAGTCCTGGATGCAGTTTTGTTGTTGGCCTCTGTTTTTGCCATGTACAGCCTGTTCATTTTCATACACAGTGTGGTGGGCTGGGCTGAAGTGGCGCATGTGCTGGGCTTGGGCTTGATTACCCTGGTGCGCGTCATGCTATTGATTGCCCTCGCTTCATTGTTCTGGGTGCCAGTAGCGGTCTGGATAGGTTTGCGCCCCCAGTATTCGCAAAAAGTGCAGGCGATGGCACAGTTTTTGGCCGCGTTCCCTGTCAATCTGATGTTCCCCCTGGTGGTGTTTGCCATGGTGACTTTCAACCTGACACCTAATATCTGGCTCAGCCCCTTAATGGTGTTTGGTACGCAGTGGTACATCCTGTTCAATGTCGTGGCTGGTGCTGCCACTATCCCCAATGAACTGCGGCTGGCTGCAGACAACCTGGGTTTGAAAGGTTGGCTGAAGTGGAAACGCGTATATTTGCCTGCTGTTTTCCCTAGCTATATCACAGGTGCAATCACGGCCAGTGGTGGTTCCTGGAATGCCAGTATCGTTGCTGAGTATGTCACCTGGGGTAAAACAACTCTGGTGGCTGATGGCCTGGGTAGTTATATCAAGCAAATGACGGAGACTGGGGATTTTCACCGTATCGCTTTGGGCATAGGCGTGATGTGCATATTCGTCATGCTGCTGAACCGCTTTTTCTGGCGCAAATTGTATTTGCTGGCCGAAGACCATCTGCGTTGAGCCATAGCGCTTACGCCTGGATTATTCATCAAGGAATTCAAGATGACTCAAAATTTATTACTCGATCTGAATCAGGTCGCAAAATCCTTTAAAGCAGCAGATGGTAAATCGCGCCTGATACTGGACAAGGTTGATTTTCAACTCATGGATGGTGAAATCGTCGCCTTGCTGGGGAAATCCGGCTCAGGCAAATCCACCTTATTGCGCATCATGGCCGGGTTGATACCAGCAGATACAGGTAAAGTAGCCTATCGCGACAAGGCAATTGGTGGGCCAGTGGCAGGCATAGCGATGGTGTTCCAGTCCTTTGCCTTGTTCCCCTGGTTGACTGTGCAACAAAATGTGGAACTTGGGCTTGAGGCTCAGGGTGTGCCGGCAGCAGAGCGTGAACAAAGAGCCGATGCAGTCCTAGAATTGATAGGCCTGGCAGGCTTTGGTGGTGCCTTGCCGCGTGAACTTTCTGGCGGCATGAAACAGCGTGTGGGTATAGCTAGGGCCTTGGTCACCAATCCTGACGTGTTGCTCATGGATGAAGCTTTTTCTGCCCTGGATGTGCTGACAGGTGAAACCCTGCGTAATGACATGCTGGAATTGTGGGAAGAAGACCGCATAACTACCAAAGGTATCCTGATCGTTTCTCATAATATTGAAGAAGCCGTCATGATGGCAGACCGCATCATTATTCTGTCCAGCGACCCAGGCTCAGTAAGATGTGAAATAAAAATCGATTTACCCAGACCGCGTGATGTCGATTCGCTGGAGGTTCGCGCCCTAATTGACGAAGTATATGGTTTGATGACCATGCGCGCCACTCATGAGGCAGCGGCCGATGCACCCAATGCGCGTCACATGGGTTATCGCCTACCAGAGACGGACGTCAGCCGCATCGAAGGCATTCTTGATTTGTTGGCAGAAGCCCCATTCAATGGCCGTGCCGACTTGCCGCAACTGGCAGAAGAAGCTGAATTGTCGGATGAAGAATTATTCCCGACTTATGAGGCCTTAAGCCTGTTGGGCTTCGCCGTGCTGGAAAAAGGCGACATCATGTTGACGCCGCTGGGTAAAAAATATGTAGAAGTAGAGCAGGCGCAAAAGCAGGAATTGTTTGGTCAGCAATTGCTGACCCATGTTCCATTGGCAGCACATATACGCCGTAATCTGGAATCGGAAGCGAGTGGCAGCCTGTCTGAACAACCGCTAATAGATTTGCTGGAAGAGTTTTTGAAATCTGACGAAGCAAAACGCGTACTCGAAGTCGCTATAGAATGGGGGCGCTATGGCGAGGTCTACGAATATGATTATCATACCGGCCGCTTGACTTTACCTGACGATAACCAAGAGTAAATATATATCTGTAGGGCAGGGGAGCTTAACAAAAATTCCTGCTGCCCACTTCCAGTTGCCCCAGGAGATGCGACATATCCACCAGGCGTTTGGCAACCAGATGCCTGACTTCCGCTTCGCATTGCCAGATGCCATATACACCCAGTAGCGGCGCGCTCAATACTTCACTACGCTGTTTTTCCAGTACATTTGGCCAGATAATGACATTCACCGGGCCGGTTTCATCTTCTATGGTGATAAAGATGACGCCTTTGGCTGTCTGTGGTCTTTGCCTTACCGTGACCAGACCACAGCCGCGCGCAAATTGCCCTTGCTGAAAGGTATTCAGCATTTCAGCGGGCAAGAAACGTTTGGCCAGCAATTGTGGCCGCAACAAAGCCAGGGGGTGACGCTGCAGGCTGAATCCGGTCGCGTGGTAATCACTATAAATTTCCTGAGCTTCTGAAGGTGCTTTCAGTTGCGGCATTTGTTCTTGTACTTTAGTGACTCGCAACAAATCCTTATCAGGCATTGCACCTACTGCCTGCCACAACGCCTGCCTTCTATGTCCAGCCAGACCTGACAATGCATTGCCGGCAGCCAGTACATGCAAATCATGCTGGCTCAGTTGCGCGCGCTTTGCCAGATCATGGACATCAATAAAAGCCTGTTCCTGGCGTGCCTTCATGATACGCAAGGCAGCATCCTCGGACATGCCATATAACAGAGAGAAACCCATGCGAACGGTGGGCTGCAAGGTCTCGGTAAATTTATTGAGCTGCGTCTCTGCCTCAAGTGAAGAATCCCAGTCACTGCAAGTCACGTCAATGGCACTGACTTGCACATCGTGACGGCGTGCATCCTGTATCAATTGCGAAGGCGAATAAAATCCTAATGGCTGAGAATTCAATAGTGAGCATAAAAACACCGCAGGTTCATGGCGCTTGATCCAGCTACTGAAATACGCAAGAATGGCAAAGCTGGCTGAATGGCTTTCGGGAAAGCCATAGTCACCGAAACCCTTCATCTGTTCGTAGATTCCTTGAGCAAATTCACGCTCATAACCATTCTTGACCATGGTCTCTACTATTCTGGTTTCATAGCCTTCCAGACCACCTTTACGTTTCCAGGCTGCCATTGCACGGCGCAAGCCATCCGCTTCTCCCGCCGTAAAGTCTGCTGCATGCATGGCGATTTGCATGACCTGTTCCTGAAAAATGGGTATTCCGAGCGTGCGTTGCAGCGCCGCACGCATACCTGGATTTTCATGTATTTCTACAGGCTGCTTACCCTGGCGTCTTTGTAAATAAGGGTGCACCATGCCGCCTTGTATAGGGCCGGGCCGCACAATGGCAATTTGTATCACCAGATCATAGAATTCTCTAGGCCTCAAGCGCGGCAACATACTCATCTGCGCCCGGGATTCTATCTGGAACACACCTACGGTATCTGCCTTGCAGATCATGTCGTAGGTCAGAGGATCTTCACGTGGCACATCCTGCATGCACTTAGGTTTGCCTGGCAAGGTGGCCATCAAGTCAAAAGCCCGCCGCAATGCCGACAGCATGCCAAGGGCTAGCACATCAACTTTGAGCAAGCCCAGAGATTCAAGGTCATCCTTATCCCATTGAATCACGTTGCGCTTTTCCATCGCTGCATTTTCTATCGGCACCAGCCTGGATAATTTACCGCGTGCGATGACAAAGCCTCCGCTATGCTGGGATAGATGACGTGGGAAGCGCAGTAATTTCCCTGTCAACAATGCCCATTGCTGGGCGATAGGGGAATTGGTGTCCAGGCCGCATTCAGTGAATCGCTTGAATAACTCTTGTTTGCTATCAAACCAGCGATGCGATTTGGCCACGGCATCGACTATCGCCAGGTCTATGCCCAAGGCTTTTCCGACATCACGCAGGGCGCCGCGCGGGTGGTAAGTGTGCACAGCAGCAGCCAGCGCAGCGCGGTCACGACCATATTTTTCGTAGATATACTGCATGACTTCTTCGCGGCGTTGATGTTCAAAATCGACATCGATGTCTGGCGGCTCACCTCTCTCCCTGGATAGGAAGCGCTCAAACAACAGGGTATGTGTCTCTGGATTGACTTCGGTAATATGCAGGCAATAACAAACGACAGAATTTGCTGCCGAGCCGCGCCCCTGACAAAGTATTTTTTCATTTCTTGCAAAATTAACGATATCAAATACTGTCAAAAAATAGGGTTCATAAGCAAGATCATTGATCAGATGTAGCTCATGTTCTATTTTGTTTTTTACCGATGAGGGCAAACCTTGCGGATAGCGTAGATCAGCTCCTTTATAGACCTGAAGCTTTAAATAACTGGCAGGCGTATATCCTTTGGGTACCAATTCGTGCGGATACTCATAGCGCAATTCATTCAATGAAAAGCTGCACTGGTCTGCGATTTTCACTGTTTCGGCCAAGGTATGTAGCGGATAAATCGTCGCTAACCTTAAACGCGAACGCAGGTGCTGCTCTGCATTCATCGCCAGGGTGTAACCACATTCAGTGATGGGCTGGCACAGGCGTATGGCAGTCATCGTGTCCTGTAAGGGCTTGCGGGATCTGACATGCATAGTAACCTGGCCTATGGCAACGACGGGTAATTGCACAGCTTCAGCTGCCGCATCAACTTGCTGTTTTTGATATTCATCTGCAATTTGCATCAGTAAATTCAGACCTATCCAGGCGCGACCTGGGAAGTTTTGCTTCAACCATTTCGCTTGTTTCAGTAGTAGTTCGCTTTCTGCAGGGTAGGTTGGCACCAGTATCAACAGGCAATCTGGCAAGCCAGACAAATGTTCCAAACCTGGCGGTGGTGTGACGAAATCTTTGGGCGTCAATAAGTAACTACCCTTGGTTACCCTGCATCTGCCAAGAGTGATCATCTCAGACAAATTGCCATAGCCTTCACGGTTTTGAGCAAGGGCAATCAGATGCACATTATTTTCTGGTGCTTCTACATCTTCCAGTTTGAAGTGGGCACCGATGATGAGATGCAAGCCGGTATTTTTTGCTGCTGTATATGCTCTTGCCAAGCCAGCAAAGGAACACTCGTCGGTAATGGCCAGGGCGCGATAATCCAGCTTAATCGCACGTGCCACCAGTTCTTCTGAATGTGATGCTCCATGCAGAAAGCTGAAATTGCTCATGCAAAATAATTCGGCATATTCGGGCAGGAAGGCACTCATGTTGATATATCCAAGGCTTGCATCCAAAACGGCTATCCAAAAATGCCGTGCAAGAACCAGACAGGTTCTTCGCTGTCGGGATCATTGGCACGCTCGCGATAAATCCAGTAACGCACATGGCGCTTATCGACAGCGATGTAGTAATCCCGGGTTTGTATTTGCTCATTCCACCAGCCTGCTTCTATACGCTCAGCCGGAGAAACAAGTTTGAGTTCTGAGCCGTAATAAGGGCGATGCTCGTGGATGTCCAGCGCCAGCGGCTGCGGTAGCAACCAGTTAGGGCGCAAGGCATAAGCTGCCAAAGCGTGAGCAGGGCAAGGTGGCGGAGTTTTCTTGATGACAGAAATCCAGTGATTGGCAATATCAGCCCTATGGTCTGCTTGTGGCGCTGGCTGCAAGACATTATCTTCGCCCAGACGGGCGACCAGGAGTTCAAGCAAGCACTTATGTTCATTTGCTTGTCCACCAGGTTCGGGGAACAAGGTATAGCTTTGTGCTTCGCGCAAGATAGTCTGTTTTACCTCCAGCAACATGCCGATGACGGCACTATGTAGTTTGAGCTGGCTGAGTTTCTCTTTAAACAAACTCAGCAGATGCGACTCTTGCCAGCATGCTTGTGCCAGCTGTAGGTCAAACATGGTCGGTGGGATGGCATGACGGCCACGTTCATGCAATAACTCCATGTGTATATGCGTAACTGCCAGTTGCTGTGCTGCCAGCCATCCCAGTAACTGGGCCAGCAGACTGCGGGCAAAAATAAGAAGTGATTCTGCAAGCTCTATACGGTCTGGCAACTCCATTTTGACTTTGAATTCTGGTGCCGCCAGATACCATTCGTGTACTTCGGCTTGCTCACCATAAGCTTGATCCAGCTCTATGAGTAAAGCTTTGCCGCAACGCCTCTGCAGACCAGGGCGGGGTAATTGTCGCAAATCCCGCAGGCTATAGCAGGCTATGCCCTGCAATAATTCAGTCAAAGGCTCAGCTGCAGTAAGTAACTTGACTGGTAGCCTGTCCAGACGCTGGCTCAATCTTTGCAGTTTAAAAACATGCTGTCCTCTGGGTAGTTTGCGCGATGCCTGCTTGGCCAATAACCACGCAGCCCTGGCAACGGGAGCAATGCCAGTTGTAGCTGTATAGCCCAGAATGCGCATGCTTTCCTGTACGCGTTTACGCAAAGCGCGTATACCACCAAACAGGCTCAGGCTGGCACTGATATCAACCAGTATGCAATCGTCTTCTGCCAGACAGACTTGTGGTGAGTATTGCAGCAGCGCAGTTGCCACTGCCTTTAGCGCCAGCTTTTCTTTATTATGGTCACGCTGATAGTAATCAGCATCGGCAGACAGCATCTGCACCCCCCCTGCGCGCATGCCCAGACGTATG
>Ga0207952_1000626_pt1 | contig 23766 bp, 18 predicted proteins | sample SubbioR12Aug_8Ca_FD_184831 | JGI IMG/M metagenome (GOLD analysis project Ga0207952, IMG submission 184831) | Serpentinite rock and fluid subsurface biosphere microbial communities from McLaughlin Reserve, California, USA - CR12Aug_8Ca (SPAdes) | ecosystem: Environmental > Terrestrial > Deep...
CCTCCGGGTGCCAAGGCCATGTGGATCGGCTTACAGCGCTTGCGCGATTTTGTCATCGCTTTAGAGGCGCAACAAGATGTCGCGATGAGATGTGTATAACGATGAGCGCGCCGCGTGGGAACGAGATAACAGCTGATTTCGTTGCCTAGAACAAGGTAATCGGGGATGATATACGGAAACAACATATCTACTTGTTAGCCTCACAAATCAGAGATCAAATATGGAAGAAACTTGGGCGTCCGGATCATTAGAATTGTTAAGACATGCTGATTCGCACATTCAGCTTGATACCGCTTTTGATAGCAGAATTGCTTTCATTAGTGTTGATAATTCAGTTGAGACCTCTATAAGAACTTTTTTATCTCTTCCAGAAAAAATATCGGGCGTGAAATTCCAGAGAAAGGAAGTAGAGGAAGCTGGAAACAGCTTTCCAAAAATGGTTGATCTTCTGTTTAATAAAGCTCGGCCAAAACTAGTGCTTAATTGCCATAATTAGCGATAATTGAAAATAACTTAAAATCAATGCCTTATGGTTTATTTTTGTATCGCTTATTTGTGAAATTAAGCACTAGCAGGCTTAGATGATGGTGATATCGAGCATTATCATCGCATCAGAAATCAGCTATATCACAATGGAACTGGCTTAGGCGTTGATCGCCGATACTTGGATGCTTATCGGCAAATAGCAGCCGTTCTATTGAATAACTTATTTGGTGTAAAGGCTGACCCCAAAGGTGCAGAGGCTACGCTAGAGAACCTTATATTACTATTTAACGAAGTGGAAACATTGGTTCGCAAATCATTCGAGGGTTCAGGCATAGACACAGGTCATACGTTCAAATGGGAAATGGCAATGCGTGAGGGAGTATTGGAAATGGAGGATATCAAGAAGCGTATCGAACTGGGTGTCGAAATAGCTGAAACATTAATCAAAAAATTAAAAGGCTAACAAAGCGTTGCACAGGGCAAGCCGGTGAACGCGGCGTTAGGTGAATAAGTGAACCTGGATATTGCTTCAGAAATAAGCTGGTCAATCACTTCAATTGGTTTATTGGTTAGTTGGTGTTCGAAGCCAGCTGACGAAATAAATTTATTAACAGCATTTCTGAGCGCGTTGTTTTTTACAGCTTTTATAACAACCGCACTCACTATTGCTGCTGTTTTCGCAAATAGCTTTTGTATATCGTTCGGGTTTTGTGCATCAAAAGGTGATGCCAATATTGGTTATTGGTTTAGACCTCTTCTTGTGTCACCAGTGTATTTTTTGGTCTCATTCATTAGGTTATGTTCTTCTACCGAAAAATAACTATGTTACCTAAGGAAGCGCTGAACAAATCGTAATTTCAACCATACCCGCCTACCAAAACGTAGTTTTAAAAAAGTGTTCATTTTATCTGGTTCCCACGCGCTGCGTGGGGAAACCAAGATACGCCGCGTTGCGGTGCGAATGTACCTCGGTGCTCCCCCTGCTGACGCTTAGGAACTGGGACTGTATGTAGGCTTTCGATAGTTTGCTAAACCAACGCTCTGTAAAAAGCATGGCATCGATTTCATGGATGCCCAAGCTTTATGGAATGATCTCCGGCTACTACAAATTCCAGCCAAAACGGAGGACGAGCCGCGATTCTTGGTAATCGGCGTCATTAAGCGAAAACATTGGTCCGCAGTGATCACGTATCGGCCGTATTCGTATAATCTCTGTTCGCCGCTCACGCACCGAAGAGATAAAACTGTATGAAAGCTGAAGAATTCGACAAACAATTCGACGACGACATCGACATCAGCCACGCTCTGAATTTGTCGCAAGTTCAACGGGTTATGCAACCCCAAAAGCGCGTCAACGTTGATTTTCCAGCCTGGATGATAGAGTCGTTAGACCGCGAAGCCAAACGGCTGGGGGGCTACCCGACAATCCATTATCAAAATGTGGCTGGCTGAACGGTTGGAAACATCATCGCTTTCAGCCCGGGTACGCAATGCGTACCCTACGCCCAATTTGATTTAGTGCCGGTCGATAACCCGCGGCAACCGGGGTGACGATACGCCCAATGTTGTAAGCACGTTGTCCGCCGACGCCGGATATTGTTTACTCCACCCGGCAACACGACGAAGCCAACAAATCACATCTGCGACTGCAGATAATTTTGTATGCCGATCTGCTCGATCAGGCCGAGTTGGGTTTCCAGCCAATCGATGTGCTCTTCCTCGCTTTCCAGAATATGTTCGAACACTTCTCGAGAAATATAATCGCTAACGCTTTCGCAATAGGCAATGGCTTCGCGCAACACCGGTTCGGCCAATTTCTCCAATTTTAAATCGCATGCCAGCATTTCCTTGGGGTTTTCGCCTATCAATAATTTGCCCAGGTTTTGCAGATTGGGCAGCCCTTCCAAAAATAAAATCCGCTCGATCACTTTGTCGGCGTGTTTCATTTCGTCGATGGACTCGTGATAGACCTTTTCGTTGAGTTTTTGATAACCCCAGTTTTTGTACATACGGGCATGCAAAAAATACTGGTTGATGGCCGTCAATTCGTTTTCCAACACTTTATTCAGATATTCGATTACTTTTTTATCGCCTTGCATAAAACTCTCCTAGCTTGAATGGGGTAAGTGGGTATGTCGTTGGCCAAATTAACACACTCCCGCCACGGTAACCAGCGCCGTATAAGGCCCGCGGACAATTATTTCCGGCCTTTTTACAAATCGCATTTTTGGCGGCGGCCCGAGACAATTTAACAATGTTCAATGCACCAATTTGAGCAAAAGCGCACCACTTTAATAGCCAGAAATTACAGGGTTTTAGCCCAAACACCTTGAAAACACACCTTCTCCTTGGCTTGGCATGCCTTCTGCTTTTTCGATAACTGCTTTAGGATCATGAAATTGCCCAGTTCTTTTACTAGAATCCCCGCTCGGGCTGCATTTGTTAAAAGCCGGGCGGCCAATTTCGCAATAGCAAGATCGGGAAATAACAACACGGCCGACGATTACGCGTCCGGACATCAACTTGACCCTTTTTACCATACATTAACGGCAACTTATGAACGCTCTCTTAAAAGCACATACTCCCAAATTGCTGACCGCAATGCCGGACGTTAAAAGCTTTGAAAACCGCTTGGCCCAATTGAACGGCTGGTGGGGCAAAATCACCTTGATCGGCAAAATCAATAGCCATAACGTGGCGGCCACCATCTTGGACGATATGAACCGCACTCAAAACAAGTTCGGCGAACTGCAACAAAAACTCACGCATAATTTGTTATACGAGAACGTGCAAAAGCTGGTGTTGGATAATTCCTCCAAAGCCCAGGTAGCCATCGACCTATTGATTCGGAATTTATTCGAACGCACGGCGGATGTAGGTTTTTTGGCAACGGATAAGGATATCCGGGTGTTTCTGACGGACCGGCAACCCAGCCAACAGCAAATAGATTTCATCGAAACCCGCTTACAGGAATACGTCAAAAAATACAGCGTTTATGACGAAATCTTGGTGTTCGACACCCAGGGCCGGCTTAAAGCCCATCTGGATAAACACAACCCGGTAACATTTTCCGACGACCCATTGCTGGCTCAAACGCTGAACAGTTCCGACGATTACGTGGAAACATTTCGTTATACCGACTTGCAGCCGAACCGCCGCCATTCGTTGATTTATTCCTGCAAGATCACCGAAACCGATCAGAAAACCTCGAAGCCTTTGGGCGTCTTGTGCCTTTGCTTTCGTTTCGACGACGAAATACAAGGTATCTTTGCCAATTTGTTGAATCGGGAAGACCGGGGCGTACTTGCCATTCTGTCGGCTAATGGGCAGGTTATCGCCAGCAGCGATGAGCAGCGCGTGCCGCTGCAAGCCCAATTTAACCCGAATACGCCGCTACGGATCAACACCTACCAAGGCAAGGATTACATTACCAATACCCGGCAGACCAGCGGATACCAGGGTTTTTTCGGCCTGGGCTGGCACGGGCAAATGATGACGCCGCTGGACCAGGCATTCAACAGCAAGCCATCGGCCGATCAACGCAGCGATTTTGCCGACATCATGGAACAGGCCAGCACCTTCCCCCAAGAACTGCGCAATATCCGCAAGGCATCGGCCGACATCAACGCCGACTTGGGCCTGTTGGTGTTGAACGGACAAATTGCCTCCGCCCGTAAAAATGCCGCCGAATTCATGCCGGTATTGGAAGCCATCAAACAAATCGGTTCGGACATCGCCAGCATCTTTACCGCTTCGGTCAATCGCTTGCAGGAAGTGACGGTCATGTCTTCGCACCTGAACAACGCCGGCTTTTTAGCGGCGCTGGCCGTGGACATCATGGACCGTAACCTCTACGAAAGAGCCAATGACTGCCGCTGGTGGGCGCTGACTTCGGCCTTTAGAGATAATCTGGCGCGGCCGGATTTGTCCCCCGCCGACAAACGTCAAATCAGCGAGATTTTGCAATACATCAACGCCTTGTATACGGTATACACCAACTTATACGTCTACAATGCGCACGGGGAAATTCTGGCCGTGTCCGACGGCAAACAAACCCAATGGATCGGCACCACGGTTGACGCTTCAACCGGAGCACTCTCCGCACTACAAAATTCGGACAGCCAAAAATACAGCGTATCGCCGTTCGCCGGCAGCCATTTGTATCAAAACCGCCATACGTATATTTACAATGCCGCCATTACCGATCTGGCCGACCCCAGCAAAGTGCTGGGCGGTATTGGCATCGTGTTCGACAGCGAACCGCAATTCTCGGCCATGCTGCGGGAAACCTTGCCGCGCGATGAAAACGGCCAATTGTTAAAACACTGTTTCGCCGTCTATGCCGACCGAAACCAAAACATTATCGCCGTCGCCAACCGGCCCGACCTCAGGGTAGGCGACAAACTGGACCTGGACGATCGCTTTTTCGGCTTGCCGAACGGCCAGCAAAGCTCCGACATCATCCAGTATGGCGACCGGAGCTACGTCCTGGGCATGGCCGCCTCTAAAGGTTACCGCGAATATAAAACCGCGGACGGCTATCAAAACGACGTCTTGGCCTTGGTGTTTATTCCGTTTTAATCAGCCGAAGGTCGAGCCGTTCCAGCCCCAAAACTCGGCGGGACAATTGCTGAACTCGATATACACCCTATCCGTTGGCACGGCCAAGCGCTGATGCAGCAAAGCGGCAATCCCGGCCGACAAGCTATTGGCCTGGGCTTTGGATAAGCCTATGCTCTTGCATTCCGCATAGGCCAACGGATCGGCATTGCCGCCGAACAACATGGCTTTATCGCCCGCCAGTTCCACCATCACATAGCGTTCCGGCTTGCCGGTTTCCCGGGCCAATAAGCGGGAAAAGTCGGCCAGTAAGTGCGCCGCTTGCTCGGAGCCGACGTTGACATTGGTGCTCAATTTTAAATAAGGCATCGCTATTCCTCACATGTTCTACAAATAATTGGTACTCTTTAGCGGGTAGAAAAATAATAACCCACAGCGGAGATTGCCATGAAAAACCATTATGTACTCATTATCGCGGCTGCTTTAAGCCTGCCGGCCAATACCGTTTTCGCCTACGGCAGCAGTTCGAGTTCCAGCAGTTGCGATAAGCCTACTTTCTCCGAGTTTCAACCCGCGGCAAACAAATACCTGCAAAGTTTCAGCGAATTTTCCTTCGTCGCTTCGTCGAATACCAGCCCCAGCTCGATAAAAGTCAATATCAGCGCTGGCCCGCTCAAAGAGCAGTTCGACGCCAAACAATTGAAAATCAACCCGCAAGGCAACGGCCGCTTGGTTGTCAGCGGCAAACTCAACCGCCCTTTTCAACACGGTTTTGCCAGAATCAGCGTCACGGCTCACAGCAAGCCGGGTTGCGAAAAAACCGATGGACATTTAATTAGAGTGCAGTAAGCTAACATTCGAAATACGGCGCATTTGCACTGAAAACGCCTCTTTTTTAGACGCCCGAACGCTTCCGCCAATCTCCCCGGCGCCTATCCATGGCAGTCGGGGAATATCCAAATCCGGCTCGGGTTAAACTCAACCAGCCGAAGCTTCTCCAACGGTATCGTTCTTGATAGCACACTGCAATTTTTATATTAGGTTCGCTCTTTTCCTCGGTTGCGCGCTGGCGGCAGCGGCGCGGGCGGAGACCGGCGACCCAATCGCCGATTTTATAGCCCTCAATTATCACGACGTGATTTCAGAGCGGGCTTACGCAGGCCCCGACGCGCGTTATGCGGTCACTGCAAAAAATCTGGAGGCCCAATTCGCTTGGCTGAAAAACAACCGCTATACGGTCATAGACATTCAAACCTTGCTTGACGCGAGAAACGGCAAACAAACCTTACCCGATAAAGCCGTACTGCTGAGTTTCGACGACGGTTATTTGAGTTTTTATACCGAGGTGCTGCCGTTATTGAAAACATACCGTTATCCGGCCACGCTTGCCGTTGTCGGTAGTTGGCTCGAAAGCCGACATGCGCCCAACCAACGCGCCTTAATGTCGGCCGGCCAACTGCGCGAAGTCGTGAAATCCGGCTTGGTTGAAATCGCCTCGCACGGTTACGACTTGCATCGCGGCGTCATCGTCAATGCGCATGGCGATTATCAAAGCGCCGCCACCGCGCGGGCATTCCTGGGCGACGGCTTTGAAAGCGAAGAAAACTATCGCAAACGGATTTTTCAGGCGCTCGATAAAAGCGCCGAACAGTTATTTCAAACGGTAGGCATCCGCCCCAGAGTCATGGTTTGGCCTTACGGCGATTACAACGCGGTTACGCTGGAAGCCGCCAAACGCGCCGGCATGCCGTTAACCATGGGTTTGGGCGACGGCGGCAATACCTTGGCCGACCTCGGCGCCATCAAGCGCTTGATCGTCACCGACGATCCGGATATTCCGCAATTCGCCCGCTTGATGCGGGAACAGCGTCTCGGCCAGACGCTACGTGTCGCGCAAGTGGATATGGATTACCTCTACGATGACGACGATGAACAAGCCGAGCGCAACATTAGCGCCTTGGTCGACAGAATCGAGGCCAGCGGCGTCAACACGGTGTTTCTGCAAGCCTATGCCGATCCCGATGGCGACGGCGGCGGCGACCAGTTGTATTTTCCGAACCGCCGCCTCCCCGTCAGGCGCGACTTGTTCAATCGCGTGGCATTGCGCTTACGCTCGCAGGCTAAAGTCAAGGTGTATGCCTGGCTGCCCATCATGGCTTACCGGGCATCCCTACCGGCGGAATGGTATGTCCATGAATGGAAAGACGATGAGGTCCGGCCCGCGCCGAAAAGCCGCCTGTCGCCTTTTAATCCGCAAGCCCGCCAATTTATCGGCGATATTTATGAAGATTTGGCGGTACATTGCGACTTTGACGGCATTTTGTTTCACGACGACGGGATTTTGTCGGACTTTGAAGATGTCTCCGCGCCTGCACTGACATTCGGTCATGACGTTTGGGGATTGCCGGCGGATTTCGAAACCCTGCGCGCCGATGCGGGTCTGCGTATGACATGGGCCCGGCATAAAACCGAACTGCTCGCCCAATTTACAGACTATCTTACCGATAGGGTCAAATATTACCGACCCTATATCAAGACAGCCCGCAACCTGTTTGCACTACCGGTTATAAACCAAAGCAGCGAGGAATGGTATGCGCAATCCCTGGCCACTTTTCTGACACATTACGATTATGCCGCTGTGGAAGCCATGCCCTTTATGGAACAAGCGGAAAATCCCCAAGCCTGGTTGCAAAACTTGCTGAATAAAGTCGCCGCGCATCCCTTGGGATTGCAGAAAACGCTTTTCGAACTGCAAACCGTGGACTGGAACCGGCAACAACCTGTTCCCATGGCGGTTTTTATCGAGCAGGTCCGCTTGCTTGAAAAAAATGGCGCCCGGCATATCGGTTATTATCCCGACAACGTCCACACCGACCATCCCAACCGCCAAGCCTTGGAAAATCTCTTCAAGCCGAATTAGCGCGGTTCATTCGCCGTTCCACTAAACATATTTTCTACGAATGGCCGGCGACTCAACGTTATGTCAATACTGACAAGGCACCCGCCATTTCTGTCAGATCCGTCAAAAAAACAGCACGTCCAAATATCTAAACGTTTAGAATTGCGGCTTCCTACCAGTCCCACACGGGTAAATAAGCCCTGATTTTTATACTTTCTAGCAAGCCAGGTCAGCCCACCGCCACCCAATCATTCCCCTTCACGCCGCAGACACACCTTCCGGCACGAAAACTGCTATATACATCTCAAATTCACACCCTAACGTTACATAAGGAATAACAGACATGCTGATAAAGCTTTTTACCGCCTTATTCTTTGCCAGCGCCAGCCTGCCGTCGTTCGCCTCGCCGGTATTCAACGCCTCGAACGGCCATTATTACGAATTGCATACCTTTACGGACGACTGGCGACTCGATTGGTCGGAAGCGAAAGCGTTCGCCGAAAATTTGACATACGAAGGCGGCAGCGGCTATCTGGCAACAGTAACCAGCCAGGAAGAAGACGATTTTCTTTGGAATGTGCTGGGCGCTCAAGGCAGCTTCCTGGGCGGCTTCGATGTCAGCAGTTACGATAGCAATCTCGACCAATGGCAACACCAAGCCTGGCAATGGGTAACCGGAGAAGCATTCAGCTACGCAAACTGGCTGCCCGGAGAGCCCAATCACTGGCGGGACAATTCATCCTTAACCCCGGACAACGAAGATTATTTGATGTACTGGTGGCAAGCGGACAGCAACGGCGGCCGCTGGAACGATACCAACCTGAATGCGTCGGAATTGACGGATACCGGCGTCCGCTATATCACGCGCGGTTTAGTGGTCGAATTCACTCCCGCCGTTACCAGCCATGTGCCTGTCCCCCAATCCGTTTGGCTATTCGCCACGGGATTGATACTGCTAATGCGGCGCGCGGGAAACAGCACCCATTAAGAGTCATCTCGCCAGTCTGAATTTTAACGGCCGCACAACCGCTTTCAGGGAAGAAGGCGGATTTATCCGGGCCGCCGGCACATTCATAGCCGAATTCCTATAGCCCCGCCCGGCTTTTTAAATATCGCTTCCCCAACAGCCCGGAAAATCAAACCGTGGTTTTCCGTTTTTCAAATCCGCCACTATACTAACCAGCCCGATCCATTCACTTAAAATTCATGATCCGCAAAACGCTTGCGGCTTTGCTATGGCTGCCCGGCTATACCTTAGTTGCCCAAACAACCGATGAAGCAGCCTATCAACAAGCGATTGAACAAGCGCGCTCCGGCCGGACGGCCGTTGCCTTGCAACAGCTGCGTGCATTGGCAACCGGACATCCGGATCGCAAAAAGTATCTTTACGATTACATGCAGGTGTTGCTATGGGCCGATCGCAATGACGAAGTATTAACGGAAGCCGAAAACCTGGATTTACACGAGGCACCTGCTTATGCGCTGGAAACCGTCGCCAAGGCCGCCCGTAACAAGGGCCAATGGGAGAAAGCCCTCGTCCTTTATAGACAAGCGGCCGTCTTGACACCCGACCGTCTCACCCCCCAGCTGGGCATAGGTCTGGTTTTACTGGATCAACGGCAGCATGCCGCGGCACTGAGTCACTTGCAAGCACTACGGGACAGCTACCCCGAGTCTATCGAGCTGATTTTGGCGCTGGCCGATGCCGAAAACGCCAGCGGCCAGCCGGCCAAAGCCGTGGAACTTTACCGGCAGGCGCTTGCTTTGCGGCCATCCCATCCCGACGCGTTGCGCGGCTTGGTATTCACCCTCGCCAATAACGACGATACCGAGCAGGCCCTGCAAATTGCCGCCGGCCAACGCGCATTATTCAGCGGCGAGGAATGGGCCGGTTTGAAGTGGAAACAAGCGGCTTGGCTGATCCGCCACGGCGAACGGGCCTTGCATCGGGACAGCCGCGATTACCGCGCCATCGACCAAGCCATTGCCGAACTGCGTGACAACATTGCCTCGGTAGAACAGCTCGATTTGCAAAACCCGGCGCTGTGGCGGCAACGGGCCCAATTCGATTTATTGGTGGCCCTGCGCGACCGCCGCCGCATGAGCGACGCCATCGCCTTATACGAACAACTGCGGCAGCAAAATATAGCCTTACCGGTATATGCCCGCATGGCGGCTGCCGACGCCTATCTGAACCAGCGCCGGCCCGAACAGGCCCGCGATCTGTATCTTGGCGTCATTGCGGAAGCGCCGGATTATGCCAATGCCAAGGCTTCGTTGGCTTATGCCTATCTCGAAGCCGAACAGCCGGATTTGGCGCTGACGACGGCGGAACAATTGGCGCGCGAGCAGCCGGCCACCATTAGCAGCCGGCAAACCGACGGCGGCGAAATCAGCATCCCTAATCCGCAAAAACCGGCGGCGGAGCTGACGGCCGCGATCTTCCATGCCTATGTCGACGATCTGAAAGGCGCGCAATCCCGTCTGGAAAAGTTGCATCTGGACTATCCCGATAATACCGACATTCACAACAAACTGGCCGAGGTCTATTACTTCCGCGGTTGGCCGCGCAGAGCGCAGCGGGAAATCACCGCCGCCCGCCAGCAAGCCCCTGAACATTTCGGCTTACAACTCAATCAAGCCCGCGTGGCCCACGAATTACGCGATTATCAGCAAGAAGCGGCGCTGACCGATCAGCTCTACACCGATTACCCCGAGGACTCCGGCGCAAAAAAGCAGATGCAAGCCTGGAGGCGGCACAATAAGCCGGAGCTAAAAGTATTCGTCAGCGGCGGCGTCAGCAGCAACCAAGCCAACGGCGACGATACCAACCCACTGCTCGGCAACAATAACACCGCTATCGACGGCTATTTATATTCAAGCCCCATCCACAAGAATTTTCGCGTATTCACTCACGAGGGCTGGCGAACCGGATTATTCAAGGACTCCGAGGGCGGCCGCGGCTATTTAAGAACCTATGGCGCCGGCCTCGAATACGCCAAGGACGCGGCCTTGGCCACGGCGGAAGTTCATTACGACAATTTCCGTTCCGAAGCCGTCGGCGTCGATCTGGGCCTGGACTATCAACTCAACGACCAATGGCAGTTATTCACCCGCCTCAGCAGTCTGGATAACAATATTTCCCTGCGCGCGCTCAGCGCCATAGATGAAAGAACCCAGGAAGGTATAGTCAAAGCCAAATCGGCGAAACTGGGCGCCAGCTTTCGCGTCAGCGAATCCAGATTCTTCAGGGCTTCGGCCGGCTATACCCGCTTCAGCAACGACAACGACCGCCTTGTGCTGGACACAACTTATTTCGAGCGCTGGTACAGCGGGCCCATTTATAAGTTCGGCACCTATTTAAACATGGCCTACTCGACCAACTCCCACCCCAATCAAGGCTTTTATTTTAATCCCAAGCAAGACGCCATAGCCTCCATCACTCTGGCCAACGACTGGCTGACCTACCGGCATTACGAAACCGATTTTCACCAACGTCTGGCTTTGACGATAGGCGAATATTGGCAGCAAGACTTCGACATCAACACGGTCGGCAACATCGAATACGAACACCGCTGGCGGCTGGGTCCGGACATTGAATTAAGTTACGGCGGCGGCAGAAGCTACCGTTATTACGACAACGCCTTGACCGAAAGCTGGCAAGGGTATTTAACCGCCGATATCCGATTCTAACCATCCCACTTATCAGACTGCACACCATGCCTGAATTTTTCAATCAGTTAATGGACGAACTGTACCTAATCCTTGCTTTCATCAGTCAAGGTACCGCCGTTGCCTGGCAAGCCGTGGTGGATTTTGCCCGCGAATGGATGTCCGTGCTGCTGGAATTTGCGTTTTATTACCCCTTGTTCATGGCCTATTTGTGGATGATAGGCGCCTGCATCTATTATTTTCACTGGGAAAGAAACAACCGGTTCAACCACGAAAACCCGCCCCTACTGCGCGATTATCCGCCGGTATCCATTTTGGTGCCCTGCCATAACGAAGGCCGGGATGTCGAGGAAACCATCGAATATCTGCTACGCCAGCAATATCCGAACTTCGAGATCATTGCCATAGACGACGGCAGCCGGGACGACACCTTGGAAATTTTACTGGCGCAGGCCAAGCAACACAGTCGGCTGCGGGTCATTCATTTGGAACGGAACCAGGGCAAGGCCGTGGCGTTGAATACCGGCGCCTTGTATTCCGGCAACGAGTTCCTGATCTGCATAGACGGCGACGCCCTGCTTGCCCCGCATGCCACCACCTGGATCGTGCAACATCTATTGTCCGGCCCGCGCGTCGCCGCAGTGACCGGCAACCCGCGCATCCGCACCCGCTCCACGCTGCTCGGCAAAATCCAGGTCGGCGAGTTTTCCGCCATCATCGGCCTGATCAAGCGGGCGCAACGGGTATACGGACGAGTGTTCACGGTGTCCGGCGTGGTGGCCGGCTTTCGCAAATCGGCGCTGCACCGGGTCGGATTCTGGAGTAACGACATGGTCACCGACGATATCGACATCAGCTGGAAACTGCAGTTGGATCATTGGGACATCCGCTTCGAACCCAACGCGCTATGCTGGATCCTGATGCCGGAAACCTTGCGCGGCCTGTGGCGGCAACGCCTGCGCTGGGCCCAGGGCGGCGCGGAAGTGCTACTGCGTTACAGCAAGCGCCTCGGCTTATGGCGCTCGCGGCGCATGTGGGGGATTTACGTCGAATATCTCAGCAGCGTATTTTGGTCTTACACCATGATCATGATTCTGCTTTTATGGACGCTGGGCTGGTTTTTCGATCTCCCCAAGGAACTGAACATTCCGACCCTGATACCCAGTTGGGGCGGCGTCTTGCTGGGCGCCACCTGTTTGCTGCAGTTTGCCGTCAGCCTGATCATCGACTCCCGTTACGAGAAAAACATCGGCAAAACCTATTACTGGATGATCTGGTATCCGTTGATTTACTGGCTGATCAACGTACTCACCACTGCGGTCGGCCTGGTCAAGGCCGTATTCAAAAAACGCCACACCCGCGCCATTTGGGTCAGTCCGGACCGGGGTGTACGATGAAAGCCAGGCCGCTGATCATAGACAGCCCCTCGCTGCAAAGCTTGCGGCAACGCTACTTGTCCGCCACCTTTACCTTGATATTCTGGACTATCTGGATTTTTTTATGGACGCCGTTGCTGACCTTGCTCGGCTGGCTGCTAGGCCTGGATCTGGTGTACATCGAAATGATAGAACTGAAAGGTCATCGGGCGATCATCGCCGACTTCGGCTTGTTTTTAATCTGCGTCGGCATCATCGGCGGTATTTTGGGTATTTGGGCCGCCTATAATTTTTTTCGCTTCAAGGATCTCGAGCGCCGCGCCGCCATAAGACCGGTTAATAACCCGCAATTGGCGGCATTTTTCAAAGTGGACCCGCAGACGCTGGCTCGACAACAAAACACCCAGTGCCTGTCGGTCAGCTTCGACAGCCTCGGCAATATCGTCGCCAGCAAGCCGATTGAGCCGGCCGCCCATCAAACCGGTAATCCTTAACGCCAGCGTGCGGTTTTATTCTCGACTTCCATAACCGCCCGATTCAGCAAACTTAGCTGCTTCTCTTCGGCAAACTGCAAACCCAATGCATAAAAAATCGGCATCCACAGCGGATTGATCATCATCGCCCCCAAAATGCTCTTGGCGGTGCGCTGCCAGTTTTTTAACGGGTTAAAGCCCTCGCTGAGCGTGGCCTTGGGGTGCTCGACAAATATTTCGCTGATAGGCCGCAACAGCGACAGGTCGTGCCGGCCGTTCAATGCCGCCATGGCGGCGGCCAGTTTGTCCCGAATACCCAGAAAATTCCGCCGTGCCGCGCAAACCGACACCACAAAAACCAGAGCCATCAGCGGCAGCAACACCCTGGGCGGAGCAATCGGGGCAAAGATAGGCGCCATCATCACCAGACTGTAACCCAGCATCAAAATATCCTCGCCGCGCTCGACATCCCTATCGACGCCGGCCACGATAGCCACCACGGGGTGGGCGACCGAATCCAAGTAAGCTGTAGATTGAGACATGACGAACCTCCGTAGCGGGACAAAAGCAACGGCTTATCTATGCCTTAAAAATAAAAAAAGTCAATTCTTTATTCAAGAAGCCGCTATTGTCAGGGAGCGCTACGCGCACCCTAACCTATCCTAGAAATTCACGTAGGTCACGTTGCCGCAGCGCGGTTACGCGACATCCGACATCCGCCGAGGTTGCCCAAACAATCCCGGGTTGATTAAAGCTTACCTCTAACGCCTTCTTCCTGGCCGGCCGCATAAGTCAGCAGCGCCACGTTTTCGCGGGTGAAAAAGCCCTGGAAGTCGCCGAAGCGTTGCACGTATTCGATAATCAGCGAGGAGAAATCCGAAGCCGAGGAGAAAATCTGCTTCAAGCCCTCCTCGCGCGAACCGACCGTGTCCAGCAAAAAGCCCTTGCCCTGGGCGGCGATGGCTTCGACGATGTAATCGATGTTTTCGCGGCCGTTGATTTGGCCGTCCTTGACTTCCACCGCGATGTGGTGCAAACGCGGGCCGTAGTTGCGCACAAAGGTTTCGGTCGGGCTGGGCAGTTTGTCCAGATGACCCACGCAATAAGGTAAATTATTGGCGGTAAACACCTTGGCCGGGCTGACCGACTCCGGCTGTTGGCGCACGTTTTTGGTGACGTTGGTGGAAGAGTTTTGATCCTTGATATCGTAACTGCCCCAGTAGTAGTAACTGGACAGCGCCAAATATTCCAGCAGCGCCGCTTCCCGGTTCTGGCTGTAAACCCGGGTGGCCAGATGGTCGATGGGCATGATCATATCGGCGATGCCCAGACGTTCCTGCATTTCCTTGCTTCTGTCGTTGGCTGCTTGGGCGGCGGACAGAATCACGCATTCGCCGTGGTGGTACACCCGGATGCCGTCGACCGGACGTTCCATGTAACCCAGCAGATTTTGGGTATAGGGCGAGGGTTTGGACATGCTGACATTCAGCGGCAAATCCAGCTCGGCCAACTCGCCGACCGAGAAAAACCGGAACTCGCGCTGCTGCTGTTGCGCCACGACGCTATGCCTATCGCCGGCCAGCAGAATCTCGCCCAGATAACGGCTGTGCGGGCGTTTGGCGCCGACCGGATACAAGTCGTTCAAGCTACGAAATATGTCGCTCTGCTCCGGATGCTTTACTTCCCGCAGCAAAATGTCCGGCGATTTCATGTCGATGCGCAGCACATGGGTCATGTGCTTGTCGCTATCCAACGTCACCAGATATTGGTAGGGCGTCATCAAGGCCAGCTCGGCAATGTATTCCACCGAGTTGCCCGGTTCGACGCTAATCATCAGCGCTTCGATACCGCCTATCATCTCGGTCAGACCGCTACGGTCGCGTTCTTCCAGCAAGCGCTGCAGATATTCCTCGAAAAAATCCGAATTTTGTTTATCGCCGAAGCGCGGCAAGTTGGTTGAGCACAGCATTATTTGATCCTCGTTAACAATGCGAAAAATGGGCTGAGTAGGGTTTAGGCCAATGTCGTTAAGTAAAATCGTTCGCCGAGCGGTTTGTCCCGTCAAAAGGCATTTCGCTTAATGGCATTGGCGTTCGGGCCACGGCCGACATGTCAGCGCGGTTGCCAGCGCAAATCCAGAGTCATCGGAAAACGCGGATTGACCGCTTCTTCCTGGACCTGCATAGGCCCGGCGCTATGGCCGTGCTCCCAAAACCGGGCCCGGCGGCGGGCCTCGGCTTCGTTCGCGTTGACCGGAAAGGTGTCGTAATTGCGCCCGCCCGGATGGCTGACATGATAGGTGCAGCCGCCTATCGAGCGGCCGTTCCAGCTGTCCAGCAAGTCGAATACCAGCGGTGCATGCACGCCGATACTGGGGTGCAGGGCCGACGGCGGCGCCCAGGCCTTGAAGCGCACCGCCGCCACGAATTCGCCGGGCACGCCGGTCGGATGCAGCGGCACCAGTCGGCCGTTGCAGGCTACTTGATGGCGATTGCCTATCATGCCGCTGACTTTGATTTGCAGGCGTTCCACGGAAGAATCCACATAGCGGGCGGTGCCGCCGGCGCTGACTTCTTCGCCCAACACGTGCCAGGGTTCGATGGCCTGGCGCAGTTCCATTTGCACGCCTTCGTAGACCACGCTGCCGTAATGCGGAAAGCGGAATTCGATAAACGGCGCAAACCAGGCATCGTCGAAGGCATAGCCGGCGCTGCGCAGATCGCGGCAAATATCGCGCATGTCCTGTTCGATGAAATGCGGCAACATGAACCTGTCGTGCAGAGCGGTATCCCAATACACCAGCTTGCCTCGGTGCGGATTTTTCCAGAACCGCGCCACCAGGGCCCGCAACAACAGCGACTGCAACAAGCTCATCCGGTAATGCGGCGGCATTTCGAAGGCCCGCAATTCCACCAAACCCAAGCGGCCGGTGGCGCTGTCCGGGGAATACAGTTTGTCGATACAGAATTCGGCCCGGTGGGTATTGCCGGTCAAATCGATCAGCAAATTGCGCAACAGGCGGTCCACCAGCCAGGGCTGGGCGCTTTCCTCGCCTTCATGCAGCTTGGCTTCCATTTGCTGGAAGGCGATTTCCAATTCGTATAGATTGTCGTCGCGAGCCTCGTCGACGCGCGGCGCCTGACTGGTCGGACCGATGAACTGGCCGGAAAACAGATACGACAAGGCCGGATGCTGCTGCCAATAGCCGATCAGACTTTTCAATAAATCGGGCCGGCGCAGAAAAGGACTCTCGGCGGCCGTGGCGCCGCCCAAGGTGATATGGTTGCCGCCGCCGGTACCGGTATGGCGGCCGTCCAGCATGAATTTTTCCGTCGCCAACCGGGTCAGACGGGCTTCTTCATACAGCGCCCGGGTACGGCTTTCCAGAGTATCCCAGCTATCCGACGGATGAATATTCACTTCGATGACGCCGGGGTCCGGGGTAACCGATAAAGACAGTAAACGCGGATCGCGCGGCGGCGGGTAACCTTCCAGACGCAACGGTTGTTTTAACTTATCCGCGCAATCTTCGACGGCGGCCAACAGTTCCAACCAAGCTTCCAGGGTGGTGACCGGCGGCATGAAGGCATATAGCAAGCCGTCCCGCACTTCCAGCGCTAGCGCCGTGTGTATCACTTCCTTGGGCGCCGGGGCTTGCTTGACCGGCTCGGGTATTTTGGCCGGTTTGGCGCGCGGATAATCGGCTAATTGTTCGCGGGCGGCGAACGGGTCGGCCGGCAACTCCACTTCAAAATCGGCCGGCGCCACCCAGGGCAGGCTGTTCAACGGTAAACGCAAGCCCATCGGCGAATCGCCGGGCAGCAAATACAGGCGCTCGTGCTTCAACGGCCACAAACTGGACTGCCAGACAATCTCCTGGCCGTCATTGGCCTTTAACGGCAACACATAGCCTTTCACGGCCGACAGTCCGGTCCGCAACTGTTTGATCAGCGCGCTACGCACTTCCGCTTGCTTCAAATCGGCGGCATGCGGGTCGATGTTGGCCGGCAGGCGGCTTTCTTCGTCCAGCGCCAGCCAGGGATCTTCATACGCCGGGATCAGATATTCGGGATTAATACTCAAGCGCAAGGCCAGTTCTTCGGCAAATCGTTGCAAGGCGGCGGCATCGATATCGGCAGCCTGCTCGGCGATCAAATTCTGCTGTTGCCAAACCGGCACGCCGTCGGCGCGCCAATAGACGCTTAAGGCCCAGCGCGGCAAAGGCTCGCCCGGGTACCATTTACCTTGCCCGAAATGCAGCACACCGCCGGGCGCGAAACGCGCCTGTATCCGGCGCAATAAATTGTTGGCCAGCAGCCATTTTTCCGGGCCCAGCGCGGCGATATTCCACTCCGCGCCGTCCATATTGTCCACCGAGACGAACGTCGGCTCGCCGCCTTGAGTCAAGCGCACGTCGCCGGCCTGCAATTCCCGGTCTATGCTTTGCCCCAAATCCCGAATCGAGGCCCACTGCTCTTCGGTATAAGGTTTGGTGACGCGCGGATCTTCATGGATCCGTGTCACCACCATTGCCACGTTCAACTGGGCTTCGCAAATACTGGTCAAACCGCTGACCGGCGCGGCGGAAGCCGGCGACGCGCTGACCGCCAATGGAATGTGTCCCTCTCCCGCCAACAGACCGGAGGTGGCGTCCAAACCCACCCAACCGGCGCCGGGAATATAGGCTTCGCACCAGGCATGCAAATCGGTGAAATCGGCCGTGGGGCCGGCCGGGCCGTCCAGCGGTTTCTCGTCCGCCACCAGCTGAATCAGATAACCCGATACGAAACGCGCCGCAATACCCAAATGCCGCAGCATTTGCACCAGCAACCAGGCGCTATCGCGGCAGGAGCCGGACTTTTTGCCTAAAGTCTCCTCGCAGCTCTGCACGCCGGCTTCCATCCGGATCAGATAGGAAATTTCGTTGTGCAATCTTTGGTTGAGACTGACCAAAAAGTTGGTAGTGGTGATCCCGGGCGGAACGTCGCGTTTAAAAGCGTCCATCCAGGCTTTCAGTAACGGGCCTTGCGGCTCGGTTTCCAGAAACGGCGCCAACTCGACTTGTAAAATCGGCGGATAGTTGAACGGATAATGCTCGGCCCATTCTTCGACAAAAAAATCGAACGGATTGATCACGGTCATGTCCGCCAGCAAATCGACCGTAATGTCGATTTCCTTGGTCGGTTCCGGAAAGGTGATCCGGGCCACGAAGTTGCCGTAAGCATCCTGCTGCCAGTGTATGAAATGTTTTTCCGGTTTGACTTTCAGGGAATAGCCGGACACCGGGGTGCGGCTGTGCGCCGCCGGCCGCAGGCGGATTTCGTGCGGCGAAGCGACCACCGGCCGATCGAAAACATAATGCGATTTGTGATGCAGTGCAACGCGAATGGTCATGGTTTTGCCGTGTTTAATTGGATTCGTGCCGGCTTGGCGGCACCCGCTTTTAAAATCGTCAGCCGCTATTCATGAATAGTCCGGCGGAAACCGGCTGTTCAAATCGACATCCGTCAACCACTCCGGATTGGGCAGCGATGCGAATACGCCTTTTAAACCGTCGCTCCAGCGCCGGCTGATCTGGGAAAAATAGGGGTCGTCCTGGGTGATGTGCTGTTCGAAGTCCAGACGCAACCCGGCTTGGCCGTAGCAGGCGATATCGATGGGCAAACCCACCGACAAATTACTGCGCATGGTGGAATCGAACGACACCAGAACGCATTTAACCGCCTCGCTGAGCGGGGTTTGCGGGGTGATGACCCGGTCGATAATCGGCTTACCGTATTTGGTTTCGCCGATCTGAAAATAAGGCGTTTCTTCGCCGGCTTCGATAAAGTTGCCTTCGGCGTACACCATGAACAGCCGCATCTGTTCGGTCTGGATCTGGCCGCCGATAATGAAATTGGCGCTGGCGTCCACGTTATTCTGCGCCAGAAACACGCCATCCTGTTTGCGCACTTCCCGCAGACACTCGCCGAGCAATTGCGCGACATCGAACATGGAATCCACCGTCCAGATGTTACGCGCCTCCGCATGCCGGCCCTTTTGCTCCAGCAGATTGATGGCGCTCTGGGTTATCGACAAGTTACCGGAGCTCAAGATCACAATCACGCGGTCGCCTTCTTTAACGAAGCTGCGCATTTTTTTAAAGCAGGCAATCTGATCGATACCGGCGTTGGTACGCGAATCGGAGGCAAACACCAGGCCGGCATTCAGTTTTAACGCAACACAATAAGTCATGGCGGTTTAGGAAATTTCAAGGCGGTTTATTGCATTTGCAGGGCCGTGCGGCGCACCGCGGCAGCAGGCTCGAAGTGATTGCGCCGCGACATATAGGCATCGCGAATCTCGCGCCCCAGCAAGGCGGTATGGGCCAGAAACTCGGTCAGATATTCGTGCAACCCTTGGGAAAAAACGTCTTCGATCAAACCGAAATGAATGGCGGCGTGCTGCTCGCCGGCCAACCGCCGGGCTTCGCGGCCGGAACTGCCGTTGATGTCGATCAAGGCCGCCTCGACTTCGTTCATGCAGGCATGCAGGGAACGCGGCATGTCGTCGCGCAAAATCAATAACTCCGCTACCCGCAGGGGCGAAATCACATCGCGGTAAATTTTTCGGTAGGCTTCAAAAGCACTCACCGAACGCAGCACCGAGCCCCATTGGTAATAGTCCGCCGCGCCGCCGACATCGTTCACACTAGGAAGCAGTATGTGGTATTTCACATCCAGGATGCGGGCGGTGTTGTCGGCGCGCTCCAAAAAAGTACCCAATTTGATAAAACTCAAGGCGATATCTTTAAGGATGGTACCCAGCGTAACGCCGCGAAACATGTGCGACCTGTCCTTGACCCATTCGAAAAAATCGGGAAACTTCTCGTTATCCATGTTCCAGGTCATGCGATTCAATTCCAGCCAAGTGGAGTTGATGACTTCCCACATTTCCGAGGTTATGGCGCCACGCACCGCGCGGGCATTTTCCCGCGCCAGCTTCAGGCAGCTATAAATACTGCCCGGATTATCCGGATCCAACGCCATGTAGTGGGTCACGGAGTCGGCTCGCGCCAAGCCGTACTTCACTTCATAACTGGCCGCGCAACCGGTGATATTCAGCGGCGCATACCAGAGATAGGCCTCGGCCCCTTCGATATCCAACGGCAATAACGCAGAACGGTGGGCCACATCCAATACCCGCGCGGTGTTCTCGGCGCGTTCGATATGCCGCGCCATCCAGAATAAGTTGTCTGCTGTTCTTGCCAACATGATTTAGTCCTCCAATACCCAGGTATCTTTAGTCCCGCCGCCTTGCGAGGAATTGACCACCAGCGACCCTTCGCGCAATGCGACCCTGGTCAAACCGCCCGGCACCAAGCGAATCTCTTTCCCGGACAACACAAAGGGCCGCAGATCGACATGCCGGGGCGCCACGCCCGCTTCCACCATGGTCGGACAGGTCGACAGCGCCAAGGTCGGCTGGGCGATAAAATTATCCGGTTCGGCCAAAATGCGCTGTTTGTAGGTTTCGATCTCTTCTTTCGAACTGGTGGGTCCCACCAACATGCCGTAGCCGCCGGACCCTTGCACTTCCTTAACCACCAATTCCGGCAAATGCGCCAGCACGTATTTCAAATCGTCGCTTTCGCTCAGGCGCCAGGTCGGCACATTGGACAGCAACGGCGCTTCGCCCAAATAAAACCGGATCATGTCCGGCACATACAGATAGGTGGATTTATCGTCCGCCACCCCGGTACCCACGCCGTTGGCCAGCGACACGTTGCCGCTGCAATACGCCTCCAGCAGCCCCGGCACGCCCAAGGCGGAATCCGGCCGGAATGCCAGCGGATCGAGGAAATCGTCGTCCACCCGCCGGTAAATCACATGCACCTGCTGCGGGCCTTCGGTGGTGTACATGTAAACTTTTTGCTTGTGAACGAATAAATCCTGGCCTTCGACCAGTTCGACGCCCATCTGGCTGGCCAGGAAAGCGTGTTCGAAATAAGCGCTGTTGTAAGAGCCCGGCGTCATCACCACGATGGTCGGATTGGACACATTGACCGGCGCCGCCTCGCGCAGGGTGTCCAGCAACATTTGCGGGTAATGCTCTACCGGCTCGACCAAGTGGTTGGCGAACAACTCCGGAAACAGCCGCATCATGGTGTTGCGGTTTTCCAGCATGTAGGACACCCCGGACGGCGTGCGCAGGTTGTCCTCCAGCACGTAAAAATCGTTTTCCGCCACCCGCACCAAGTCGATGCCGGCAATATGCGCATACACTTGATTCGGCAGGTCTATGCCCTGCATGGCCTTGCAATACAACTCGTTATCCAGCACCTGCCGGGCGCTGATAATGCCGGCCTTGATGATTTCCTGGCCGTGATAAATATCGTGCAAAAAGGCGTTTAAGGCCCTCACCCGCTGTTTAATCCCCAATTGCAAGCGCTGCCACTCTTTCGAGCCGAAGATGCGCGGCACAATATCGAACGGAATCAGCCGCTCGGCACCGGCCGTTTCGCCGTACACCGCAAAGGTGATACCCAAGCGGCGGAACAGCAATTCCGCTTCGGCGCTTTTGCGCTCCAGCGTGCCTTCCGGCAGTTGCGACATCCAGTGGGCATAGGTTTGATAAATATCGCGCACCCGGTCATCGTCGGTACGCATTTCGTCAAAGTATTTTAGGGTGGTTTTTGTATTCATACCTTCCTTAAAGCAAGAGGTATGCCACGGGCATATAGTGGCGCTTAAAGCCTGAAGCCGGGCTCGTCCGCCGCAGTATTGCACCAATCGGGATTTTTCGTTAGTGCATTCGCACCAACTCGGGGATTTTAAGATAAAACCAAGCCGGAGCGGCGGGCATTTTCCCAGCCCTTACTCAATGTTCCGCGACGGGAAAGGCCGTGGCTGCTTGCTTGTTTAACTGCGGCAAGGCGGCAAAGCCTTCGCTGAGTTTTTCCTGCCAGATGCGCCGCAATTGGATCAGATAATCGTCGGCTTCTTGAAAGCGGTAATATTCGTCCAACATCAGGCTGTCCTTGTGGTAAATCAGGATATCGACCGGCGGGCCGACGCTGACGTTGCTGCGCATGGTGGAATCCATGGAAATCAGGCAACACAGCGCGGCCTCTTCCAGCGGGGTGTCGATTCTTAAAATACGGTCCAACACCGGTTTGCCGTATTTGTTTTCGCCAATCTGCAAGTACGGCGTCTGCTCCGAGGTGGTGATATAGTTGCCTTCCGGATACACCAGATAAGCGCCGTGCGGCTCGGCGCCGATTTGGCCGGCCAACAGAAAGGTCGCGGCCGGGAAAAACCCGTTCTGGCCGGAATTAACATGCCGACGCTGCTTGTCCAGACTGACATGACCCAGATATTCCGCGGCCTCGGACAAATAGTGCACGGTGTTGAGATTGGTTTCCGCGCCGTCCTTGATGTCGCGCCGCAACTGGTCGAGCACGGCTTGGGTGGTGGCCAGATTCCCCGCGCTCAACAGCACGATTTTCCGGTCGTCGCGGGTCGCAATCACATGCATTTTGCAATGCACGCTTACATTATCGATACCCGCGTTGGTCCTGGAATCCGAGGTAAGTACCAAGCCGTCCTTGACCGATACCGCAATACAATATGTCATGGCCAATCACTTTTAAACAACATTACGGCCGGCCAGTTTACTAAAGTTACCCGGCAAAAACCAACCGCGATGTTTACCGCATGGGCGGAGCGCCCGACAATAACAGCGCATCGTTCGCAACGCTTTCATTAGCCGCGCAGCCGTTTTTCCAATTCGGCCCGTGCCATGCCGTCGTAATGGCGGCGCAACACCGAATCCGTGGGCCTTGGCGATAAGCCCGCGCTGATTTCCGCTTGCAGTTGGCAGAGAAAATGCCGCCTCAAGACCGAATCCTGCGGCAGCCGAACATTAGCCGCCTTAGCCGCGGGTTCCGCTGCCACGGCGGGCGAGCCGGCCGTGCTCGTCTCTTTTTTGACGGCTTGTTCGATGATACTGGCTTTACGCATATCGTTTTTTTCTTCGCCGGCCGCGCTGACCGCCGGCTTCGGCGCCGCCTCGGCCGCAGTCGGCGGCGCGTCCAAATGCAAGGTGTGCAGCGTATCGTAATGGCGCCGCAATACGGAGTCGGTCGGATAAGGATGGGCCAGGGCTTCTTTTTTAGCCGCCAACTCGGCTTCGTAATGCCGGTGCAATACTGAGTCCTGGGGCTCCGGAGTAACCGCTGCCGCGGGCTCGTTCAAGGCGGCGGGGACGGGTTCGGGGCTTTCCGCAATACTGGGGGGGCTCGCGGGCGGCGGCTCGGGGA
>Ga0207952_1000627_pt1 | contig 23764 bp, 17 predicted proteins | sample SubbioR12Aug_8Ca_FD_184831 | JGI IMG/M metagenome (GOLD analysis project Ga0207952, IMG submission 184831) | Serpentinite rock and fluid subsurface biosphere microbial communities from McLaughlin Reserve, California, USA - CR12Aug_8Ca (SPAdes) | ecosystem: Environmental > Terrestrial > Deep...
TGAGGTTTGAGGAGAACCTCCCCCCACCACATCGTTATATTCGTCCGTACTGATTGCAAAGAAGCCCTCAGCCAGGTCCTCGTAATCGTTTCGCCAGATATCTTCGTGCTTATAGAGCGTCTCTTTGGAGCACTTGGCCGCCTTTCTCAATTCATCTGTAGTGAACCTGCCCGGTTGTTTTTTCAATCCATCCAGCGCAGCGCTGATGCGCTTACGCGCGTCAGCTTTCCGGTTGGCGTTCTCCCGCACCCACGCTATAGGAACTACCGGTGCATATTTCTTCGGCTCTTCGCCTTTCTTATGTGCCGGACGCCAGTTCGCGGCCCGCTCCACCTGGCCGAAAGCATCAGCGCGCCCCCGATTGATATCTTCGCTCTGACCGTGATTACGCGCGTGTAGAAATTCTTCAATCGCCCACTGCCGCTCCTGCTCATAGCCATATCCAAGCGCCGGCAGGTTGCGGCTGGGATCACCATAGAACAAGTAATGCCCTACACACTCGATGGCTTCAGCGCGCTGTGATGGACCGCTCAGCCCATTGAGGTGATAAAGCCGGCCTTTGTACCAGTTATCCACGATGATTCCGGGCGGCAATTTATGGAAGACAGCCCGCACGAAGTCGCTGAACTCGCCGCTGTCGGCTGCTTTCTCGGTTCTCCTGAGTGGGATCACATTGCTGGCAGCCTCACCGCGACCGTGGGTGACCGCAGCCGCCTTACGTTTCTCAAGCTGCTCGATATACGCCTTTAGCTGCCGGAAAGCGGCATAAGAATTGGCGTCTCCGTCGAGCACGTCGATGAACAATTCCAGCGCCTGGGTCGGACTAAGCTCGTGGCGCTCATAATCTATTTCAAGTGTTTTTTTGTCCAGCCAGGCAAAGCCAGGCTGCATCGGCAGGCGCAGCCCCAACCCCAGCGATCCCTCGCTACCAGGATGGGGGAAAATCTCGAGTTGTCCTTTGCCGATCTGGAAGTCGTTCAAGGTGAGGAGCTTGATCAGTTGCTGTCTGAGATCGGCACTGTTAATAGGCTCTTCGAAGAACAGATAAAGATGCCAGCCACCGCTGTAGCTGGATCGATAAAGAGAGGATTTAGGAAGACCGGCTTCTGATAAGGCATGTAGCAACTTATCAAGAGACTGCTTGTTGTGATAGCGGCTGTTCTGGTCAATGTCGAGAACGGCAAAACGACTCGATTTCCCCGCGCGGCAGCCAATAAAAAATTTCGGATGAACGCAAGCGATAGCCTTCAGAATCTCTGCATCCTGGAGCTTCCATCGTTCATCGGCTGAAAACCACGACCCACCAGATAGAGGTTTGCAGATGTACCCGTAGCGTTGGAACAGCTCCATGAACTGTGCGATACAGGTCTGCCACCCTTCCGGGAAGTAATCTTGCCGCGCAAATTTAGTCCGCGTGCTCGAAGGCGCCGAGTGCGCATGTGTAAGTCCAGAAATGGCTAGTCATCCTATTAGGGACGTGTTGACCTAACCGGACTTTTCGCTTATTCTTTGATCAATTCAGGGAATTCGACAAACCTGATAGAAACAAATGAATAGAAAAGGCCGCGAGGTCTTTACTTAAGGCACTGCCCCTGGCAGTGTCTTTTTGTTTTTGAAGACTTGATTTGCTTTCTAGGAAGGCGGTTGCCTTCAGTATATATTTTCGATATCCAGCAGTAGTCACCATCTGTGATACCGCGAAATTACTATACATGGTGCATTAATTGCGTGCAATCCCGTGTTCGATCAAACGCGGCTCAAGATCCTGATCTTCAAAAGTACGGAGCCTCCGGAGGCGGCAAACCCGAAGCCCCGGAGGTTGGCGGAGACCCAAACCTGGTTATAGTTTGCGGTTTTGCGGATGTCCGGAGCCAGAAGGCGAAAAACTCCGACTAACCTCCGCGAAAAAAAATCGCACCACTGAAAATTCGCCGTATTTGACACTACGGGACACCTCCGAAAAACCTCCGGAGGCGAGTATTGAAACCTCCGGCAACATCCGGAGGCAAGCGGAGGCAAAAGTGGACGCCTCCGGAGCATCACGGTCACATCCGGAGGCTGACCTCCGGATGTGACCGACAAAGCATCGCCTAGAGGGCTGTGCCCGGCAACACCACCTCCGGAGGCTCGCGACACAAAACCAGATCAACACGATTCGCTGATTGAGCACACGCGGAAACCGGCAGTGATATAGCCTCCGTCGACCTCCGGAGGTACCTAAACCGAGGCTCCGGAGGCTATGCGGAGTTTCCAAAGTGGTGCTTCCGGAGGTCAAGGTATTTATCGTATAATCCTCACAGGTTGAGGCTTTCGGGTATATCGCTCCGATATAAAGGGAATAGATGCAAGGATCATCGATGCTGACGGTAAAGCAAGTCGCCATGGCGCTGGGGATTGACGAGCGTTCGGTTCGCGACAAGTGCACCCTGGGTACGCTCAAAGGCACCAAGAAAATGGTCGGTCAGAGAGAGCAGTGGTTCGTCCACCAACGTGATCTTGACGCCGAGTTAGCGAGGCGAGGACAAAGTCCGATAAATGCTTCGCCACAGGTGCCTGAGCAGCCCTCTATGGGTGTTGAATCGACTGCACCTCCGGTTATGCCTTCGATCTTTTATCAACCGGGCGCACAGGCTCCGCAGACATTCGCGCCACCTCCGAACCAACCCGGCATGCCTCATCAGCATGCCTTTTCACCGCATCCGCAGCCTCCGGAGGTAAACGTTTTGCCGGTTGGTTCATTTCAATCTCAAACGACGGCGCCGGCGCCGGCACCGGCACCCTCCGCAGCGGCCGCGACACCACCCCCCATTGAGCAATCACCACAAATGACTGCGACCAGGGAGCGTCCGTCCTATGAGGACATAACAGATGCCACGGTGCTCGAACACATGGCGGATGGTTCCATCTTTGAGCACGAAGGTGAGGAGGTTCAAGCTTCCGGATCTACACATCGAAGCTGGCGCAACGAAGATTTGGAGGAACAAGTAACAGCAGCAGCCGAGAAAATTCTAAAGCCAATGATGGATCGGGTCCAAGAACTCACGAAAGAACTCGTGCTGAAGGATCTCAAAATTGGGGAGATGGATAAACAGCTTAAGCTTATTCCAGACTTTGAAGCCCAAAAAGCAAAGCTCCTGCGCGAGATTGAAGCCGAGCGCAAAGCATCCGAAATTCAGTTCAATAAGGTCAGGGAAAAAGAAGAAGAAGCCAAAGCTCTCGAAGCTGAAAATGCGCTTCTCAAACAGAAAGCAGAAGAAGCGGTTCTGAGTGCCGCGAAGCTCGCTGACCTAGAAAAGGTCGTGCAGGAATTGCAAAAGCCAAAACCAAGTTGGTTTCAAAAATTATTCCTGCCTAGATCCGATAGCGGCGAGTGAAATAGCGTAAAGCGGCTCAAATGGAAGCGCTGGCGAAAGAGGCTCTTAAGCCCCCCTGGAAGAAGAACGCCAGTCCAAAGAGGGGAATCGCAAGTAGCATCTTTGAACGAGCAGCTACAGAAGTTGCAGCAACCTTGGTGGAAAAGTGGTTTCTTCCCAGACCGGCAGACTATGGCACATAGAGTTCATTTGTTCGGCATTGGCATGTGTTATAGAATTTGGCCAATAGCCTGTTCCAGGTCTGTGAAGGCTTGCTGGTAACTTCTAATTGCCTCCAGGTACTGAGTTTTTACTTGAATGTTGGCTTGCTGAGCTGTGATGGCAGCCGTAATATCAGACTGACCCACTTCGTAACTTCTTCTCGCCAATCTGGCAACTTCTTCAGAATCAGCTAGTAGATGGTCTTGGTATGCACGTATCCTTTCGCGTGCTATTGAAACACGTTCGTAGGCCAATACCACTTCCTCAGAAACTATGTTCTTCTGCGCTTGCGCCTCGATGCGCAACTGGCGAAGCATGGCTCGATATCGAATTATGTCGCCCTGTTTTAGATCAAGGATCGGCAATTCTTGAGTTACTCCGATGAAGTATCCGGTAAGCTTGGGACCATCAGGTGGATTGCCGGTTATGGAGCGCCCGACATTTAGCTGAGTGTTCGGCAAAATGCTTGCATAAGTGTTGCGTAGTGCTGCCTCATTCGTCTTAATGGCTTGATTGACGAGCCGTACATCCAGGCGACTCTCGTGAGCCATGGCGATCAGCTTGTCTATTGACGGCAGGGACTGATCAAAATCAGGAAGTAATTCTGTCTTTTGGACCTTGAGCTGGAATGGTGGCAGACGGGGTACGCTCAGTTCGACGGCATGGTCTTGTCCCCGCAGAACATTGAGTCGTCTTTTAGCCAGTGTGACCTGCCGCCGGGCTTGAGCTTTTTCGACTTCAGCTTGAGAGAAAGCAAGTTTGGCCTTTAACGCATCGAGATTCGCTACATCGCCGGCATCGGCACGTTTTTGTGCCGCAAGCAACAAACTTTTGGTTAAGTCAGCTACTTGAGCAAGAGTTTGAGCCATTTCTTCTGCGAGCACTACATCTAGATATGACCTACGAACGTTCGATCTCAGCAGCCAGAGCGTGCGCTGAATCTCCAGATCTGCCTGCTTTATCTGTTGCTTGGCATTGATCATTCTAAAGAACACCTTCCATGGCTGTTCTACTGGTATGGATGCACCAACTTGATACGTTTGCTCGGCGATGAAACCATTGTAGACAATTAGGGAAGGATTCGGAAAAGTGAGCGCTTGCGGAATTGCCGATTTGGCAATTGCTAATTGCAAGCGCACGCTAGCCGCTCGCGGGCTTAGAGTAAACGTTTCGTTCAATGCCTGATTTAGACTTACCTCCGCAGCTAAAGTCTGGTTAGTTGATGATGGGTTTATTGGCGGCAAGAGAGTCGGCAGAGCATCCGCCAAGAGGATTTGGTTTTTAGGTATTAGTTGTTCCTGAGCCGCAACACCTTGCGACAAGAAAAAGATCGACAGCATTAGAATGTGCGCCCTGATCAACATCACCGGAATCGCATTTTTTCCATGGTTAAAAACTTTTGGCAAAGGTTTTACTTTCTCCCACTCTTGGTGCTGGTTTGACGAAGGCTTTGAATAGCGCCGGAATAACAATCAGTGTTAGAGCTGTACTAGAGACCATTCCACCGACAATTACTATGGCCAGTGGTTGTTCAAGCTCACGCCCGGCTCCGCCAATTATGGCCAAAGGAAGCATGCCCAAGGAGGCCGTTATTGCGGTCATAAGAACTGGAGCGACACGATCTAGGGCACCATGTATGATGGCATGATCGAATTGCTCACCTTGCTCCATCAAGTCATTAATGTGTGTGGCAAGCAGGATTGTGTTACGGGTTGAGATCCCGAAAAGACTGATGAATCCAATTAGAGAGCCGACACTTAGCACATTGCCAGTTAGAACGACAGCAATGATTCCGCCTACCATTGCTAAGGGAAGATTTGTCAACACCAAAAGGGTAAGCTTCCAAGACTTAAGTCCTTGATAGAGCAAAAGCAGGATTCCCAGCAGAGTCAGACTAGACATGGTGAACAGGGTCAGCATGGCCTCCTTTTGAGCGGCGTACTGTCCTGCATAGACGATGTAATAGCCTTGAGGAAGCTTGATCGACTTTTCGATACGGGATTTGGCATCGTCGACGACGCTGACCACATCGCGACCGGAAGTGTTGGCCTGAACGACGATTCTTCTTGAAACATCTTCGCGCAAAATTATGTTCGGACCGTCGACGAAGTTTACATCGGCAATCTCGGAGACAGGAATTCGTGCTCCAGTTGGTGTGTCAATCAGCAGCTTCCTTACAAGATCAAGGTTGTTTCTAAACGGCTCTTCTAGCCAAAGCTTGAGAGAAAACAGCCGTTGTCCTTCTAAGACCTGAGAAATGACCTGTCCATGAAATGCTGTTTCGATGTCGCTCATCAAGTCCTGAGCCGTGACTCCGTAGCGAGCGGCTTTCTCTCGATCGATCGATATGCGAATGCGGGGGACAATCACTTGAGGGTCGGTGCGAACATCGACAGCACCGGGGACTTCTTTAGTGATCTCTTTTACTTCCTTGGAGATTTTTGCCAAAGTGGGAAGATCCGGACCAAATATCTTGATGGCGATAGCGGCACGAGTTCCGCCGGAAAGCACCTCGTCCATGCGATGAGAAATGAATGAGCCGACATCGGCAACCACGCCTGGTAGTCGTTCAAGATGTTCGCGAACTTTCTTTAGTGTTGGTTCAAGAGGTTCATCGCTGGGCTTTAGCTGCACGTCAAACTCGCAAAAGTTTGGGCCGGCGGACATGTCGTCAAGTTCAGCTCGTCCTGCCCATTGAACTACGCTCAATACTTCTGGTTCTTTGAGCAGAGACAATTCGAATTCTTTGCCCATTCGTGTTGTGGCATCGAGACTTTGTCCGGCCCGGGCTATGGCCGTAATGATCAGGCTGTTCTCACGAAATGGTGGTAGAAACGCTTGCCCTGTTCCTGGCAGCAAGAAGACGGTCAAAACAAAGAGAGCCGTGGAAAATATGAGCACGACAAATGGAGCGCGAATAACTTGATCGAGGACTCGTCTATAGAATTTCTGAATGACGGCTACGGTGATTGGTTCGTGATGTGGAAGAGCCTTGCCCCTGGCAAGAAAGTACATGCACATGGCTGGAGTCACAGTAAGAGCAACCAGAAGGCTAGCCATAGTGGCTGTAATGTACGAAAGTCCAAGCGGTGAAAAGATTCGTCCTTCAACACCAGTAAGAGTGAACACGGGCAGGAATACCAGTGCAACGATGAATGTCGCGTATACAACGGACGAGCGGACTTCAACGCAGGCCTGGTACACGACTTGATGCACGGGCTTTGGGTTATCGCTGGCTTGGTTCTCTCTAAGGCGGCGGAAAACATTTTCCACATCTATGATCGCATCATCTACCACCTCGCCAACAGCGATGGCCAGCCCGCCTAGAGTCATGGTGTTTATTGAGCCACCGAATGCCTTGATTGCAATGACTGCCGAAAGGATCGATAAGGGAATGGCTGTCAGGCTGATTATGGATGTCCGCCAATTAAGCAAGAAGATGATAAGAACGAGGACGACAAGGGCCGCTCCTTGAGCTATTGCTATGAGAACGTTAGTGACAGATTTTTGAATGAAGTCGGCTTGGTTGAAAACATAAGTGATTTGAACATCGGCCGGTATAGAAGGTCTGAGCGAGTCGAGCGCTTTCTCGACGTTATGAACCACCTCGACAGTATTAACGCCTGGCTGTTTCGTAATGTAGACATAGACGCCGGACTTGCCGCTGATAACAGTGTCACCTAACTTAAAGGCATTGCCGATTTGCACGCGGGCAATGTGTTTGAGAAGTACCGGAACTCCATCGCGCACTGCCACAACAGAGTTTGCCAGCTCGTCTACGGTTTTAGGACGGCCCACACCTTGTATTGAGAACTGCTGGTCTTCGCTAACTAGAAATCCACCGGCACTGATCGCGTTTGCGGTTTCAACAGCGCGCCTGATGTCGGCCAACGTTACTTTGTAAGTCTGAATTCTGTTTGGATCAACGAGTACTTGAAACTCCTTAATCTCGCCACCAATCACCAGTACGCGGGCAACGCCAGGCACAGCCAACAGTCTGTTCTTAATATCCCAGTCAGCCAGAGCTCGCAGGTCTCTGAGCTGCGTTGTTTTAGGCACAAAGGCAATCTTTAAAACATCGCCAATCGCAGGCATAGCTGGGAATAGCCTGGGCGGACCGACCCCTTTAGGTAAGCGTGCGGCCACGATCTGTAAGCGCTCAGCAACAAGTTGGCGAGCGCGGTAAAGGTCAGTGTCAAAGTCAAAGACTGCAATAACCGAAGCTATGCCAACGCCAGAGTTGGATCGAATTTGCCTTAAACCAGGCATGCCATTTAGTTGCGCCTCGACGGGCAATGTGACAAGCGCTTCCACTTCTTCTGGCACCATTCCTGGTGCCTCTATTTGCAATACGACTTGAGGCGGAGCAAAATCAGGGAAAACATCTACGTTTGTGCGAAAAGAGAGATAGAGACCGGCAAATGCCCAAACCAGCGAAAGCACTATTACGAGGAAACGATTCTGAATTGACCAGCTTATGAGATTATTCAACATGGGTCGAGATCTGATCCCCTTCCACGGATGATTTAGAAGGCTCTTTCAGTGCGGGTTTCTTGCGGCCGAACAGGAAGAAGAGAGAGGTGGCTGCTATGCCGAGCATGAAAGCAATGATCGCAAGCGTAATCGTCTGACTTTGAGTGGTCTTTCCGGCTGCGTTTTCTTCACCTTCATGCTCTTCTCCTTCCTCACTAGGATGTGTAAAGAGGTCAGTTTGACCATGCATCTTCATACGCTCAGCATCAAGCTGGAAGGCTCCCTTAACAACCACGTCTTGGCTGGGCAGAAGACCTGAAGCTATTTCGATATCTTTTCCAAAGCTCTTGCCGAGTTGAACTTCTATGGGACGATAACCATTTTCCTCAGAGATAAAGAGAATGTATTTGTCTGCGTCCTTAATCACAGCATTACGCGGAATTAGAATTGCTGGGCGCGTAGCTGAAGTAAAAATATTCAAGGTTGCGAACATTCCTGGTTTCAGCGACAAGTCGGAATTATCTATTTCTATCCTCACAAGAAGCGTCCTGGTCTGGGTGTCAACCGTTGGAGAGACGAAGGTGACGAGACCCTTGAAGCGTTTGTCCGGGTAGGCCGCGACTGTAAGTTCCACAGTTTGTCCTGGTTTCACTGCCGACATATCGCTTTCGTAAACATTTGCTGTTGCCCAGACTTTACGGAGATCCGAGATGACGAACAGCGGTACAGCAGGCTCGACACTCTGTCCTGGACTAGCATCGATTCGACTTACGATTCCATGTCTTGCACTGACGAGCGGAACATCAATGAAGGCTCGCTGCTCGGTTAGCATTTTCTGAACATGCGCCCTGGTGGCACCAAGCTGTAAGAGTCGGCGCACTAACGAATCAGAAGATACTTTCAGCTTGGTTTCCAGTCCTTCCAGGACAGCATCTTTTTTGGTTTTCGCCATCTGCAAACGGCTCTGTGCAACTTTGAACTCGGCAAGCGAGGTCTGCATGGATTTTTTAGAAGCTACTTGTTCTTCATAGAGTTGTTTGTCCCGGCTGTAGTTAGCCTGAGCTAGTTCCACCTGTGCTGCAGCTTGGGTAATTTCAGAATCCAACTCGGCGCGGCTTCTTTTAATTTCTGCTTCGATCTGGGATTTTGTCTGCAGTGTCTCAGCGGCTAGTACATTTATCTCGGGACTATTAAGTGTCGCCAGTGTTTGCCCGGCAGAAACCTTATCGCCCGGCTTGACGAGCACCTGCATAACGCGGCCAGAAAGGGCAGCGTGTTGCACAAACTCACGAGTTGTAATCGCCTCAACTTTTCCTACAGTTGAGATGGTCATAGCAACCGGCCGCACTATGGCGATTGTTGTCTGTAGCCCGATGGCACGTTTGGAACTTTCAGAAAGCACAATTGGCTTTTCAGCACCAGGTTCTTTTTCTTCCTCAGAAAATACGGAAGTTTGTGCAAAGAACGAAATACATACTGCGGTCAGCAGCACCGAGCAGTAATGAAAAGCGGTTCGCTTATTATGCATTGCAAGTGCCTGGAAAGCTCATCGCTTTGATTATATCAGTTTATAATGATATAATAATAGTCCCATGGGAGCACCTGACATGCAATTCAATGCCACAGAGCTGAAAGCCAAGCTGTTCCGGGGATTCTCGGATTCATCTCGATTGGGAATTCTGGACACTCTGAGAAAAGGTCGAAAGACAGTCTCGGAGATAGTCGAGCTGACAGGCCTGTCTCAGCCTAATGTCTCAAATCATCTTGCTTGTTTACGTGAATGTGGCTTGGTCACAAGAGAGCAACGAGGGAAATTCATTCACTACGAATTAGCAGACGAACGAATTAGCAAGATGATTGAGCTTGGAGACGAGCTAGTCGCTGATCTGGCCAAGGGTTTCTATGACTGCACGAGATATTGAAAAGGGGAATGGAATGGCTTGCTGCGAGAACGACAGCGAAGAAACTTTTGAGGGGAGATGGTTTCAGCATCCGTTGATGCGAAATGCTCTTCTAGGTGCGGCATTTACTGCTGTTGCGTTTGTTTCGGCGCACTTAAGGCTAGTCCCGAATGCAGTCAGTATTGCGTTTTACCTTGCAGGTATCGTTCTTGCCAGCCACATGTGGGCCAGAGAAGGCATAGAAGAACTGATTAAAAAGCGGCAAATTGGCATTGAGTTTCTGATGTTGTCCGCCTTGATCGGAGCCGCCATTTTAGGGCTTTGGGATGAAGCAGCGGTTCTTGCAGTGCTGTATGGAGCAGCCGAAGGTCTTGAAGAATACACTTTTGCAAAAACGCGCGCCTCTATTCGCAAACTACTGGAGCTTGCGCCAAAGGAGGCGCGTATCCGGCGGGACGGGAAAGAGATGATCGTTCCTGCAGAAAGTTTGCAGCTCGGCGACGTTTTCATCGTAAAACCAGGCGAGTCACTACCCACAGATGGCGTCATCATTGGTGGGCAATCGAGTATCAACGAAGCTGCAGTCACAGGTGAGTCTGTGCCAGTAGAGAAAGAGGCAGGCATGAAAGTTTTTGCTGCCACCATTGTCCAGGATGGAGTTATTGAAGTTGAGACCACGGCCACATTTGAAAATAACACGCTTTCTAAGATGGTCCACATGATTGAAGAAGCGAGGGAACAGAAAGGTAAGGCGCAGAGATTCATCGAGGAGTTTGGGGAGAAGTATTCCCCGGTAGTGTTTGCGGTAGCGATACTGGTGATGATCGTTCCACCGTTGTTGTTCAATGCTCCCTTCAGTGAATGGGCCACTCGCGCAATTGTGATGCTGGTCGCTGGCGCACCATGCGCGTTGGTTATGTCGACACCTGTTGCTATTGCAGCCGGTATTGGGACGGCCGGGAAAAACGGCGTTTTGATCAAGGGCGGCATGCATCTGGAAAACTTGGGGAAATTGAAAGGCGTCGCGTTCGATAAAACCGGGACACTCACAGCGGGCAAGCCGCAAGTTACAGATATTATTGCCACTGATGGAGACGAACGTCGGCTCGTACAAGTAGCTTACAGCTTGGAACAATCCTCCACACATCCCTTAGCGGCAGCGATCGTGACGAAGGGCGCAGAACTGAATGTAGAGGCGCAAACTGTGGAAGATTTTCGCTCTCTGACTGCCGCTGGCGTGCAGGGACGGATCGCAGGCGAGCTGTTTTATGTAGGCAAACCTAAGTTGTTTGAGGAACTGGGAATGACAATTCCCACTGATGTCGAAAGACTTTCAGATGAAGGCAAGACGGTTGTGCTGGTCGGTACGGCGAAGCGGATACTGGGTGCTGTAGCCATACAAGATGCCATTCGACCGGAAGCCCGACAGGTGGTGTCAGACCTGCATGGGTTGGGGCTGAAGGTGGCAATGCTCACTGGTGACAATTCTCGCGTGGCCAACTCCATCGCTCGTCAGCTTGGAATAGAAGATGTTCGTGCCGAGTTGAAGCCAGAAGACAAAATCTCAGCGATTGAGGAGCTACAGAGGACGTATGGTCCGATGGCGATGGTGGGGGATGGGATTAATGACGCTCCGGCGCTAGCTCGTGCCACCGTCGGAATAGCTATGGGAACGGCTGGCACAGATGCAGCAATTGAGGCTGCCGACACAGCGCTGATGGGCGATGACTTAACCAAGGTGGTCTATTCCATTCGACTCGGACGAAAGGCGCAAATGATAAGCAAACAAAATATTGTGTTCTCGCTTGCTCTTTTGGCTGGGCTGATTCCGAGTGCCTTGTTTGGACTGATTACTGTAGGCATAGCCGTAGTCTTTCATGAAGTCTCGGAACTGTTGGCAGTGGCAAACGGATTGCGTGTCACTAGAGCGATTAAATGAGCGCGAGCAGTAAATCTCTGCTGGATGCCTGCACCCAAGGACAGTGCACCCGCGTGTTGCAGAGATGGTTTCTTTTGGTCACATGCTACGACGCGTCTGTTGGACTTCACTTCCATCTGCGAGATTTGGACTCTCACCTCATGTTTCTTGCCGCATATTTCTGGGCCACGAATAGATAAGCAGGACCACTGCCAGAATCGGCCAGAAAATTGAGGCAAACGTGTTGAGTTGTGGAGTCAATGTATAAATCGACGTGGTGATAGGCAATTGAGCAGTGCTGAGTGCCCAGTGAGTCATAGTTTGATTTACTGCCAATCCGGCAAAAAACATCGCAAATAGTTGTTTTTTGAAAGAGCGCGCGATTGGTTGTTCGCTAATTCTGATTCTCTCTTTAGTTGCTGAGCCTTGCATACAGGTATCCTCCGTGGTGGTACTCAGTGCTTCGCTGGCGTTTTTTACGTAAAACCATGGTCATTAACTGAGCGCATGACTTCATTAGGGAAAGAGTGGCATAGCGTGATTAAGTTCCCATCAGCGAACACTGATTGGTTTCTAGCAAACTTTAGATACCTAGAAGTATCAGGCGTTTTGTCGCCGAAAACTTGTGATAAAACGCAGATTGTGGCCGGCGGGAACCGTCTGATTTCTTGTGATACCAGAAGTTCACCATGAACGGTCAGTTCCTGTTTCGATAACGTCAGTTCCTTCTGTTGAGCAGTTGTACAGATCGGCAAAGCGCTGACATTGGTTCAGCAGATCGTAGATCTGATTGTCTAAATCAGCGTCATCCTCATACTTGAAGGTGACTTCGTATTGGCATTCGGAAAGCGTCTTCACATCGTAGTGGAGTAGGACTAACGATTCGATGGCCTCCAGGGAGCGCTTCCGTCCACGTCCATATCTATTGTTGTTCTCCACTCGCAGCCAGAGTGTTACTGTGGTTTTCCTGCCGTTCTCAGCTGGCGGGGCCAGCGAGCGGTGCCGCTTAACGATGTCTGTGACCGTGCTTTTGCTGATGCTCAACTTGTCAGCGATAGTGCGATAAGAGTTGCGTTCCTCGATCAAGCTCAAGACTTTCGGAGCGAGACGATCCGACTTTATTCTTTGGCCAGGCTGCCGTCCTATCTTTTTGCCCCTGGCTTTGGCAGCCGCTATTCCTGACTTGACACGCTCTTTTATAAGGTCGCTTTCGAACTCAGCCAGCGAGGCCATTATGTTAGCCATCAGCTTGCCCTGCGATGTCCCGAGATCGAATTGCAGACCTGACTGAGCAATCAGTGAAACGCCCCAGCTCTGAAGTTCCTGAAGTGTGTGAATCAGATCAATCGTGCTGCGCCCCCAGCGCGTCAGCTCTGTGACAAGGATAATATCGAGCTTCCGAGCCTGTGCCAGTGCCAGGATCTTTTGGCGCTCCTTGCGGCCGTCTTTGCTGCCAGAAGCCGTCTCTTTCCAAACGCCTGCCACATGCCACCCGGCCTTTTCTGCGTAGGCCAGGAGGTCACGCTCCTGCCTCTCGCAGGATTGATCGGCAGTTGATACGCGGCAGTAAATTGCCGCTTCTTTTTGTACCAATTAAACCCTCCGGGATTTGTGTCCGAAAAGCGCCACACGCTGAGGCCGACAATTGTACCAATTGAGGTGTACTTCAATTAGTACAATTGGCGCATTACACTATGAACAGTCTTGGCTTATTTAACCTTGTCAACCGGAGCACAAAAATGATTCGACCCCGCATAGCATTTTGCATCGCCCTATTAATTGCCATGTTGCAGCTATCGGCATACGCGGAGGATCAGCGCGCGATAATTTCGCAGAAACTCTATGACCTGAGCCAAGACATTTCTGGTGGCAAGATTGCGCCTGTTCGCGGCGGGACGAAGGATAAGCCACTCGGGGTCTACCTTGGATCAAAAGACGACATTGAATTTAGATCCGGCTATAAAAAAGTTGAACCGAAAACTCAATGTGAATGGGCTTACGATCTGCATCAGTTCATCGTCAAGAACGGTGGCGGATGGGACAACTTTCAAAAGTATTTAAAGGAAAATCCGCCAGATACGAGCCCTACTGGTCTTTTGAATTCGAGCATAAATAGCTATGCAGGTGGCAAAGACACTCGTGATGCGTTTGATCGTGCGCACGTCCCTTATGACAAACAAGCCGCGTTCGCCGACAAGTGGTGGAAGGAAAATAGTCACGCTTACAGCACTTCAGTCGTTCCGCCGAAAGACTGGTGGATTCATGACGCAGTGCTTGATGGCAACAATCTTTGGATGCGTTACGACCTGCTGAACGGCAAGGGCACTTCTGAGTATGCCCTGTGGTCCGATTCGGAGCTGGCGAAGCTTATCAAAAAACAGTAAGGCAACGGCCCACCGCCTGATCGCTGTTTTCAGGCTGTATCCGCAATTTTGCGGCTCCGGCTTCGTTTCAATATTACGTAAAATACGTAACTTACAGATATTACGTAATACATAATTTACTAAAAATTATGCTACAATTAAGCCCAATGAAATGGAGGAAACGGTCATGGGGCGACGCGGATCGATTAACGAGGAGCAGGTTTTTGAGGCAGCGGATGCCCTAGTTGCTCAGGGAAAAGAAGTGACGCCGACGGCGCTACTGAACTCGCTCGGCAGTGGCAGCTTCACGACCATCTATAAGTACCTTTCCGCCTGGGAGGCTTCCAGGGCGTCGGCCGTGACCGATCGGGCAGCCGTGATCCCCGACACGGTCTTGTCCGCTTTTGGGGCAGCCTGGAGAGCTGCCTCGGCGGAAGCAGGCAGGGAAGTCTTAGCTGTGCGCGAGCAGGCAGCCGAAGAAGTGGCCGCCGCGAAAGCGCAGTTCCAGGAAGCGCTTGAAACCATCGAGCGTCTTGAGGCGGAAAGCGAAGCTGACGCATCACGCATTGAATCGCTTGCCGCAAAAATTACCGAACTTGAGAAAGTGCTGCACCAAGCAGAGAATGACAAAGCAGCCCTCAAGGCGACTTCAGAACAATTGCGCCACCAGGTGAAGTCTCAGGAGTCCGAGTTGGAACGTGTTCATAAGGACGCAGATTCAGAGCGCAAACGTCATCAAGACGAGATGTCCAAAGCGTCCACTGCTGCTGTTGCCGCTCAAGACAAGGCAAACACGCAGATAGAGCAGTTGCGCCAACAATTAGCCGAGATGCAAAACAAGCTGGAAAAGGCGGAGCGCGATGGAAGAGAAGCAGATCTGAAGTCTAAGGAAGCATCGAGCAGGACAGATAAAGCGGATGAACAGGCGCGCAAGTTCGAGCAAGAAGCTGCTCAAGCTCGCAGCGAGAAAGAGGTTGCAATCAAAGATGCCGCAGAGTTGCGCGGAAAAGTAGCGGCGCTCGAAACGCAGAATGCAGACTTGCTCTCTCGTCTGTCTGATCGCGACAAAGGCGAAAAGCCCAAGAACCGTTGATTTGGCTGGCTTGACGAACACCGAGTAATTCTTCGTGACAGCCTGTTCTATACTGGTCGTCATGGATAGTATCAAAACGGACAACCAGCCGATTGCACAAAAGAAGAGCCGGAAATGGCGCATTGGTGCCATCTTCAGCTTTGTACTCCCGTTCTTGGTATTTGGTTTTCTTGCTGAACAGTGGATCTTGGATCGAGGCGCCGAAGAGGCGGAAAGATGGTCGCACCTGGTTAAACCTACACCAGTTCCAATGTCAGAACAAATCTTGCCATTTGTTCTCTGGTTTGTTGTGCCAGGTTTGATCGCTGGACTGGTCGGGCTTCTCTTGTATTACCTGTTCACCCGTTGCCGTTCTTACTGAGCCAATCCAGCCAGCGTTGAATGTTTCCTACATGCGGAGATGCTTGTAGGACCGACTCGGTCGGCAACAGCTCTTTATCTGCGTGTTTGCCTTCTCGCTCCAGATGTCTGACTGCCTTCGGTGTAAGAGGCTTAGCATGATTTTTGTCATCTCGACTGAACGAAACATCTGGATTGAAGCCATATGCAAGAGACTGTTCAGTGACAGGAATACCGTGGTTTTCATACATTTTGGCTGTGTGAGTCATGTTGCCTGCAATGAGAATTGGAGCGATCTTTGGATCGGTCAGCGCTTTCAGCTCTTGTCCTGGCGGGTAACCGTGATTAGCAAGGTATTCCTTTACTTGCGGGAATTCTTGCGAGAGTTTGCGGACGCCATTAACGCTAATTTGTGCATACCCAAGCGTCGCATCTTCCGCTAATCTATCGGCTTTTTTAATGGGTGTGCCCATCATCTGCACATGGGTATCATCTGCTTGATCGAATAAATCGTAGTGTCTAAGCTCATTTGCAAGGATGCTTTTCATCAGAAGGGCACTGCGTTCTTGCGTCAAAGCCGTAGCTGTAAGTTCGGGAAACAGGCTTGATGCATCTTTCCACGTTGCTTCCGGGATGGGTCCAATTATGCTCATTTCTTTTCCGGCGAGTGGATGTCCAATATCTGGAAGAGAAGTGACTCTCACAATTTCGGTGCCCAGCGCGGGATTTCTAATGCCTTGATAGCCCTGCCTGAGCTTATCTCCGTAGTTCTCTGCCATGATCCCTTCCGGCGCAGGCATCGGGGAATCCGTCTGAATATCGCTGTATTGAGCCTTTTGTTCTAGATTTGGAACAACCGGAGTTATGTTTGAAGCAATCAGGGTTCGCTCTGTCTGCGGTTTTTGAAGAGCGGCCAAAGCTTCTTCGGCTTTGCTGTCGAAAAACCCAAGCTTCGATGCCTGCCCGTTTTTCTGCATCTCTTCGATCACTTTCGGTGTGAGACCAATGTGCGTTGCCGATTCGTGCTCGCCCAGCTTGTGCGGTTGCTGCATAGCTTCCCAGATAGCTTCATCTTCCCTGGTTCGGATCGCGCTCGGCTTTGCCAGTGTGTCAGATGGTGGCTGGATTTTGGGCGCGTCTAGTTTTTGTTCTACTTCATCGGCCATAAAAACTCTCGCTGAACGTCTTTCACCAGTATAAGCCAGTGTGGCAGTATCTCCGCTGTGTAAGTCAGGGCCCGGCTGGAGAGGAACTTGACCCGGTTTTTTTTAGCAGGTCGGAGAATCTTGTAGATGGAGCCGGGGTAAGAGTTGGTGTAGTCTCCGGAGTAGTCGCATATTTTTTCATCAATTCCGACAAACCGGAAGATGAAGACGGGGAGGATAGTCCGTACTTCTTTTGAAGGATTGATGGTGCGGTTATTGTTGACGACGGCGTGAACGAATTGCTGCTGTTCGGATCTGCAGGAGGAGCGAATGGCGATGTAGTTTCATGCGGCGCCGGAAAGAGCGTGGTTGGTCGATCCGTCGAGAATGGTGATACAGGGATCGGGGATGGCACTATTGTTTGCCCTGTCAAACCGACCAGCTTGTCTTGAGCGACTTTCAGGTTTGCCTGGGCTTCTTCCAGATTTTTCTTGCGGAAGTCGCGCGTTTCACGGAGTCTGTTTTTTTCGTACTCGCTCACGCTCGGGTCTAGGAGCTTCAGATCCAGGTTGGTCAATTCACTGTTGCAGTGCTCGATGATCTTTTCGTACTTGTCGATTTCGAGCTTAGTGAAATATACGTCCTGGTCGTGTTGTTTTTGCTCGCGTTCCTTCTTCTCCTTGTCCCGCTGAACTTGCTCTTGCTGCCATGTAGTCGGGTTGCCACCGGGTGTCTGGTAGTACGGCGGGACATAAGGTGTAGGTGTCGTGGTGGTATCAGATCCGGTGCCTACATTTGGCTTCTGACTTGTATCAGAATGTTCTTGCTGCCACTTCCAGGTGAAGTCATGCCACCACTTCTTGGTGCTTATTGCCATTGAGCCGAAGACTTCTAACGCGACAAATGCAATGACGATACCGATTGAAATTTGCCATCGCAACTTTTCGTCCTGCAAAGCTCGTTGCTGTTGCATGGCGGTTTCCATCGTTTGTTGTGGCGCCTGTTGTTGTTTATATTGTTCCTGAGCTTTGGCGTTGGCTTCCGCTTGCTCTCTGGTTTTGCGTTCGGCATCGCGCTGTTTTGCAGCCTGCTCTTCTTGATGCTTCTCATCTGCGGTCTTCGTGCGGTGATAAGCCGGTCCAGGGCCGGGACTTGGACCACCACCACCAGAGCTTCTCGTTCCTGCACCAGCCGTCGCGCCAGCCTGGCAGTCACAACCGTTTGCCTTATGATCGCCCCCGGAGCCGAAGTGCTTCGTGAGGATGTCTTTGGCATTGTTGATCTTCTTCAGTTCTTCTTCGGCAAACTCCTTATGCTCAGGAGTTGGTGCGCGGTCCGGGTGCCAGACCATTATCAAACGCTTGTACCGGCGCATGATTGATTCCATCGAAGAACCGGCATCTAAGCCAAGTACGGCGTAAGCTTTGTGCAACTCGTTCATTTGAACACCGCCGTCATGATGCTGGAACCGAGGTTCAAAACCCCCAGCGCGCCCAATCCAACCAGCCACCAGGGCGGCGCACCTAGCTTAGTATCTGCGGCCTGTCCTCGATCAGTACCGGCGCCAAGCGTTGCTTCAACTCGGTTCATTAGCCCGTTGACTATGGAATCGCAGGCATACCACTGCGCTCCTTCTACTTTGGGATGAAAGTCAAATTGCACGGTTGTTGTGTCGTTGCCGTTATCCTTGAACTGCACTTCCATCTCTAACAGGCGCTGTACGCGCTCTTTTCGAGTGTGAATGTTTTGCAGCGAAGTTCCTTCTAAATGTGATTCTTCTTCAGTGAATCGTAGCGAGGCTAAGATTCGGCGCTGATTCACGTCAGCCGTCGATACGTGCCACTTGTCGCCAAAGTTGTAGCTAATGTCCGAGATGATGTCGCGGATCTGCGCAAATGCGTGCTTTATAGGCGTGTTGTATTCTTTGGGCACGGGGTGCAAAAAGTTGTATCTGGAAACACCAGCATGATGGAAGCAGGGCCAGGCCACCCAGATAGCCGCTATCAGTCCCGGCAAACAGCCTGCCGTGTTATCCGGCTTCGTAATGTATTCACTGGTGAAGGCACTCACCAGCAGGAAGACAAATATTCCTAGTCCTATTCCTATAGCTGCCATACATCACCTTGATCGGGCGGGCTCTCGTCATCAGCTCGGGGCTTCCGTTTAAGATCTTCTGCTTCCTTTTCCATTTTGTCTGTTTTTGGCTGGCCGCGCTGACGCTCGTTTCGCGCATTGTTTCTCGGTTGGTTCTTGTTGGCTTTCTTTTTCGGCTCGGGCGGGCGCTCAGTATTTTCTGACTGCGCTGCTCGCCCACGAGTTTTAATGAAATCACTAACTGGATGGACTTCGCGGTCAGGGGCTGGATAAGCCAGAGCCTGTTCATAAGCTGTCGGCGAGGTCAGAGGAAGCTTGAGCGGCCACGTGTCCGGAGTGAAAATTATCACTTCGTTCTTGAGATTGATCAGTTCCTCAGGCGTCGCCAGTGCGCGTCCCTGAATGAACTCCTGTACGCGCCCGCCGTCAGTAACGCTCGTTTCTTCGATAGTCATACGCCCCAGGGCGTCGCTCAACTGTTTGGCTTCCTGGTAATTTTTCTGCTTGAAAAAGACCTGCGTTGCTGGCATATCAAGGATGATTTGCGCTTCTCGGCGGCTATAGACTTGCTCGAGCTGGAAGTAATTTTGAAAACCAAGCACCAGTCCTATTTTGTTCTTGCGGATGATCGAAAGGGTATCCGCGATGCCGGATATCTTTCCGAAGTTAGTAAACTCGTCGAGCAGCATGGCGACTGGGTATTTCATCTCTTCGCGTATTTCGAGAATGTGATCGAGCAGAAAGTTCACCATTAATGAGCCTATGAGTTTGCTGTCTCTCGACCGGCTCGGTACTGCCAGGTAAAACGTGAAAAGCTGCTGTTTAAGGGCGTCCAGGTCGATGTCCGTTGTCTCGGTGAGAGTCACCATTTGATCGGTCATCCAGGGATTGAGCTTTGTAATCAGACCGGAGAAGACACCATACTTAAAATTCGTTTCGCCTGAGAGCCGCATCCAGCCTTCGAATTCCATTCGCGCCACATCTGACGGACTGCGATACAAGACTTTTGCCAGTCTGTCCGGCCCCTCCAGTAGTAGCCACCGCAGTGCACCGAAATGCCCATACTTAGGGTCGCTTGCCGCAGCATGCATCAACAGCGGAATCAAGAGAAGCTTCTCGGAACGGTTCCAGGTTTGATCCGATTTTCCCTCACTCGTCTCGCCATTCATGATCACCAGATCTGCCAGCTTCTCTGCCAGTCCTGCTTTCAGTTCTTGCGGCGCGATCCTGATTCGGTCGATTGGATTGATCCTGTGTGAGGTCATGTCCGATGGATTGAAGCAATAGACCTGATGCCCTGCCAGCTTTCTCCAGCCTGAAGTCAGCTTATACAGCTCGCCGGCCTCATAGCCAGGTGTCGCTTCCGTCACGATCATGTTTGTCCCGGTGCGCTCGATTAGCTGTGGAATGAAAAATCCTCTGGACTTCCCAACACCGGTGCGCCCGCATACAAGCGCATGCGCATAGGTGAGCATCTCTGGTACTTGCAGGTAATCGCCGCTTGCGGTCTTGCCAATGATCAGACGTTTTGGATCGGGTTGCTTCAAGAAGTAACCAGCGGATCGGCACTCCTGCTCAGTTCCCCAGCGAGCCGCGCCATAGGAAGTGTTCTGCTCTTTATCGGAGCTCGTCTCGCGAACTCGTTCGGAATCACGCTGTAATTCCAGCAGTAACTTGTCACACCGTTTCTGGCAATCACTAAGAGAACCACCTCCTTTGTGCTCTGACATCTCGACGGATACCAGCACGCCGTTGCCATCGCTCGTCTTTCGCCAGCGCAAAACCACTCTGTATTCATGGCGCCACATGTCGCGCCCGACTTGCTCGTCCAGGCGCTCTGTCGCAAGAATCTGATCCAGTTGCTTACTGGCTCGCGAAACGTGATAACCAAGCCGTTCCAGGACGTTCACAGCAAGAACCGGAAACTCCTTATAGGTAGTTTCTACTATGCCTGAGTCCTGTATTTGTGTTGGCATCAGTACTGCCCCCATGGATCGAAGCGGAAAGGATCATGTTCTCGTTTGCGCTCTTCTTCCTTTTTCTTTTTCTCGTCCTGCCGCTTGGCTCGGGCGTCCTTGTTATCGTCGATAGCCTCATCCAGCTTCTTGATTGTGGCTTCGTCTTGTTCGCGCTCTTCCGGCTTGTCATGCTTCAAGTACTCGTCATGCTTGTCGAGCTTCGCGTCTTGCAGTGCGTCACCGGCCTCTTTGAGCCTGTCTCGATTGTCTCTCAAATCGATCCAGCTCACTATGGTGTTGGCGATATTTGCGCCTGTCATGAACAGCCCAATCACAGGGTTACTCATAACTTTAGCTTGCACCGGATCTACCCAGCGATGACCATACTGCACTTCGTCAGCGCCTCTTTTCCCTTCCTGTTTTATTTCGTGGTTGATCTGCTTTTCCAAAAAGTTTCCAGAGAAGCGTTCGCGGTCACGGTTCTCGATCCAGCCGCGCAAGCGCTGATAGTCATCGACTGGCAAACGTTCCTTCTTGTTATTGCGCAGGTCGCTGGCAAGTTCAGTCAGACGCTCATAAGAATCGGTCTTGCTGTACTTCTCGCCCTTCCATTCAAAGCTGTTCTTGTCTTTCTGCTTGTCTTTCGGCCCCTGGACGCCTGTTTCTTCTTTTTGGCGATCTTCCTTTTGGGGTTCGTCCTTAACTGGCTGTCCTAGAGTGTTTTCGCGTTCTTGAATCCGCTCCTTGTCCTTCATCCAGCCTACAAGTTTCTTGTATTCCTTTAGGTCAATGCGATCTTCTGGATGATCCCACAGGTACTGATTCAGCTCCTGTAGCTCCTGGAGATTGTTTTCTCTGCTCCATTCCTTGCCTATCGCCTCTATCGTGTCCTGGAAGTATGGCTTCTCAGGCTCGTTTTCCGGTCCTTTGCTTTTGCCGGCGCTGGCGACGCGTTCTTTCTCTTCTTGCTTTATCTTCCAGTCGGAATAAGGCTCTAACTGTTCGCGGATAATTTTCTTGTGCATCCATGGCAATTCAAGACCGTCCCGGATGCGCTCTGCTCGCGCGGCTTCGCGTTCCTTGTTTCTCATTTCGATACGCTCGCGCTCTTTTCGCTCGCGTGCCTGCCTTGATTTCTCCAGCTCGTAGGGGTGATGTCTCTCAAGATAGCGGTCGCCATATTCTTTGATTTTGTTATAGTCATCCTTGCCAAACCGCACATCCTTGCCGTTTTTGTCCTTGCCCAGAACGACAACGTGAATGTGATGATGGTTCGTGTTGTTGTGGACTGTCGCTACCCACTCCAGATCTAAGCCTTTCTCTGAGGCAATGCGCTGCATTATTTCTCGGGTGAAAGCCTTCTTGTCCTCAGGGTTTATCTCCGGCGCAAGCGTTAGCTTGTGCGCCACGACCTTGTTGTCTTCTTGCTCTCGGATAGCCCGGCGTACTTTCTTGCCGTCGATCCCGTCTTCTGTTTCATTGAATAGTTCGCGCCCGCCGTCGCCGCGATCTTCGCCTGGGCGATGCTGGATGTACTTGATGTGAGCCAGCGCTCGTCCGACTGCCGCCACCTTGGGCGATCCTCCGGCCGCTCGGCTTTGCCGATCGCGCCTGGAAAAGTACTGGTGTTTCACCACAATCACGAGGTCACTACCTTCTTGGTCCGCTCGACCAATGCCTTTTCGTCGGCATCCAGCCGCGCGCGCTGCCGTTGTTTTGCCGTGTTGGCTGCCGCTGTAAATTGCTCTTTCGCCTCCGGGGTTCCGCAAGCGCGCCAGGTCAATTCATAGAGCGTGCCCACCTCAGCCCCTTGCCTGGCAAGCATGCCGCAGATCCTGTCGGTGGCGCTCAGGATCGCTTTCACTACCTGGTCGGTGGCATATCTGATTGCCTGAGCTGTCTCGCTCTCCCTGGACTGGCTTTTTATTTGCTCGTAGTTGTCCATGTACCATCGGATCGCCTCGCGAGCAACCTCGGTCTTTGTTCGACCTTGAAGCCTCGATAACTCTGCTAATCGGCCCCTGTCTTTTTCGTTCAGACCGATGCTAGTCTCCTGGTATTGTTTTCTCGTTGCCATTTACTCACCAAGTCGCTAAACCCTTATATACTTACCATAACAGCCGCAACCAAGTTCGTAAATCGGGTTTACCCTAGCCCACCAAGGCGCAAAGCGCTCAATTGGTGGGCTTTTAAGTGGGGGTACCGTCCCCACTGTATCTTGCCTTACCGAACGGTCGTGCCTCCCTTACGGTAAGGGCTCCGCTCCTTCTCAGTCGCTTCGATTCCAATTGCGCGTCAGTGCCTCTTCCGCGCGCTGCATTCTCCTACTCATCCCATCGTGGTGGCGTACGTCCAGGAGGCGGTTTTTTGTCATCCCCGAGCTTCGGGGGTCCAGGCAATTTGATCGAGCCACCCAGCAGCCGAACCACACCGCCGACAGCGGACATACAAAGCCGAACGGCAAAGGACAAAAGACTACTGGCTATATTCGTCGCCGGACGTAGGACGTTGGAAGCTCTGCCGCCGGCCATGTGGTTCAGGGCGACAAGCAAAAAGACAATCAGACCTAGCGACCAGAGCAGTTCCATATCAACAATCCTAAGGCACAGGAGCCTCAGATGCCACGATAAACACGTTGCCAAACAGAGGCAGACCGGCGCGGACATGCTACCAAAATGATGTTATACTTTAGTGAAATAAGCCACTTTACTGGTTGGTAAAGTAGCCTCGCAGAATAAAGAGTCCGGCTATGCAAGAGCGCTCAAAACCGAAGGAACGAACGATAGTTAGCGAGGCAGCCAGCGTTCTTGCCGAAATACTGTCGCGGGTGCCATCTCTTGAGTTAGGTGAAGTCCATAGCGAACCGGCAATAGACGCGGGCTGTGATCTTCTCGCCAGCGTGCTC